>OIWT01003402.1_pt1 | contig 14648 bp, 9 predicted proteins | sample 1587701 | NCBI WGS metagenome assembly OIWT01 (sample SAMEA3888904, study PRJEB22519) | human gut metagenome | biome: human gut; feature: human-associated habitat; material: faeces | place: Denmark | collected 2009
TTTTATATTTGAAATCGCCGATTTTTAATCTTTCCGGCTCCATTTCAAGCGCTACGATATAGCAGTCTTCCCTGCCGGTTCCGCCCGCATAAGCTTCCCCGTACAGTCCTCCTAAAATAATGATATTTCCGCCTGACATCACAGCACTTCCGGGGTATACATCCCCCAGGACCACAATGCTGTTCTCCGTCTCTATCACTTCACGGTTTTTCAGAGTTCCTTTATAGAACTGCCCCTCATCACCGCCGGAAAGCTTTTTCTCCATATGCTGGAGTGCCTTAATAAAGTTTTTGTTCGTGGCTTCATCATGACCGACGATACAGGCGATCCTGACATTACTGTTTTCCCGAATGGTATCCAGAATACGAATCTCCTCCACTTCACTGACTTCACGTCCCTCCATGGACAATGCCATGGTGGACGATCCGAAGAAATTCTTTGCCTCGGTGAATTTCACTGCAAGTTCCTGCAGGATTTCCTCCAGGGAAACATCTTCTCTCATTAAAAGCGTGATTCCGTTGGTAAAGCTTTTGATCAATACTGCATCTTTCATTTTCTTGTACCTGTCTTTTTAATTTATCTATCCGGAGTCCCACATTCGCATAATCGCTTCTTTGAAGCTCTCCTTTTGCGAATGTGGTTACTTCGTCATATAAACCCTGTCAGATTCTCTTACGAATGCCAGCATTCGACGTTCATCTGCCCGTGTTTACCTGACTCCGGATAGTTACATCTCGTTGGATACTGCATTATCCAGTGAATCTGCGGTGCCGGTGATCAGATCATCTTCCTCTGCCAGTCCGTAATAATACTTAATAATATCTCTGGTAAACTGTGCTGCATAATCAGAAGAATATCCAAAAGGAATTCTCGTTGCGATGGCGATCTCCGGATTTTCATAGGGGGCATAGCAGATGAAAAGTGCATGGTTGGGTCTGGATGCCGTCTGCTCTGCCGTACCGGTCTTACCTGCAACATTTACCGCCAGATCGCTGAAATATTTCTTATTTTCCACTACCTGTCGCATTCCCAGATGGAACGCATTCCAATACTCCTGCGGCAGATCGATCTGGTTTCTCACTTCCGCATGATATTCTTTCAGAAGATTCCCCCGGGAATCCGTTGTTTTATCCAACAAAGTCAGATTATAACAGGTTCCGCTGTTGGCAATCGTGGTAACATATCTGGCCAGACCTACCGTAGTATAACTGTTACTGCCCTGACCGATGGCGGAACGCACCGGGTCCTTGGTAGATACATCCGGCGCATACTCGCCGATCTCTACCCCGGACTTATCGGTCAGACCGTATAGATCCGCATATTTGCTCAATGTCTCCAGACCTGCTTCTTCATTGTAACTACCGCTGCTCGTTGCCAGCTGGTAACCCACATTATAGAAGAAATAGTTACAGGAATCCTTGATCGCTGAAGTCACATTTTCATACCCATGTCCGGAGATCTTCCAACATCTGGGAGACGGAGTGATCTCAGTGAAGGTTCCGACACAATTCACCTTGGTCTGCAGATTGATCACGTTCTCCATCAGTCCCGCCGTAGCGGATACGATCTTGAAGGTTGATCCGGGTGCCGCCTTATACTGTGTGGCAAAATTCAGCTGCGGACTGGATTTGTCCGCGTTCAGACGGGCATAATATTCCGCATCCACAGTATTTGCCATTTTGTTATTGTCATATCCCGGATAAGACACCATGGCCAGCACATCACCGGTATTGACATCCGTTATGACCACCGAAGCATTGCAGGGATCCAGCGCCAACTGTGCCGGCGTAATCTCCAGATTGGTGATCCGGTTCATCATGAACTGATATGCCGACATTTTACCGGCATACAATGCCTCTTCATCCTCTGCGGGAATATCTACCACACGTTGTTCACACAACAGCATGCAGATCTGTCTTCCGGTGATCTTATCATTTAAAAGCATATATTTGTAAAACCGTTTTTGGAATTCCGTAGTATGATCAATTGTCTCTATGATATACTCCAGAAGCTTGTTATACACTTCCGCAGAATCCGAATACTTTTCATTCAGATCCAGCCTGCTTACATCGATCCAGTTCATGGCAATGCAATACTGGAGATATTCCTTCAGCGAGATGACTTCATCCTTGGCCCATGCGATCTGGGTGGCATCATTGTCATCTACAAGTTCCTTCATGATCACGCCGTCGTCTCTTAAGAGACTTACGATATTGCTCTGGTATACCTGATATTCTTTGGAAAGCTTGTTATAAGGAGTTCCGCCTTCTGTCAGTTCATAATTCAGTTTGTCATAGACACCCTGCTTGTACTCCAGATATGCCGCATATACCGCCCGTTCCGTTTCACCGGCATCCTCTGCCTCAAAGTGTTTGCGATCCAGAATATTATTATTGATCATTGTAAAATATACATCATAGATTGGAATCTTAATTGAGGAGCTTTTCGCATTTTCCGGCAGATTAAACTCTTTGGCATTGATAATCTTGCTGGATACCAGGCCTGCCAGTTTTTGCTCCACAATATTGTAGACTGCTTCCGTAAGATCCTTGTCAATGGTCAGGTAGACGTCTGCTCCCGGCTGGGCCTCTTTCCGCTCCAGGATGGTAATTACCTTACCGGTATTATCTACCACCACTTTTTCACTGCCCTTGGTCCCCTGCAGAGTGGTCTCCATATAGGACTCAATGCCGCTTTTTCCTACGACATCATTAATGGTATAGGCATCCTCGCTTCCGCCTTCTGCCACCACCTGTTCATTCAGATCCGTCAGTTCATCGGAAGAGATTTTGCCGGTATAACCGAGTATATGTGCGAAATACTTGCTGTCTATGTAATGTCTCACCGTATCTTCCACAATGGAAACACCATCTAACTGATCGGAATTCTCCATAATGACAGCAACTGTTTTCTCGCTGACATTCGTTGCCACGGTAGTTCCCACATATTTTCGGAAGGAGGTCAGATTCATGGCATACCGGATGGTCACCATCTGCAGCCATTCTTCCTTCGTATAACCTTTTCCGACAATAAAAGGTGAAGTACGATCTTCCGGATCCTCATACTGTCCGATAGCAAAACCTTTTGCCCGGCTTAAGTATTCCATTAGTTCCTGGGCTGTCATAGCCTTCTCTTCTTCAGAGAGCTTGTCTACCGTCTTATAACCAAGCACATCCGCCTGGAAACGCAGCAATGCGGTTCCATCTACAGAATAGACATAATCCCCATCCTCATCAATGACAATTTTAAAATCCGTGATGACGCTGTCACCGTTTTTCTCAATCAGCTTGATCAGTCGGTACACAACATCATTCACCTCGGCATTTTTATTCCGGCTTGACTCAAATACATCCTCGATCTTCACGGAATAAGCCAGTTCATTTTCCGCCAGTACATTACCGTTACGATCCAGGATCCGGCCTCTGGTGCTGGTAATATCTCTCGTCTTCTCAATCTGCAGAATAAAATCATTCAGGTACTCTTCTCCATTGATGATCTGCAGATTAAAACAGCGATAGACCAGTACTCCGGCAAAAAAGAAAAACATTATGGTAAGTACGGTCAGTCTGCTGGTCACAATATTTATAATGTGATCTCTTATTTCATGAAACAAATTTCTGTGCGCTCCTTTTTTCCTTTTCCTCCAGCTTCTGGTTCACTTTCAGAATCAGAGGATATAACACGATCGTTACAACAATGGTATAGAGTGCTTCCGGCAGGATCACTCTTGTAAAATAATACGGGAAATGAAAACGCCCTCTCAGAAGAAACATCAGAATATAGCACAACAGTCCATAGGAAATATCGCTCACCACAATGAGTGCCAACGGCAATTTAATATCCTCCGGATAAAAGATTCTGCAGAATTTCCCGTTTATAAATCCTATGTACATCATGATCATGGCATAGAAACCTAAAAAACTGCCAAAAAAGATATCGCATAACAGCCCGCTGAAAAAACCGATCAGAAGTCCTTCCTTTTCCCCTCTCATAAATCCGAAAGAAGAAGTCAGAATGATCATCAGATTTGGAATGATCCCTCCCAGCGCAAGGCTGTTAAATACACTGCATTGTAAAATGAAGCACAGGACAACAAACAGAGTCACAATCACTTTTCGCAGGATACTGCTATTATTTTCCATCCGTGTTTCCTCCGCTTGGAATCTGTTGCTTTTTATCTGTGATCACCAGGACTTCACTCAGATGTTCAAAATCCACCACCGGAGTTAAATATCCCGACTTGGTCAGATTGTTGGTATCCTTATTGATCGTGCTGATATAACCGATCAGGATATTCGGAAGATATTTGTCACTGATATCGGAAGTGACTACCTTATCTCCCTCCACAACCGCATCCTGACTGTCCACCAGTTTGCTAAAGGAAATGACTCCCTGCGCCATAAGCTGCAGGTCTCCCGATACGATCAGGTTATCCCCGGTAGCCAGTGTCATGCCGCTGACGTTGGAATTATCGGAGATGATCGAAGTCACTCTGGACCAGTTCGGGCCCACAGAAGTAATGCGGCCTACCAGGCCTCCCCCCGCTATAACATTCATATCGTCAGCCAATCCGTCATTGGATCCCTTATCAATAACAAAGGAAGAATACCAGTTGCCGGAATCTCTGCTGATGATCCGGGCTCCGATCTTATTATAATCTCCGTATTCCTCATCCAGCTCCAATAAGCCTCTTAATTCATTCAGTTCATATTTGTCCTGCTGCAGCAGGGTGTTTTCCTCCGTGAGCGATGCCACCTGCTCCTTCAGGGCACTGTTCTCCGCTAAAAGTGTGCGGATCTGCACCAGTTCATCTGAACGGTTTGATAGCCATTCTCCCGCCTTAGCGATGCCCTGTTCAAAGGGAACGATCACATATCCCACCACACGGTTAAACGGGCGGTTAAACACATTGGTCCCGAAGGTCACCAACATCATTACAGTACACAGGATAGTTAAAATAAAAAGGAGATATTTACTCGGTAAAGTAAACCTCTCCCCTTTTCTTTTTACGACTGGGCTCATTTACTCATCCCTTCAATTGCGTAAGCTACAGATTTATAGTTATCATCCTTGATGATCTTGGCAAGTCCCATTGCCACGCTGGTCAGAGGATTCTCTGCTACATTAACATGCAGTCCGGTGCCGGTTGCCAGTCTCTCAGCTAAATGGTTCACCTGGGATGCGCCGCCGGTCAGATAAATGCCGTGACGATAAATATCCGCTGCCAGTTCGGGCGGAGTTCTCTCCAAAATCACCTTTACATTATCGATAATCGTATTGAAATGCTCTTCCAGGGACTCATCCACCATTTTTGTGGGGATCTCACGTTCTACCGGAAGACCGGTCACAATATCTCTGCCGTATACGATGGCACCCTTGCCCTCTTCTTCCAGTTCTTTCAGGGCAATCTTTACATTTTCCGCTGTCTTGCCACCGATGATCAGTGAGAATTCTCTTCTGACCGCGGCACGGATGGCATCGTCAAATTTCATACCACCCACCTTGATCAGACGGCTTAATACGATACCACCCAAAGACAGAATGGAGATCTCCGTGGTCTCGTAACCGACATTTACCACCAGCACACCCTGGGAATTTTTCACATCGATATCCAGTCCCAGGCCGTCGGCTACCGCCTTTTCCACTACCATGATCTTTTTAGCTTTTACGTTTGCTCCCTTGACCAGATCGTAGAACGCCCTTTTTTCCACCTCAGTGACATCCGTCGGCACCGCAATGAAGAAATCGGAAGGCTTGGTATTGCCTTTTTGCAGATCTCCGATAAAATACTTCACCAAAGTCTCCATATTTTTAATATCCGCGATCACACCGTTGGAAAGCGGATAAGAAATATGAATATTACTGGGCGCTTTTTCATACATTTCAAATGCAGAGTTTCCGTAAGCAAATAAAGTATTTTTGTTCTCGATGGCAATCATATTCTTCTCGATCATAATGTTGTCATCATTGCGATTATAGATCTTTATATTGTTGGTACCGAGGTCGATACCGAATGCGTTGTTTGACACTGTCGTTTTCCTTTCTTATATCATCTCAATATTTTTTGTTCTTTAAAGCTAGTATACCTGTTATCCCCGATAATAATGTGGTCTAACAGTGGAATATCCATCTGTTCTCCCGCTCCAGCCACGTTGTCGGTAAGTTCTCTGTCCGCTCTGCTGGGCGTCGGATCACCGCTGGGATGGTTATGCACAAGGATGATATTCACCGCTTTGTCTTTCAATGCTTCTAAAAATATCTCTCTGGGAGAGATCAGAGCCATGTTCACACAGCCGTCCGACAGCTTTTTCTCCCGGATCAACTGTCCCTTGGCATCCAGGCAGAGCAGATACACACATTCTGTATCCTTATGTCGCAGCTTCTCCATGAAATATTCCGCCACCATATCCGCACGGGTAAAACAGATCCCGGTGCTTGCTCTCGCCCGGCTCATACGATTGGATAATTCAGCGATGCATTTTAATTTCACTGCTTTCACTATGCCGATCCCACGGATCTGTGTCAATTCCTCCACGCTTACATCGTGCAGGCCCAAAAGTCCTTCCCTGGGATATTTTGCCAGTGCCAGGACCTTTTCTGCCAGCTCCACTGCGGAAGTATCTTTGGTTCCTGTCCGCAGGATGACTGCCAGAAGTTCCGCCTCCGTAAGGTTCTCCGGTCCGAATTGTTGGAATCGTTCATAGGGCAGCTGTGCGTTAGTGTTACTTTGTTGTGTCAATTTAACAGGCATAAGTCTCCTTCTGCCTTCTCCGACGTATGATATCTAACGGATAAAACGATATACCACAAACGAAATGATCACACCGATCACACTCGCTATGGTAATATTGAACTCCAGCCCGAACGTAAGAATGATAAAACCAAGATTCAGTTCTACCGGACTGCTGAGTCCGAAATTTTGTCCGTAATTCAGAAAGGTACCGTCAAAGTAAGTTCCTATAAATCTGCCGATCACAAATCCGATCAGCACCAGTACAACCAAAACCCAATTAATTCTCTTCAAACTACTTCCTCTTCTTTCTTTCGTGTACACTTTCCGGATCCGATAGGTGCTCCCCGCGAGCCTCCATCTTCCATACGTCTTTTAATACTATCACAAAAAGCTTCTTCTGTACACAAATTTAGTGGATTTTATTTTGCGCTTTTTCTACAGGATTCGTATTTTCTGGCAGGTTCTACATTGCCTGCCTTAGCTGTTCTTCTGTCACGATTCCCTTCTGCAGCAACGACTGCAGGGATTTCAAAATGCCGAACTTGGCATGCTGCCAGGTCAGTCCACCCTGAAAATATACGGCATAGGGTGGCTTAATAGGACCATCTGCGGACAGTTCAATGGAGGATCCGGATACGAATGCCCCTGCCGCCATGATGACCTGTGCATCATATCCCGGCATATCCCAGGGTTCCGGTGTCACATGGCTGTCTACCGGAGCCGCTGCCTGAATTCCCTGGCAGAAGCCGATGACGCCTTCCGGCTGTCCAAACGTTATCGCCTGGATAATATCATGTCTGCTCTCCGTACCGTTCGGTACTACCGCAAAACCTAATTTTTCATAGACATTAGCTGCAAAGATCGCTCCCTTTAATGCACCCGCCGTCACAGTAGGCGCCAGGAAAAATCCCTGATAAAAATCCTTCAGAATGCCAAGAGATGCTCCTACTTCCTTACCGAGTCCCGGGGATGTCAGACGGTATGCAGCATTTTCCACACACTCTTTTTTACCGGCAATATAGCCACCAATGGGAGCCAGTCCGCCGCCGGGGTTTTTAATGAGGGATCCCACGATCATGTCCGCACCCACATCGGAGGGTTCCATCTTCTCCACGAATTCTCCGTAGCAGTTATCCACCATACAGATCACATCCGGCTTGATGCCTTTGATAAAGGCGATCAGCTCGCCGATCCGCTGTACGGACAGGGTCGGTCTGGTCTGATATCCCTTGGATCTCTGAATGGTTACCAGATGGGTCTTCTCATTAATGTTTTCACGGATCTTATCATAGTCAAAGCTTCCGTCCGGCAGCAGGTCTACCTGTCGATAGGTTACACCGTATTCTGCCAGAGACCCTTTAGACGGGCGGATGCCGATGACTTCTTCCAAAGTATCATAAGGCTTGCCTACGGGGGACAGCAGTTCGTCTCCGGGTCTTAAATTGCTCATCAGAGCCAGTGCCAGTGCATGGGTACCACAGGTGATCTGGGGACGCACCAGAGCATCCTCTGTGTGGAACGTTGCCGCATAAACCGCCTCTAAGGTATCCCTTCCCAGGTCGTTATATCCGTAGCCGGTAGTACCCAGCAGGCAGGCTTCACTTACCTGATGCTGTTGCATGGCTTTTACCACCTTTAACTGATTATACTCCGCATTCCGGTCCACCTCGTCAAAACGCTCCCGCAGACTTTTCTCTATGACACATCCATAGTCATATACCGTCTTGCTGATCCCCATGGAAAGATACATTTCTTCATTACTGTTATTGCTGTTTTTCATAGATCCCTTTTTCTCCTAATTCCTTTATCATATATTCTAAAATTTTCTCTTCGTCATAGTCAAATTGCTGTTTATCCAGCCAGGTAACTGCGTTCTCCCTGCGGAACCAGGTCAGCTGTCTCTTGGCAAAATGCCTGGTGTCCCGCTTCAGAGTATACACCGCTTCCTCCAGGCTGCATTCTCCGTCCAGGTACTCCAGGATCTCTTTATAGCCCAGCCCCTGCATGGATACCATTCCTCTGTGACAGCCCATTTTTTTCAGGCTTCTGACTTCCTCCACCAGTCCTTCCGACAGCATTTCATCGATACGGGTTTCGATCCGCGCATACAGATTTTCTCTGTCATCCGTCAGGACAAAATAGCTGAAATTGTATGGGCTCGTGCGCTCTTTTTCCCTTTCATTATGCGCAGAGATGGGTTCTCCGGTCAGTTCATAATATTCCAGTGCACGGATGGTTCTCTTGATATTGTTTGTATGAATGTTCTCTGCTGAAACCGGATCAATTTTTCTGAGCATGTCATGTAGTACTTCCGGTCCCTTTTCTTTCGCAAGCTGTTCCATTTTTTCCCGGTATTCGGTATTCTCTTCGTTCTCCGTAAAATCAATACCCCGAAGCACCGCCTGAATATAGAACCCGGTGCCTCCCACCAGGATTGGGATATGCCCTCTGTCATAGATCTGTTCCATGCATTCCAGACACCGTTTCTGAAATACCACCACATTAAATTCTTCCCACGGCTCCAGAATGTCGATCAGATGATGGGGCACTCCCTGCATTTCCTCAGGGCGGATCTTGGCGGATCCGATATCCATATGTTTATATACCTGCATGGAATCGGCTGACAGGATCTCCCCACCTATAGCTTTCGCCAGGGCAATGGACAGTTTCGTCTTACCAACTGCGGTGGGACCGGTCAGTACGACTAACGGTCTTTTTATAGATTGTGTTACCGACATAATTTTTCTTCCTTACACATTATCCATTATTTTGGGTGCAGTTTGCAGCATCGATAGCAATGACTAACATCAGCCCTTCCAGTTCGTCCTTAGGATCAGCAAAGTTAATCGTGTAGGTATCTCCCCAATGGAACAGTTCCTTGGAGATATGAATGATACTGCTGCATCCGTTGTATACATCATAATCCCATCCCAGAAAATCTCCTTCCACGCGCCAGCCGTTATAATCAATCTCGTATCTGGGTTTGAAAAAAGAAAACTGTTTGCGGATCTCGCCTTTCACCTGCCCGCCGATTTCGATTTCAAATGCCGGAAGCAGGGTAAACAGCCGCTGCCTGATAACTCCCAGTTCACGATCATTTCTGTCATATATGTGTAACTGGTGTCCCAGGGAGAAAAATTCCGCCTTTACAAAGTATTTTGCATTTTCGTTCTCATCATAGACATCATAAGAATCTGTCCAGGAAAACACTCGTTGTTTGATCAGTAAACGCATTATACGATCCTCTTAAATTTCTTCTCCAGGTCAGTCTCCGTCATAGTAATGATGGTGGGTCTGCCGTGGGGACAATTATAGGGGTTATCCAGTGTCAGAAGTTCATCGATCAGCTGTTCCGCCTCCTGAAGGCTTAATCGGTTGTTACCTTTAACAGCTGCCTTACAGGACATGGATGCGATCTTCTCCTCGATGACCTGGAAGCTGCCGCGGTTGCCGGTCTCCTGGGACAGTTCATCAAGCACCGCTAAAAACAGTTCTCTCTCACTGCATCCATAGAGATCTACCGGGACACTGCGCAGGGCATATTCGTTGCCGCCAAAGGCTTCGATCTCGAATCCGAGCTGTGTAAAAGCATCCTCATAAGTATGAAGAATACTTTCCTCCTGCCCCGTCAGGCTGACAATGATGGGAGGCATCAGGCGCTGGGAAACCACGCTCTTTTCGTGGAACTGTTTCATCAGGCGCTCGTATTTCACCTTCTCATGGGCGGCATGCTGGTCAATGATGAACAGCTTATCCTCGAACTGGATCAGCCAGTAGGTATCGAAGACCTGTCCGATGATACGGTAGCGGCTGCGGTTCTGCACAGATAACAGTTTCTCTTCAAACAGATTCATCTGCTGTACAGCCTTCACCATCACCTCAGCGGTCTCCGGGCAGATAACAGGCTCTGATGAAGTCTCATCCCTTGGCTCCAGCGGTGCAGCCTCCACGAAAAAATCGTCCTCTTTCGATTCCGGTGTTGCCACAGGTGCAATAGATTGTACCTCTGTCTGCTCACTTACCGGTTCCGGTTTACGGAGACTCGTCTGTATACCTGCATGTGTCTCCTGCCATATCGGCTTCTGTATAAATTCCCTCCGGTCTTTCGGTACCGCCTCATATTTGGCAGCCTCCATGACACGGTAGCTTTCTTCTCTTTTTTTCTCGAACACCTCCGGCGTGTGCTCCTTCCAGGAAGCTTTTCTGTCTTCCTGCTCCTTTTTCTGAATGGATTTTTCATCCTCTAAGGAAGCATCCGGGATCATTTCCCGGTTCCGCAGGGTTGTTGCTATTATCTCGCTCAGCATTCTGGCAAATGCCATGCCGTCGGAGAACCGCACATCCATTTTGGAGGGATGTACGTTCACATCCACGGTCTCCGTATCCATCGTAATATGCAGCACGCATAACGGGAATTTATGCTGCATCAGATACTGCTTATAACCTTCTTCAATGGCTTTGGCGATCACACCGCTGCGGATAAAACGACCGTTGATAAAATAGATCTCAAAATTGCGGTTGGAACGCACCAGTACCGGTTTGCCCAGATACCCCTCAATCTTAATACCGTTTTCTTCCATCTGGATCGGTACCAGCTCCGCGGCGATCTCTCTGCCGTAGATCCGGTAGATGACTTCCCGCAGGTCACCATTTCCGGAGGTATGGAATCTGGTCTGATTCCCCAGTACGAATTTGAAAGAGATATCCGGTCTGGACAGTGCCAGATGTTCCATCAGATCCGTAATATAACTACCCTCCGTGGCAGGCTGTTTTAAAAATTTCCGGCGTACCGGCGTGTTGAAGAACAGATTCCTCATGAGGAATGTGGTACCGTCCGGCGCGCCTATCTCATCGATGGACTGTTCCTTTGCCCCCTCTAACACCATGCGGGTTCCGGTGAGGTTCTCTTTTCTCTTGGTGATGATCTCCACACGGGATACCGCAGCGATACTGGACAGAGCCTCACCGCGGAAGCCAAGGCTTGCAATATGGTTCAGATCATCCGCATCTTCGATTTTGCTGGTGGCATGCCGCAGAAACGCTGTGGGCAGCTGTTCCCGTTCAATGCCGCAACCGTTATCCGTCACACGGATGAACTCAATACCGCCTTCTTTTGCCTCTACCGTAATCGCCGTGGAACCGGCATCTATGGCATTTTCCACCAGCTCCTTCACCACGCTGGCAGGTCGTTCTACCACCTCACCGGCAGCGATCCTGTCGATCGTCCGGGAGTCCAGTACATGTATTCCCATATATCTACCTATGCCTTTCCCTTATATCTAACCGTTCCAGCGGTTCTTCAGCTTATTCTGTAACCGGTACAGAGTGTTCAGTGCATCTAATGGGGTCAGCGTCGTCACCTCGATCTCCATCAGTTCCTTCAGAATATCCTCATCCGTCACAGTGTCGAACAGAGACATCTGTGCCAGATCCACCTCATCGTATTTGGGCTGTTTTTTTGCCTTACCATCGTTTTTATTATCGATAGCAATGCTCTGCACCTTTTCCGTAATATCATTGTCCGACAGTTGTTCCACGATCTCCTTGGCACGGTCGATGACCATGTCCGGCACACCTGCCAGCTTCGCTACCTGGATGCCGTAGCTCTTGTCCGCACCTCCTTTTACGATCTTACGCAAGAACACGATATCGTCGCCACATTCTTTCACAGCAATGCAATAGTTGTTCACATTGTTCATTTTGCCTTCCAGCTCGGTCAGCTCATGGTAATGGGTAGCGAATAGTGTCTTGGCTCCTAAAAGTTTGCGGTTGCTGATATGTTCGATCACTGCCCAGGCAATGCTCAATCCGTCAAAAGTGGAAGTACCTCTTCCGATCTCGTCTAAGATCAGAAGGCTCTTGGATGTGGCATTTCGTAAGATATTCGCCACTTCATTCATCTCCACCATAAAAGTGGACTGACCGCTGGCCAGATCATCCGAAGCTCCCACGCGGGTAAAGATCCGGTCTACAATACCGATATTAGCGGTTCTGGCCGGCACGAAGCACCCGATCTGCGCCATCAGTACGATCAGTGCCGTCTGACGCATGTAAGTGGACTTACCCGCCATATTGGGACCGGTAATGACACTGATACAGTGGCTTCCATTATCCAGATAAGTGTCATTGGCAATAAACATATCATTGGTGATCATTTGTTCCACCACAGGGTGTCTTCCGTCCTTGATGTCAATAACACCCTTTTCATTTAACTTCGGACGTACATAATGATTTCGTTCCGAAACCAACGACAAAGACGCATACACATCCAGCTTTGCGATCGCTTTTGCGGTGTTCTGGATGCGGACCAGTTCCTGTGCAATGGTATCCCGGATTCTGCAGAAGACATCGTATTCCAGTGTCTGTAACTTGTCCTCCGCATTTAAAATAGTGTCTTCCAGTTCCTTTAACCGCGGTGTGGTATATCGTTCCGCATTTGCCAGGGTCTGCTTGCGGATATAATCCTCCGGCACCAGATTCTTATAGGAATTGGTCACTTCAAAATAATAGCCGAATACTTTGTTATATTTGATCTTCAGATTCTTGATTCCGGTACGCTCTCTGTCCTCTTCCTCCAACTGGGCAAGCCATTGTTTTCCGTCATGCTTGGCGCTGCGCAGTCTGTCTATGGTTTCATCAAACTGATCCTTGATCATCCCGCCTTCCCGGATGGACAGGGGCGGTTCGTCAATGATCGCTTCATCGATCAGCTGATAAATATCCTCCAGTCCATCAATCTGCTCCCGGATTTTAGTCAGTTCTTCTTTTTCAAAGGCAGACAGCACTGTCTTAATCGGCGGCAGCATCTGCAGGGAATTCCGAAATGCGATCAGATCTCTGGGATTTGCCGTCTTATAAGTCACCTTACTGAGCAGTCGTTCCAGATCGTAGATGGGATTTAAGTATTCCCGGATCTCATCCCTGGAGATGGAATCCTGATTCAGCTCCTGAATGGCATCCAGACGCTTCTCCATCTCATCCTTTTCGATCAACGGCTGTTCGATGTAATTGCGCAGAAGTCTGGCGCCCATGGCGGTCTTCGTCTTATCTAACACCCACAGAAGAGAGCCTCTCTTCTGCTTCTCTCTGAGAGTCTCCGTCAGTTCTAGATTTCTTCTGGTGGAGCTGTCAAGTAACATATATTTGCTGGTAAGATAGGGATAAATATGGGTAAAATGCTCCAGATCTGTCTTCTGGGTATCATACAGATACTGTAACAGTGCTCCCGCCGCTAAAAGTCCCGTAGGGAATTCTTCGACACCAAGTCCGATCAGCGTATTTACCTTAAAATGTTTCATCAGGATCCGTCTGCAGCCGTCATCATCGAACATATGGGATTCCAACGCATTGACGGAGATATGTAAGCGGGACTTTAAATCATTCACATCAAAGCCACTGACTAAAAATGCCTCGTTACAGATAATCTCCGAAGGTTCGTACTTCATCAGTTCATCATTTAATTTTTTCAGATCTTCGACTTCGGTCACATAATAATCACCGGTAGTTACATCTGCCGCAGAGATACCGATGCCATCCGGAGTATAGGCAATGCTCAGCAGATAATTATTTTTGCCGGCTTCCAGAGATTGTACGTTTAAGTTGGTACCGGGTGTCACCACACGGATCACTTCCCTCTTCACCAATCCCTTGGCAAGCTTCGGATCCTCCACCTGTTCGCAGATAGCCACTTTATAACCGCGGCTTACCAGCTTGGACAGATAGCCTTCCACGGCATGGTAAGGAATGCCGCACATGGGCGCACGTTCCTCCAGTCCACAGCTTTTTCCCGTCAGTGTGATCTCCAGTTCCTTGGAAGCCACCAGCGCATCGTCGAAAAACATTTCATAGAAATCTCCCAGACGATAAAAAAGGATGCAGTCCTTATACTGCTCCTTGGTCTCCATATATTTTTGCA
>OIWT01003406.1_pt1 | contig 14629 bp, 18 predicted proteins | sample 1587701 | NCBI WGS metagenome assembly OIWT01 (sample SAMEA3888904, study PRJEB22519) | human gut metagenome | biome: human gut; feature: human-associated habitat; material: faeces | place: Denmark | collected 2009
ACGCCGACCTGCTCGCCGTGTTCGTCGCCGCGGCGCGCCAGTGGAGTGACGGGTACACACGCCTCCTCTTCCTCTTCCTCTGCACGCTGTTCGCCACGGGTCGGCACAAACCCTCTTCTTTCATCATAGACCCCTCCTCCCATTCGCTGCTGGTCCAAAACAGCGCCGTTTTCCTCCCGTCCCTCGCCGACGCCACCCCCTTCTCCCCCAAGAATTCGAGCTACTGGAGCGACCCCGCCAGCCACGCCGTCCTCACCGTCTTCGACACCATCTGGAGCGTCTCCACCGCGCCCAAGTGCAGTCGCGACCTCGCTCTCTCCACGCTCTCCACGCTCTCTCGCCAGGGTTCGCGCCGCCACCTCCGCTGACGCCTAGCCACGGCGGAATTCCTCCGCACGGCCACACACCTCGTCGACGGCGCGATCGACGCGCTTCTCGCGCAGCTGCGCCAACAGACGCTCGCCGGAAATCGGCAGGATTTCTGTCGCGTGGTCGCCGAGTACTACAAGAGCCTGCTGGCGGGCGTGATGGAGCATGGTAAAAGTCGGGGCGTTTTCTGACACGCAGACGAGTGCATTTCGTTTGAGGGCGAGATTCCGCCGTGCAACTACCTGTTCTTGACGTTTTTCGTGCGCAATTCGGACATTCCGGAGTTCGCGGAGGTTGCGCCCAACTTCGGCGAGTGGCTGGCGTTCTTCCTGCAGGTGGTGGAGAGCATCTACAAGGATGATGACGATGCGGTCGATTGTCATGTTGCGAAGAAATAGTCACGCGTAGTGGAACAGCGAAGACCGTACTTGTTCAAAACGGAGGTGGTGCCTTCTCTGGTGAAGTGCCTGGTGATGTGCATGAGGACCAAGGACGACGCCAATATCACCAAGATTTCTGCCATGCTGGTGGAGATCATTGACTTATGTGGGAGTGAGCAGCACGCGTAAGCGATAGACAAGGACGAGATGGAGGAGATCGGCAATTGGCTCATGGCAGAATTGCTCCCCGTATTGGACGCGGCGGAAGTCCAGCCGTATTTGAATGTTGTGATGGACTTTATTTCGCGCGGACTCGTGAACGGTGGGAGGAGGAGGGCGAAATGACCAATAGAGGCGCTGTTTTGGGACTTTTTGGAGGCGGACGGTTTGGACAAGCTCATGGCGTACATCGAGTCCCTGAAGGAGAAGGGACAGCGCTACGAGGTGACGGTGATTCGCTTCATGGACGCGTTCAGTTATATCAGTGGGAGAGGAGGAGGTGGCTGATGGGCAGATTCGATCGCTTCGCTGCTGAAGGCCATCAATCTGGGGTACAGCACGATTGCCGACAGCATCTATTTTGAGAACCAGATTTCCAACATTGCCAAGCAGATTGTCGATTTGGAGGAAGTCGTCATAGAAAAGGACGACGACGACGCCATGTTGGCTGCCGAGTGTTTGACAGCCGTCCGCGCCTCCTCCTCCATCCTTTCCGCGGAAGAGAAGGCGATCCTGAAGAAGGCCGCTTCCCGCATTACGTATCATAGCTGCAGTTGTGTTGTTGTTTGAGTAGTTTGTTTCTTTGTTGCATACTCTTTTTGCTGGGGACGATGCTTTCTTCCAAACTGTGGAAGGGAGTCGTGGGACGGCTTCTTACGAAACGGAGCGTCACAAAGCTCGGTCTCCGTGTTGGATGTGCGATCTTGGGCTGAGGGACTAGGCCGTGACTTCCCACTTCTTCTCGCTCCAGCAGGTGAGCAGAGCGTTCGCGACGACGCCCAAAAGCCCTGCGGAGAAGGAGGATCATCTGGAGGAGGTTTATCAGAAGCTGACGCAGAGGGAGCACATCCTGAAGAGGCCCGATTCATATAGTAGGATTTGGTTGGAGGTTTGCATGGCTAGTCGGCTCCGTGATTACGAGCAAGCAGTCGATGTGGGTGTACGACGAGACGTCCAAAGCGATGAAGTACAAGGAGGTGAACTACGTTCCGGTCGTTCTGCTTTCTCATGGGTAGAATCCCGGGTTGATCAAGATATTCGACGAGATTCTCGTGAATGCGATCGACAACAAGCAGCGCTGCCCCGAAATGACGACGATCAAGGTGACGGTGGATCGCGCGGCCAACTCCATCACGATTATCAACGACGGTGACGGCATTCCGGTCGCCATCCACCCCGAATACAACATGTACATTCCCTCCCTCATTTTCGGCCAGTTGCTCTCCGGCACGAACTTCGACGACTCCGCCAAGAAGGGTGTGCTTCTCTCGTTCAATTGACTCGCAGTGACGGGCGGCCGCAACGGTTTCGGCGCGAAGCTCACCAACATCTACAGCACGGAGTTCAAGGTGGAGACAGTGGCGAACCAGAAGCGCTTCGTGCAGGTGTTCCGCAACCACATGAGCGAGGAGGACAAGCCGAAGGTGACGAAGGCCACGCGCAGCAAGGAATACACCTCCATCTCCTTCTCTCCCGACTTGTCACTTTTCGGCATGACCGCTCTGGACGAAGACACCGTCAGCTTGATGCACCGCCGTGTCATCGACTGCGCCGGCGTCACGCAGGGCGTGAAGGTCTACTGGAACGGCGAGCGGGTGGACGTGGCGGACTTCCGCGATTATGTCGCGCTGTACGGGGTGGGTGGTTGTGCGGTGCTGTGACCTAGCGCGCGATCCAGAACTGCGACGAGGGCAAGGAGGGCGAAGGTGCCGACCAGCGTATCGACGCGCAGATCGTGTCGGGCGCGTCGCCGCGGTGGGAGTACGCCGTGATCCCCACGCCGGTGACGAAAATGACGCCGTTTTCGGTGGAGCGTGGAGAGGCGAACTCACACGCAGATGAGTTTCGTGAACGGGATCAACACAAGTCGTGGCGGCAAGCACGTGACGTACCTGACGGACCAGATCGTGACGCGCGTGCAGCCGCTGCTGGAGAAGAAGTTGAAGCGCGACGTGAAGCCGTCGCTGATTCGGCAGCATCTCTGCGTCTTCTGCAACTGCCTGATCGACAACCCCAGCTTCGACTCGCAAGCTAAGGAGCTGCTGACCACGTCCTCGCGCGTACGCCTTGCCGCCGTGAGTCAGCTGTAGGACTTCGGGTCGACGCCGTCGCTGTCGTCGTCGTTCCTGTCCAAGCTGGAACGCAGCGGGCTGCTGGACCTCGTGGCGCGTAGCATGCGCGTGCGCGACACGCAATTCCTGAAGAAGAGCAGCGGCGTGAAGGCCAGTCGCGTAGGGGCCATGCGCGGGCGTGAGGCGTAGTTGCTGGACATCCCGAAGCTGGACGACGCGAACAACGCGGGAACGAAGCACTCCGGTGAGACCACGCTGATCATCACCGAGGGAGACTCTGCCAAGGCGCTGGCGGTGGGCGGCCTGGGCGTGGTGGGCCGTGACAACTTCGGCGTGTTCCCGCTGCGCGTGGGTGTGGCGAGAGTGGATGAAGCGTAGGGCAAGCTGCTGAACGTGCGCGACGTGAGCGAGAAGCAGTGCGCGGAGAACGAGGAGATCCAGAATCTGGTGCGCATCCTGGGTCTGAAGTGAGGGCTTGTGCGGGCGTGTCAAGCAGGTATGGGAAGGAATACACGGACACGTCGTCCCTGCGGTATGGTCGCTTGCTGGTGATGGCGGATCAGGTAGGGGTGAATGGGCAGTATCAAGGTCAGGATTATGACGGCTCGCACATCAAGGGATTGGTGCTGAACCTGTTCGAGACCTTCTGGCCGTCGCTGCTGCGTCTGGGGTACGTGTCGCAGTTCATCACGCCGATCGTGAAGGTGACGCGCAAGGGGGAGGAGCAGGAGTTCTACACGATGCGCGACTTCGAGCAGTGGATGGCGAGTCACCCCGACCACGCCCGGTGGCGCGTGAAGTGTGCGAGGGAGGCGTGAGTGAGCCGTAGGTACTACAAGGGTCTGGGTACATCGACGGCGAAGGAGGGCAAGGAGTACTTCAGCAACCTGTCGAAGCACATCATTCCGTTCCAGGCCATCTCGGCGCAGGAGGAGGACCTGCTGGACATGTGCTTCAAGCGCAGTCGCTGCGAGGAGCGTAAGGCGTGGATGAACGGCTACGCGGAGGGTAACGTGATGGACTACTGTGGGCGCTGGGCGCAGGCGTGAGGCGTAGCAACGCCGCCCGTGAGCATCAACGACTTCGTGAATAAGGAGCTGGTGCTGTTCTCGCGGCAGGACTGCGTGCGCTCCATCCCGTCGATGATCGACGGGCTGAAGCCCTCGCAGCGCAAGGTGCTGTACGGGTGTCTGCGGCGCAACCTGACGAAGGAGATCAAGGTGGTGCAGCTGTCGGGGTACATCTCGGAGACGGTGTTGTACCACCACGGCGAACAGTCGCTCAACCAAACCATCGTCTCCATGGCGCAGGACTTCGTGGGCACCAACAACCTCAACTTCCTCGTACCCAACGGCCAGTTCGGCACGCGCATCATGGGCGGCCGCGACTCCGCTTCTCCAAGGTATATCTACACTTATTTGCAGCCCATCACGAAGTTCGTGTTCCGCGAGGAGGACGACGCGCTGCTGCTGCGGCAGGAGGAGGAGGGCGTGCAGATCGAGCCGAAGCACTTCCTGCCCATCCTGCCCACCGTGCTGGTCAACGGCGCTACGGGCATTGGCACGGGCTGGTCCACCACCATCTGCAATCACAACCCCGTGGAGGTGGTGGACCGCCTCATCGCGCGGCTGAACGGCGACGCCTCCGTCGAGCCCATCAACCCATGGTACCGCGGCTTCACCGGGTACTTCAAGCGCGACCCTGCTTCTTGCGGGCAGACGTTCCGCGTGTACGGGCACTGCCAGTGGGTGGACTCGGCGACGCTGGTGATCGACGAGCTGCCGGTGGGCCGGTGGACGCAGGACTACAAGCTGTTCCTGTGCGAGCTGCTGCAGCAGGGCAAGCTGATCTCGGGGTTCCGCGAGAACCACACAGACACGGAGGTGTCGTTCACGGTGTCGGTGAAGGAGGAGGCGGCGAAGGAGCTGCTGACGAACGAGGAGGAGGGCATGAGGGCGTTCAAGCTAGTCTCGACCCTCAGCACGAGCAACTTCTTCCTGTTCAACGCGGAGGGCCACATCCAGCACTACAAGGACGCGCTGGAGATCCTGGACGACTTCATCACCTACCGGCTGCCGTTCTACCAGCAGCGGAAGGAGTGTCTACTGAAGAGCATTTCGGCGCGGAAGAAGGAGCTGCAGAACAAGGCGCAGTTCGTGCAGAGCGTGGTGGACGGCGAGATCCAGCTGAAGAACCGGTCGATGAAGAGCGTGGTGGAGGAGCTGGAGAAGAGGGGGCTGCAGAAGGAGAACGGCAACTTCGGCTACTTGCTGTCCATGCCGCTGAGCCAATTGACGATGGAGGAGAAGAGGGACCTGGAGACGCGCAAGGCGGAGATGGAGCAGAAGGAGGCGGAGCTGGAGCAGAAGACTAGCAAGGACCTGTGGATTGACGATCTGAAGGAGTTCCGAAAGACCTTCCTGGCCGTTGGAAATCCTGATTGGAGTCACTCGTAGATGGAGGAGAAGCGGCTGAACGACCTCGTGGTGGGAAAGAACAGAGGACTGGGGAAGCCCTCCCAGTTCACCATCGACAGCTACATGAAATCGCAGGTAGTGAATTGTCGTGTTTGTCGCACAAACAGGGAAAACAAATCCAACCCTCTGATAATCTTACTGATTATGCGCCTTTGTCTTGAACCGCTTGGCCTTACTTCGCTTCTTCCACTACGCATGAAACGGGGGAGAGGGGACGACCTTGTGGTGATTCATCTTTGTCTTTCTCTTCTTCATCACGCTAGAAAACTCCCGCAAAAACGGGTTCTCGAACACCGGAATAAAGGACGTTAGGCTACGCGTTAGCAACATCGCGACGGGCGAGTCCCTACGATCCAAAAAGAGTAGATATCGCAAGCGGGGCTTGGCTCCACGGCATCGCAGTCGGCCGCGCTACCACGGTCGTGCAGATCGTCCGGTTCAGCAGAGGCCTCGCCAGCTGCGGGGAAAACAGACTCCAGCACCTTCCAAATAGAGACATGTTGTCAGAAATTGCGAGGTGCTTCAATACTACCTTCCCGTGACTCAAATCTGGGAGTTGATACTCGCTCCGAAAGGAGAACCGATTTCGACTACCCCACCAACCGCACACTTTTGAATCCACGCTGTGTTGTGCCTTTGTGTTCAGAAAGGGGCTATATGTCGCTTTTCTTGTGTCTCTTCGCGAGTGTTTTGGCTGCAGCAGCGAATGGTGGGGTTTTCTCGACATGTACTGACAATCAGCCTTGCTGTTGGAGTGCGACCCGTCCTACTACCCCTATGTCATCGATGTGACGTACAAAGAGAATGCGTCATCCCAGTCCATCGAAGTCTTCCAAATCCGAAATGACTCCTCTCCCTTCGTAACATCGATTTACGGGTATGGAAAGGATTACCTCATGGAGTCTACGCTACTATGCGTGAACAACAACCTGTATCGCTTCACCTGCGCATCACTGTATCCCCTGTTGCCGCATCTAATGGGTAGGGCCTCCAAGCCGTGGAGCGAGGGATCCTTTTTCGAGGTGAAGGCGTTTGGGCGCACGACGGTCATGCGAGGCACCGTGGACATTGGGAGAATCGCCACCTACTACATCAACCGTTGCTTTCGCTGATTAACATTATTTGCAGCGTTCAACCCCATCGAGCCGGAAAGTGCTTGGAAATGGAGCGACCGCTACAGCGAGTCATGGGAATCGCCCTCCTTTGACGACTCGGATTGGGTGACGAGCAGTGCGGACTCCTTCTACCCCCTGGACGATAATCGCTTCTACCGCTTCACCACTTCGCTTCCGCCCACGGTTCTCAATCGTTTTTCCTCCTTCGAGCTGTACGTGAGGCACCTCTACAGCATCCGCGTGTTCATCAACGGCATTGCCTTCCTCGAGCAGATGTAGCGTCCTCCTCTCCTCCTCACTCCCAGGGCGACTAACGAGACGGCAGTGATCGAAACAAACAAGCGCGAGGGCATCTACTCCTTCATCCACACTCCCCTTCTGACCGTCGCCATTCACGTCTTCTCCGCCCAACACCACAACCGCACCGCTGACCCATTCAGCGCGCACATGGTCTTCCTCTCCTTCTCGACGCCGCCCTCCTCCCTCCTCGCCGCCGACTCCGACCACAAGAAGGACTTCTACGCCCACCCGCTCGCCTCCGCCATCGACGAGAACCGCAACACCGCCTGGTGGTTCCGCGGGGATCACGCCGAAGTCGCCTTCACCTTCGCCAACCCGCTGTGCGCCTTTGAAAGCACCCTAACGCGTAGCGGCGAGTTCGTGAACAAGTACGCGATCGTATCCAGTGTGGAGAACCCGAAGACAGACCCGCGTCGTTGGGAGCTATACGGGTCCAATAATAACCACGATTTCGTGCTGCTCGATGCTCGGAGTGACGAGTCCTTCGCCTACCGGCTGCAGAGAAGGACCTTTTCCCTCAACAACGCGCCCAAGAACTATCGCTACTTCAAACTCCAACTCTGCAGGAATCGCCCCGATTTCTGACATGTAGTGGAGAATGGCGGCGCGGACATCACAACAATCGGGCTCTTTTCCTTCATTTCCACGCGCACGCCTCTCTACTCCACCCTCGCGTACCGCTCCTCCTATCGCTTCTTCTTCCAGTTCCAAACCATTCACATCGTTCCTCTCTCTTCCGGCTTCTCGCATTTCTCTCTCCACAGCACGTCCCTCCCGCCTCCTCTTTCTCTCGATGCCACCACCGGCACCATCCACGGCGAGTTGTGGTACCCCACCTCTTTCAACGTCACGGTGGCCGCCGAGAACATGGTGGACCACACGCAGGCACTGGCCTCCTTCTTCGTGGAGGTGGCGCAGTGCCGCGGCGACCGCATGATCCTGCAGATCGAGCGAACCAGCCAGCTGTACAGCAGCATCGAGATGGTGAACCTCACCACCTCCGCAGAGACCATCGTCTCCCACGGCTATGACAGCCTCGCCGGGGAGTCCTCGCAAGTCTCCTACTACTGCATTCCCAAGGAAGTCGTGAAGGTGGTCACCTACATCTCCCCTGACGCCCTTCTCACACAGCGCGAGTTGCGTCGTAGTCTGCCCGGCAGTCTCATCATTCGCATCCCCTACCCCGACTATGACCCTGACTCCCACATTGTGTGCTTCTTTTGGGCGTTTCACTGATAGAGTGACCGCGCCGGGTACAGTCCCTCCTTCTACGCCGTCGCCTCGATCATCATTCGTCAGCACACGCAGTCCTTCTTCCTCTCGCCCTTCTTCCTCGTGGACGAGGCCAGCGAGTGGCGCTACGCCTCGGGTCGCGAGATCGGTCACGACTGGTACATGAAACAGTACGACGACTCTGCCTGGCACGCGTACACGCCACCCGCGCCCATCGCCAAGCGGTGGTCCGTGGCCTTCCGGAAGTGGTTTGAGGTGTCGAACGTGACGGGCATCACGGGCGTGGAGGTGAAGGTGCGCCACGCGGGCGAAGTGATCATCACGCTGAACGAGCAGAGCGGCACGGACGTGTGGGTGAGTTCCGACAAGGCCTGGATGACCGTTACGCTGCCCGCCAGCCGCCTCGTGGCGGGTCGCAACCTCATCGCCGTCGCTGTGAATCCCGACATGTATCCCCTTGATGAGGGTGGGAATGAGAGTGTGACTGAGAGTGGGAATGAGAGTGGGAATAAGAGTGGGAATGAGAGTGTGACTGAGAGTGTGAATGAGGGTATGACTGAGGGTATGACTGAGAGTGTGACTGAGGGTGGGAATGAGGGTGCAACGGACACTATAACTGGCGATGCAACGAACACCCCCACTCTTACACGCCACGACCCGCCGGGCTACTTCTTCCGCTGCGTGCTGCGCCTGATCCGCGAGACGGAGGTGGCGGCGCGCGCCATCGACGCCCGCGCCTCCGCCAGCTTCGTCCGGCCCTACTCGCCCGCCAACCTGCTCTCCGACTCCTTCACGAGCTGCTGGCTGGCGGAGTTCTCCAGCCGCGAGATCTCCGTCAACTTCGTCTTCCAATTCAACAGCCAGCACTCCTTCAACAAGTACTGCATCACCAACGGCGCCGACTCGCCCGACCTCGACCCCTCCGCCTGGACGCTTCACTTCACCACCAACTACCGGACGCAGAAGGTTGTGCTCGCCGACTCGCAGTCGTTCGTGCCCTGGAGCGGCCGCCTGCAGACGCAGTGCTTCCTCCTGCCCACCACCTACAACAGTATTGTTTCCGTTTTCTGGAAGATCTCCGGGCGGCGCGGCCAGACGCGCGTGCAGGCCACGCGCGTGGCCTTCTTCTCCGTGAACGTGGCGGAGGCCGCGAAGGACCCCTTCTCCTACGGCATCACCGAAATCGGGACGTATTTGCACATGCCCATCCAAACCTACTGTCCGCTCTATGACCATTTTGCCCACTATTCCGTCACGCCCGAGCTCCCGCGGGGACTCGTGCTGAACCGCGGCACTGGCTGTCTCTCTGGTACGGTCGAAACTCCCTTTTACACTGCCGTGTTCACACTCTCCGCAGTGAACCTGCTGAACGAGGCGGTCTCCACCTCCATCACCATCGCCTTCAAGCAGTGCATCTATCCCAACGCCGCGCTCTCCATTCCCCTGCAGACCACCTCCTCTGCCTTCTCCGTGGAGGTCACGCTCTTCTCCTCCACCTGGAGCATCATCCGCTCCTCCATCTTCTTCCTCTCCCGCTCGCGCCAGGACTTCTTCCATTGCCTCCCGCCCGGCGACTTCTTCCTCCTCCTCGCCGACCACTCCGCGCAGGGCGACCTCACCTCCTCCTTCTCCGTGCAGCAGGACGGCTACGCGCTCCAACAGGGCGTCTTCAACCCCGGCTTCCCGCAGCAGTGGTCCTCCATCGCCGTTCGCGGCTCCATCAGCACCAACCACACCCTCTGGTACTACTCCGTTTCCGGCGACGAGCCGCCCGCGCAGTGGTTCGCGCAAATCGACCCGCCCAAGGAGTCCTGGCCCAGAGCGCGTCTCAATGCCATTCCGCCGATGAGGGGGGCAGCGCACTATTTCAAGACGGTGCTGGACCTGCCGTCGCTGCAGGCCATCAACATCATCGCCCTCCACCTCCGCCTCCGCGCCGGCGTCGCGCTCTTCATCAACGGCCAGGAGGTGTTCCGCTTCAACCTGCCCCACGGCGCGCTTCACGCCGCCACGCTCGCCACCACCGCCTTCGCCGCGCCCACCGTCTACTCCGTCCACCTTCCGGTGCAGTTCAGCTCGCTGAAAGAGGGCCGCAACGTCCTCGCCGTCGAGACGCACCTCGCCCGCACGCCCGCGCAGCCGACGGAGTCTTACCTGCAGGTGGTGCTGCAGCTGCTGTCGCAGAAGAACCAGGCGATGATCGGTGCGGAGGTGGTGGACCTGAGCGCCGTGCGCGAGGGCGAGCCGCGTGACGTGGGTGTGGTGCACGACGGAATCTTCTACAACCACTATTTCAGACCGTCCAACTGCAGGAACCAATCCATTGCCTTCTTCTCCGCCAACGGACAGCCGGACTTCGCCTCGTCCTTCTCGTTCTTCACGGGACGGAGCAAGGGCGCCTATCCGCACAGAATGGCGCTTTTCGGGAGGTTTTTGGGCAGTCTGGAGGAGATTGAGAGGGCGAAGAAAGGAGACCCTGTAAGCAGTCGGGAGTGGATGAAGCTGTGCGAGCGAAGTGATATCGAGTACCACAACGTACATTACGGAATTAACCGGCATTTCCAGTTCTTCAACAAGAAGATGTTCAACGAGTATCTGTTCGTGCTGAACGACTGCGAGAAGGCGCAGGGCTTCGAGATCGCCGAAATCCAGTTCGAGCGAGGGCTTGTTTCTGGATTCTGCAATACAGAGGATCTCGACACGCCCTACCTCCACTCGCTCAAGGAGGACTATTCCTCGTATATTCCCAGCAACACGTGGTACAAGGTGGACTGTAGCGAGCTTTACAGGGGCAGCATTCAGCATTTCTGCAATTCCGGAAAGTGGACGAAGACCGTGAACCAATGTCACTGCAAGGCGCCGTTCTACTTCAGGTACCCCTCCTCCGTCGTTTACATTTCTCTCCGGCAGTTCATTTCCATCGTTCCCAAGTGGAAAGGCGCGGAGCTTCATTTCTTCACGCATGACATTTTGCCGTCGGGTCTGTCTCTTAACGAGACTACGGGAACCATCCAGGGCGAGATTCGCGATCCCATTTCGATGATGACTCTGCACATCGCCTGTGCGAATCTCGAGGGCTTCCTTGAGGCCGAGCTGTCCATCGTCACCGTGAACAACCACGAAGTGCTGTTGATCATCATCGCCGCTGTGATGGTCACTGTGTTTTTCATCATGATTTGGCTGATCACCTCCTCCATGAAGAAGAAACGCGTGGAGAGCGAAGACATCGACACCTCCGTTCTGCATGCCGACGTCCTCTCCAAAGAGTTGCGCTCCTTTTTGCTGTAGTTTCCTCTCTTTCTTCCAACAAACACAACCAATGAGCAAAACGGTTTTCACCCTCATTTCAAGAATTCCACGTAGGACACCGGCAACCAGCCCCTCTACGTCTCACATCTCACCGCCTCACCCACGCGCGTGCCCACCGTGCCCAGCAGCCACTCGCCCTCCTCCTTCAGCACCTGCACGATCTCGCCCTTCTGCACACTCATCTCGCTCTTGTCAATTCCGTCGAAGTTCGCAATCACCAGTCCACGGCGCTTCGACGACGCGCCCTCCACCGACGGCACGTGCTGGCTGCGCGGGCGCATCACGCGCGTCTTGTCCTCCTCCTCCACCTCCAAATACGACACGGGTTCCCACGTGGTCATGCCGTCGAACGACACAAGCGCCCAGTCCTTGGCGTCGTTGTATTTGATCACCGTCATCTTCGTGCCCTTGTGCATCGGCGACGAGTTGAAGTCGCGGCTACCCTCGTAGGAGAACCGTGCGATCGCCTGCGTGTTAGTTGCGACTCGCACACCCACGGTCGGAAGCGTTTGCGTGTCGCGCTTCGGCAGCGGCGGGCGCTTGTTGTACAGGACCACCGAGTTGCGATCACTCGCGGTATCCGCGCGGGAATCGCCGTAGTCGCTCTTGGGCTGATACTCATACCCGGAGCGATTGTCGCGATTCCGACGCGATGTCGACGTGGACTCTCTTCTTCCCTCCTCTGCTTCTCCTTTGAGTGTGTTCAGCTCGATGGTAAGCGAACGAATCTCCTTGCGCTGCTGATCGTTCTGCGCATCGATGCGGCGCTTTTCCTCCTGCACCGCATCCAGCTCGTTCTGCGCGTCGTGAAGCTCGCGCTCCAACACATCTCGGCGGACGCTGGCAGATTTGAGATCCTGCTCGAGTTGAGGAATCTAATCGTTAATGCAAGTCACGGTTACAACGCGTCGGAGCTGCGAGCGAAGGTCCTCGTTCCTATTCATGAATCAGGAAAAACACACGCACACTTGCTTCTGATGATCCAGTTCGTCGTGAAGAGAATCATTCTCGCTCTGCAGCTGGTTATAGAGAGATTGCAGCTCGGAGAAGCGATCGCTCCATTCCGCAATGGCGTCCTCGTATTGCTGCTTAATCTCCTCAGCCAGGGGAGATTCACGAATCTCATTGTACATATCGTTCAGATGTTTGTTTTCATCGCAAATATCAGAAATCAGATCGTACAACTACAACTCAGAAGAAACGAAAGCCACAACGTCATCTCGGCAATGAAGAAGACTGTTGCGGATATCCGCAGTCACTGTGGGATAGTCACTCAGAGACTACTCATCATTACAGAAAAGAGGCACTACCTTTCGAATCGGCTGTTGTGAGGAATTCTTCCTCGAAAACCCTCCATTTCCATCACGCTTGGCAACATTTACTTGGTCAACGCTTCCCTGCTTGGGGGAATCTACCGCTCTGTCATTCGGCAGTGGAGTAGAATTCAAAGACGCCTTATCCGCATGTTGATTATGCGCATCGTATCCGTCATCCTCGCTCACAATCGTAGCCTCCGGCTCAATAATCACTTCCGATTCTGATAAGCCATCGTTGTTCGCATGAACCTCTGTAATACCCACCGATTGTTGAGGAGTAGCTGGTTTTGGGGCAGGATTCCGCTTTGAAAACGAAGAAGCACTTAGAAAGCTCATAGAGGATGACGAACCCAACAGCTCTTCAGGACTTGTTACACTCATGAATAGATAGACAAAACAAAGGAAAGAATGCGTCTTTCGCTTTGCTGGTAAGGGTTAAAAACCCGATCATTCAAACAAACAAATTAGACCAAATCACCATGAACAATAGAATACACGAGGTATTTCCGCACGCCCGGGATATCCTTTTGAGAATAGTTGAATGGCTACGGGAAAGGAAAGGATGAAGCACATACCAAACGCAGGCACGACAGAATGGCATTCACGCAGGTGAAAACGCCACAGTCACTGCAGTTTTGCTGCTGCGGAATAGTGCTCCTCATATCGCGAAGAGACCATTCACTCCGATTCAACTCCTCCTTCTTCTTGTCCATCGATTCCTTCTGAAGATAGTCCATGAGATTGCGCAATATCGTCGATCCATTGCCACTCATAGAATCGCAATAGCGAATCTCCTTCTTCTTCATGTCCATCACGGCGAGTGTCCAATGCGTCTATGGGTGATACTTAAGCAGTACGACTACGTTATGCAAATTGACAGGGACAATAACTACGTCCTTGCTAAACAAATCAACCTTCTTTGTCCATCTCGAAACTGATGAATAGCCACTCTCACTTAGCTTCTTGTAGAAGAAGCTGTTGAAGCAGTGGCATTGAATACCCTCTATTTGTAATACAAGACAATAGAGATGACTGCGCAACGCCTTTTCTTGAGCCAATTGTACCGTGCAGTTAATAATCTACGTATCAACACCACACACGAGTAGCACATTGTCATTTAACCAAGTACCATTCCGTAGAGTCTGCAAATCACGAAGATAAATGTTGTAACCATACTTGCTAGAGTACATCTTCCTAGGATCACCATGACTCAAAATAGAATTGACTTCATACAACTGATTTGAGTCCAAATCAAAGGAATAGTGATCCCTATCCGATTTTGGCAATGACAACTCAACGGACTATACATCATGCACGGTACAATTACAGACGAATCGCTCGCAAAGATCATTAATTTCACTGTCCTAACGATCAACCACAACGACAAAACGAACGATTCGGCTTGAAACGGAAGATATGTGCTGTGACTGCGATTCCAACGCTGGACGTGTTGATTCCAATATGTCTTCCGCTGCGGACAGATACTTGCTGTCAGCAGTGGCTGATAGCTGCGATTCCTACGTCAATAAGCAGATGAATCAAGAGTAAAACGTCTGAAGAAGCAGAATCGTTCAAGCAATAGGCACCATTGTATAACGCGATATTGTGGAAAACAGTTCGATATCGTTCAAACAGGACCCGTGACTCATTCATGGAAAAGAAGACGAGTGACAAGTGAACGGGATTATGAGATTGACAGTGGAAAGGAAAAGACGATGAGGAAAGGAGGAGCACTGTATAGTAGAATGAATCAACTTGGAATTGAATAGGAATTGAATAGGAATCACGAAATCCCCCCCTCCTCCACCCCCACACACAACTACTCCTCCCTCACACCCC
>OIWT01003409.1_pt1 | contig 14618 bp, 18 predicted proteins | sample 1587701 | NCBI WGS metagenome assembly OIWT01 (sample SAMEA3888904, study PRJEB22519) | human gut metagenome | biome: human gut; feature: human-associated habitat; material: faeces | place: Denmark | collected 2009
AGGAAAAGCCTGTCGAGAAGCCTGTGGAGAAGAAGGTGGAGAAGATGGAGAAGAAGCCCACGCTGAGAAAGAGAAGAAAGGAGAAGAAGGTGACGCTGAAGGAGCCGGTTGCTGCGCAGGAGACCGTCCAGCCTGTGGCGCCGAAGGAGGAGAAGAGCCAGACCATGTACATGGTGGCCATCCTTCTTGCTGTCATCTTGTTCGTCGGAAGCTACGTGGGTTACAAAAAGCTTTTGAAGAACTGCACTGTTTGTTAACAAAGATGGACTAGGGAGAAAACAACACGGACACGTTCTTCCATGTTTCCTTCACAGTCTCCGAAAGAGACAACTTGCGACGCGGTTGCTCTTCTATCCATCAGCGAAACCAGCTAATCCCACCATTCTCTTCATTCGCGTCCATTTCAACATCTGCACTCACTGCTGGCCGAGGAGTGCGGCTCTTTGAAACAGAATCCGATAGGATACACCCATCCGCATCAATCGAGTGGCGACGGGACACAACTTGAATGCAACGGCATCCCTGGGGTGGTGGAGACTCGGATTCGTGTGGATCGACCGTCTCGAGCTCCTTCTCTGGAATGACCGTATCTTGGCTCATGGCGTGGTTATTCGATAGAATAATGCGAGAAATAATGAAACAGCTATAAACAATAGCAAACCGAAATGAAGAATGCACTGGACTGTAAGTTCCTCGTGACCGGGCTCCTATGCAGAGTATGAGATGAACAGAAAAGAGGCGAGAACTCTTCATCCCCATTCACTATTCCCTTCAATTCCTTCGAGTACGTTTCCTTCATTGCAAACGGAATGGAACGTAACGGAAATCGCGTCATTCAAGTGAACAACCAGCGTAGCTTTTGGATTCGGGAATGCCTCACCAAGGAGGCGTTATATAGCGGCTTTTTCCTATGTGGCCTGTACTGCATCGGTGCGCTATCCCGGAACCCCTATTTGTTCCACCGTTATTGGATGCCTTCCCTCGGACTTGGTTTCGGTGTGGGCACCGGCGTTCTCTACGCAGAGGCAGAGCAGAACCAGTTCCAGTTACAGCGGAGGGAAACGCTTCATCCCACTGTGCAGTTGTAATTCTACGTTTAGGACTTTTGTTTGTGGCAACAAAGAAGCGAGCTGTTGGAAAAGAGGAAGTTCGCAGCAGCATCGACGTTCCTATCACACGCGATGTACGCGGCGATGCAATCCTGGCGACTAAAGCCCAGCGACATCAGCTAGCATAAAGTCAGAGAATAACAACTACGTTCGCGATGTTGTCCTCATCCTGGCGCGACAGTCCCGACGGCGCAGGCTGCGAACTATTCGTGATTCCACATGGATGAATTCACGTTCGAGGAACCTCCATTTCGGGAATGGCCATGATCGCGTCGATCAGAATGGATTTGTCTTTGCAAATGATCTACGTCCTCACCTCTTCCCAACAATCGCACATCATACGCCCGCTGGTCCGTGTGCTCCAGCAGCAACATCACCTCCGTTACGTGGAAGGGCAAGTGACGGCACGCGACCAGCAAGTTGTGGAAGGACGGAGAGGACAGAACCTGCTTCACGTGAGCAACATCCTCACTCGTAGGCTTGGAAACAGTTGAAGACTCCGGAGTCTGTGGAGCTTCCTGAACGGTGGGTTTGGGTGCCGGGGTTGTATTCTGAGGTGCTACCGGCGCTGGTTCCGTGGAAATCGGATTCTGAGGCTTTTGTGCCGGAATGGTTGGAGCAGCAGCAGGAGTTGACGGTTTCTACGCATTGGATGAAAAAAAGACTACAACTTTGTACACAGCGACGATCTTGCTCTCCTCCACAATGTTGTACGTCGAAAGCGGTTCCTCTGCTTTCATCTGCTTTCCCCTGAAAATCTAGCCACTTATCACCAGCACTCAGTCATGCCATGTAAATAGCGCTCTCCTCGTGTCCAGTGCTCACAGACAGAGCATGCAGAATATCACGAACCTTCACTCACATGCATCCATCCGAATCCCACAGTCGTGCAAGTGGAGATGTCCACATCCACCTCTTCCTTCGTATTGATGAAGCGGATCTTCATGTTGGATTCAACAGGGACTGCGAAGAAAAGAATGGGAGGAGGCTGATTCGGTTGAAAGGTGTGTGAATGGTGTTGATAATAACACGCTGAATCTGTGAGGAGGATGGAATGAAGAGAGCGTCATGTTCAGACACTTCGTATCCTTCTTTTCCCCAAATTCACTTCTCTCTTCCTTTCATAGCGTGACAATCTAATTCTCCGTATGCAGTGCTCTCATACCCCTCATTTGCAGGAACCGCATGTTTCTTCACTTTTGCGCTCTTCGAAGGAATGCGGTTCATTCTATACGCACCGTATTCTCGTTGTATGCGTCGTTTTCATTGTCAATCAGTAGAGCGCGTCATCCTTCTCCTTCTCTTCCAGTGCCAATATACACATCTACGATTCGTTTCATGCATCAAAAATCGGTTCAAAACCATCCTACCGGAGATGATCCCTATTCCGCTATTCTGCTTCCAAATTTGAGTATCCACAAGTTCCAAAACGTGGTTTCTTCCCTAATCCAGCATCCCTGCTCGATTCCCGCGTCTGTCGCGTTTCCCGTGCCTTCTGAGTGCATAGGAGTATAACGCGATCATCGGTGAATGCTTCCGGAGAAAGCAGCCCTCTTTGGCCTTGTCCCTGTTCACCATCTTCAGACAGCAGCAGCTGGTTCCCTTCCGTCATTCCATTCACAGTAGCTTCCACCGCTTTCCGCGGACACCATCCAGCTTCTCATTCGCTGCTGCATGCTGAAGAAGGACATCGCCACGATCGACCTCCTCTTCGAAGAAGCCTCCCCCGACCTGCGCGAGAATGCCCTGTTCAAGGCAGAGTACGCCCGCGCCCTCCTGTCCTGCGGCGACTACTACTCGGGCATGCGCATGGTGAAAGAGTACGTTCAGAAAGGGGACTTCTCCAACACCGTCAGCAACCTGCTGCTAGAGGGACTTTCGGAGGGTGGCTACGACGAGGAGTGTTTGCAGCTGTACAGGCGCCTGGAAGACCAGTCGAAGGCGCGGGAGTTCGAGAAGGAGCCGATGCGCATGCTGGTGCACGGCTATTCCGCCGTGATCCGGAGTCTGTGCCACCTGAAGAAGCGAGAGAGCGCCACGGCGCTGTTCGAGGAGATGCGCGCCAAGGGGATGAAGCCGCTGCCCGTCGTGTTCTTTGAGCTCTGCGAGGTGGGGGCGGTGGTGTGGCGTGAGGCGCAGCTGGCGGAGAATCGGCAGGAGGGGCGGAAGCGGCTGGAAGATGTGGAGAGCCGCCTGATCAGTCGGCAGGTGTTTCTGACGAGCGACGAGTGAAAGCGAATGGCGGGGCTGAGACGTAGGAAAGACATGCTGGTGGCGGTGCTGAAGGAGAAGAACTACGAGGCGGCGCGTGGCATTCTGGAGGCATTCTGCAAGGAGTATGGGTGGCACGAGGAGGTGGATAGCAAAACCCGATCGATTGACTTGAACCTGCGGTCCTTTCCGCAGTCCGTGGCGCGGATGATGACGTTCACGCTCTTCTCGCGGCTGCCGGAGGAGGTCATGCCGGTGAACCTCGTGGTGGGGAAGAATGCCAAGGCGGTGAAGCGACTGCTGGAGGAGGACTTGTTTCCGCGCGTCGAGTACCGGCAGGTGCGGGACGTTCTTCGCGTGAACGCGACGAGCCTGCGCCAGTGGGTGAAGAGAAGGGAGTTGTATCCCATTCGGTTTGAGTTGGTTGTTTGTTGGCATTGAGTGGAACAAACATGGCATTAGGGAAGAGCAAGCAGACTACTCCCGTCTTCTCGCTTCAGGAACGAGCACCTTCCGCAGAGCTCCTCGACGCAACTCCTATCACTCACACCTCCCCATCACACGCACCGCCCGCATAACCGGCAGTTGTGCGCTCCCTCCGTCTTCTTTAGCTTGCCGATCGTCTCCGTCACGATGTGCAGCGTGGAGTCGCAGTCGTCCTGCAGCGCTGCCACCATGTCTACTCCTCATCCGCGATGCGCACAGCCACTCAGCACCAGCCGGTACACACTTCCTCCGGGCAGTAGCAACGGAGAAGGACACACTTGGTATTCGATTTGCTTGTAGTAGCAGTAGAGCGCCATTTCGCGGGAGGTCAGCTCGCCCAGAGCGCTACCCACGCGGACGAGACTGCTCGGAATCTGGAAGAGCTGAGAATAATCGCAGGTGGAGGGAACGGCAATGCCGTCCTTGTTTACCATTTCGTGCATAACCTGCATGGTGAAGTGATCCATCGTCTTTCCGTAGAGTAGATACACATCGGATGCAAGGGATTTGGCATGAATCGCCAGAATCTGATCCAGGATGAGTTCCTTCAAATCGACCTTGCTGTCGATGGACCTATGGGACAGAGGAGAAGTATACGCACTTCATGCCGTTGTAGAGAGCGATGAGTCGCTCCTTGGAATTGGCAGCGAAGGAGACTGTTTCTGCCTTGATCACTGTGATTGGAATAGAGTATGTTCGCTGAAGAGCGTCGATGGAGAGATGGGAATGGTCAATGGCGGAGAAGTCAACATAGACCGCATGAATCTATTGAGTTCAAAGAGAACAAGAAGTAGGTACATCGTAATCCATCCTCCCTCGTTTGCTATGCAGAGTGTCATTGAAAAGGGAGAGCATAGCACTATGCATGATAGAGAAAGGAGTAGATCACGTAGAACAGCATCCCCCGGAGAAAGCAAGGATCACCTTCGATAGGCGAGGAACCTTCAGTTTGTGCAGTTGGGAACGGAAGTACTTGCCAACGGAATCACAGAAGCACTCCTTGCAAGCGTAGTGGTGACGCGTGTGAATGCACACGTCTTCCTTCTATTCCTCACGCCAGATGAACGAGGAGAACCTTGCATTTGTAGCAGTGCTTTTCCGGCATGCGACTTCGTCAGTGTTTATTAGCTCTGAGAAGTGTCTCTATGGAACCAGACAAGAAGGTGTGGGATGCGATTTGGAAGGACTTTCAGAGTAGCCAAGGGGTGGAGGTGTGATGTTGCAGACAACTGCGGAGAGGAAGAATGGACAAAGAAGTGGTACTTGTTTCGCCAGCTGGAGAAGAGCCATTGGTACTACGAGGACCACTTTTGCGCGATTCATCACAAAACCAACTGCTCCGGGGATCCGAGATATAAATGCTTCAAACTGAAGAAGGACGACAACCAGTTCTATTGCGCCATGTTAGATGCCTTCCCCTGGCTCAAGCAGCTGATCGGGGACTTGGAGAAGGCGAAGAAGGAGCGGGATATTGCGATGCGTAAGATTCTCCGTGTTGGAGCCATTTTGCTGGACGTGAAGACGTTCCGTTTCCTGGTTGTGGAAGATGCCAACACGCACTCGTATATGTTTCCCCGGGGCAAAATCAACAAAGAGGAGTCGCCTATGCTCTGCATGTATCGCGAGCTGGAGGAGGAGGTGAGTCTTTCCCTGCGTCACTGCAAACGCGACTTTGTGTGCAAGGTGAAGGTCAACGATTACGGTGTTACTGCGATCATGTACTGTTTCGTTGGTAGCTTCTGTGATGCGCCATTGCGCATCCGCTGCAAGAACGAGATCGCTTCCTTCCGGTGGATGACGCGTCGCGAGCTCCACGACCTGCCCAAGAAGTCCAAACATCTCGTCGACTGCTTCGATTCCTATCTCAGCCGAATGATCGCGTTCGTGCCCCGAGCGCATCTGCGCGTGATCGAGGACGATGAGAACGTGTCGGACGAGGAGGGCAACTCCTTCTCCATTCACAGCAATCATCACGCGGACGGCAGCGCAAAATCGAAACGCATCGTGAACGACGACGAGAACAATGAAACGTTCGGAGACGACAGAAACGATGCGGTCATGTCCGTGGACGAGTTCATAAAGCGGAACGCGATGATCGAGCACCGACACGTCTCGCACTACAACGGCGACCCGCAGACCTTCGGAGAGTCGGACGAGGAGGAGGAAGAGCAGCAGAAGGTGCAGCTCAACCCCGCCCCGTACAAGCACTATCTGAGCAGTGGAGACGCGGTTTTTTCCTTTGACTATGCAAAGCTGCTGAATTGCATTCGATGATTCGTGTTTTCTCCACAAACAGATTGTATTACCTGCAGTAATGATCTAGGAAGGCCTGACATTGCTCCGTGACGCCCAGCAGCTTGAGCAGCGGATTCTCGCACTCCTGATCGATGTTGCTTCTACGCCTCAGCCTCCGCCGCTCGCCACTACATCAGCTGGATGTATGTGTTTCGGAACAGCGTCTTTATCCGGTACACGTTGAAGCAGGACTTGCCCAGATTGTTGGAGGGATTCATTGGGTCAATTACAACAATTGGGTCCGTCTCGAAAAGCGCGCTCGACGTGATCTGCTTCGCCAGCGCCTCCTACCACTCAACCCGCAACCTCTCTGCTACGCGGTTGAAGAACCCCAGGTCCGCGCTCACGCCCATCTTCACGTAATTGAATTCGAAGCCGAGATAGTAAAGCAAACCAACGATCAAGTTGCCCAACTCCTGCTTCTTCTTTTTATCTACCTCTCACCCCCGGATCGGACCCTCACAACTCACATTGTATTCCTCGTCCGTCTGGTGGTTCCCCGATTCCTTCCAATCGTGGAAGTACCTACTCGTCATTCTCCCGCGCTCCGCCCACGCCATCGCCACGATCACCGCCGCCACGGAGTTCATGCCTCCCTCATACGCCGAATTCAGCTGGTTTTCGTACTAGTTGTGACCCCCCCATTCTCGACCGCACGAGCAGTTCCTTGACGAAGAGGATGAGCGGCGTGAGCTCCCACGAGCGGTTCAGTTTATTCTTGATGGTGACGGCTGTAGTAATTCCGGTGTGGGAAGTGGAGATCTGCGTGATGTCCACGACCAGCACGTCGTTCTCCAGCGTGGGGATGAGCGTGGTGTTGGACATGACGGTTTGGTCGATCACCACCTTCACCACCTGCACAGAGCCCTTGATGTGCTACATGTGATTCCCGCGGGTTTGTGCTACTCGCACCTCGCGGATCCAGGGGATGTCCGTCAGCAGCGACGCCACCTTCTCCAGCAGGCTTGTGTTGTCCACGATCACGATGTCCACATCCGACGACGGAATCATCAGACCCGTGCGCGACGATCCGTACAGCTATGCTCGCACCAACGCACCACTCCGTACCTCGATCTGCGCCTGCGCGAACTCCTTGTGGATGATGCGCGTCAGCTCGTTCACCACCACCAGATACCCGCGCCGCCGCCAGCTACTCCGACTCTGGCACCACTCCGTGAACTCCAGCAGGTCCGAGCCCAGCTTCTCCATCAATGCGGGATTCTCCCGCTCCGACAGCGAAATGCCCTTGAAGGTGTAGTCGCGACTGGGCACGGGCCGGTAGCCTCCATCCATGTCCATCGCGCCCTCCTGCAGATGGCGGTAGATCATCTCGCTCTCGACCATCGGGTAGGAGGTGGTCGGCAGGAAGAAGCCACCCATCACCTTGCGCCTAGAAATGACAACAGGGCGGGAAACGCACATGCGCTCGATGTAGCCCATTAACTGACGAAACTCCTGGATCATCACTTGGTTGAAGAAGACGAGGACGGGCGTGTTGTACAGACACTGCAGCTGCCATTTGTTGCTCTCGAGGACTCCCAGCACGTAGCTGGAGACTTCGGAGGAGCACGCCTACGCATAAGGAATGCGATGGAGATGGCACGGAAAGCTGGAAGTAGTCGCGAATGAGGACGATGCGCACGGAGGGGGACAGGAAGGAGTTCCAAAACTCCAGCAGAAGGTGCTCTTGCTACATGTCAGAAAAAGGAGCGATTTCTGCCTGTTCAAACAGCGCATTGTCCGCGTTATAGAAGGATTGTGATTTGTTTAAACTACGATAAAGAGAGGCGAATGCGCTCACTATCTCCAAATGCGGTACTCGATCATCTGAACGATCCACAGATCCTACGTGTCAAATGAATGGGCAGAATCGCACAAAAGTGAAGCCCCTTGTTCCCTTGTAGTAGCGGTAGTTGAAGGGCATGTCCGCATTGACATTCTGGCGCTCCTGGAGGAAGGAGTTGTTCGTCACCCGCATGAACAAGGGCTTCATGTCTCTGTTCGTCAGCGCAGTCAGGAAAGCGTACGAGAACATGGAGAGGAATTGCTGTGAAAAATGGATGGCCAGGTTGTTGCGTGGCAGCTCGCGAATGAGGATGTACTGCAGCATCTGCGCTTAACAGGAGGGAGAAGTGCAACGTCGCTCAGAATCGTCGCGTAGGAATCGTTCATCTGGAGCTGCCTCTCCCCTATCGAGTTCCTTGAAAAGGTAAACAGCTCTATGAAGTGATGTAACGGTAGAAAAGGCACTCTTGTAGCCATCGGTGTAGCGGAAAAGAGCGCAGAAGGAATCGATCCATTCCCGATTATTCACCGTCAGAATCTAGAAAGGGATCACAATTCGGGCAATAGAAGCCTACTGTATCGAGCGTATCCACGGAGAGAGAGCAAATCTTCTCCCAAGCATCCTGACCCGATCGCTGATATCCCTTCGACCTCTTCTAAAAGAATGAGCACGCGCAAAACGAAGCCGTACCTGAGAATAGGAATGAGAGCCCTTATTCATCGTATATTCCTTCTATTCGGTTACTGAGAGTGTTAAAAAGCCAACGAGGAAAGCAATTCAACAAATAGGACACAAGCACAGAATAGCAGAATCCACAACAGCAGCTATACTGAAAAGAGAGTGCACTACCTATCGATAATTAATATCGATACTGACACAAAGGGCACACCCTTTTGCTTGAATCTAGCCTTCTTCTCGCGTTGAAGCCAAAACGCCGCTTTTGCTAAAGAAAAACAGGATGGAGGGAACGAATCCTCTCTTCATCGAGGTAAACGCCATACTCTCCGGAGGAGGTGAAGGGGGTGAGAGAAGCGTCGATGGGAACGATGATCGTTGTCTTTCTGAAATAGTATCATAAATAGAAGACAAAGAAGAGATACGGTTGACTGAGATGATTCGGATGTGCGGCAACGTGGATTGTGTGGCATGCGTGTCATCGTAGGTTCCAATCGACAAGGAGGTTGCTCTCTTCTGCAACGAGTATTCGGCGTGGTTTCAAGACTGTTCCGAAAGACCCGCCTTTTTGGATCAGGCCCTATCCGCACTTCCTCCAATGTCAACCGTGATCGCATACCACTGCTCTTGTATTCCCGTTGAAAAGGTGAAGATGGACGACTCGATTCGCTCCTTCATCGATCACTACAGCACCAGCATGTCTGAACTCTCCAACTCATTGATCTCGTGCCTGTTGTATGCAATCCGGAGGAAAGAGTCCCTGTCCTTTCTTTTCCAGTTCCCTCTGTCAAAGTCGTGTATGTCCTTTCTGGATGCTCTTCTTCTACGCGCTGAAATCGTACCTGTTGCTTTCCCTTCTCAAATAGGTGTCCACGCCGATGGATGCGTTTCTGTCCTCGTTATTCAAAGCCTATTTTCATTTCAAATCGGAGCACTCGGAACCCTGCATTCGTCTGGAGCAAGGAGACGGGAAGAACACCGAAATGGAGGTGGAGTCCATCCTGGCCGAGAAGGAGCTCATCCGCCTTCTCGTCCGTCCGTTTACGAACCGAGCGTCGGAGCAAATCGCCTTCATTCGTGCCTATCGGTGCATTCGATTCCCCGTAGTGGCTCCCATCGTCCGCTGCTGCGAAGTGCCGGAAGCGTTCTGGACATACTGTCAGCAGTTCAATCGAGCCGTTTTCAAGGCGCTCCGAAGTGCCGTGGTAATGGGGCTCGAGTCTCTCCAAAGCGGCGAAGCCAATGGAGTCATACAATCCAATCTGACGCATCTCATTTCTGTAGGAGCGCATTCCTTCATTCACGCGTAGTTCTCGTCCCAAGCGGAGTTCGAATCGCTCTTTTCTGCCTGTCTTTCTCTAGATCGTGTTTTATCGCAATAAGAATCACGGGTAGATGAGTTTGACGAACACAAGAGTCACCTCTGTGATTATTTCACCAAATCGCTTGTCGCGGTGAGCGATTCGCGGCACGTTGAGAAGATGCGCTTCTTCGTCGTGCAGTTGCGGAATGCCGTCATTACCTACCCCAAATGTGCTTTCAATGCTCAATTTTCCAAGGAAATCGATCAGCTGAACAAGGAAGTGAGTGAATGTCTCAACACGGGCAAGAATCGCAATTCCCGTCGCCCTGCGCTTCCTGGTGTCGTGACCGCATTCACGCCCGATCCGTCGGTGTTAGGCATTGTAGGAGTGAAAAATAGCATGAAGAGTAGATGGAGGAGTTAATGAAGGAGGTGGAGGTGGAAAACCGGAACACGACCAGCAGCGAGAAGCCGCGCATTCCGAAGCGACTGAAGCAGCTATACTTGTTCCGAAAAGTGTGGTTCAAGGAGACGATCATCGACTCGGTGCTTCAGATGAATGTGCTGGCATTTCATTAACATAAAGAATAGAAGACGAAGGAGTTGAAGAGCTTCGAGCTCTTCCTTCACCGCTGTCGGTTCGTCACGGACGAGGAGCATCACAACTACATCAACAATCTCAAACCCTCCCTGAAGCCTGTTGCCAAACCCTCTGATGAGTCTCCTGCCAAATCCTCTGCTGAGTCCTCAGCCGAGAAAACGCAAGCCAAACGCGCTGGCGAGCCAGAGTCCATTCCCAGCGGGAAACGCGCGAAAACGGCGGAGGAGGAAGCGAAGGCGCGCGTGGAAGCGGCCACGGCGGTGTTGGCGCCGCAGCTGTCCTTCTCCGTAACGGCAACAAAGGAGTTTCACCGTAGGAGTACCACCAGGTACTAACCGCGGTTATGAACCTGCTTCTGGCGCGCGATCTGGACCTGACCGCCGCGCTGCCCGCGTGTCTTGCCGCCTTCACGCGGCAGATCGAGCAGTTCCGCGTGGCGGGCGAGCGGTGGAGGCAAATCCGCTGTCTGGCGGAGTGGTACGCGTGCTTCGCCTGTCTGGAGGCCCCGTTCGCGACGCTGCGGCCGGCGCTGGAGGCGTTTGTGGGCGCTCCGCCGAGTGCGGGTGCGTGTTTTGGCGTGTGGTGTTTGTTCACGTTCTTGTGCACGGCGTTCCTCAACACGGAGGAGGAGAACGCGCAGGTCTGGTGCCATCTGGTGGACCGAAGCCTCTCCGAGCTACTTGAGCCGCAGCGCCGCGGCAGTGATCTCTGCTGCGCGGAGGCGACGGAGGGCATCGAGCTGGCGTTGCAGGGCGTGGTGGAGGTGGTGCGCGTGAATCCTACACTGCCGGAGGGGGCGGCAGAAAACGGGTCGTTTTTCACGCTGCGCGGACAGTTCGCGTCCAGACCTCTGGTGTCCCGCCGGCTGCTGCAAACCTTTTTCCTGCTGGCGGAGTCGCAGCACCTGGCCTCCTGTCTCTCTCTCCTCTCCTTCTTCGAGTTCTCTCCCTTCGCTTTCGCCTCCTTCTCTTCTCTCTCTTCCTTCCTCCACCTCCACCTCCAGCTTTGCGTCTTCTCCGAAGAGCGCGAAGACGATTCTTCCTCCTTCCGCCCTCTAGACGTCCAGTGGTTCCTTTCTCTCTCCCACGATCACCCACCCAACGGCGATCCCTTCTGCGAAGCCGTCATCCCCGCGGTGAATGCCCTCGCGGAGGCGTTTCCTTCCCTCTACTTGGTTTCCCTGAACGATCGCACGGACGATCCCTGGTGTGACTTCATTTCGCCTGACTGGGCCTCTGTTCTTGCCCTTCGCTTCAAAGCGCCGCCCGCCACCACCACGCCCGCCTCCTTCTCCTTCTCCTTCTCGTCACCTGCCGCGGCTCCCGATGCCTTCTTCTTCATGCCGTCAGCCTCGCTTCTCTCCACTCTCACTTCCCTTCTCTTCGCCAACACTCCCAACACTGTCGATGCTGCCTATCATCGGATTGAAGCGGTTCTCTCCGCTCTTCAAGCTGTCACCAGTGAAACTCCTGTCAGTGAAACGGTCACCAATGACATCACCACAGCAGCACACTCCACACCCACCTCTTTCCTCTCCTACAGTCTCTTTGTGGCGCTGCTGTCCCGCTGCTTTCTCCTCCACCTCCCCTTCTGCACACCGACAACCCTCACCACCGATCCTCTCGCCACTGTGGCGCAGATCGCGCCCATCGCCTCGCTTCCCTCCTTTCTCCTCTTCCCCTTCCTTCTCCCCCTTTACACTTCCTCCATCGCCTTCTCTTCTCTCTCCCACGACACGCAGGTTGCCCTTCTTCGCTCGCTCCCTCTTCTCTCTCTCCACTCTCCTTCTCTCTCTTCTCCCCTTCTTCGCGAGTGCAGCATCGCCCGCCAGCAGCTTCTCTTCTTCCTCTGTCGCTCCAACCACGCCTTTTCTTCCGTCTCCTTCCCCTGTCTCGTGGCCGCCCTGTCCGGCTACTGCGCCCACGCCCCCACGCCCAAGGAGACAGCTGTAGAGATGGCGGAGCGCGTGGCGAAGCAGCCGGCGCTGGCAAGGTGTCTGCTCCTATACACGCTGGTGCACGCCACGTCGCTGCCGGAGTCCGTGTATGAGCTGCTGGTCGGTGTTGTGAAGAACGTCGCCGTGCGAGCAGAGTCACTGTTCATGGAGTGTTTGTTCCCTGCTGACGCCATGCACTACTGTCGCGAGGCATCTGGCGTTATCCACGTGCTGTGCGCCTTCGGCAGCGTCACGTTTGCTCGCATGGTGACGGCGTCGAACGAGGTGCTGACGCTGTTCCTTCGCCACGTGCTATGCAGCGTGCACTGCTGCGTGGGAGCGAATGTCACGCTGCGGTGCGAGTGTGGCAACTGTCAGGAGACGCTGCAGCCCGAAGGGACCGTCCTTCGAGGGTACGTGACGCGTCTGCAGGAGCGGCTGACGCAGAACCTCCGCTCCATCGTGAAAACGCCCATGGTGAAGACGCATCCTCTCTTCTCCCTCGTCCGAGAGCACTTTGACCTGTGGCTTGTTTGTTGCAGAAGAATGGTTGGAATAACAAATACAACTACATGCAGATCTCAGCCATATCCACATTCGGCATGGACAGACCAGGCAGGCAAATGTTGCGGAGCATGTTCATCGCAGACTCAGAGAAGGGCAGCGTGTGACCGCACTTCTTCACCAGAGACAGAGTCAGCTCCTTCACGCAGTCAATCGAGTACTCACCAGCAGGCATCTTCATCGCCTTCTCGGCAGCCTTCTCGCTCATCACCATACGTGCCAGCCGCATCACCTCCACCTCCTTCTTCGCCGCCTTGAACACCTCCTCCTGATACTCCTTCAGAGCCTCCGCCAGCTCGCTCTTGTCCGCGCGAATGGCTCTCCACATGGCCAGATGCTTGGGCACCATGTCCACGGGCACCACACCCTTCGCCTCCTTCTTCTCCTCACGGAACACAGGCGAGGGCAGCTCGCCGAAGAAGTCGCTCAGCGGCAGCTCGCGGAAGGTCTTGTCGCCCCACTCGGACACGTTCTGGACGGAGGTCTTCGCCACGTCCTCATGCACGACGTCGAAGATCTCGCCGATCGTGGCCTTGGGGTGCTTCTCCACGTAGTCCAGGAAGGAGTTGTCCCATAGACCTGCCAGACAAACACCAAGGTTCTTACCAGCAACGGTATCATGAGGAGGGCAAAAGGCCATGTCGGCATCGTGGGTTGCATCGGCAGAGGTCATCACATAAATGTTCCAGTCGGAAGGAAGATCACGGAACATGGAACCAGAGTGGCAAGCCTCCATGTACCACACCCACTTGCCGTAGAGCTTCTTCTCGTGAGCAGTCTTGAAAGCGTCCATCAGCTGGCTCTTATGAACGGGATCCCCACCAACAATAATCATATCATTACCACCATGATCAATGAAATACGTAAACACAGTATCCTCCGGCCCAGCATTGAGGACCTTCGGATTCTCCTTTCCAGTCAATTTCGCCACACCCTCCTTATCACCAGAAAGAATGCCAAGGAACACATCGACAATGATGGTGCTGTTGATGTAATCCACATGGTTGAAGCAACCATACTGAGCCCAATCGCCGTCCGTTGTGTCGCTCGATTCCGTAAACATCTTGCCGGGGTAAGGGTTGTATTTCCAGTTCACATTCGTAGCGTAGGTCATGTAAATGATGTTCTCGGGCTTGATTCCAGCCTTCACCAAATCAGTGTACACGCGGCAAGGTTCCTTTGTATTATTCCTCTATACAAATGACTACACTAGTGATGGAGTAATTACCCCACCCATCAGCAGTTCCGAAAACCATGGCATACTTCTCTGCCAACGCAAGAGTAAGAATAAGCACACAAAGCAAGGATATAGCTCGCATCACACTGCAAACACTCAGAATAATAATGACCCTGTTCACACCCTTATTTCATCCCTTGACAATAGAAACCTGTCTGTATTAGAATCAAGTATATTTCATATTATCCCCAACATGTACGGGGTCTATTCTCGATGTGACCACTTTATCCTTCTCTATTATTATCATCATAGCCAAGTCGTGTATTCCAAAACTGGTAGTGTGAATGGATAGAGGACTATCTAATCTACATGTTGCAGTACTAAAATAAGGTAAGCACTGTGTGCCTATGACGAAAAAGGGAAGAATAGGATGAAACACCCGAAAAGCCCGTCCAAGCCATGCTGCCACCCTATT
>OIWT01003410.1_pt1 | contig 14606 bp, 8 predicted proteins | sample 1587701 | NCBI WGS metagenome assembly OIWT01 (sample SAMEA3888904, study PRJEB22519) | human gut metagenome | biome: human gut; feature: human-associated habitat; material: faeces | place: Denmark | collected 2009
ATATTTCTTAAATAACGACTAAATTTCACTTTGTGTTGCAAGGCATTTTCTCAAAAACCATCTTTTTTTAAGTACGATTCGTATACCTCGATGTGCCACAGAGTGCCGTAGAATGGGCATAAAAAAAGAGCATCAGCACGTAAAAATCGTACTAATGCTCGCATAATTTATTGATTTTTTAACGAGTTAGCTTTTAATACTCTTCCTCATTAACGAAGCTTATTTATATTGATTGATTATCAGTATATTATGCAATAATAAATGAAATTTGCACAAACAAACTGCACCGTCTGAAACGGTCTGAGACGATGGGAGGAAATGCTGGACAAACATTTTATGAGATAAACAATTACTCATTTACCCAAGATAATTGTAAATATGTATATTTTTATATGCATCTATTTCCACTTCCTTGGAGTCCCATTAACCAACTCAAAGCAGTAAAAAAAATCGCAACGGATTGCGTCTTTGCGAAAGTGCTTTCACAGAATCAAGCTGCAGAATAAATCTTCAGTCCATCATCACTCTCGCAGAATATATTTCCAATAAGTCATCATACACATGTTGTCAGCGATAAACCCATTGGGTATTGGATATGGCTTTACTTTACTTCACTCAAATAGTTTTTCTTATTAAAATTTCCTGTTAACTCCGTATAGTATTCAAGTAGTGTGTAATATCCTTGATCAATTGCAGGTGGCGGGAATAAGTTGGATTGTGTTAGGAGCGTACCATTCCCTAACCATTCATCGGCTTTATCTACTCTGTTTTTAATAATGCCAACAACCTGAGATGCTAAATCATATTCGTCAGCTTTCACCTTATCTCTAACTTTTATTACATACGCATGTTGAGCATGAGGTCTCAAAAAAATGATGGTAGTGCTTTTCTCAAATCTACCAATGCAAAATCTTGATTTTCAAAAGATCCTGGTAACTGCTCAACCATATCATTTGGCGTAGCTATCAATAAAATATAAAGGTAGTATTTATCCAATTCATCTTCATCTACTTTCAGTACATTCGCTATATCTTCTAGTGACGAAAACCCCATTATTTTATCTTTAGAAAAACATTTGGCTAGATGCTCTAGATAATCAATTTGAGGAAGCATCCTCTTTGTATATAGACAGTACAAATGTCCTTTCCCGAGTTCTTCATATTTGTATAATCCCATCCACAATGCGATCCAATGATTGTCCACAATGTCAAGAAATCTAGTCGTTCCTGAATAGTGTTGAAGTACACCTTCGATGATAAATTTATTGTTTCTATTAATGTTATTCTTCAATATTCTGTTCTCGTCAGGAGACAATCTATTATTAAATACAGGAAGTGATAACTTCAATGTTTCTCTAAACTTGTTGTTATCATATAGCTTGTTTATCACCTGTTTTAAATCACGAGCATCACCTGATGTCCGTGCCCTCATTAAGGATGGCAAAACATTATCAAATACTTTATTTACACCCCTATAATAAACTTCTCCGTAATCTCTATTTACAAATTTAGAATAGCCTATTAATTGGTTAAAGCCAGATATGGTGGAAACCTCATACATTGGCACTTCTAGTCCGTTTCTAAATCGGAACATCTACACCAATACTACACCATTAAAATTACTTTTAGATGTTATAATAACAGGAGAATCTTTCATGATCTTTGTTAATAATTATATATTGTGTTTAATTTATAAGTTTTTGTTTTTAGAATCACCTGTGGAATATCTTGCAACAATGATAAGCATCATGCAGTTAGCTCCCAAACAACAACGTACTTTTCCGATATGCAGGCGGAAGTGTCCCAATAGATATGGTCGTTTAGGTCCTCCCATAGTGGAGGACATTTAAATTGGGAATACAACTTACGGCAATATTCACAAGCCCCTGTAAAGGTAATGAATTTTGTCCAAACAAACCGCACCATCTGAGGCGGTGGGAGGAATTTGTGAACAAACAAAAATATACACTATTTTTCACTTTCTAATATTCCAAATCTTCCAATTGTGCCACGCAGTCTTCACGATTGGCACCACGCTCATACTCATTCATCAGTTTGGTAAAAATTTTAGCAAGTCTAGGATATGTAAACTTAACCTTATCTCGATATCTTCTGAACAATGCGACCAATGACCTTTCCTGATCACCACCTTCTGCAAAGCCTCGTACTGTAACACATCTACTATTAAAAATCCTTATCCTAACATTCAGATACTATCCTTATAAACAAAGAAGCTGACCTTTTGGGTCAGCCTCCCGAAGAAGAAAATGATAAGTCGCTTCTTTCAATCTCATCTTGCAGGGATGCTAAAGGAAAACCGTTCTGGTTAATCCATCGCTCAGGCAAAGTGGTTGTCCCGCCATTGTCGCTCGTGAACATTGACGATTTGAATAACGATTTGGATACCTTATTGAGGATATAGCTTATGGAGGATAAATTACAGTCGACAATAGAAAAAATCGTTCAGTTAAGCAAGCAGAACGCTGAATTTAACTTGGAACTGCGGAAGAGATTAGATATGTCTTCCGCGAATTGTGTGCCTATTGACGATGACCGTATAGATCAAATTTACGAATACTGCATCGAGAAAGTTGTTCGCCAGCAGGCACAAGAGTTTTATAAAGATTTCCCAATTAAAGAAATCATCACGGGACTTGTTGACGACTTCTGCAGGATGGAAGCATTTAGACGAAAAAACAATTTCGGTGATTTTTGCTTGTCATTATATCAGCAATTGGAACGTGTTACAAACAAGCTATGTGTAAGCCCGGATTTAAACGAAATTGCAAAAAGAATGTGGGGATATCCTGCCTATGTAAAGACTGGAAAGGACGTTACACCTTCAATAGAAAACAGAATCGAGGGAGAATTCTCAATAGCTTCACTTGTATTTCCCGGCCAAAACAAGAATTCCGGATTACCATATGCTGTAGAAAAGTCAAAAATATCGCTGCAAACTCAATATGCAATAGACAAAATTCGTTCTATTGTATATTTTGTTGGCTACAAAGGAATGATGAAAGGCAGTGATTATGACGGATTCGTAGAATTCACATCACTTCTGGCGGATATATATCAATGCAGGAACACAAACCATCGTGGCAATAAGCCCAGCACTTGGGAAGAAGATACGTTAAGTCGCATTCTTCCACAACAAGCTGTCTATTATTTCAAATTCTTGGGAGCGCTTACTCAATTTATGGAACAAATCATACATGGTTGGAATGAACTTCCTGAGATTAAAAGAAGTGTACTGAGGCTTCCTCCTAAGGAAGTAAAATTGCCGGGGCTAAATATTTTAGGTAAGATTTCTTTGCAGGACGATGGTAAGAAACGCATCAAATAGTACTTAAAACATAAATTGAAATAAGTAGAAGAGAAGTTGGCAATTAACAGACATGGTAAAACCAAGTTAACAAAGACTTCAATCTTCTCGAAAGGCTCTACAGCACACAAAAAAATTGATTTAAGATAAACTTACTACTGTCCGAAGAAAGGGGGTACATTATAGTTACTACATACAGTCGGCATACCGTATGGAGTCTGACGAGAAAATAAAGCAGGAACAAGCTTCTTTGCTGAAAGTGGGTGATTCATTCAAGAAGATCATCGTTATCGGAGAAGAAAGTCCGGTTATAAGGGATGAATCCGGCATCACAACCATAAGCATTTATGATTTTCTGCTGAAGGACAATTCATTGGAATTATAAACCTTCTAGTAGCTCAGGCCGACTTAAACAGAAATCTTGCGGCTAATAAGAAGAGCTATTTGTCATATGACAATGTGGAATCACGACTCATACGTCATCCATCGGCAGAATAGTCTCCGATGCGGCATCCTAGACGATCCCATCAGCAGGCCCAGTGCATTGTTCCTCATCTTCTTCATGAACCTGCGGTTGGCCGGCATCCGTCGTGACTTCTGCCGCCTCACTCTCCAGTCCGATTCCATGTGACTGGAGTATCATTGATATGTCGTCCTTTATCCTGTGGTAGTTGTCCTCGATAACGGAATCAATATGCATACGGATATATGTCTCTGCATAACGTCGTCAAAAAAAAGTGCTACAATACGGAGGAGATGTATAGTCAAACTGCCAATAATTGAGAATTGACCTTTGTTGTTTTCGAAATTTACTGTAAATTTGCAGTGGATTTCGAAAGTAGAATATTATGAATGCTTACGTAAAACGGGATTTGTATCTTAACCGACTGATTGTCAGGAGGGATAATGGGCAGATTAAAGCGGTTACCGGACCGAGGCGTTCCGGTAAATCCTTCCTCTTGGATCCCATATACAAGGATTATCTCCTCTCCAAAGGGGTTCCCGAAGATAACATTATCATCATTTCCTTTGATATTGAGGATGAGGACACTCCCCAGGAACTACTGGACCGCGAGAAGCTGAAAGAATACCTTTATTCCAGAATTGCCTCGCAGACTGAGAATTACTACGTCTTTCTGGACGAAATTCAGGAGATAGATGGATTCGAAAGGATTGTCAATGGCCTTAATAAGCGTCAGAATGTAGATGTGTATGTCACCGGCAGCAATTCAAAGTTCCTTTCTACCGAAATCAATACCATCTTCCGCGGGCGCAGCGACGAGGTCAGCGTCCTTCCGTTCACTTTCCGCGAATTTTGTCAGGACAGACAGGAAAGTGTCAATGACCTGTGGAAAGAGTATTACACTTATGGAGGACTTCCCGCACTTAGGAAAATGCCGACGGCTGAACAGAAGACCACCTACCTCCAGAAACTGTGGAAGAAGACCTATCTGGACGATGTGGTCGAGCGCCACAACGTTGAAAATCGGGAAGCGCTTGAAGCCATAGCCGATGCTTTATGCTCATCCATCGGTTCCCTTACCAATACGACACGTATCACCAATACGCTGGGAAGTGTCCGCAAAATCAAGATAACGGATGACACAGTTGCAAAGTATATCGGCTATCTGGAAGAGGCATTCTTGTTCAACGAAGCCCGACGTTATAATATCAAGGGCAACAAGTATTACGAGAACATCAAGAAATACTACTCGATAGATGTCGGTCTTAGAAACGCAAGGCTGAATTACCGCCAATTGGAGCAGACACATCTGATGGAGAACATCATCTTCAATGAATTGCTGTACCGTGGTTATGTGGTGGATGTGGGAGTCGTTGAGCACCGTAAAATGGTCGATGGAAAGTCTGAATACAAACAATATGAGGTAGATTTCATTGCTACTGATGGGAACGAGAAGTACTATATTCAGTCGGCCTACGAGATAGAAACCGAAGAAAAACGTGAGCAGGAACTGAATTCGCTCAAACGCATTAATGATTCCTTCCAGAAGATTGTTATCGTCAAGGACGACATTATGCCCTACAGGGACAATAATGGAATCCTGTTCACCGGACTGTTCCAGTTCCTCTTCAGCGACAAATTCGTATAAGACCTCTCGAATTTTATTGTAAAAACACAGTGTTTTTCGAAAGTCCTCCAGACCAGTGACAATATGGTTGTCTGGTATAACAACGCCGTCCAATCACTTGAAATGTGTCCTCATGGCCAGCATAATGGATTCGCCGACTAAAGCCACGTTTGCCAAAAGATAATGCTGCTTGCCGTTATGTCTGACTGAATGTCCCGCAATTTCCGCTGTCCTCAATATGTCTTTTCTGATTGAACTGTCATGAAAATAGGTTGCAGCTCCTGTTATGAATGCTGTCCCGGACGGACTTAATTCAAATAGAATCGGCCCGGCATCTATATCTACGCCCAGATAGCATCTCCGGTCATGGTATTCTTTCAGACCGGCGATCATGCCGTCTTTCCAGAACAATGATTTAAGTGTATCATATTGCTCTTTGGCGAATTGAGGGTCAATGAAAGTCAGGTAGTAACAGTTCAAGGCCGAATAGGAGCCTTTTACAGGAACATCTCCATATTGAGTGCCGTCCTCCTGCAGGAACGAAACCAACAATCCGGTCTTTTCGTCAAGCCATTCCTCTGCTGCCCGACTTATCCACTTTCTCACGGTACTGCGGTATTTCCCGTTATTCAGTTCCGCATATTTGTTCAGAGCAACAATGGCTACAAGCATGTCCGGAATATAGATGGACTCTCCAGGATAGGTAGGCAAATTCATGCAGTTACTATTGAGTATCCTTCTGTTCATTGTCCGGCATAAGTCTGACAGCAACTGGTCATATTTTGAATCACCGCCAAGCTGCTTGTAACCGCACATCATCCAAGCCAAATGACTGAGGTATGATATGTGGCTTTCGTTGCCGTCCAAGCTCTCCAGAGGATCTTCACCCCATCTCAAGTAGTCATAATAGCTGAGTTCAGGAGACACCACAATGCCAATGAGGCTATCGACATATTGGAGATTCTCTTGCCTGGTCTCAGGATATAGCTTAGACATGTCTACCAGTGCCGCTGACAACATTGAGCATGAGTACAATGCCCATTCTCCCTGGAATTGAACGCCTATGGCTGACGGCATCTCGTTCAGGACTTCTTCTGGTGTCACGAGCAGCTTACCAAGCAGATAATTTCTTCTTGCCAACATTTCGTTCTTTTCCATTTCAGGTGTCCCTTGTCTTGAAGATTCCCAAGAAACTCCAATGATTTTCAGTGAGACAAGAAATATGACTAGCGCTGCAACTGTGACAATCCAGCCGAGCTTGTTCCCTTTTCGGAATCTCTGAAATAATCTTTCACTGCCTCTCGTCAGAAGTACGCATGCTGCCCCATACAATGGAATCAAAAGCGAAAACAATATCGAGGCATTCCATGTCCCGATTGAGCAGCATAATGTGACCGCAATGGCACAATAAGCCAGATACGGAATCCAAAGCGACCTGAATCTGTTGGACTCAGCTACAAATTCCCAATACACTGAAAATGATGTTGTATACAGCAATATCAATACTACAGTTGGAGTATCATAATGATTCAGCCAAAGATAGGGCATGCAATAGAACAGAAGGATTTGCCAAAAGAACCATCGGCAAATCCTCCATGAGGATGACATCATCTTGATTTGAAAATCTTCCATCATAATCACTGATTCGTAGAGACTTATAATCTCACTTTTCGTTTAGTCTGTTTCATAAGGTGCTGATGGAGACGATATGAGTAGCATAATACATCCCCCAGCTTTGACGAAAGTATCCGGATGATGCATCACTACCGCATATGCTTGTACGGAAGTGACTGGCTGACCATCTTTGCGGACATGTAACCGCCTTCTTGTTGATAACATCTGCAATCTACTCTGTACTTAAACCTCCATTGTGCGCTGCAAGAGCCTACAATATAGCATCCTCTATATTCACTGCAACATTGACTTAAGTTATTATAATCCATGTATATTCCTAAACTCTTCCGAAAGTGCGACATTGACGGCTTCCTGCCATCCGGACTGACCTCCAAATGTCTTTAAAGGCATCGGAGAAACTCCAAAAAACGTAAGTTTCCGGTGTGGCACATCTCCAGAAACTTACAGATGTGTTACTTTCTAAATTTGATAAGTTCCCGTCCTAAGAGATAGATTGGCCTGCCATCAATATATGCCTTTGGAAGTTTCTTATCTTTTTCAGTTTCTTTCTTGTATTGCTCTTTATCAAATTCTATAATTTTGCTAACATCAAATTCTCCAAGAGAAATTTCTTCATCAAAAAAATAGCAGAAATAGGCATCATGATGTGGGTTGATATAACCTGTGTCTATCATTTGTTGTTTCTGCATTTCGCCAGTATTCTTAACACGGAACGCATATTTTATGCCTTCATCCTCTTTACCGTATTCATATAAGAGGACGAACTTAGCATGTTTTATATTGTTACGACTCTTGACAACACCACCATGCTCACCATTACCAAGACGGACGTTGTAAGCATCATCACGTTTTTTACCCTGTCTGCCAAATACCCAGTTGAGTTGATCAACACCTTTGAATCCACCAACAAGAATTGGTGTATTTTGATAGTTTTCAAGATGGTGCATCGTTAGGAATTGTTTTGGAATCTCAACATGTGGCCGAGGTTCAACAATAGGCATTTCATCTTCTGGCAATGACTTCGGATCAACACCAAGAGGACACTTAGCAACATAAAAATCTTCCTGCAACTTATGAAGAATGGCTTCATTTTCATCTGATATACGCTGTCTGACAGCATCGTCTTTCTCTACTTCAGGTTTACGCAAGGCAAGGGAGAAGTATTGTTGGCTACTCCCTTCTCTATCTTCAAATGGGTGATACAATTTTCCCAATACAGATTGAAAATTCTGTTTGATATAAGTTTCTGGTTCTACTTCTGCATGTGCTGTCATAGCATAGAACTCAAAGTTTTTCTTCAGCATTTCCTGAATTTCTTTGCGAAACATACTTCTTACCTTTTTTCGCCAAGCGACTTTCGCTGCATCTTTATCCCGACCATAAAGAGCAATGACAAACAAGAAGTTTACATCATAATGAGCTAATAAGAAGGTATCACGGTCAAAAAGGCGGTTTTCAAATTGGCGACTCAGATGGTATGGTTTCTTGTCTGTTGCAAGATGGATGTCGTCTTTCGGAACAAGTTCTTCCTGACTGGCACTTATAAAGAAATTTGGAATTATATTGTAACCCTCAGTCAAGTCATCTCTTAATTTCTCATGACCAATTTGTTCCTCTGGCATACCATCATTGAACAAATCGAGATTCCACTGAATTACATTCTTTGCATATGTAAACTGCTTATAGACGCTCTCCGAACCTAACTGATAACCTCGTTTATAGTATTTTGAATCACCAATATAATAGATATTTTCATCCCTATCATTATTGGTAAGTTCCTGATACTGATACATGTGGTCAACACGTTTGCCGTCTTCTTGGTCAAGCAACTCTTTCGGCAACCTTTGATCTCCTGCAAGCAATTCATCTATTATTGACTCAAATACTACATGGAAACTCTTGACCAAAAGATATTCTCTATGATCAATATTTATATTGATTTGGTATGGACGTTCAAAGAAGGCATAGCACAAGTTCCAAAGCTCTAAGGATTTATCAGAGAAGTACTTATACTTTATCTGCTTGAGTCTTATCTTACCATATCCATTGATATAACGTTCAAACTTCTTTCCCCTAATAAGCTCAAAGTTGACATTCATTTTAACAGGAAAACCATAGGTTTCCTTCATGTACTGGAGGATACTAAAGAATATTATTAACAATTCTTCATCAAAATTCACCTGCTTTTTCTTGTTTACAGGATCGAGGTAAGCAACATCTTGTCTGCCCTGACCGATACTTGACACAGACAATAAAGCCTGAGACTTTGAGATAGTGCGAGTCCAGTTTATCTTATTATAACCAGAATGGATGTTCTTTACCGTGAACATTACAAAACTCTCATTGTCTTTGTTCCATTGTTGAAGAGCAAGCAACACATCAAGGAAAGTATTTGATTTCCTTCTTTTAGAATGCCTCATCATAGGTGCTTGCCTATAAAGGACTATTGAAGGGTCTGTATTCTTCTTGCCTCTACGGTCATCGTATTCATGCTCTTTGAATACACTTATTGCTCTATATATCCAAACAGACAAGTTGTAAATAAATTGATGCTCTTCGGGTCTTAATTCTTTGCAGTCATCAATATTGATGACATTTAGTGGATCTATATGTCCGAATATCTTTTCTTTTCCATTAACTTTCTCCAACAAAACTTTCGGTAAGATGAATACACAATCTTGCACATCAGGATCTGGATTGAAATAGTAACCAACATAACTTAGGCTTACTTTTCCGTTCACGTCCTGAAGCATATCCAGACCTTTGAGTACTTCCTTTACTTCCTCATAAGGGTATTGGTATTCTTCAATTAAAATGTGCATCTATTATTCTGTTGACTGAGTTGGTATATCTTGTTCGACAGGCTGCGCAGTTTGATTCATTTCTTTATCTTTAGACGGTTCTTCAGTCACATTTTCTTTTCCTACGACATTGGTAATAAACTGTTTAATTGCTGAAGAATTTGGCACTATTTCGCCATTCTGCTCCAAGTAGAAATCATCAAACGATGGTTCGTCACCTGATTCTGTTACCTTAAAAATAGTATTATCATTATCTTTGAATACATCATTCCAGAGATAGAAAATCACTTTGCTCACAAAGAGTTTTTCATCAATGAATGCTGTATTATTATTGGCTTTGCAGAAGTAATAACCTAGCTTTTTGTCATCAGAACTTGTTGCTGACGCTATCTTTTTGTTGATTTCTCGGATAAACGTCCACCAATCGCAAGAATAGCCATGACCTTTAATCTTCCATTCCTTCTTACCATCTGTAATCTTCACATAATCCCATGTCCAACGACGCTTAAATGCGGAATCTATTGGGAACAAGCTCTGGTCACTTGTATTCATTGTTGCCCAGATGTAGAGGTTTGGAGGCAACAATAATACTCGTCCCTCTTGTATGTCTTTTGATAATGAAGAGCCATAGTTGCTCGTATAGCCTTCAACAACACCTTCCACATAAATGTCTTTTGATAACTTGTATGGATTATCTGACTCACCATCCCGCTCTTCCTTAAATGCCTTCTCAATCTCTTTTTGCAAGTCAGTATCGGCATCGATAGGATAAGTAGAAAAGTTATTTTCATCATTGCGATCGAGCAACTGAAAGAGGTCACCAAAGATCTGAGCACAGTTACCTCGGTTAATTTCTTCTATAACTAGGAATTGAGATTCTGCGCAACCTTCGGATTCGGCGTACTTTTTCCAAGCGCCAAGATAAGCCTTCAAAAATGCTTGCTTAACAAATTTGTACGAAATCCTTTTCTCTTTTAGTGTCCCATTGTTTTGATCAAAACTTGCTCCGTTGTTTAGCACTACAGGTACTACACGAATATCAGATTCTTCCATGACTGGCTTATATGCACCAACAAAAGTTGAGTAATCACTATCAGGGTGGAAAGTAGTACGAATTACGGATTTTCCTGCAGTAACTTTCTTTATACTGTGGGATTTTCCAGTACCCGGAGCGCCATACGATATTTGTTGAAGTGGCAGGTCTTCTATTGTTGTTTTTTTTGTGTTAGACGAATCTGTTTTGAGAAATGGCCATTTGAAATCATTCGTACTAAATGGTATTGGCGTATCAAACTTAATATACGCACAATCTTTCCAAAGCATATTGGAGAGTCCTCTTGTCATAGGCCACGTATCATCGCATTGGTTTCTGTAAAACCAACCTGCCCAGTATTCCTTATCGTCGCTTCTAAGAATATAAACAATAATCGGATTATTCTTTTCGTCATAAGAATCGGCAGGAAATCCGCTTTTCTCATTTTTCCAAATCTCTATTCGATTATTATTGTTCTGCTCTCTAAGTGAGTTGGAAGACTCTCTTCTGGCAGAAATAGTCTCTCGTTGCTGTGTGCGTCCTAATGATAGGCTATTTACATTAAATATCCATTCATAGCCATTTGTGTTTTTATTTCCTTCATTTTCAAAGAAATCTTTGAAATCATTATCGCTAATACATCCTTTAGGGAAGTCAATATATGTTTGACTTCCACCTCCTTGTGAGTTTATGGTGTTTGTAATTGCCTTAAATTCGTTCAGTGTTAACTTTCTGAAAATTAATGATTCTACATTCATACTCTTTCATTCTTTTGTAGATATATAAGATATTCATTTAATTCTAATTCCTTCTTACTGTGGTTGCTGCGGAATCGTTTATAGCGTATCTCTGAAAGTTCTACGCTTCCATATTGACGTAAAAAAGCTAACAGGTCTTCAATTGGCAACAATCCATCCTCGCTATAACTGATGAAGATATTGTTGCAGTGAATATTGTTTAATATCAGATCAAATGAATTGCGGATCTTGACTTTAGAGCAAAAATTCGAATATTGATCACGCCATGGTCTGAGTCCACTTTCGCCGATCGCTTCGGGCTCATCTTCTCTCGCAATCGTCTCGAGTATGTGGTAATTTGCAGCATACTGCCTTTTAATATAAGGAGGATCAATATAGCATACATCAGCTACTAGTTCCTTCGCTAATTCTTCTGCATAGCCTCTTCTTATTTCGTGACCATCTATGTTGACATCCGGATCGAATAAACTTGGCGACAGTTGAATAGAATCTTCAGATCTTTTGACAAAATGCGATAAATAATGGCCATACGTTCCTGCAATATTTGCAATATCGTTTGCAGCCATAATTAAATCATGCAACAAAAGAGAATGCTCAGTGTTATTAATAAAATTCCGAGTATGCCAATCCTTTATCGTTTCACGTATTGCATCAATTTTAGAAGCATTGTTTGCAGTAAAATACATACGTGGCTTGCAACCCGCAGCAGGTGTTCCGCTTGGTGAATATTCCTTTGTAAAAAATCCATCCTTTGATGGTAGAGAATTGAGATAAGCCAACACCCCCTTATATCCATCATTAACATTTAGGATCTTTGTTAATTTTCCAAATTCAGGAGCATCATTCAGTAATAGATTTACAACCAAATGATGGTATGAATAAGTCATGACATCAGAGGCGATGACTCTATATCCATGTTTTCGCAGTGCAAGCGAAAATAATCCTGTTCCTGCCATTAAATCTATGACAGAATGTGCATCAGGACAATGCTGGCGAATAGAATCAATCAACGTTTCTGCTAACTTATCTTTTGAGCCAATATATCTATATCCCATTATCGAATATTTCTTTTGCTGTTACTTTCAAGAGCCTTCTAAAAGGTATCATTTGTTGGACCTCATTGATTGCTTTATAAATAACCTCATAATCACTTTGATTAATGCCGAACAATCTTGCTATAAGATGTTCAATTTTTGCATCCACATCAATTGAAAAGTTATCACTTGAAACTCTTGAATTATTTTTTACTAAATCTGTTATGTGTATGAGACAATCCCTAGTATCTGCGTTATTAACATCAATAATTGGGAAAGGCAAAGATGCGACAGACGCTTGTGATAGGTAAGCATGTGTTTTCCACCCATTACTTCCCATCGTTTTAATAATGAAGTACGTGGTTATCCTGGAATTAAGAACAGCCAGTATTACTTCATTTGATATTAAAGGATTAATATCATTTCTGCGTTTGACAATATATACGACTTGATTTGTCAAACAGTTATCATAATCAATACCGGCAGTAATTCCTACACCTGTTTTTCTAACAAGAATCTTAGAACCCTGGTAAAGTTGTGCATCTTTATAATTGATACCCTGAACATCTGTCTTTATATATTGTTTTGCATTTGTTCCGAAACGATATACATCCTCACCAACGATTATCTTTTTGTATCCTTTAGAAGTTTTTTGGGAGATTATCCCCATCGATAAAAACGAAGATTTTGTTCCAATATGTTTACAATGAGGACATCTGATATCTTTATCCTCTTTTCCTCTTGGTTCAGGTAGCCATTTTTGGCAATTAGGACATTGTAAAACGATACCTTTCTTAGATAGTTCGATGCCTCTCTGACTCGAAGTGACGTCACCAATCTTTTTACAATGATTCAGGATTTGTGTAAGATCAGAATCGTTTTCAGTTATATCGGTAAAGAATGCGAAATTATTGTCAACCATCAATTTTGACGGTATCTTGCAAGAAGACAACTTTACGGCCTCTTCTAAAGAAATTTCTTCTTTGATTACCTTCTTTTTTATATCATTTGATAGATGAGCACATAAAACATTATGTCTATTGTTGCAAACCTTCTTTACGCCAAAGACTAACGAGACAGCGATATTGATATCAGGAAAGATTCCTTCTCCCAATCTAACAATCTGCTTGATTGTGGTATTTTTAAAAAGGTATTCTCTAATAGGCTTATGCTCTTCATTATAAATAGTATCAGGAACAATTAAGCCAAAGCAACCACTGTCATTAAGATTATTCACACATAATTCAATGAACAAATCGTAAATATCAAATTGCCCAATAGCTGTACAAAAATCACATGAAAGTAGAGGATACAAACTTTTGTCTGCTCCCCAGGGTGGATTGCAAACAATAAAATCTATACCATTAGGAAAATACTTCTTTGAAAGCATAGTCCATCCTTCTGTTGTGTTTTTACCGCGACATGGATAAAGAGCATCACATTGGATAAATGAATTGTTAATGTTTTTGGAGGAGAAACTTATATTCGATCTTTGAATTGCGGTTCTCTCAATATCCATACCAACATAACTGGTATGTATTCCTTTCTTCGTTGACTCAGATAGAAATGCATGGAGCAAAGCACTTTCTCCTGTAGCAGGATCCAAAACTAAGTATTCCTTTACTTTGTCAACTTTTGCCAAAGACAACGTTACTTTTGCGAGATAATCTGCAAGAGTTGAAGGTGTGTAAAAAGCACCAATAGGTCTTCTGTTTTTTTATACTATAACCCTCAATTTTAGCCATAATTATCTAGATAAAAGGTAATCTTTGTATTCTCGCACTAAGAGCTCTTTAATATCAACATCTAAAAGGTCTGCAATTCTTAATAGACACTCTATGCCTGGCTGTGACGTATTAGTACACCACTTACTAACTGACTTGAACTGAAAAAAGTTGACAGTTTTGAGAGCATAAATCAAACGAGTCAAT
>OIWT01003412.1_pt1 | contig 14604 bp, 21 predicted proteins | sample 1587701 | NCBI WGS metagenome assembly OIWT01 (sample SAMEA3888904, study PRJEB22519) | human gut metagenome | biome: human gut; feature: human-associated habitat; material: faeces | place: Denmark | collected 2009
ATGACAATATATGGGGTGTATTTGATGTGAGTGGATTGAAGTGGTTGAAGAGCATTGAGATTGGTGATGATTGTTTCAAGAATGTGAATGAAATGAAACTGATTGGAATGAATGAGTTGAATCGCATTGTGATTGGTAAGAACTGTTTCTGCAATGGCAACGGAGGCGAGTTTCTATTGAAGGAGTGTAGAAGGATGAAGAGTGTGACGATTGGCGACAACTGCTTTAGGAATACCGTAAAGGTCACTTTTGAAAGTGAGTTCTTTTGGAAATGCGAATAAGGAATAGAACTGCCTGAATTAGAAATGATTACTCTTGGAAAGGGGGTGTTTTCTGGTGAGAATAAGTTGGTGCTGAAGAGTAATTGTGGGTTGAGGGTATTATTGGCTAGACTGAAGGATGTTGCTGGCGACGAGGGTGTTTTCAGTCAAACGAAGGAAGTGGAGTTGTCTGAAATGCCAGAATTGGCGGACTGTCAGTTGCCTGGTGCATTTGAGCGGTTGGAAACAGGGCTGGTTCGGAACGCTGGGAAAATGGAGGAGATACCAGCAGTGCAGAAACTGGTAGAGAGGCAGAAGGTGAGAGACAATGAGAGAGGTTTTTCTATGGGAACGAGGGACGCGAACAGTTGGAAAGTAGTATCTGTCTTCCCGAGTTTCACATCTCAAACCTCCAACACTGGAAGGAGGATTAATCGATTCAGACAATAAACAATTCACATCTCAACACATTGTTTCATAAACACATTCTGGAACTCTCCTGCATGCTCGTAATCCCTCTGGAACACTTCCGTCAAGAACTCAATCTCCATCACCAAAGGATATAGCACTTGCTCAAATCGCCCACCGTCTGCACCTTGCTCTGAACACGACGAACAAACGGCTCAATGTCGGGACTGTCGAACAGCGCCAGTTCCAGCTATTCGTAACTCACCTCCCACTCCACCACCTTTTTGCCCACAAGGGACGCACTCACCCACTGCAACAGGGACTTCAGGTACGGGTCTCCATTGAACACGCCACAGCCCCACTTCCCCGACGCGATGGCGTTTCCCGCGGGAACCATCGAGAAGGCGCAGTACGCCTTGTTGATCTCGCGCAGCATCTTCTGGTGCGCGAACTGCTCCTTTCCCTCGCAGCACAACGCGTCCATAAACAGGAGCTGTGCGGGTGTTGTGGTCCTACTCCTAAACCCGATCCGACACGACGACTCGGTGTAGGGGCCTTCATAACGAAGGCGGTAGCCGTAACCACTGTACGTGCCAACACGAACACACCCACTCACAGAAATCGCCTCCAGCGGCTCCATCGGGTCGAAGATGTGCTTCCCAAGACACGCTTCGGGGAACAGCATGCACATGATCTGTTCCTGCGTGCAGGAGGAGGAGAAGCAGCCGTTGAAGGGGACCTCGTTGGCGAACACGACGTACGAGCTCTGCGGGAAGTCTTCAATGCCGAAGCTCGTCGTGAAGGTCACTTCGCTGAGAGGAACGGTGGATTGGAGGAGCGCTTCCTCCGTGAGGGGCTCGGTCAACACAAATCGGCGGAACACCACATCCTCCTGCGGGATTGTTCCCTGTGCCATCCGATTCAGGTACTCTTCCAACATCAGGAACTTCTCCTTGCACTAGTGATGAAACGATACAACAACGTTCACCTCGTTCTGAATGCCAACAAAGCTGCTTCCATTCATGTTGTAGGGATACACGCCCAAAGTAAGGCAGCACATTAACTGGATCGCCTCTTCTCGGGTGTACACGATACTCTTCGACTCTCCCTACATGTGAGATGTTAGCTATGATAGAACAGCCGAACTATAGTCCATTCTCTTCGACAAGGGACTCTGGAGACACTGTCTCGCCTTCTCACATATGAACGGAAGATCCACTATTCTTAAAACAGAAATAACAATAAAACGAGCAAAGAAGCGGGTCTTTACGTGTTGGTACTTTTCGTCTTCGAATACTCTGCGAAGTGCGGATAGGCTGCATGTTGACTTTGTAAGGGAGGATAATAGCCGCTATGAAGTGATTCCTTCCTATCGACTCCCCTACACCATATTCCTCCACATTCCTTGGTACAGATGACAATAGCCGTATGATTTCTTCCATCCTTAGCGGTTGTGAAGAATGATGTGAATCGCGCTTCACTTCTCTCATGCGATTAAGCACCACGCCTCAAAACATCCTCACTCCTTTTCAATCAAAACACGACAACTCCACCCCACACCAAAATCGGGAGGATATCGGGCACATCCTTTCTTTCGGATTATTCCCTTTCGTAGGTGGAATTACCGTCCATGGTACGCATGTCTCGATTTTTTCTGACGCGCCTAGGCAAATACACTGAAACCCTATTTGGATTGCATCGAGACAACGCTTCGTGCTACGTTAGTCCTCCAGAACTTCCCCTCGGAATCGGTCGAGAGACACAACAAGCCGGAAGTGGAATACCCGTAGTTGGCGTCTTTGGGCTGTCATCTAGATCCTCGAAGCATTCCGTCATGAAGCCCATCTTGATCTGCCGCACGGATCGCGAACGCTGCCTTATCGAGCCGTCCATCAACTCGCTTCGCATCAGTATCAAGATCAAGCAGGCGGACGAAATGGAAACCGTGCTGTGCCGCAACTTCAGCAGGTTCCTTATGCAGCGTGCGGAGAGCTTCGCGATCCTGAGAAGGAAGCCCATGGAGGTGAGCTATGCTTCCTTGTGTTTCACAGTAGGATTACGACATTAGTTTCCTCATCACCTATTCCGTGCTGGAGAATTACGAGCGAGAAAAGATCATCAGCTTCATCATCGACTTCATGGAGGGCATTGATGCGGAGATCAGCGCCATCAAGATTGGCATCAACTCGCGTGCCCGTAGCGTAGCGGCGCAGTTCATGAAGCGCTTCGTGTGATTTGTAACAGTATGACTTGTGTCTTGCAAACACGCCAAACCCAGAAACACTTATTCCACATCCTTCTGTGGCGCTCTCAGCTTGGGACCGCCCGCCTCCTTCGCCATGATGATCTGATCCACCTTCAGGATCGTCAGCGCGGCATTGACCGCCAGTCGCATCGCGTTCTTCTTCGTCGCATACAGGTCCATCACCGGACACGTCTCGTTCTTCACCACCGTGATGCCCTCACCCTCGATGTCGATGCCATATCCACACTTCACATCGCTCGCGTACTTCTCCGTCAACGCACTCAGCACCACGCTCGCGTCCATGCCCGCGTTCTCCGCCAGCGTTCTCGGGAACACCTCCAACGCCTCCGCGAACTACGCCTCACTTCATCCAGTCACACTCACCTTCTTCATGGAATACTGTTCCAGCTCCGTGCACTTCTCGCTCGCCTCCGCCACCTTCACCGCCATGCCCATCTCCGCGCCGCCCGCGCCCACCACCAGCCGCGGGTCCGTGCACAGCGTCTTCACCGAGTTCACTCCATCGTCTACCCCTCACCACCCCCACAATTTCACACCCACGGCACGCTCCACGTCCTCCATCAAATTCTCCGTCGAGCCACGAATCACCACCGTCGCCACGCGCCCGTTGCCGCTCTCCTGCTTCAGCACCGTCACGCGCTTCCCGCCAACCTCCATCACGTCCACGGCGGAACATTCCCCGATCTCCTCGGGCGTGGGGGGTCCCACGCGCACCAGCGCCGTCGCGTTGAGCGTCTTGCAGATGCGACGCAGATCGAACTTGGAGCCGACGGACACGCCCATGATGTTGTGCTGGTTCAGGTAGTGACGGGAGATCTCGCTGATGCTGCCGCCCGCGAAGATCACGTTCACGCCGGTGCGCGCGATGGCCGCGATCTCGTTGCCGAACGCCTCCTCCTCGTTCTTCGTGAACTCCAACAGCTGCGACGCGTTCTCGATCAGCACGGTGCCCTTCGTCTCCGAGGAGGACGCCTCCAGCCCGCACGTGAGCACCAGCACCTTCGCGTTCTCCACGTGCAGCACGTTGTTCTGGGGAAGGTTCATCAGAACCATGCCCGCCATCATCTTCGTCTGGTCCACGCTCCCGCCCAGCAGACGCGCCGTGCGGATGTTGTCCACGTCGATGCGCGGAGTTGCGGGCTCCGGAGGCAGCGTGTACAGACATGCCGAGGCGATGGCCTCCGCGAGGATCTTCTCGTGGCCGTATTGCTTGGAGCAGATGACGGGAGTGATGGCCGCGGTGACAGCAGCGAGGTCGCGCACATCGGCGACTTTCACATCCGCCATCTCTACAATGAACAGAATGAAACAATGAAACCATCGAGCGTATTGTAGGCGATCTCCAAGGCCTTCTCGTAGCCGGAGATGATGTCGTTTACATGCACGCCCTAGGGTGAAAAAGGGGAAGAATAGAAACGAGGAGTAGCAGTTCTTCCGCCTTCGACAGCAGCTCTCCAGCGAAGGTCACCACAAAGTTCGTTCCGTCACCCACCTAGATAGTGAGGAGAAAAAGTGGAAATTGGGTACCTCCTGCTCCTGCTTCTGCGCAGCCTCGACGATCAGCTTTGCAGCGGGATGAACCACCTCCATCTCCTTCACGATGGTAGCCGTATCGCTGGTGATGAATATTTTATCGAGCTGGTTGACAACCAATTTGAACATTCCTGCAAATCACTCGGGAAGGGCGACTCCCACCATTCGGACCCATCGACGTTCTGTGGATACCAGATAATTCTTTACATGCATCGATGTTGCGGATGATCGCGTCCTGCGTTCCAGAGAAGGACTTGTAGCCACTTCGCAACAAACCATTGAAACCCGCTCCCGAATTCAACTACTCGTCACTACACGCACTGCTGAATGCACCTGCATCCTTGTAGTCCCTCTGTGAATCAAATCTGGTTTGTGAAAACAAGCACTTCTCATGAAAACATGCTATCGAGGAAGGAGCAAAGCGAAAGGCCCGTGTTTGGCCTCTTTGGGGGCACCATGTCGCTTTCCGGCAAAGGAGCTTGCTTTCGCTTTTGGGAGCGAACGGACTGTTTTGCACTCTGTTGCGGTGGGAGTGGATCGTGAGGCGTGTCTTCCCATGAAATGAAGTTCAACAAGTCCATCTCGTCCTGCTTCGACGCACTCTGTGTTGCGGGGACTGCAACGGTTGTACTGCTATCCGGAGAAACAGCGTCCTTCTTTCTCCCCGTCTTGCCACTTCGTTTCGTTCGCGATTTCGGTTTCGGATTTGGATTTCCCTCGGGCTTCTGCTCCCCATTCGCCACGGCAGCATTCACCACCTGGACTCTCCCATTCGCGAAGTCGATGTGCTCATCGAGGCCAATCCACTGATTGTGAAGGAGATACGCGTGAATGGTTTCATCCCGCACGGCAGGCACGGTGAAGAAGCAGGGCGCGGAAATCTGTCGGTTCAGCAGAATTCCGCCGTGCTCCGAGTACACGAGCAGCGTGTAGATGCCCATGCCGAAGGGCTTGCGGCTATCCGACAGGCTGTCTCTTCCACTGATGATCATCTCGACGCTCTGTCCGTCCTGCGCCTACGCCATCATCTCCTTCCCCTCTCTGCACGGCAGCCACGTTGAGATTGAGGATGGTGAGTCCCTCCAACTGCTGCTTGATTTGCGCGCCGATCTTCCTCCCAATGATGGCGTCCAGCTACTCTTCACGCCGCGTATGTGTATCTACCATCGTTGTGTTTGAGCGCAAAACAGCGTCAAGAGAGGTGATGTTGCTGCTGGCGAGGCTGCTCAGTGCCGCGGGCCCGATGCCCTCCTACTGCTCAGCGCCGCGCTCTCCGCCCACCAGCTGCAGCAGCACCCGCGCGCCCTCGCCCCAGGTGCGCTGCTGCAGGGCTCGCAGCAGTCTGTGCGTCCACAGCAGGAGCTGCGCCTTCCTGCGAATGGGCGCTAACTCTGTGTTGGTGTCATGGTTGCTGTTGTGATCAGTGGTGTTGCTGTTGTGATCAGTGGTGTTGGGATTGCTGGCAGAACGCAGGATGCTGGCGGCGCTGAGAAAGCGGGGGTCGGGACGGTACTGCGTGGCCTGGTCCTGCTCCAGGAAGAAGAGAATGGCCTTGCACACGCGCGCCGCGATCTGCACGATCTACGTATGACTCGCTGCTCTCAACGCCACGTTCTCCGCCTCCAGCGTCATGGAGAAGTCCTCGATCTTCACGCCGCCCAGCACGCACTACGCTGCAGGCCGCACGCCGCGCCTACCATGAGGAGACACGCCGCCTTCTGGAAGGTTTCCTTCACCTTCCCGCGGAAGTGGTACTTGCCCAGCTTCGAGAACACCAGGTTCAGGAAGGCCTTCTGCCCCTGCTTGATCGGGTACTCCTCGAACTCCTACGCTTCACCGCCATCTCATACACCCACCGCCGCCCTGGCGACGTGAAGGAGCAGTTGCTCCTCGCTCTCGCAGCTGTACACGTTCATCACCAGCACCGCCGAGTCGAACTTCAGGTAGAACCGCTGCATCACCACGCCGCCCAGCCGCGGCACGTACCGCTGTGCACCGTCGACGGCCAGCATGTCTGCGCGTGACAACATCGATCAAACACCACCGGCCTGGCGCAGCTGCGTCACGTAGCCCAGCAGCATCTCGCGCAGCTGCGCGTCGATGAAGGCGTGCTGCGCGGCGACGGCGGTGAGCGCGGGGTCCGGCACGATGTGGTAGTGCTGCGGGTTCTTGTGCACGCGGATATAGAAGAAGGTGCCCTTCATCCACTTCGCCTCACGCCCGCGCGCCACGCCCACCTGGAACAGCGCCGCGGCGTCCGTCACGGAGCGCAGCACGATCTCGTTGTTGATGCACTCGGTGATGCTCGCCGTCAGGTTCGACTCCACCACCACTTGCGTCTCCTCGGAGAAGCTGTACCTACCCCTCATTCCCCCCGTTTTCGCGCACTTCGCCACCTGCTCCTCGCTCGTCAGGATCACCGCCACACCCTCCTCGTTGTACCCCACTCTGCCCGCACGGCCGATCTACGCGTCATCGCCGCCTCCCACGCCTCCCATCTGCTGCAGCATCGTGTCGCTGATCTCCTCGTAGCCCCTGCCCCCGCCGCGCCACTGCACCGTGCCCTTGATGACCACCAGATACACCGGCAGGTTCACGCCCAGCGCCAGCGTGGACGTCGTGCACACCACCTGCACCAGCTCGCGCTTGAACAGCGTCTCCACCACCGCCCGGTCGCCCGCCGCTACGCCTCACGCCGCGGCCACGCGTCCACAGAGCCCTGCCGTGTGGATGGCAATGCCAAACTTCAGCCACTCGCGCAGCGCGCCGTCCTGCACCTGCCCGATATGCGGCAGGACGCTGCGGGTGATCCGACGCAGCACGCCTACCCCTGCAGCAGCGCGCGGCTCCGCAGGAAGCCGTAGTTGCCCATGCCGCTACGGCGACAGTCCTGCACGAGCTGGTTGGCGAGCGATCTGCGATGAAGCGAGCGAGGCGGACCTACATGCAGCCCTTGCGCGTGGAGGAGAACACCATCACGGGGCGGTTCGGCGAGTATCGCTGGATCACGCCAAACACCCTACGCGTCACGGCGCGGCGGCGAGCGCACTTGTAGTTGAGGTACTTCTATGCGTGACGCAAGGGCGCTGCTGTCACCTCGAAGAGGAAGGGGTTGCCGCGGCTCTGGTTGGGGTACCCTATCACGACGCGGCGGATGGGCACCGAACGGTAGGTCTCGTCGAAGGCGAAGTACTTGGCGTGCAGCCACTGTGCCACGTCCTCGCCGTTGGGCAGTGTGGCGGAGAGCGTGATGATGCGAGGGAGAAGTTGTTCTTTTGGGCGTTGCGTGTTGCTTTGTGTGTTGTTATTGCTGTGATTGTTGCGTGGTTGGTTGTTGGGTGATTGATTATCGAGTATCACGGACTGAGAAAACGACTGCTGATGGGCAAGGAAGGCACGCACTACGCATGAAAACCCACCAAGAAGGGAACGGCGCAGACGCGAGATGATGGTCTCGATGCTGGCGCCGCGCGGCTCGTTGAGGAGGTGCACCTCATCTGCGAGTGAGCGAGCCGCCACGCCCGCACCGATCAGCAGCAGGCGCATGCGGCTGGCGAAGGCGCTGCTCTCCGCCAGCGTGCCCCAGCGCCGCGACAGGATCTCCATCTTCTCGGGCGTCGTGAAGAGGATGTTGCACTCCGCGAGGCGTCGCTGCGTCTCTACCGTCAAGCCTCTATCGGAGCGCATACCGTAGTAGTCCACGTCCGTGTCTCCTGTCACTTCCTAGGCGTGGGAGAGGGAGGAGACGCCCACCAGACACTTCAGCCCGATGGAGGCGAACTTCGCGCGCCAGCTCGTCGTGATCTCGCTGCAGAGCGCCTTCGTCGGCGAGATGTACACCACGCTGTAGGGAAAGGCGTCGGTGGTTCCCGCACAGCTGCGACTAAGGTGTGAGGCGAGGAGGACGGCTACAGCCAGTCGCTGTGAAGCTTGATCACCGCTAGCTCCAGCAGCACCGTCTTGCCGCAGCCCTACGCGTGAGGCGGGGAGGGAGGAACGACGGTGGGCGCGGAGACCACGATGTTGTCGTCGGTGGAGAGGACGGCGTCGCAGGTGGCGGACTGGATGCGGTTAAAGTACTTGAAGGGGATGATGGAGGAGTAGCGCGAGGGAATGCGCGACCGCACGGAAACGGCGTCCTTCCTGTCAGGACGCTCCTCCTCCTGCGATTCAGAGAAGATGGCATCCACCTCCTCCTGAATGGAAGAAGATGCCTTTGTTGCGCTTGCCCGGGGTGTGGGGGATACTGCTTGCGTGTGATTCATAGAGACCGCCCTCATGGGCATGCGCCGTTCTGAAATGGTCGGAATCTCCCTTCGACGTGAACTTCACAACGTACGCAAACACGTCGGTGACTCTTTGCGGCAGGGTCGCTCGCGATCCAAAGATCTCGTTTAGGAGACTGTTTATTGATTCCTACACGTGAAATGAAACAGATGCAGGCACCATGAGATACTGAAAGAAAGAGTAGACCGCTGTTGAAATGGAGGGAAAAGGACGCCTCCTCCTTCTCTGTCTTCGGATCTGCATTCTGTTGTACGGGGGCATCACGAGCTTGCGGAGGGATTCTTCTGGGGCAGAACAGAAAAGATGTATTCTCTGCTGACTATCGCAATTTATTCCGTCGGAGTGTTCGCTCTGACGCTATTGACAACGTCGCTGCCGCTGCTAGTCCATATGTCGAAGAAAACGTCCAAAGTCATCAACCTCATCGGCATTGGACTCATGATGGGAACTGCCTTCATCGTGGTGATTCCCGAGGCTGTATTGCACGGTTGTGAGTGTCCAGTCCCTGTCGGCACTTCGGGGTCCGCAGCAACGGAAGAACACCACCTCGAGGCGAAGAACATCGGACTGGCCATGGTTTTTGGATTCATCACCATGATGGTTACTGATTCTCTTTCGCATGGAAGTGGTGACGACCACAACCACGGCGACCACCACGACAACGAAACGTGCTCTGACCACGGAAAGGAGGAGGTTGTCATCAACATGTCGGAGAACGGAGTGAAGCGGCTACGGACTTCGATTTCCGGTTTGTGTCTCCACTCGCTGTTCGACGGTCTGGCGATCGGCTCCAGCATCTCTTCTGGAAGTGTGGAGGTGATCCAGACTATTTTTGGCGCGATTCTCCTCCACAAGGTCTCTGCATCGCTCGGCGTGGGCATTTTCATCAAGCAGCTGCATGTTCCCTTTAATCAGGGTGTGTCGTCATGGAGCCGTTTCACCCTTAGCCTTCCGGTACATTGCAGTCTTCTCTGCTGCAACTCCAGTGTCCACGGTGATTTCGGCGTTTCTCATCCACGTCGGCTCGTCCTTCATTCCCACCCACTTGCTGGGCTACGCCTTCGCGTACAGTGCGGGAACCTTCTTGCATGTGGCGCTGATGCACATGCTTCCTAGCATTGGCCACCACTTGGGCATTTCGCAGATTGCGTTTTTGTTGATTGGAGTGTTCATCCCCTATTTGCTGTTCGTGGAGCATAGCCATTGATTTCCACTCCTCCTCCGTTCACTCTTTGTTGAAATACGCGTTCCTTCCTCCTTCGTCGATTTCCGCGGTTCTTTTCGCGAACCTTGTTCTGCCTAAAAAACCGTTCAACAGCATGGCGGAGCAGACGACGAATATCGACTGGAACAACTTGTCTCCCATCAATCCGGAGATCATGCAATACCAGGCCACTATCAACATTGGTAGGCTTTCCGCCTTCCCGCCCTCTGATCCACAGGTACCATTGGACACGTCGCCCACGGAAAGTCCACCGTTGTAAAGGCCATTTCTGGCGTGCAGGTAGGAGTCTCGCGTTTCCGGCCTTAGCAACAGACTGTGCGCTTCAAGAACGAGCTGGAGAGAAATATTACTATCAAGTTGGGCTACGCCAACGCAAAGATCTATAAGTGCGACAATCCGGACTGCCCTGCGTAATTCCTCTGGTCCCTTCCCTAATTTCATAGTCCTGATTGCTACGCCTCGTTCAGTTCCGACACAGAGCCTCATCCCATTTGCAAACGCCCTGGCTGCGGCAGCACGATGTCGTTGCTTCGTCACGTGTCCTTCGTCGACTGTCCTGGTCACGACGTGCTCATGGCCACCATGCTGAACGGAGCGGCCGTCATGGACGCCGCCCTCCTGCTGATCGCCGGCAACGAGCCCTGCCCACAGCCGCAGACGAGCGAGCACCTCGCCGCCGTCGAAATCATGAAGCTCCAGAATCTGATCATTCTGCAGAACAAGCTGGATCTGATCAAGAAGGAACAGGCGATGGTGCAGTTCGACACCATCCGCAACTTCGTCTCGGGAACCGTGGCCGAGAAGGCGCCCATCATCCCCATCTCCGCTCAGCTGAAATACAACATCGATGTGGTGTGCGAGTACATCGTGAAGGCCATTCCGCTGCCCATCCGCGACTACACCAGCGCGCCGCACATGATCATCATCCGATCCTTCGATGTCAACAAGCCGGGTCAGAAGGCCGACGAGCTGAAGGGCGGCGTGGCCGGCGGTTCGATTCTGAAGGGCGTGCTGCAGCTGGGCGACGAGATCGAGATCCGCCCGGGTCTGGTGGGCAAGGACGCGCAAGGCAACCTGAAGTGCGTGTGACAAGAACGAGTGAGCCGTAGGTGCACGCCGATTCTGGCGCACGTGGAGTCGCTGCACGCGGAGAAGAACCTGCTGCGCTACGCGGTGCCCGGCGGTCTGATCGGCGTGGGCACGAAGATCGACCCGACGCTGACGCGCGCGGACCGTCTGGTGGGCCAGGTGCTGGGCCACAAGGACAAGCTGCCCAACGTGTTCACGGAGATCAGCATCAACTTCTACCTGCTGAAGCGTCTGCTGGGCGTGAACGAGCAGGAGAGCGACGGCAAGGCGAAGGTGAAGAAGCTGGCGAAGGGCGAGGTGCTGATGGTGAACATCGGCTCCACGTCCACGGGCGGCACGGTCGTGTCGGTGAAGGGCGAGTCGGCGAAGCTGACGCTGACCAAGCCGGTGTGCACGCAGGAGGGAGAGAAGATCGCGTTGAGTCGCCGTATCTCGAATCACTGGAGGTGAGTGCGCGGGCGAGGTGTGAGGCGTAGACTGATTGGCTGGGGACAGATTGTCCATTAAGGGGTCGTTTGCTCTGTTTGTTCCACAAAGAGGGGAGGTAAGTAAAAATTACTCCATGAGGAACTCCGGGTTTTCCATGAAGCTCTTGAAAGCGCTCATCACTTCATTGCCGCTAATCTCGTCCAGTTTCAGCGCGTTGTACGCGAAGTGGACCTTCTCCATCACGCAGCGCTCAATCTTGTCCTCCCCGTCCTCGCTCACCTTCACGGTGGAATACGGAGATCCCAGCGTAATCGTGCCCACCTCCTGCTGCGAGGAGAGAATGCCGCCTCCACTCATCACATTCTCGAGGCTGCAGACGGTGATCGCGCCCGAGAGAGGCATCGACTTGCCCGTCTTCTTTCCCGCCTCGATGGCCTCATGGATCGCCAGCAGCGACTTCTTCTGCACCTCTACAGGTGATTTGCAAGCGTGGCAAGCACCAGGGATGGTGAACGACAGAGCATCATTCCAGCCCGCACTGACGCAGACATTCACAGCAACAGACTACGGTGAATAGAGAAGGGGGAGACAACCTGCAGAGGCTGCTGACGGCAGAGCGCATTGCACGCGGCCTTTACGGCGACATCTGTGGGATTCACAACCGCGTTCACCTTGCCAATGAAGGCGTTCAGTCGCTTCATCTACAGTTCACTTCTTCTGAAGAGAACAACATCCACCTCTTCGGAGAGGTAGGCGTGCGGAATTTCCCGCTTCACCTGCTGGTCGAATTGCATCCTCGACTCCTTCTCTCCATCCACTGCTTCATCCACGAAATTCGCCTCTACTGGGAATTGTGAAGAATCAAGCATACGCTGTGCTACGGGAGTAGCAGACTTCGGAATTGCAGCCTTGGCAGCCTTCTTCGGCGACTGCTTCTTCTCCATGAAGGCGACCACGTCATATCGCATGATTCTTCCCCCCAGTCCGGTTCCCACGATGTTGCTAGCATCCAGGTGGTTCAGCGCCACTAGTCGAGCAGCCGAAGGCATGAGGAAGTCTAGGACTCAACGGTGATGCTGAATGCAACGCTTTGTGTAGTCGGAGCAGTAGTGGCGGAGAAGAGCCGCTCCCCTACACATAACGCAGCTGTCAAAGCCACTACTTTGGATTCACGACAGAACGAGCTAGTTTCGATGCGAGCATTCGAATGGAATGACGAAATCACAAGGAAAGCAAGTAGTTTGCAAGCACATGAAAGACAAAAAGGAGAAGGGTTTCGCATGTGCAAAAAACAGCCCCAGCTAATGTACAGTAGATAGAAGGGTGCGTGTATGTTGCATCAGTTTTGCCTACCGGTTAGGTTTGCATGCAGTGCCAAACGAGTAGATGGTGAGATGGCTTGTTCATTGGCAAGATGAAGCAGCACCCACTTGCTCCGATCGGCAGTCCCTCTCTCTTCACAATGCTCACAATCTCGTTCTTCACGCCCCCTTCCGGAATCGCCTGTTCCTCACTTCACCCTCCAATCCTCACCATCAGCATCTCCTTCTCCAGCACCAACTCCATCAGCATTCTCACGAGCTTCTGAGAGCACCACGAAGCCTGCTGCGCTGCGGCCATCCGACTCAAGCACACCTGCTCCTCAATCCACTACACAACACCCACCATCATCATCACACGACACTGCACTTCCTGCCGGTTGTTCATCTCCTTCACGCACTCTCTCAGCGCGTTGATCATCTCGGCGTTCATCGCCAGACTCGCTTCCCGCCGGACGCGCAGCTCGCTCACCACATCACACAGCACGCGCAGCAGACTCATCACTCTCACGTCCGACGCAGACCGCTGCATGCCAGCCACCTCCTTGATCCGCGCCGCCAGTGTCAGCACCAACTCCTGCACAAGGCAACGCGCTTCCTTCGCGGACAGCAGCGCGTGGCGTAGGAGCTGAAGAAGCACGTGGCCCACCTCCGCCGTCACGGCAACAGGCACGATGGTCAAAACTCGCACCAGAGAGCGAACACCTTCTCTATCTCTCAAGGAAGGGAGTGAAGCCCACGTGTAGAAGGTGATGTGGTGAAGGAGTCCCTGCTGGACGATGGTCATGTCGAACTCGCTGCGGATCGTGCGAAGGACCGTCAGGAACAGGCTCTGCGTCGAAGGGCTGTGTGTGCTGAAAGAGAGCGTCGTGGTGAAAAACGGGGGGCTTGGGGGATATAAGAGGGAGGGTGTATTTGAAGGGGTGTAGGAGAGGTAGAGGGGTGCAGTGATGTGAGGTAATGATGATAGCACAGGTGATGATGGAGATGATGGTGATGCTGTTGATGTGGATATTGCAGGGACTGGCTTCTCCTTCACAGAAGAAATGGGAGGGGGAGGGAGATAGGACGGAGATTGGGAAAACAGAGTATACAAATCACGGATACTCTTACTACCTTCTTGGCGAGCAGCAAACTGAAGAAAGAGGATGGTATTCACAAACTCGCGGTTCAATGGATTAGTTGTAGGAACCGATGAAACATCTTCCTTCATAATCCTCTGCAGAAGGAAAACCAAGCGAGGATCATCGGCTTTCATTTCCTCAACGACTTTGGGTTTTGGATCACATTCACCAGTTGTATTTGATGTGAGTATCTCATTAGACTCTTTCTTCTTCTTTGAAACGTACGATGACAAGAGTTCATCCACAATGCAGTTTATCGACAGGACCATTTCTTCAGCCGCTCTTTTATAGGCGGCCGATTCTTTCAGCTCGATTGAAGTGGCTAATGGTTACGACAGGTTGATTCCCAAACAAATGGAACAGTTCGCTTGCATACGCGACAGATTCGATTGTGCAGCACCCTCTGTCCCTAGAGAAGAAGCCATCTGGAGATGGTCATGGAAAAGAATGGAGAATTGGACTGTGCATTGAAACCAAAAAGCGAGGATCGTGAATATGAGTGAGGAGACAGATCATTTCTGGAAGTGGTCGGATACAATGGAGTTAGACTCTATAGAGAACATAGAGCTCATGGAGAAGATTGGAGAGGGGTATTGCTGGGTTTTGAGAGATGAAGAGTAGTGTCTTTGGAGACGTGTTCAAGGCATTGGACAAAACATCCAAT
>OIWT01003415.1_pt1 | contig 14590 bp, 14 predicted proteins | sample 1587701 | NCBI WGS metagenome assembly OIWT01 (sample SAMEA3888904, study PRJEB22519) | human gut metagenome | biome: human gut; feature: human-associated habitat; material: faeces | place: Denmark | collected 2009
CCCACACTGGAAGATCCAAAAGAACAAAATCTTCTCTTAAAGCAGGTAATCCGCCGTATAGACTACCATAAAACCGTCCGTGTCTACGGCAAAGCCAAAAGCGACCTCCATCTGACAATCCACCCCAAAATTGCTATACCTCAAACCTCTAACATTTAAGTTATTGCTGTCAAAGCATAAAATGTTATAGGTTTACGAAACGACAAAAAAAGCGCCGTCAATCGACGGCGCTTTCCCTCACTTCCCCAGTTTTCCTGCAATCTTTCCGATCTCCTCCAGCGCGAACCGAAGCTGTTCATTCTCCTCCTGCACTGCTGCGGGCAGTAGCGGCACCTCAGCGGCAGCCGGTAGCGCCATATCGGGTGAACCCTCGCCCAGCAGTTCCCACCGCAGTTTTGCCATACCGCTGTCATACACAATGCAAATGCCCTTTGCAGCCGTAGGCACACGGTTGTAAAACTTGTACTCGTCCACCTCATACCCATGCAGCGTTTCCCAGTCCAAGCCGTTGCGGTAAACCGTCTTGCGCTTGTTCAGCAACTCGCGAATCTTATCCTTCTTCACGCCGAGCAGCTTTGCAGCATCATCAATGCGAATACACCCGCGCCCCATCCACTGATGCGGCAGGTCGGCGGCAGGCTTTGCGCGGTAGCCGCCGGTGCGGCGCAGCTCAGGCAGAACCTCATCAAACAGCCACTTCTCAAACTTCTGCGCGGCAGGCAGACGGGAGCGGATGATAAGGCGGTACAGGTCGCCCTCGGGGATGCAGTTCGTAATCTGCTTATGTCCTCGAGAATCTACGACCGTGCGTTTCACGCACCCACGACAATGGGTGCGAATTGCATTGCCTGGATTGCTGTACCCCAGTATCTTTGCGCAATCATTTGCTGGAAACAGCTCCTTGCCGTCCTCCATTAAAATATCCAACTTGCCAAACTCGCTATTGGAAACCGTCAGCATACCATCGTTCATGCCTGCACCTCCACCTTTGGAGCGCGTGCGCCGAGGCCGCCGGACAGCAGGTTCACCGCAAGCTGAAAACCGGTCAGGAAACCGAATTCCTCTGCGCAGGCCTCGTAATTGCTTACAACGTCCGAAATATCGCGGTTCTTGAAAATCGGCTCCATCTGCTTCTGAATTTCCGCATTGACCGGATTCGCCCAGAACTCGTTGCGGAAGGCCGTGCTCTCGTCCTCCTGAATGTAGTCCCAGTACAGCTTACTCAGATCGTATTTCATAAAAATCCTCCGTTCTTGACTTGTAACCCCGCGGAAGATATGATATGATAGATTTATCAATCCTCTGGGGTTGGTATAACTAGACACTTGCTTGACTTTCCACGGACGGCAGGTGTCTTTTTTATTTGCCGATTTCTTCATCAATCTTTTCGTTCAACCATTGCGTTTTCGTCTGTCCCTTTTCTTTCAGCACTTCCGTTAGCGCGTCCAGTTTTGCTCTAGGGACTGAAACGCTAAACTGACCAATGGTTTCCCGCCTTTTCTTGAAGTAGTCGGCTCTACTCTCAGGCGGCACGTTGTCACCTCCTTTGTTGCTAGCTATATTATAACATTGTAGCTAGCTATTGTCAATCGTTTATTTTCTAGACCACCTGTTTTAGGGGGTCTAGAAAACGCTCATGATAGCGTCGTGTTTCCCGACCCATGGGTGGTGTGCGTTTAGAGTGCCACATCACCCACGCTATCGCGTTTCACGATAAGGCTGACCCATTTCGGGCAGTCCTCTCCCAAAAGCAAAAGGGTGAGCCACCGCTCACCCTTCTTTCACATATCCCTGGTCTTTCATCATCTGCATATATTCTTCCTTGCTCAAAGGGCAGTTAATTAGATCAGCGAATTGATCTTTGCTTAGCCTAACCTGTCTTGCCATCATTCCAAGCAGTGGTTCTCCAACCTCAGGCTTGCCATGACTAACCTTAGTAAATATCTGCGTTTTCTTGCCATTACAATAAAGTGTATAATACTTATGGTCGCCATTCCCTGCGGAAAACCCCTTTTTAACCAGACTGCTTTTTATCTTATCTGTTTTTAATGGTTTCACTTTCCGCTCATTCCTCTGCTAAATACTGCTGCGCGCGGTGCTTCAGCTCAATCGCATCCTGTGTCAGTTCGCTGTCATCCGCAAGCGCGTAATTGCACCATACAAACGCAAGTTCATCCCAAAAATCTTGAATCGTTTTCTTTCGATCCTCGCCCACTGCATAGACATTGAGCGGTTCAAAACTCAACGATACATAATCGTCTTCCGCTTTTCCCCATGCAATTTTTTGTGCCTGTTTGAATCTTACATGGTAGCCATTTTTATGCAGCGCAGTATATTCCGTTGGTTGCTCAATCGAGCTGTGAAAGAAATACAGCTTACTTGCTTTCTTTGCAGTTGGCTGCTTGTAAACCGAAATTGGAAACGAAAGATATGTGCCATTGCAAGTTGCGGTCATATCACTCCGCCTCACTTTCTCCATCTACCAGGCTCAGAAGCCAATTTGCGATACCTCGTGCATCTTCTTTGCTCAAAATCAAGCCGTTCTGTACATAGCGCACATAACTCACTTCTTCCGGCTGTTCTCCTACACACTCGCCCAGTACGCCGTCTTCATCAAGCGCGAATTCCTGCTCATACGGCAATGCGCTTCTTTCAAAATAGAAGTTCAACGCCACTTCACCATGCGGTGTAATATTTCCGAAAGCGCCGTTTGCATACTTGGGGTTGTAAGCAGAGTCAAATATATATTTGAATTTCACTTTGTTCTGTTCCATATTTCTCCCTCCGTTTACCCTAATAATATATGTTTATTCTGTCCTTGTCAATATATTCTCATACAGAAAAGGGTGAGCCTCGCTCACCCTTTTCCCTTACCTAAAATCCCAATCCTTTCAAACCACTAAGTCCCTTAAGCTGCTTAAGTCCGCCGGAACTGCTTCCGCCACTCGACCTACGCGACCCGCCGGAACTCTTTTTGCTCTTGCTTGCCGCCGAGGACAGCTGCGTATAAACCGGCGAACCCTCGTAAACATACCCGGTCTTTGCGTTCTTGTAATCGCCAATCAGCGACGCAGGATCCACCGGCGTGCCGTCCTTGGTGATCGTCAGATCGAGGTGCGGACCGGTCGAGTTGCCGGTACTGCCGACGTTGCCGATCGTCTGCCCCTGCTTTACTTCCGTGCCGACCGCAACGCTGCTCTGGTTCTGCATGTGGTGGTACATGCTCACATAGCCATTGCCATGTGTTACCTCGATCGTCCAGCCGTAACCGGAGACCCAGCCGTTTGCGGTTACCTTGCCACCCTGAACCGACTTGATCGCCGTACCGGCAGGCGCGGCAATGTCGATCGACTTGTGCCAGCGCGAGGACGAGGCACCGTTGCTTGTCGCGAACGTGTCACGCGGACCGAACTTACTTGAGATCGTACCGCCCGCAACCGGGTTTGCGAACTCACCGCCCGCGTACTGGTACTCGGAAACCGTTGCCGAGCCGTAGGGGTTCTTTTTCCAACTCTTGTTTGCGCTCTGCCACAAATACGCTTTCTGTGCCTGTGTCAGACCGCCGACCGACTCAACGGCCGCCTTGGCCTTTGCCTGGCTCAATCCCTTGCCGTCCGTGTCCGCCTCCTGCAGCGCGACCTGGAACAACGCGTAAATGCCCGGCGAAATACCGGCCTCCTTGGCAACGGCCGCCTTGGCCTCCCAGCCGTCCAGCTTGACGTTATCCGCCACATGTTTCTCGTAGCTGTTGAGCAGTGAGCGCAGCTCCTTCTTGCCTGCGTCCTTGAGGTAAGAGTAGAACGAATTGTCCTTAATAGCCTCCTCATACTTGGAGATATGGAACGCATTGCCGGACGCACTGTCGCTGTACGCGCCGAACAGCGCATCCTTCTGCGTGTCGGACAGATTGCCATAGCCGTTGAGAATGGTCTGCATCGCATCGCTCTTACTCATGCCGGAGCCCTTGTATTCCTTGTTGAAGTTTGCCATGTCACCAGCAAACTTCACAAAGTCGGTCGCGCTGACCGTGCCCTTCACCGCGTCCCAGCGTTCCCGGTCGCTCTCCTCCATAGCAGAAACAAGCAGATAGTCCGCAAACGCGTTCTTTTCCGCGTCCGTGTGTTCGCCGCTGTTGGTGTATTCATTCAGGATTGCATAAAGTGCCTCGTTCTTTTTGTAAAGTTCGTTGTTCTCGCCCTCTACAAAATCCTCAGCATCTACTTCGTTGTCGGTCAGAGTCTGCTCGATAATGGCATCCCAGTTTGCAAACTCGTCAACAGAAATACCATGCTTGAGTGCCTCCATCGCGTCATCCTGCCGAGCCTCGCGCACCTTCTGGCTAATATCGAACATATCCCGAGAGGAATAATCACCGGAAGAACCGACAGCACTGCCGATCAGTTCGCGGTCAAGGTAGTTCTTCTGCATCTCGTTCAGATCGTTGTCGTTGAACAGCATTTCGCGCTTCTGTCCGGCTGCTACATCTGTGTAGCCCTCCGGATACTTCTCTCGCGCTTCATCTGTAATAGCACGCATGGCTTTGATAGCTGCATAGACAGCCTCGCTGTTGTCGTTTTCCTTCCATGTCTTGATACGTTTACGCAGTTCATCAAACGCCTTGGTCTCCTCCGCATTCAAGGTTTCATAGCCGCTCTCGCGCCATGCGCGGGCCTCATCGCTGGAACTCTTGCCGAACAGCAGTGCCTGTGCCCAGTCTGCCGGTTTCTGTCCGTAGGTCGGGAACTGCAGGATTTTCTCGCCCTTCTTGTCATACGAGTAGCTGCCACCCGCAAACATAGTTGCCGCGCCCTCTACGGTCTTTTTCGCCTGCAGGCCGCCGAACGGCAGCAGGAAGCCGTAAAGCGGCTTGCTCAGCTCCTTAATCATTGCCATGCTGCGTGCGTCCTCGCCTTGCGCAGTCGCAATATTGGCGATACTCGGAATAACCGACTGAATCGGCAGACGAGAGTTGCCTGCACCTGCCAACGATCCGAGCGGACCGGAAACAAACGGAATATTAGATGCAATATCCTGTGCGGTTGCTGTTACATTGTCCCATGCCGTTTCCGACTTCTCCGCGTGGAAATCGTCCTCATCAATACCGTCTCCCATCATTTCGCCCAGCAGGTCAAAGATGTTCGGAAGCGCATAGCCGGTCAGGCGGCCTACAAAGTCGTTCACCATCTCGATCGGGTCGAACGCACCGCGTGAGCCGGTCAGCTTTTCGCGTGCATCGTTGAACAGGTGGGACATAACGAATACCTGCAGCAGCGCCGCCGCTGTGCCGGCCGCGATCTGCGCCTTGCTCTTGCCCTGTGCCCGCAGATAGTGAGGAATATCGCCGAACAGGTGATCGTACTGGTTCATAACCTCCAGCTGGAACATGGTGAACGCCTTGATGAGCGGCGACTTGGACTCCATGATAACCGGCTTTGCACCTCTTGCGCGGTCGCCGATCAGTCCCGCCGCCCAACGGTCAGCCTCCTGCAGCGCCGCCTCGGTGCTCATATGCCGCTTTTCCACATTGTCCAGATAGCGTGCGCGCACCATCACCTCGCTGGATAGATTGTCGATTGCGTTCATCGTCCACCCGGCCGCATCCGAGGCTTTCTGCAGTTTCGTCTTGATAACACGTTCGCTGCCCCGGCGATTGGTCAGGAAGTCCGAATCCTCATGAAATGCCGGATTTTTTTTGGCGAGGTCTGCGCCGTAATCCAGCATTGCACGCATCATGCTCGAATAACGTACCTCGCCCGAACCCTGGGCCAGCGGAATAAAGTTAGAGATCGCGGTCGAGAGGTTGCCGCCTACCATGTTTGCCGCAACCTTGCCCTCAACATCACTCATAGCGCGGTACAGGCCGCGTCCGAACATCTGTTCCGCGCTGCGGTCTGTGCGGGATTTCTTGCCTGCCAGAATGTTGGTGTACTCCGCGATCCAGCTCGGGAAGCTCGGCAGCGTGCCGGAGTTGCGTTCCCAAATCTTGCTGATCTTCTGTTCCTTGTCCTCAATATTGATATCCGGGTCTTTGCGGATGGCTTCAAGTTCCGCACGGCTGCCTTCATCGCTGTATTTGCTGCGAATAGCGTCCTCCAGTACACGCAGGTTCTGAATATCATCCGTGTGGAAAATAGCGTTGCTCGCGCCGCTGATATAGTTATCCATCGCCTTAAATGCGTCAAACTCGGTGTTGATGCCCTCGCGCTGGTTGTAGAATCCGGCGTACTGTCTGCCCGGTCTGCGGTCTTCGGTTCGTCCCGCGATCTCGGTCGGCAGCTCGTCCACCATGGTTTCCACGCCCACCTTACGCAGAATGCGGTTGTACCACTTGCCTTCCTTGGTCGGTGTAAGGCTCGGGATGTATTTCTGTCGAAATTCCAGCGGCGCATAGCCGTTGCGCACACCGGCCTCGCTGACCTGCGGATGCATTTCGCTTGTCATTTCATACAGCTTCTGCATAGCACTCTCTGCCTGCTTAAAATGGATTTTGCTCTTGTTCTCCTTCACATAATCCGCAAGCTGCTTCTGCATGGCTTCGTTCTTCGGAGAGAGTTCTGCACGGTTCTTCATGTGCATATACACACTGTCCTCGTGCGACAGGCCCTCCATAATGCCTTTCAGCCGTTCGCGCTGGGTATTCTCCCAGCGGATAGCCTCTGCGTCATGCTTGAGTACCGGTGCGAAATATGCCTGATAAATAGCTTCTGTTTCGGCGGTATCGCCCATAACCTTGCGCAGCACGCGCTCCGGCGTGTGGATCTGCAAACCGAGGTTGCCGCGTGAATCCTTCCAGTTGTCCGAATCCTTGATAAGTTCGGTTGCGCGTCTCAGGCGTGCATCATCAAGGCCGCGCTGAAATGCGTAATACGGCTGCATATCCTCGTTGTACTGCCGCATAGCGCGGGCGTAGGTCTCTACCAGTTCGTAGCGGTGGCTGTCCATCTCGGTTACAGGACCGCGTCCCGCCGCCATGCGTTCCGCATTTACCAGTTCGGCGTCGCTCAAATGCCAGCCGTTGCGCAGGTTGGTTAAAAAGCGGCGTTCACTTTCCAGGCTGTTCACAAGGTCGATTGCAATATCCTCTTGCGTATGGTCAATGTAGCTGTCCGCGTCTGAAGCTGTCGCGCGGGTCGTTGCGCGTTCCAGCGCATGGCGGCTTGCCACGCGTTCTGCGCGCTCCTGCGCCTCGTATACACGCTGCATAATGTCGCGGCTCTTGCCGTTGGTGATGCGATCAAGGCGTTCCTGCTGTTCTGCCGCCGCCTGTTCCTCTCTTGCCTGCCGTACCTTCTCGCCCTCAGCCTTCGCCCGCGCCTCCATCACCGCCTGTTCCGGCGTCTTGCCGTACTGCATCGCATCGGAAAGCGGAACCGTTCCCTTTGCGATCTGCTCCGGCGTGAAGCCAAAGGTATTGCTTTTCGCTCCGTCAGGTGTTATACTGTTATCATAAACCATTCGAGTATTTTGAGCGCCACGCCCAAAGGGGGCGGAGGAAGAGCCCGCACTGCTCGGATGGTTTCTTTTTTGCATAAATCCAATGCTGTACGCGGTATCCGTATCGCCATTGATCGACCCATTCGCATTGACGCCCGCCGAGAACTTCTCGCCCTCAGCCTTCGCCCGCGCCTCCATCACGGCCTGCTCCGGCGTCCTGCCGTACTGCATCGCCTCGGAGAGCGGAATATTTGTGTCGGAAGTATTGCTATTTCCTACATTCTGGCGTATACTATTATCAACGGAAGGGATATCACTTCCGTCAGGCGAAACTGTGTCGCTGGGGTAGCCCATTTTGGTCCCAGTCATGAACGACATGGTTTCGCCTTTTTCATTTGTCAAAACTACTTCATGCAGATAATATTTGCTTGCCATATCGGCATTATCATATTTCTTTACGATAACGCCCATATCGTACACCTGCTCACCGATTTGCACCTGACCGCCAAAGGTTACGGTATCATATCGGCGACCCTTCCAGTTGCTCTGCGTGTCAATGATTGCTCCGTTTTCAATAACTTCCGGAACCGCCGAGAATGCAATCGCCTTGTTGCGTCCCATGCCATGAGAAATACTGTCACGCGCACCGCTTCGAGTTAAGGTGACATCGCCAAAGCCTGCGCGAAAAACCTTGTTGCCAATGGAATTGAAGAAATCCGTTACACGGTCAACGAGTTTTTTCTTGCTGCCTGCAAATTCTTCGTCTTTCAGAACCGCTAAAACGCCCGTCTGCGCAATCGTATCATGATTCGAGGAAATCACCTCGTTCAGCGTCCTGTGCTGTGCTGCATCAGCCTGCTGTACCGTAGCCTTATCATACACCCCGCCAGTCTCCGCCTGCTGTTCCTCCGCGAAATGCTTTGCAAGCTGGCTCTGCAGCGCATATTCTTCTTCCGGTGTCCGGTAGCTACTTTCCGCACGCTGTTCGGTCTCCGTACCGAGGCGAGGCTTAATCTGGCCGTCCTGCCATGCGTCCACCTGTCCAGTGCGCTGGTTGAGGTATTCCGCCGCCTGCGCGCGCTGTGCAAGGCTCATGCGGTTATTGAGATCAGCGTCATAATTCGCGGTAAGCTCCGCATTCTGCGCGGCCTGCTGCGTCATAAGGCCGGAAATCTTGTCGGCCATCTTGTTCTGCGCGGTCTGCACCGCACGTTCCCTGATCGGTCCTTCCGGCAGCTTAAGCGCCGCCTGCAGCTCGCTGTCGATCTGTACAAGCTGCTGCACCTGATTGTAATCGTATGCATCAGCGGCATTCATGCGCTCCGTATCTGTTGCCGCTCTCGAACCGACCGCGCCCGCCGCGCCGAACACCAGACCGCCGAACGCACCGCCCGCGGCGCTCTGGGTCAGCTCCGCAAGAGAGAACTTTGCGTTCGGATCCTGCGCCGCCTTATCCGCAACGTAGTTGAGGAAATAGCTTGCGCTTTCCTCTGTCGCCTCCTCACCCATCTGGATGAGGATATTTTTTACGGCATTCACGCCGCCGGAGTGCAAAATCTTGCTCATCTGGCCGAGCGGCAGTCTTTCGGTTGCCGCCTCGATCGCACCCGAGGTCAAACCGCGCGTCAGCGACTCCCGCGCACCCTTGCCCTGCTCATTCAGCTCAAACGAGCGCTGGCCTGCCGCCTGTCCGCCCATCATGATCGAGCCGACCGCCGGACCGACAACCGGAATTGCACTTGCCGCCATCACCGGCGCATTGCCCGCAAGGGAAATGCCCTGTTCGGTCAGCCAGCGCGGCGCAGGCGCTAAACCGGCCTCGGCGTTTGCCTGTGCCGCGTTCGCCTCGCGCAGCATGCGCTGAGACCATTTGTTCGGGTCTACACCTTTGTTTACGGTCAGCTCGTTCTTGCGCTTGCGGACCTCCTGCAGCTGATCGTACATTGCCTGATAGTCTGCCGGAACACTGCCGTCCGCCGCCGTGCTGTTCATGCCCTGCAATTGCAGTTCGAGCTGCTGCTCCTGCTCCTCAAGCTGGCGGTATTCCTCATTCTGGCGGCTCTCCTCCACGTTCGCGCTCACCTGACGCGAGGTGTCCACGAGGGACGGCAGCGAAGCGATCCACCGCTTGCCGACAGCCTCCATGCTGTTGCCGAGACGGTCAGCCGCGTGCCGCAGATCAATGTTTTCCTGCACATAGGCAAGCGTCTGCTCGTCCGCACCGGCGGCTTTCAGCCGGTTCATGATATCATCCGCGTTGTCGCGCGACTGATAGTCCAGGCCGTACCGCTTCATAATGCGGCTCATCTCATTGGAAAGCTCTTTGCGCGCCCTGTCGCGGCTCTGCGTGTCCTCGCTGCTCCATGTCTCATCCGAACGGTTAAACAGGTCATGCATCGTCTTGTGTGCATTGTAGCCTGTCTGGCCGCTGAAATAGTCCTCATCCAGTCCCTGCGCCGCCTGCATAGCGGTCGGGTAGACGGTTGCCTTGTCTGTCTTACCCATCACGCCGGAAGTATGCAGCAGCTTAGTTGCCTGATTCAGCCGTTCGGTCGGCGTGCTGTTGTAGGCCATGCGCACACCGACGGTCATTTCGTGCCCGAACTTATCAAAAGAGGCACCGGTCTGCGGATTGTACTCGTATCCCAACTTGCGCCGCAAGGCGTCGTTCTGCGCGTGCAGCTGTGCCTTCCTGTTCTGATCGTTGGTCCTGTGCCAGTCCATGGAGTTCTTGAGAAACTGCGTCAGCATCGGGTTGCCGTCTCCTGTACTCTGCTTGTTTCCGGTCAGGTTCTGGCGTGGATTGCGTCTCTGCTGTGCGGCCTGCTTGGCAGAAAACCGGTTCACATTCGCAATGCTGGAACTCTGTGCACTGTTCAGCAGCTGCTGAGGACTTCTCAGGCCGAACGAATTCTGCTGTGTGCTCTGCGTTCTCTGTACAATCGGCGTGCTCCTCTGCGATGATCCGGCAGATGTATTCTGCCGCACCGTTGTCCGCTGCTGGGTGTTCACGCGCTGGGTGGTCTGCGTCTGTCCGCCGTGAGCCTGCACGCGCTGCTGCTCCCGGTTGCGCGCCGCTGTCGCACGGCGATCATTGCTTTTCGGTGCAACCTGCGGAACCTTAATCAGCGTAGGTTTGTTTTGGCTCTTGTTCTGTTTTTTCTTAAAATCATCGTAAAAACTGCCCATAGTAACCTCCTAAAGAGAGGAGGCGGCGAAAATCGCCGCCTTCTGGCGTAGTTAAAGCTGGTTAAGCTGCCACTGCGAGTATTTGTTGGAAAGGTCCTGACCGGTCGTTTGCGACTTCATGTACGCAATCTGCGCATTGATATACTCAATCTGCTTGCGTGCCGTCTCCATGTCGATCTTGCCTGCTTCAAGCTCCTGCTGCACCTGCTGCTTCTGCAGCTCATACTGCCGCATGGCAAGCGTCTGCGTGCCATTGTAAGTACCCGTCAGTTCGGACTGAGAAAGCCCGAACTGCTGACCCCACTGGTTTGCCGCAATAATGTTCTGCGTATTCTCGTAGCCCTTGGCGGCAATCTGCTTGTACAGGTCCGCAAGCGCGTTTGCCGCCTCAATATCGCCGGTAAGCTGCGCCTGTGTAATGGCCTGCTCGATCTTGGCGAGCGTCTCGGTCTGCGTGGTGGCGTTGCTGTTCAGCGCGTTCTGGTAGGCGTTGCCCGCGCTGATCTGGCTGGACTCGGTAAGTCCGCTTGTCAGCAAACCGTTTGCCGCAAGGGTTTCCGCGTTCGAGCCGCCGGGCTTAATGCTCTGCATATACGCCTTTTCCGCAGCGGCGTTGTTGGCCTCGGTCTGCTTCATCACGTCGTATTTCTGACCGTTCAGGCTGGCAACCGCGCTATCCACCTTGGCCTTGAGTGCCGCCTGCTGCTGTGCCGCAGCGTCCTCCATGTACTTCTTGTAGGCGTCAAAGCCGCTGCCCAGCTGATTGCTCATCTGCTTGCCCAGTACGTTGCCGCTCACATAGCCCTTGCCGATGTAGTCCGAGCCGTCCGAGCCGCCGGAATAGCCGTACTGCGCACGCAGCGCCTCGGCGTCCGCATGGGCGGATTTCATAGCCGCAGTGTCACCGCGCGCCTGTGCTTCCGCATAGCGCTTTTTGATCGCCGCCATCTGCGCGGAATCCTCCACGCTCGTGTCCTTGATGGTCTGGTCGTTATGCGAGCCGAGCGGCGTATACGCACCGCCGGAGGACGAGCCGCCGCCCGAGCTGCTGCCGCTGCCCGAGCCGCCGGTGCCGGAAGCGCCGCCGTAAGTGAACGTCTGGCCGCCCTTGCTGATGGTGGTCGTGCCGTCACTGTTCTTGGTCCATGTCGAGCCGTCCGAGCCTTTCATGGTTGAACCGGCAGCCGCAGAACTTACAAAATTCTTGCCCTTGTCCGAGCCGATAGAGTACGAGCCGCCCTTGCCGGTTGCCGCCATCGACGCGCCGGACGAGCCGGAGGACGAGGATCCGCTCGAACCGGAAGAACCGGACGAGCTGCCCGAGGACGAGCCGCCGGAGCTGCTCTTGCTTGCCTTTGCCGCTGCGGCTGCCGCCTTAACAGCGCCCGCCAGCATAGCACCCAGTCCCATTTACTCCACACCCTTTCCGAGCAGACCTAAACGCTGTAAAATCACCGCAAGCTGTTCACGCGTCAGCGGACTCTGCGGCTTGGTACCGTCCATAATACCGGCGTCTGTCGCTGCCTGCCAGGCCTCGGCAGCATACGGATGCGGCTTCTGGTTGGCCTTTTCCGCCTGATAGCGTTCTTCATGTGCCGCAAATTCCTTGTCTGTCATCTTGGTTTCCTCCTTCTTTGCCGTGGTTTTCGAATTGTACTTCTGCACCTCTGCCCACGGGAAATTCGTGCCCGGACAATCCGTGCTGTTTACGTCCTTGTGCCGCAGCAATTTTGCACCGGGGTACTTCGCCATCAAGGTACGGATCAGCTCCTTGAGGGCGTTCAGCTGTGCCGCAGGCATGGTCTCTCTCATGTAGCTGCCCTCGCAGCAAATGCCGATTGCGCGGCTGTTGTGCCCCTGCGCGTGCGCGCCGACCGCCCATTCCGGGCGGCCTCTGTAAACCTTGCCGTCCTTGCGGATGTAGAAATGGTAGCCGATGCCGGTCCACCCGCGTTCCAGGTGCCAGCGGTTGACCTCCTCCACGCTCGCATGGCTTGCTTCTGCATGGTGCAGGATAATCTCGTCCGTCTTGTTCCGGCGGCTGAAACTGCCGTTTGTCGGCAAATTGGTCTCGATGATCTGCATACCTTACTCCTCCCTGTTCGGCTTGTCATAGCCGAGCGCGGTCTTGCTGTCCCCGATGCCCGCCGTGGTGGGGTCCACAAACACGCTGAGGATAGCCAGACACATGGTAACAAGCTGCACCGGATTAGACAGCACCGAAACAGCACCGTTCCACACAGCCGCCCAACTCGTAAACGTCTGCGGGTCAACACCAATCGCCGTAATAGCAACCGACGCAACGCCAATCCAGAACCACGGATTGCGAAAGCGTACCGGAATATTAACTTTCATGTTCTAAATCCTCCAAATCGTCAATGCGGTGGTTGGCCACTTTCACTTTCTCATCCATCACGGCAAACTCCTGTTCGAGCTTATACGTGCGCGTGATGAGATTGTTGTGCTTCTCCACCTTCTTCTCCAGTTGCTCAATGCGGTAGTTGGTCAGGTTGCTCGACAGCGCAATGCCGCCGAGCGTTCCGACCAATGTACCGACCAGACTGAGCGCTGCCGTGATAACTTCCGCCGGCATGATCAAATACCCAGCAGGCGCTTATCCTCCACGCTCAGCAGCTCCGGCACACCGGTCTGGATGGAGCGCCAGTGCTTGTACTGGGCGCGGGCCAGTGCGTTGTGCTTGAGGCCGTGCGCGTTGTCGAACTTGTCGAGCTGCACGCCAATATCTCCGGCGTACTTCTTGATGGTTGCATAGTTTTTGATGTAGATGTTAGATTCGTACATGGTTTTGTCCTTTCCGGGCTTCTGCCCTATCGTGAGTTTAATTTCCGGCTGGATTACTTGTTGTAGTCATTGCCGGTGATTTCTTTGTACTGCTCGGCGGTGATTTTCTTCTTTGCCACCGCATTGCCGACCATTTTCTCGGTCCACAGACCGGCATCGTAATACTTCTTAATACGATCAAACCAACTCATTTACTCCACCCCCGTATCGGTATCAGTCATCATGCTGATATAGTCCACCTGAGCCGCCAGTGCGGTGTTGCTGGTTTCCAGCTCCTCCACCTTTGCCACCAGCTGCGAGATCGCCTGCGCAGTCGTATCGTCGGCGGCCGTGGTGCAAGCGACAGTATACGTCTGCTTGTCCTTGTCGTAGGTGATGGCACGCAGCGCATAGCCGCCGTGCGCCTCAACCAGATCGCCGTCATCGGTGCGGACCTCGACCAGAGCGGTGTTCAAGTTGGACACCGTTTCAAAGTCGGTTTCGGTCAGCGTCAACGTCAGGCTGTCGCCCTGGCACTGATAGTCCAGCGCCTTGATTCCGTTGATTTTCATTTGTGCTCCTTTCCGCGGCTTAGTTTGCCGCAACGTATTTATTGTACTGATGCTTTATTGTTTCGTCCGACATCTCCGCATAGATCTGCGTCGTCGATACGTCCTCATGCCCCAGCAATTTCTGAATAACAGTGACGTCCATGCCGCCGTTGAGCGCGTGCGTCGCAAAGGTATGGCGGAGCAGGTGCGGGTGGACGTGCTTTTCCAGTCCTGCCCTCTCGCTGATCGCGCGGATAATACGCTGTATCGCCCGAGGTTTCAACGGCTCGTAGGGCGATTTACAGCTCACAAACAAGCCGGTGCCGCCCTTGCGGGATACCATATACTCCTGCACCATCAGGCGGGCGCGAACGGAAAAATACACCTGCCGATCCTTATCACCCTTGCCGGTGACGCGCACCGTGCGGCCGATGAGGTCAAGATCGGAAGCGCTGAGCTGCGCGACCTCGCTCAGACGGCAGCCGGAGGATACCAGAAATTCCACGAGTGCCTTTTCGCGGTAGCCCCGGCAGGCATCGCGCAGGCGTTCCAGTTCTTCAACGGTCAGCGCCTGGCGGGCACCCTTCTTGTCCAATTTTAAGGACTTTATCTTTGCCATGGGATTCTTCTTGATT
>OIWT01003419.1_pt1 | contig 14585 bp, 26 predicted proteins | sample 1587701 | NCBI WGS metagenome assembly OIWT01 (sample SAMEA3888904, study PRJEB22519) | human gut metagenome | biome: human gut; feature: human-associated habitat; material: faeces | place: Denmark | collected 2009
TTATGGACATTGACAGTAAGGAAGCCAAGGGTCTCTCCCGTATAAATAGCAGGCTTCTTCGAATCACCCCCATTTCCCTTTTTGTCTTCCCAAATGAAGCAGAAAGCAGGGAAATACATAGCATATTGATGATAACGGTCACAATAGAGCAGAATAGCAGAGTGGGAAGGAGAATCAACCAACCCTGCTAGAAATGCATCTATCAGTAGAAATCGATGTGGCAATGGAAAATAAAGCAGAAACAATAGAAAGGAACGAAAGGCTACGGAGATCGGGTTTTTACCACCTACTCAAGTCTGTTTTTCTCATTGATTCATCAGTCTGTTCCCCTTCTGTCCTCAGAGATGCCAGGAAATAACAAGAGAAAGAAGATCGCCCAGAAGGTTCGTCCATCCGTCGATCACTCACATGGTAGATGCGAACCGGGATGAAAGCGACTGCAGAAGACGTGAAACAGAAGTGGGGGAGTCGTTGGGGGAGTAACGCGCAGAATTATCTCCAATCCCTACGAAATGCGCAAGAACAAAAGCCCGCACACCAAGTTTGCTGCGATTTGGAATGCACCTGATCGTATAGAGTGCTGGGAAGAGTGGTGAAGGGTAACAATCGCAATGTGGTTATCTCAAACGAGAAGGTGAGAATCGATTATGTGTCTATGATTCCCGTAGTCGATGACGCAGAGACAGAAGTCCATCAGTGAGGACTACGAGAAAACCAACAAGAAGAACGTTTTCAAAGACCGGTGCGTATTTGCTATTCCTATTATTCCTAGTCGTTTCGGAGCGGCGGATACGCTCCAGGCCATGACGGAGGAGGAGAAGATGCTGAAGAAGCTGGAGATTCAGAGAAAGAAGCAGCTGAAGAAGCAGAAGTTCGCCCTACCCGACGACGAGGAGGAGACGCTCACCCATGGCGGAAAGACGCTGAATTGTGCCGTTCGCTTCATCGCTTCATGTGTAGTGGAGGACGATTTCAAGAAGCTGCACGAGGACATCGACATGGACGAGGAAGAGCCGGAGCTGGACCCCGAGCTGTTCCTGCGCGCGGACGTGAGAAAGATGCAGGAGGAGAATCGCGATCGTCCGCGCACGCAGAAGGAAATCATGATGGAGGTGGCGGCAATCCTTCGCAGTAAGTGCGTAGATCATCGAGAAGAGCAAGGCGTTCCGCGAGGAGCGCAAGCGCGAGGCGGACGCGGTGTCGAGCCAGATCGAGAGCGTGGATGCGATGATGGACGAGCTGCACTCGCTGCTGTCCTTCAACAAGAAGGACGGGGCGAAGCGCGTGGAGGTGGAGCAGTCGGCGGAGGACGCGGAGTTCGACCGGCTGACGGCGCAGCTGGCGCGCGAGGCGAAGGGCAAGGCGAGCGACCGTCAGAAGACGCAGGAGGAGCGTGGGTATGAGGCGGCGGCGTGAGGCGTAGTGGATCAGGAGGAGAAGGAGAAGCTGGAGAAGCTGGAGGCGGAGCGAGAGAAGCGCATGAACGGCGTGGTGGAGGAGAAGGCGCGCGACACGGGCGACCTGCAGGACGAGGCGGTGATCGTAGCGATGGAAGGCGGGTATGAGGCGTAGAAGAGGGACGAGACGAACGAGATTCTGGACCGCATCGAGGCGGAGGCCGCCATCCCTGTGGAGGAGGCGGTCGACGACGACGACTACGCGCTGCTCTTCGGCACGGAGCCGCCTGCTGAGAAGGCGGAGAAGGCGGAGAAGAAGAAGCCGAAGGCACTGCCGGCGGCGGTGGGTGTGGGCGAGGCGTGTGAGGCGTAGAAGGCGGTGCAGAAGGAGAAGGCGGAGCGGCAGAAGGTGATGGAGGAGGCGAAGCGCGAGATCCCCTACGTGATCGAGATCCCGCGCAGTCTGGGCGAGCTGTGCGCGCTGCTGAACCAGTACGTGGAGGTGGACGACTCGGTGCACCTGGTGCTGGCGCGCATCGTGAAGACGAACAACCCCAACGTGAAGAAGGAAGCGAAGAGCGACTTCATCAACGTGGCCGCCGCCCGCTCCCTTCACGCCTAGTTCTACCGCAACGTGCTGAACTTGGTGGAGGCGTACGCCTCGCAGCACGTGCTGAGCAGCTACGTGGTGCAGTGTGTGCAGGCCTGCCTCGCCGCCATGCGCGTCTACATCCCCCAGAACCTCCCCGCCATCTGGAGCGACACGCTCACCCGCATCAAGACCCGCGTGCTGGCCGTCACCTCACCCGCTCCCACTCACGCGTAGTCCGCCGCCTTCCCGCGCTGCTCGGACGTCATCACGCTGCAGCTGGCGCTCTCGCTCTTCTCCAGCTCCGACTTCCAGCACAACATCGTCAACCCCGCGGTGCTGCTGCTGGGCCGCGTACTGCCTCCTCGTTCACCTCATCGCTAGGTGCTGCTGGAGTGTCAGGTGAAGACCGCGCAGGAGCTGTGCACCGCGCTGTACGCGCTGGGCGTCGCGCTGGACTACTGCAAGACCGCGGGCCGCTTCGTGCCCGAGCTGTACGGAATGCTAGTGCGGTGCGCGCGGTGCATGTACGGACGGGGCGATAGAAATGACGTGTAGCCTGCTGGGCGAGGGCCGCGAGGCCATGGCGCTGAAGGAGAAGGGCAGAGCGGAGGAGCGCATTCCAGTGGGCGTGCTGTGCAGCGAGGAGCCGGACGTGACGCTGCCGCAGCTCCAGATGGCCGTGTGCGTGGCGGCGTGGCGAGGTGAGGCGTAGTCTGGCGCTGGTGAAGGAGGCGGTGGCCTTCAACCGCGGCAACCCCGCCATCCTGGTGTACGTGCTGCCGCTGTGCGAGGTGCTGGACGCGTGCGCGGAGCGGAAGTTCAACGGCGTGGTGACCACGGAGCTGCGAGCGGTGCAGGGTGTGTGTGGAAGAGGCGAGTGAGGGGTAGAGGCGGTGGTGGAGGTGTTGACGGCGACGCTGAACGCGCGCAAGCATCTGGAGCTGCAGGCGGAGGTGCTGAAGCCGGTGAGCGTGTCGCTGGTGGAGGCGGTGGGAGCGAGTGAGCGGTAGGCGCCGTCGTACGACGAGCACTTCACGCCGGGAAAGATGCTGCACCCGAACAAGGAGCACGTGAAGCAGAGAGAGCTGCGCAACCAGGTGAAGCGGGAGAAGAGAGGCGTGGAGAGAGAGATGCGGAGAGAGGCAGAGGTCATCCAGGGCGTAGGCGAGGGGGTGCGGAGCGAGGCGTAGATGCGCGATGCGGAGAAGAAGGAGATTGATGATCAGCAGACGGCGAAGCTGAAGCAGGTGATGTCCTGGTTGGAGGAGGACCAGGCCAACTACAACAGAGCCGTGAAGAAGGGCGTGGTGACGGGTGGCGGCAGCCGGATTCAGAACAACCTGAAGTAACCTCTAGTCTTTTATTGTGGTTGTGTTTGTTGCAGTGGTGTGTTTCCAATGCTCAATTCTCCTCTCACGTAATTCAGAGGGGAATGGAATCCCAGGGTCTATGTTTCATCCAAATGGCTATCTATGTGATATGAAAAACGCTGATAATAAGGGTTGAATATGAGAATCGTTCATTCGGGGCTGTAGTAGTGATTGCTTTTTACTATGTGACTTCATGAATTGTATAGAGTATATAAAATGGAAAAACTCCGAGTAATCATGGTAATCCATTTGTGACAAGGCGAAAGAAGGATGTGATAGATGTCATTAAACCGGTTCGATCACCGCAGTTCTTTTTGAAATCACAAGAAGAATCGTCATTGACAGAAACAGATGGGATTTTTGCGTGCATTCCGATAAAAGTGGGTATTTCTGCCACTGCATTTCCATCAGTTCACAAATCTTTTGCATTCCCTGGTTTCTAATCAAGTTATGTAAATTCCTTATTCGGAGCTAAACGCTGGATCCAAATACAGCCAAATCGCGCAACCGTTGCTTAATGCGTGCATATTGTAGACGCAAGTATTATTCAATGATGCTTTCTTATTTGGCTGCAAGCGAATGCTTGTTAGTTATTATTATTTGCTTTGCGAACCTATTGGTGAAAGCAAAGACATGAATACTACATGATTCCATAATTCCCCTATTACTGGCTCCTTCATCATGTCTTTCATGATGTTGTTAAGCGCGTGCGCTGCGCAGGGGATTCTCTTCAGGGTTTGAAGGGACACGATGCTCGCTGGGATCGTCGTAGCTCTCATGGTCGCGCAGTTGTCCGTGGAGTAGGAATTAACAGTTATTCCGTACTCTCGCAGCTCCCGAACTGTGTCTCCGATCAAGAAACCGATGGACTCCGCGTCGTTGCAGCGCAGCTGCGTCGTCTTCCAGAAGTAGATCTCGACTGGAGACTTCTCTGCGTTCAGGCCGACCGTGCAGAGGAGAAGATTGTAGAAACTCGTCTCCCCCTTGCTCATCTCGTCGACCACCAAGCATGCCGTGCGCCCTCTCAGGGAGTCTATGACGTACTCTCGCACAATGGCGAAGAGTTGGTCGACATACTTACCCTTGAAAGTTGCCAGCGAAACTGGGCTCCATTTTGCGTCGGTAGTGTTCATGAAAAACTTGAAAAACGGGTTCGCCACTAAGGACAGTGGCGAGTACGTGTTATTAGGAACAGTGCAGCAAGCATGTTGCTGTTCATCCTAACCTAAGAAGCACAGACACAGTCCGTCATCGATGTTCATGATGCCGCGCGTTTTCATGAAGACGAGTGACTCGGCGATTCATTCGCTCGGAAGCAGGGCAGATGTTGTAAGCTGGATTTGCGTCTATTTCAGTGTTTGTTTGAACAAGCAACACACAGTTGGTTGTCACTAAGCACCTAGCAGTCTTGCGATCAAAGACTGATTACAACAAAGAGAGAGTACTGGCACTTTCCGCATCCCTATAATCCTAAGACGACTGGAATGAGCACACTATGAACTCTGATAGCCGTTGTCATTGCAATGATCACAAAAACGTTCATTCCATTTGTCAATCAACCCCTAGTTATGCAAATAATCGATACATTGGTCGATAATCATGTTATTCACTTCCACCATCCTCCGTAATGAAACACACAAAGACAGTTGTTTTGAAAAGAGAGCGTGACATTATACAGATCCTATTCCACAGGATAAAGAGAGAGTGATTCTCATTCTGAATGCCTGTTTGTTCCAATAATAGTCATGTAAAGAAGTGTCACTTATAGCATATGCACATCCTTTCAGTCCAGGAGTGTACCAAAAGCAAGAATGAAGGTTTGGCACTGGATGTCCCAATAAAAATGGCGGCAATCTGTTTCACCCGGTCCCTATTAACGCAATTCCAATGCACGGGCTAGCCAATTCAAGCGCTTTTCAGAAAACACAGAAACGACAAGATGAAGTTCTTTGATATGCTTACTGCCCGTATCGAGAAGAGCCATTCTCTTCTCTGCGTGGGTCTGGACCCCCATGGAAATGAGCTGAAGGAGCATACCCCCGAGGGCCTTAAGGCCTTCTGCGCCCGTCTCATTGAGGCCACTAAGGACGTTGCTTGCTGCTACAAGCCGAATTCCGCCTTCTTTGAGGCGATTCCCGGAGGCGTGGAGGCGCTCGCTGAGGTAGTGCCCGATTCATGAGAATGAAGTGTAGATCGTCAAAACCATTCCCGAGGATATCCCCGTGCTGCTCGATGTCAAGCGTGGCGATATTTCCACCACGGCTCAGGCGTATGCTGAGGCCGCTAAGCAGGTGGGCGCCCATGGAGTCACTCTGAATGCCTACATGGGCTACGACGCCATCAAGCCCTTCCTTGAAGAGGACTTCGGTGGCTGCTTCGTTCTGTGCAAGACCTCGAACCCCAGCTCCAACGAGTTCCAGATTCTCCGTACGCGTGACACGGACGGCGAGGAGCGCTTCCTGTACGAGATCATCGCCAAGAAGGCTGCCGAGTGGGGAACGGGTGTTGTCGTGGGCGCTACTGACGGCACTGTTTGCATTCCTCGTCCCATTGACCGTAGGCTCTCCGCAACGTGCGCGCTCTCTGCCCGAACATCTGGATCCTGGCTCCCGGTGTCGGTGCCCAGGGAGGCGATCTGGATGATGTGATTCGCGCCGCGATCCGCGACGATGGCATGGGCATCGTGGTTCCCATCTCTCGCGGCATCTCCCGCGCGGAGGACCCCCACGCTGCTGCGATGAACTACAGAGACCAGATCAACAGCGCAATCGAGCGCGTGTTGGCGGAGCGCAAGGCGGCGGCGAAGGTGACGCTGGACAGCACCCAGAAGCAGTTCATCGAGGCGGCCATCCGCGCGTCGGTGCTGCGCTTCGGCGAGTTCAAGCTGAAGAGCGGCCGCCTGAGCCCCTACTTCTTCAACATGGGCAACTTCAAGACGGGTCGCGACATGGCGGAGGTGGCGGAGTGCTACACGAAGACGATTCTGAAGAGCGGTCTGGAGTTCGACGTGATCTTCGGACCCGCCTACAAGGGCATTCCGCTGTGCGCGGTAGTGGCGGCGGCGATGGCGCAGCACGGGCGCAACGTGGAGTTCGCGTACAACCGCAAGGAGGCGAAGGACCACGGCGAGGGCGGCTGCATCGTGGGCAGCGCGCTGAAGGACAAGCGCGTGCTGGTGATCGACGACGTGATCACGGCGGGCACGGCGACGCGCGAGAGCGTGAGCATCATCGAGAAGGAGGGCGGCAAGGTAGTCGGTCTGGTGATCGCGCTGAACCGCCAGGAGAAGGGCAACGACAGCGACCTGTCTGCGGTGCAGCAGATCGAGAAGGACTATGGCTTCCCCGTGGTGAGCATTGCCGACCTGAACAGCCTGGTGAACTACCTGAACCAGGGAGGCGAGCTGAGCGCCCATCTGGAGGCCATCACCAAGTACAGAGAGATGTATGGTGCGTAAGCGTTTGGGTGTTTGTTGGACATGTTTATAGTAATAGTCTTGAACGAGTGTGTTGAAACAAGGAGAGGACAAGGCGACATGTTGGATGTCTCGCTTCGTACCAATTCGATTTTGGAAGACGCGCAGGTTGAAGAGCAGCGCGGTGTTGCCGGGGTTGGTCTTGAGCGCCTTCTGCGTGGCTTGAAGCCCCAGCTGGTTCTGGTCCTCCATGTGGGAGCAGATGTGAGAGAGCATTTCGGGGATGCTGGGAATGAGACAAGGCGGGAAGGCGTGCTAGTAGTGGTAGATGGTGGGGTTGATGAACAAACGGATGGAGGTGGGGAACGGGATGGCGTAGGCCTTGGCGGCAAAAAGAAGGGCCAACTGGTACTGCTTCGCGTTGTACCAGTGCCGGGCGATGAGGTAGAGAGGCTCGGCTCGGATGGGGAGGAACTCATACGCCTTCAGGTAGAGTTCCTCGCACGCCGGCCAGTCGTAGCCCATGCGCTCGAGCAGCCCCGCCATCCGGACGAGGGCTTCGTACCGCTCCTCGAACCACCCTCCCATCTCGAAGCGCAGGTTGTAGTAGTTGTAGGCCTGCACGAGATCGTTCAGGCAGTCATAGGACTAGGGTGAAGCCACTCCTCTCTTGTACCTGGGCGAGATAGAAGGCGGTTCGTGTGTTGTCTGGGTTCTTGCGGAGATCGTCCTGGAGCAGCTTAGCGTCCAGCTCCCATCGCTTCCGCTTCTTTCGCACGTCGCTACGTAATACAAGGGCGGAGCGCTGCTACAAGTTCGACAGGTCGTGGAAGACGAACACGTCCCTGTCCGTGGAGTGGGGAAGCAGGGCCACTTTCGTTTGGGGCGTGCGCGAGGTGACGTACTCGTGGGTCACTCCCACGTACTCCCACCGGTAGTCCGTGTTGCACACGCGGATGCTGTTGTACTCCGTCTCCCCATACTGGATCACCACTTCCACACCTCCCGGAGGAGACGAGTGACTCAGCAGGGATTGGCGCAGCGTGAAGTGAAGGATTCCTGGCGTCGCGCACAAGGATATTGCTGGCCATTTTGCAGGTACTCGTCTCCGCTCAGCATGAGCGTGTACTGACACTCCTTCCCCGCCAGTTCGAGCACCCTGTTGCGCGTTGTGGCAAAGTCCACGAAGGGTTCCACATGAACACGCCCCGGCGTTGTGCCGAACGTGCTGGTGATGAGCGCTACGGTGTTGTCTTCCGACCCAGTGTCCAGGATGCAGTAACGATCCACCACACCCAGCACACTCCGAATGGTGCCGGCGATGGACTGGGCCTCGTTCTTGACAATCATGACAAGCTCCAATAAGCAGCCGACGGGTTTCGCGGAGGACGGCGACAATTCACTCGATGATCCGATCTACCCCTGTTAGCCTAAGGAATGAACTACAGAACAGCAAAGGAGAAGGATGAGGAGGACACGCATGGGAATAGTGCATCGAGGGGAGGCGAAGATGTCAATTGAGAACAAACAGGGCATAAAAGTATGCGCACTCGAACAATTAAACAACGATATCGTCGTCCTCCACCACATAATCCTGCAAGATGGTATCGTGATTCTCCGGATCCTCTTCGCACTCCTCAAACACCTCACCATTCTCTACGGATGAACGGGGAGACAAGCAGGCACCGGCAATGACCGCCGCATCAGCAGCCGCCTTTCTCTTCTTCACCTGCAAGACCTTCTTCAGTCTGAAGATATCCTCTCTCTCGAGCTCGTCCAGCTCCGACTCGATGTAGTGAATGGTGTCCGCCACTCCGGGAATGACGACGTTGTCCAGGGCGTTCACACGGCGGTTTGTGACTTTAATGGCCTCATCCAGGGAAATGAAGGAGGTCTGGAGAGAAGAGAGGCGAATGATGACCTGAAGGAGCTCGGTCCACATCTTCTGGCACTTCTCCAGCTGCTGACCACCGCGATTCAGCACGAGGACGTCTACGCGTCACCACACGACAGGGAGACAACCGGAGGCAACGTCACGGCGAGCAGATTTAAATACAGGCAGCTTGACACCAGCGACGTTATCGACGTGGACCTCGACGATCTCGGAGGCCTGGTTGACGTCGTCGGCGATCTTACGACTACAGGTGAGCGGCGGTCGGGGAGCCGTACGCAAAACCGCTGTTCGCCCACTTGGCTTCGGACAGGGCAATGGAAGCGTCCTTCATCATCTCAGAGACTTCCTTCTTGGTCTAGGTGGATGAATCCCGAATAGGACGCGAGACCTCGATAATCTCCTTGAGGAGTCTTCTGTATCTCACAGTCAGTGCGTCGGACTTCTTCTTGAGAAGCTCGTAACCTAGGCGACTCATCCCAAGCCTCAAACGCTACCCTTCTTGGCAGAAACAAGCTTTTGCTTGTAAGTCTGCAAGACCCTGTTGCTTATGCAATATACATCAACAGTACATTCGAGTAGGAAGTGCCTTCTGTTCAGACATCGTGTAAAACCTCAAATGGGGTAGTTCTCCAATTCGCGACTCAATTCGCTCGCGTTTCTGGAGCGGCGCCTATCGTGGAATTCGGCCGTGCAGAGTTGGTTTTCCGCTTTTCCATCGATTTGGTGCGGATTGTGAGGGAGTGGAGGTAGATCAAGCCATCGAAATGAAAATGGGATCCATTGGCACCACTCCATCCCATTCTGTGTATGCGTTCACTCTGTACTCTAAGTATTCCAAAACAACTGGAGAAAGAGCGTACAGAGTGCTCTATCGCGAGAAATCACTTCACGCCAGATTGGACGAATAACCGTTATTCCGCCTACTTCTTTCTTCGCTTTACGCAACAAATAGAATGAAGCGCAAGACTCTCTTCATCGTTTTGACGTGTGTGATTCTTTTTGTCGTGATATCACAACTGATACTGTCCCTAAAGCTGGATGTGTCTCTAGTGTCTCAGGTTGCATTCCATTCAATCGCTATGAGTGTGTAGGGAAGCTTTTCTCTGTATGAAGATAAATCGGATAGGGGAGTGTCGACCGTGCGTTCTCTCGTTGCTCATAACATGTAGATGAATCAGAGACAGCAGGGATTGCGAAACGTTTGAGAGAATCACTGTTTGTCACGTGTAGGCCGATTCGACTTCTTTACAGGGAACGAGCTGGAATCGAAATCCCTTTATTCCGGCAGATGACAGTCTCCAGGTGTTTGGAGCGGTGGGAATCACCCAAGGCGACTATTCCGTGACGAAGGAGGAGAAGCACAGGAACATGTTCATGGGAAGGGAAATGACGGAGCAACTGCCCCCTGTGAAGGAAGTCACGACTTCCGGGAAGCAGTTGATCGGAGGGAAGCGGACGGCGCTCGTGGTGCTGTCGTGCAACCGGCCCCAGTTTCTGGTGAAGACGGTGAAGGAAGTGGAGAAGGTGCTCTCCTCCTCCTGGAATCGCTTCACCTTGGATCTCGTCCTCTCTCAAGACGGCGATGAAAAGGCGAGCGTGATCATCACCCAGAACCTCGCGATGCGTCTGGGGTCGGAACTGCCCTTCATCACGGTGACGCGCATGACGCACAAGCAGGAGCCTGCCGATCGCAACACTGCCTACTCCCTGGCTAGCAACCACATCGCCTTCGTGCTGGACCAGCTTCTGCAGAACAAGAAGTACGATCAGGTGATTCTGCTCGATGTCGGTTCGCCTCCTCCTCTTCACTCTAGGACGACTTCCTCATCGCCCCTGACTTCCTCGACTACATGAACTTCGTCTCGCCCGTCCTCTGGCAGGACGCTTCGCTCTTCTGCGCCACGGCCTACGGCGAGAACGGTCAGACGGACTTCATTGCCGACCCAGGCACTCTCTAACCTTCCGCATCACCGCTAGACCTCGTCCTCCGCACCGACTCGCTCCCCGGCGGCAGCTGGATGATCACCGCCCCCGCCTGGAGCGCCGCGCGCGCGCTGTGGCCCAAGGGCGACTGGGTGGATTGGGCGGCTGGCTATCTGCGCAGCAACGGACTGGCCTGTCTGCGACCCGAGGTGCCGCGCGCCGTCACGTTCGGCGAGGCGGGCATCAACAAGAAGAGGTGGGCGCGGCGAGTGGGCGTGAGGGCGTAGCTACTACTGGGACCGGCAGAGACAAATGGTCCTGAACCGATTCCTGGTGGACTTTTCGTCCGTGGACGCGTCCTATCTCGTGAAGGTGGGCTCGAGTGGGGCGAGTGAGTTGCAGAAGAACTATGATGCCGTTTTGGAGAAGCTGGTCGGAGAGGCGACGGAATTGAGCAGCTTGGACGATCTCGTGAGTCTCCCCGTCAATTCATACGCGAAACTAGTGTACTCGTAACAGTGGGTGTTTGAGGTTATGGGAAGACGGAAACCGGACAATCGCGACTTCTTCTCGATCGCCTCCAAATTGGGGATAGCAAGTGATGCAGTCCAGGGAGTGCTCCCTTCTGCGTACAGGGGAATCGTGACCGTTGGGTTTCATGGTATTCGTTTGTTTATCGTTCCCGAGGGAGGAACCGTTTTTGATAACTAAGGTGTGTTTTATGTGCTTTCTTCATGCCGCTGTTTGTTCTTGTCCTTCCCGCCTGAATCCAAATCAGAGCCTTTTTCTGGCGAGCGAAAAGAGCCACAGTACGCCTTCATTACGCTGGCTACAGAAGTAGGAGAGACGAAAACGGGTTCAGCGAATAGAGATGAGACTCACGTCGGATGTGATAACGAATGCTCGCGCATACTACAATGCTCTGAAGCAGCGAGAGCTCGATATTCGTGGGATCAGAATTCCGGTGATGGAGAACTTGGGTGCTGCTCAGAACCAGTTCGACGTCATCGACTTGTCGGATAACTCTATTACGAAAATTGAGAATATTCCCAAGTTCGACAGACTGAACACACTGCTTTTGAGTAATAATCTAATCTCTCGCATTGCAAGTGGACTCGGAGCAAATGTCCCCAACTGCGAGAACCTGAATTATATCCTACTCTTCTTTTTGGGCACTACCGTCTATGGCTCCTTGACAACGACTGTCAAATAACCGTATCGAGGACTTTGGTGAGCTGGAGCACCTGAAGGACTGGAAGCATCTCTGTACTGGAGTGGCACTCTTTCTGACGGTGTAGCGAATCTCAGCCTGATCGACAACCCCATCGTGGTGGAGAAGGACTTCCGCGCTCGCGTTGTTGCCATTCTTCCGCAGCTCACCGTGCTGAACTTTCAAAGAGTGACGCAGAAGGTGCGTGTTCGTTGGCTTGTGTGATTGTAGGACCGCGAGGCAGCGAAGCAATACATGACTTCGGAATGATGTGATTTACCGCTTCTCTTGTTTGTTTCACTCGCGCTGTTTCCTCATGATGGGGGATCCCACAGTTTTGTGCTACTCCTAACGAATGCAGTTTTTCGCTTTGGGACGCGGTTTGAGCCATGAATTCGTCGTTCACCGACAAGGAAATCGCGTTTTCTACAATTGTCGATAAACGGAGGGCGGAATTCAACTATTGCAGTAATCCTAACAAAATGGCTGTTTTGCATAGGCATATGCATCCGAGAAACAAATGACATCCAATACTTCAATGGGTGCCATCATCGTTGTTGCGGCAACTGTATCAAGGATCCAAGCAGTTCGTGGGTGCGTGCATCGATGGTAATATGTAGAAAGTGTCCAGTATGCAGGGAAAAGTTCCAGATTACCAAGATTTACACTGTGACCCCATTTCCCGCTGTTTCACATGCAGGAATTCTTAAATGAGTTTACGAAGTACGTAATCAGGAAGGAAGAGAGCCCCATGAAAGCGGTGTTTGATTACGTTTGGCTTTCCTCTGTCCCCAACGAATAGGTGTACGAGCGTGTTTTCGGAAAGGTGGATCTGTCTGCTTACGATTCTGCATCGGTTTGAGTGTCTCATGCCATTCACATCTAGTTGAAGTTCATTTCTGAGATGAACTATATTGAGGATGAAGTGGGAACGGACAGGAGTGATGACCCACAGACCATCGAGGATCTCGCTGCCTTTGCAAACGAATGGAACAACGCAGCATTCCAGGACTGGTACAGGAGAATCGCATCATCGAAGGAAGTGTTCTCGGGTCAAGGAGAGAAAGCGGAGGACGACGCAAGACGCCAAGTCAAGTCCCTCATCGAGAGGCTCCCCGACACGGAAGTCATGAAGATCCGAGTGGCTTCCCACCCGTCTGTTTACGTGTAGGACCAACGACGGGTCTACCTATGGCTGTGGAATTGCAGTCAAAACTACGTCAGCGTGTATGCGTATCTCAACACCATCTTCGACGGAAAGAACCCCTCCATGAAGTTCTCCGTGGAAATCTACGTCCGATTCGCGTGGCTGTGTGAGAGATAGGCCGTGATGAAGATCCTGGCGTACACCTGTTGTAAGAGGCCCTATCACTACCTTACGGTGCTTCGCTATCTCTTTCAGCTCCCCGAGAAGAGCGAGGACAGCAACATGAGTCCGCGCGACCGTATCATTCGTTATCTGTTCAACCTGGACGGCCTGACCTTCGAAGAGTTCGTGATGCTCGTTTCCTTCTCGATCCGCCACTCCTTCGACGAGGTGAAGGTCTTCTTTGACCACTACTACTGCAACCAATGGAAGGAGGGGAAGGACTACACAGGCGACTCCATTGTGATTCATGGAACGTCGGTGTATGGGAAGGTGAAAAAGAATGGCGCTTTGGTTTACGCGGGCTACTTCAGGAACAGGAAGTACTACGGGAACGGCATCGAGTACATGATGTATGGGAGGGAGATTGGCATGGAAGTCGAAGAGATCACCGGATATGACATGCTGCGACCGAAGATCGAAAACCATAAACTGAAGGGGTGGTTTCAGGAGGGCAAGAAGGAGGGCTGTTTTGAGTACTACAGCGACGGAAAGAGCATTCGCGAACAGCGGTTCTATTTGCACGGAAGGCGCTGCGGCGTGCAAACCTCCTTCTTTAACTCGAACGCCGACAGTGGAGACATCGCCGCTCCGATGGTTGAGGGCGAGAAGGTGTTCTACGACGGGGAAGCCAACGGAGAGGTTCGCGAGTTCCGGGACCGATACTACCGGAAGAGGGGATATGACTTCCACAACAGGGAGGCCCAGGACATGTGGGTGTTTAAGAGTCCTCACATCTGCTGCAGAGACAAGGATAGCAAGTTGTACTACCTCCCCACTCCGGGCATGGAGGACTCGATCAAGGAGTATGGGTTTGGCCAGGATTATCTCGAGGGAGAGCCGTTGGAGCTTTTCTCTCCAGACTTGCTTCCGCACTTCCGATGCTTCTCTCTCATTGACGGGGAGTGGGGACACATTTGTGGGGACGATGACGACGAATCACACGTAGTTGTGAGTACTGAGATGATCCAGTACTACTTCGAGTGCATCAACTCTCTGCCGAAGGAGGACAAGTTCGCGTGCGTCAACGACCGGAATAACACGGCGAAGAAGGACCTGGTCTACGGCGATCGAACGGAGACGCTTCAAATGAAGGATCTGGAGACCCTGCTCGCGAAGCAGACACTGATGGAGGAGCTTGTGCTGGATTGCATTTTGTTCCCTGCCGAAGCGGTTTTGAACTTGGAGCTGCTGTCTCTGCACGCCATTCTCATACGGAGTGGGATTGGATGGAGGGTGTGAAGAATAGACTGCAAGTTCGAGACACTGATCCTTGAGGAGGGCACGACCAAGACGCAACCCATCGTGAGTGCGGACTTCGCGATTGAGCGTCGGGAGAGGAAGAGGGAATGATGGATAGATTGCGAGTGCCTCGTCACGCTGCAGGTGAAGAAAGAGAAACGGCACTCCTTCCATTC
>OIWT01003426.1_pt1 | contig 14558 bp, 12 predicted proteins | sample 1587701 | NCBI WGS metagenome assembly OIWT01 (sample SAMEA3888904, study PRJEB22519) | human gut metagenome | biome: human gut; feature: human-associated habitat; material: faeces | place: Denmark | collected 2009
CTCAGCGAAAGCTGAGGGCGGTTTTTGTGCGCGCACATAAGAGAGAAGAAATCCAGTCAGGCTGTCGAGAAAGTCCTGCTCGGCAGAGCTTTCTCATTTCTGTGCATAGGATTATAAGTTATCAAAAAGGAAGATAGGGCGGAAGAAACCCATAGGGATGTCTTTCGACAAGCTGATCAGTATTTGCTGTGCTCGAAAACTACGGTTTTTTCCACATATCCGCCGGTTAAATCGCTTTCGTCGGCAAGGTGCCATACCGTAACCGAAATATCGCCGTCGGGGGTTATTTTATAGCTCGTCTTTTCGTAGTCGAACATATTCCCCAAAAAGACGCCTGTGTCCTCGGAGTAGGAAAGCTCGTTCACCGAGGTGAATTTGCCGGTGGCTTTATCCCGGCTTGCCTTAAGTATGATGGAGTATTGCGTTCCGGAAATTTTTTCCTCGTACCGGTCGTAGACAAGGGGCGTTTGCTTCGGCGCGCTCAGAGCTTCGGTGCGAACGCCGCCGTTTATCATGTGATATGTAACGGTGACGCAGATTTCGCCGTTGTCGTTTATGCTTACCGGAATCCATGAGTCGGCGTAGTCGACATCGTCGGAAAGCTTTCGCGGATTGGCGCGAGTAATCAGGTGCTGCCCGCCGAGCTCCTCGTTATAAACGCTGTAAACCACAGCCTCCAGCTTGCCGTCGGAGGTTATCATGGAGTAGCGCACGCGCTCCTTGGGCAAAACCTCCGGGACGCTGGCGCTGCAATGGCTGAAGAACGGCAGCCCGCCGGATTTCAGCACCTCCGCCGCACCCTTGTAGCTCCACTGCGTGCGGTAAAATCCCTCGAAGCAGACATAAAGCCCATCGCCGCAGATAAGCCTGTCTATATTGTGAAGCAGGGCGGGATTTTTCGGTTCCTCCGCCTCAAAATGCAGGGTGTAGGCAACGCCGTTTTCGTCGAACTGGTATGCCGCGACGCTGCCTATGTACCAGCAGCCGTTAAGCAGCGCCTTTATATAGCCGGTTTGGTCAAGAGAAATGAATGTGCCGAAGCTGTCCTGCCGCACCGGCGAATATATCATGCCGGAATTTTTACCGATGCTCACGGAAGAGGAACGCACGGTTATATCGAACTGGGTGTCGTCGTGTTCGCCGCGGGAATTGCCTTGGTAAAGCATAAAATCAAGGAACCGTATGCCGCGCTTTTCAAAATATTCGTCATTTACGGTATCGCCGAAGTCGTCAAGAGCGATGGTTCCGGAATGAGCACCGGAGGTGAGATACTTCGTGCTCAAATCAAATTTCTGCGGATGCTCATAACAAAAAGCGTAGCCGTACTTGCCTGCCAAGTACTTGTCGCTTGTGAAATACGCCGCCGCGAGCACCAAAATGAGCACGGCACAGGCAGCAGTCAGGTAGCGCCGGAGAAAAGGATTTTTCTTTCTCGGCAAGCCGCTGAGAAGCTCGTGCTCATATTCGGAAAGGCTGTCTCCGCGAACGTCTTCAAGCGCAGTGCCGTTTTCCTGCGCGGCAGAATATATTTCAAAAAGCTCGGCAATCGCGTCGGAAAGAGCTTCGCTCTTTTTGGCGCGGAGCTTTAGATATTTGCAAATTCCGTTATATTCCGAAAGATACTTTCTTTCAAGCTTCGCCATTTTCTTTTCCTCCCTCGATTATTTTTTTCACCGCCGAAAAAAGTTCCGTGCAAATTGCGGAAAATTTCAGCAGCTCCTCCGAGCCTGCCGCACTTAAAGTGTAATATTTTCTGCAAGGACCGTTTGAAACAGGCACTTTTTCCGAAACTATAAGTCCTTCATTTTCAAGCCTGAGCAAAAGAGGAAAAAGCGTTCCGTCCGAAACGCCGGTTATTCCGTCCTCCTCAAGCCTTGCGGCAATTTCCTGCGAGTACATTTTTTCTACCGAAAGAAGCGAAAGTATGCACCCTTCAAGTATGCCTTTGAGTATTTGAGTTTTATTTATCAAAGCCGCCGACTCCTTTCCTTCGATTTTGCGAGTGTTGCTTGTATTACAAGTAACTAACTACATTGTAATGCAAGTAACCGTAATTGTCAATACCTATGCCGCAAATTTTTATAAAAAAAGCGTCGTGCTCATCTCGCTTTCTTCACCGTGCTCAAAATTTCGCTTTTGAGCACGAGCAGCGCCGCCACATTCGGGAATATCATAAGCCCGTTGAATATGTCGGAGAGGTTCCACACCGCAGGCAGGCTGAGCACCGCGCCTGCGGCGGCGCAGACACAGAATAACACTCTGTAAAAAATCAAAGCTTTTTTACTCGCCGTAATATAGCCGAGGGCTTTTTCGCCGTAAAAAGCCCAACCGATAACCGCCGCAAGGGCGAAGAAAAACATCGACGACGCCAAAAAAGCGCTTCCTGCGCCGCCGAAATATTTTGAAAAGGCGACTTCGGCAGCGCTTTCGTCCACCGCACCAAGCCCCGCTGAGAGAATCGCCAGCGCCGTCAGAGTACAGCATACCACCGTATCGAGGAACACCTCCACAATGCCCCAGCAGCCCTGTTCCGCAGGCGTTCCGGAGCTTTCCGCGTGGGCGAGGGAGGCGGAGCCCATGCCCGCTTCGTTTGTAAAAGTGCCCCGGGCAATGCCGATTTGCAGCGCCTTGGAGGTGAGCAGTCCGGCGGCTCCGCCTCCTGCGGCGGAGGGAGTGAACGCCTCGGAAAAAATGCTTGCAACGGCGGCGGGAAGCCTTTGGCGGCAGATAAAGAGCAGCGCTGTGCAGCCGATTATATAGAGCGCCGCCATGAGGGGAACGAGCACGGAGGCAGTTTTCGTCACCGCCCTTGCCCCGCGAAAAAGCACCGCTGCCGCGAGTACCGCAATCGCCGCGCCAACTACCGGCGGCGGCGCACCGAAGGAACTTTTGCAAATGCCCGCGGCGGCGTTTGTCTGCACCATATTTCCCGTTCCGAAGGAGGCTAGCACGCAGCAGCCGCACCAGAAAAGCGAAGCCCTCCGTCCGCCGAAGGCGTGCTCAATATACCCCATGGCGCCGCCGGGGTATTTTACCGCCAAGGCCGCCTCTCCGAACTTGAGCATCATGCCGAGCAGCGCCCCCGCCCACATCCAAAAGACCGCTCCGGCGCCGCCGACGGCAACGGCGGAGGCAACCCCCACAATGTTGCCGGTGCCCGCCGTTGCGCCGAGGGCGGTCGCCATGGCGGCGAAGCCGCCGCTCTTGTTTTTAAGGCTGCCGAATGTGCTTTTTGCGATGAAACGAATTTTTCGCAGTGGGAAAAATCCGCTTGCGGCGGTGAAAAACGCACCGCTCAAAAGCACCAGCAGCAAAAGCCCGGGTCCCCACACAAGTTCCGCCGCCCGCCCGATGATTTTTTCCGCCGCCTCCACAAAAACACCCCCGAAAATCACATTCTACTATGTCTATGCTAACAAAGCGGAAAAATGCTCCGAGAAGCAGAATTTTCGGCGCATTGCACAAATCCGCAGCCAAAAATTTGGCTATTTCGCCGGTGGCCGATTTGGAATAATCTATTGCTAAAATTTATAATTGCTGTATAATTGAACTATAAAAATATTTTTTATATGGAAACGAAAATTTCACGCAAACCGAGTACACAATAGAGCCATAAAGGAGGCTTCCAAATGAAAAGAATTTGTATAATTTTAGCACTTGTCCTTGTGCTGACCTGCTTTTTCGGTTGTACGCAGAGCGTGGGCGATGACGAAAGCAGTTCGCAGCCGCTTTCATCCGAAGCTTCTACGCAGACGCTTCCGATGGAAAAGCGCATCTTCACTGTCGGAGCTAAGGTTGGCATTTACAGCGAAAGCGGCGAGGTGCTCGTTCCGGCGCAGTACGATGAAATCACCGCGCGGGATTATTTCTTTGCCTGCCGCAAGGCCCTCGGCTCGCGCATGGGCGCGGTTCTCGGTGCGGACGGGGCGAGGGAATACGGCAAGGTTCCGGACAGCGAGTACGACCTGATTCTGCCGGACGGCAGCATGGTGGGCGAGGGCGCGTTCGACGGGTACAGCTACTATGATGACACAGACGAGTGCGAAATTGTTGGCACAAAGGACGGGAATTGCTACCACTATATGGCCACATACAAGGACGGCTCCGTAACCCTCAGCCGTTTTGACGAGGGCGGAACCCAGCCCACCGACTACGGATTCAGCATAAATTACCTCTATGAAAACGGCAGCAGGGATAGGCTCTTCGGCATACTAAACGCCGACGGCAGCACGGCGGTTCCGCCGATTTATTACCACGTCGCAGTGCCCTTTGCCGACCGCTTTTTGCTCTATGACGGCGCGCCGCAGCAGGGCTTTGTCTGCGGCAGGTGCAACATAACCGACCTCGACGGGAACGTGATAAACAGCAGCTTCAACGCGGTGGTTTACAGCAGCTTCGGCGGCAAATACATCGGAATTGCCTGCGCCTTCGGCGAAAAATCCGATTTTGTCTGCTACACGGATGGCGAAGTTACTCCCGCGGGCTACTGGTTCGTTGACAGGGACGGCAAAATTCTCAGCGAACGCTTTGACAAAATCAAAATAAACGAATTTGACTCGACGAAATCCAAATTTATGGATAGCACGCTCATCGCTGCTGACGAAACCACCGTAATCACGACGGTGCTTGACGGTGTGGAGGCGGAAATCACAGCGAAGGATGTTTTGGAAAAGTATTATAAGTAAAAAAATCCTCCCTTTCGGGAGGATTTTTTACTGTCTAAATTTATCAGTATGCTTTGCCCCAATAGACCATTTTGTCGGCGTGTTTGCCGCAGACGGGGCAGGTGTCGCCGATTTGCTCCTGCTCGAAGGGGATGCAGCGGGAGGAAACTCCGGCAACTTCCTTGAGCTTGTCTTCGCAGGCGCGGTCGCCGCACCACATGGATTTGATAAATCCGCTTTTGATGTTGGCAAGCTCGATGAATTCGTCGAGATTGTGTGCGGTATAGGTGCGGCGCTCGCGGTTTTCGAGGGCGCTTTCGTACAGACCGTCGCGGACGGCTTTGAGCAGCTCCGGAATCTTGGTTTCAAGCTCGTCGAGGGAGACGAAATATTTCTCTCTGTTGTCGCGGCGGACAAGAACGCACTGGTTCTGAGCAATATCGCGGGGACCTATTTCCAAACGAAGCGGAACGCCTTTCATTTCGTATTCCGCAAACTTCCAGCCGGCGGAGTTTTCGCTGTCGTCAAGCTTTACACGGCAGAACCCTGCAAGGCGATCCTTGATTGCGTTTGCTGCCTCAAGAACACCCTCCTTGTGCTGTGCTGCGGGAACGATTACGACCTGAATGGGAGCCACGTCCGGGGGAAGAACAAGACCGTTGTTGTCGCCGTGGGTCATGATGATAGCGCCGATAAGGCGGGTGGTAACGCCCCAAGAGGTCTCAAAGGGGGTGTGAAGCTGGTTGTCCCTGCCGGTGAACTGTACGCCGAATGCCTTAGCGAAGCCGTCGCCGAAATAGTGGGAGGTGCCGGACTGAAGCGCCTTGCCGTCGTGCATCATGGCTTCGATGGTGTAGGTTGCCTCTGCACCGGCGAATTTCTCTTTCTCGGTTTTCTGACCCTTCACCATGGGCATGGCAAAGTTCTTTTCGCAGACGTCCGCATAGATGTTGAGCATACGTTCGGTCTCCTCAATGGCCTCCTCTGCGGTTTCGTGCATGGTGTGACCCTCCTGCCAAAGGAATTCCATGGTGCGTAGGAAGGGACGAGTGGTTTTCTCCCAACGGCAGACGTTGCACCACTGGTTATAGAGCTTAGGCAGGTCGCGGTAGGATTTGATAATTTTTGCATAGTGGTCGCAGAACAGGGTTTCGGAAGTTGGACGCACGCACATACGCTCTTGAAGCTGCTCGCCGCCGCCGATGGTAACCCATGCAACCTCCGGAGCGAAGCCTTCGATGTGGTCTTTTTCTTTCTGGAGCAGGCTTTCCGGAATGAACATTGGCATATATACGTTTTCGTGACCGGTTTCTTTGAAGCGCGCGTCAAAAATCTTCTGAATATTCTCCCAAATGGCGTAGCCGTAAGGGCGCAGAACCATGCATCCGCGAACACTGGAATAATCAACAAGCTCCGCCTTTTTTACTACGTCGGTGTACCACTGGGCAAAGTCATCCTCCATAGAGGTGATGGCTTCGACCATTTTTTTCTGATCTGCCATTAAATTTTCACTCCTTATTTTGTGTGCAACTAAAATAACGGAACCGACAAACAGTTCCGTTACTCAGTATGCCGAAAAAAGTCTTTTTACGTCTGTGCGCTATGCACCGCGGCTTTGATAGTTAAATCAAAGAGAATTTTCGATATAGGAAACAACGTCGCCTACGGTTTTGATTTTTTCGACGTCCTCGTCCGGAATTTCTTTGTCGAATTCCTCTTCAAGGGACATAATGAAATCAACAATATCAAGAGAATCCGCGCCGAAATCTTCAACTATGTTGGAATCGAGGGTGACTTCCTCTTCCGGGACATCAAGCTGGTCGCACAGGATCTCTCTTACCTTCTCAAATACCATTTGAAAAACCTCCTAATAATCAAAAAGGGAAGTGTATCCCTAAATTTTGTCTTCAATAAGCATAACCAAAACCCTTGTTCTTGTCAATATTTTTTTGATATATTTTACGTTTTCCTGCGATATTTATTTTGTTTTCATTGAAACAACGGCAATTTTGTGCTATATTATATTTCGTATCATAAAGTAACGGAGGTTTTTGACCGTGAAAAAAATTACTTTTGTGTTCCCGGGCTATGGCTGCGCCCATGCCGGAATGGGAAAAGATGTCTGCGATTATTCCGCAGAATGTGCGGAAATCTATAAAAAAGGCTCCGAAGCGCTGGGCATTGATGCCGCCGCTCTATCCACCAAGGGAAAAGCCGCCGAGGTCACCGACCCGGAGGTCAGCTTTCAGCTTCAGATGCTGCACGAGCTTTGCCTTGTGAAGGCGGCGGAGGATATTCTTCCCGCGCCGGAGGCATTCATCGGATACAGCGCCGGCGAAATCACCGCCATGACTGCCGGAGAGGTTTTTTCCACCGAGGACGGTATGGTCGCCGCCAACGCATACAAGGAAATGCGCAAGGCTTCCCTTGCAGCGGGCAAGCTTGACACCTACCGTCTGCGCAATGTAAAGCACGAGTTCGTAAGCCTTGCTTCCGACAAGGTCATGTCCGGCTTTGTGCAGATGACCGCCGTTGAAGCGCCGGAGCAGACCGTGCTTATCGGCGACGAGGACGGACTCAAGGCGGTTCTGACCGAGCTTGCCAAGCACAAGGTGCAGCCGGTTAAGCTCCGCGACTCGCTGCCGCTGCACTCCATGATGGTTTTCCCCTATGTGGCGAAGCTTCAGGACGCGCTGCGCCCGCTGACTCACAACAAGCTTTCAGTCAACCTTTATTCCACTTTATATGGCAAGCTTGTGGATAATATGATACTTCCGTCGGATTATTTTGCAAAGCAGCAGGTGAACGCCATCCGCTTCTACGAAGCGGCAAACGCCGCCGTAAAGGACGGCTTTGACGTGTTCATCGTCCTTGGCAAGGACAAGGACATTGCCGCCGCGCTCAAGAAAATTGCGGGCGACGACAATGTTTTCATCGCGGACAGCGTCGCCGACCTCAAGAAAATCTCCGAAAAGGTGAACCTTGAGCAAAAGGAAACCGAAAAAGAATAACAGCGGAACAAAATCCTCCGCACAGAATAAAAAGCCCTCCCGATGTGTATTTCGCATCAAGAGGGCTTTTTGTTGTCCGTTTTTGCGGACTTCTTCAGTATCCGGCTTGCAAGCGAAAAATTCCTCACAAGCAAGCGTTCGACGGTATTACACTTTATTCCTGCTCCTCATACCGCGCAGGATGTGCGAAACCGCTCCGCCGGAAACCTTTTCGTATGGCTTTCCGCCGAGGAAAAGCTGCTTTACTTCGATGGTGTTAAGCTCCTCCTTCGGGATGGCGTAGGGGTCTTTAGAGAGCAGCACCATGTCTGCGATTTTGCCCTGCTCAAGGGTTCCCCGCTCATTCTCGTCAAAGCTTGCGTAATAGCCGTTATAGGTACACATACGCAGCGCTTCATAGACGGAGAGGGACTGCTCCGGCACGCTGTGGTTGCAGGCCTTGTAAATCCAGCGGATGGGGTCGGGGTCGGTGCAGGGCGCGTCGGAGCCTGCGGAAACGGTTATGCCCCTGTCCCAGAAGTCGCGGATGGGGTTCAGCCGGGTGCTGCGTTCGCCGAGGATTTTTTCAAGATATTCGTCCGGTTCCTGCGGCCAGTTTATAAACGCCGTCTGCACCGGCAGCAGAATATGATACTTTTCGCATATATCAAGCCCCTCTTTCGTGGGCAGACAGGCGTGAATTATGGCGTGACGGTGGTTTTCCCGGGGGAAATCGTCCAAGGCGGCCTTGAGCGCCGCCGTCGCCTGACGGAATGCATCGTCGCCTATGGCGTGCATTTCGATTTGCAGTCCGGCGCGGTTGGCGCGCTTGCAGAACTCCGTCACCTCCTCGTCCGTGTAGTAGAGAACGCCCCTGTAATCGCCCTGATTCTCGTACGGCTCGAGCAGAGCCGCGTCCATGGAGCCGAAGCAGCCGTCCAGTGCGGTGGCAAAGCAGCCCCCTATGCGGGGCAGGCGGCGCTTTTGTACCCTTGAAACATCCATGGTCTGGAAGAAAACCCGAAGCTGCATGCCGTTTTTGAAGCCGCGCCCCACCCAGCGCTCCATATCCACGTCCATATCCTTGGGGAAGCCCACTCCGCTCACGGTGTGAATCATTCCTATACCCTTGGACGCCATGTAGTCCGCCGCACGCTGCATATTTTTAATCAGCTTTACCGGCGAAATCGAGTTCGTAACATAGTCGGAAACGGCGAAGAACGCCTCCTGATTCATTTCTCCGGTGTCCGGATGGTAACCCCGCAGATGAGAAATCTTATTCTCCAGCTTTTTAAGCAGAGCGGAGTTTATAACGCAGGCGTGACCGTCATATTTCACAATGAACACCGGCTTGTCCGGGCAAACGGAGTCAAGCTCGTCTTTTGTGGCCAAATGACCGTCGGAAACGGAGTATGGGGAAGCTCCGAAGCCCACAATGAAGCTTTCCTTGTGCTCCGCAAGGTATTTTTGCAGCATATCGAGGATTTCGGCGTTGCTGCCCGCCTCCATGACGTTCAGCCCGGAGTGGAATGTTGCAAAGGAGGCAAAATGTATATGCGTATCCGCAAAGGAGGGAACAAGCGCGCCCTCCACGGTGATTTTTTCCGCCTGTTCGTATTTTTTCGGCAGTTCGTCGCCGACGAATACGATTTTGCCGCCGTCCTCCGCAAGATATTTTGCCACGGTATTTTTGCAATCGCAGGTGATTATCTTTCCGCAATATACCTTCATAAAACGAACGCTCCTTTTTTGTGTAAAATAAAAGCGGCAAGGCTTCGCACAAAAAAGCGCAAAGCCACCGCAGAAATTCAGATATCAGTCCGCCGCCGGAACAAGGAAGGGCAGGGAGGCGGGTATAATTTTAATGTCAACGCTCTTGCTCTTAAAGATTTCGCCGTCGACGCAGACCGTGAGGGAAACGTCGCTTTCCACATGGGCGGAGGTGCAGCGCCGCATGGTGAGGTACCCGTCGAACTTGGGGTCGCCGACGTGTTTTCCGGCTTTATAGCTGCCGATAAGCTCGCCTGCTTTGATAATGCCGACTTCCTTTATGGAGCAAAAGTCGATAAAGCCGTCGTCCATTTCCGCGTTCGGAACAGGCCGCCAGCCGCCGCCGTAGACCTTTCCGTTGCCGAAAACGGAGAGCATATATCTTCCGGAAATGCTTTCGCCGTCGTCAAAGGTGATGGTCATGGGAAAGCCCATGTGCCCGAAGGCTCCGGCGCCTATGGTGGTAAAGGTGGAAAGATTGTACGCCATTTGACCGGAAATTCCCGGCAGAGTTTTGAAATGGGTTATTCTGTCGCAGATTATGGAGTCAATTCCGATATTGCAAAGGTTGGAGCAGATATGACCGTTCACATTTATGGCGTCGTATATTCTGACCTTGCCGTTCACAAGCTTGTTGAAGTCGAAAAAGTCCTCCTTCTTTGCGCCGATATTCTTTATAAAGTCGTTGCCGCTGCCGCAGGGATATACGGCGAAGCAGGCTCCGGGGCGGCCGAAGGCGCCGTTCACCACCTCATAGAAGGTTCCGTCGCCGCCGCAGGCAACGAAGCAAACCTCTCTGCCATCCGGAATGGGGTATTCCTTGCCGAAGCGAATGGCGTCGCCGGGACATTCGGAAAGGTACACGTTCACATTTTCATCCCGCCCCGCGAAAAACTCGCGTATTTCCCGGGCAATATCGTCGGCCATGCCGCCCTTTCCCGCAACGGGATTTATAACAAAGACATAATCCATCAAAAATTTCCTCCGAACATATATAACGCTATACATTATAGCACAAAAGTTATACGATATAAAGATAAAATAAAATTAAATTTTCGCCTATTCCGTCAATAATCTTGATATTTTGGCTCGGTTAATCTATAATCTATAACAGTGACGTTTACCGCGAAAGGGGATAATAATATGTACAGCGATATGCCGCAGAGCATAGAATTTCTTAAAAATTACGATTCGGAGCTTGCCGCCGCCATGGAGCGCGAGCTTTGCCGCCAGCGCAGCAATATAGAGCTTATCGCGTCGGAGAACTTCGTTTCTCCGGCGGTGCTCGCCGCCATGGGTAGCGTGCTCACAAATAAATACGCCGAGGGTTATCCCGCCCACAGATACTACGGCGGCTGCCAGTATGTGGACGAGGTTGAGAACATCGCCCGTGATCGTGCTTGCAAGCTTTTCGGCGGCGAGCACGCCAATGTGCAGCCCCATTCCGGCGCTCAGGCGAACCTCGCCGCTTATTTCGCCCTTGCGGAGTACGGAGACACCATCATGGGAATGGACTTATCTCAAGGCGGACACCTTACCCACGGCAGTCCGGTGAACTATTCCGGCAAAGCCTACCGCTTCGTGCCCTACGGAGTGAACATTGAAACGGGGAAAATCGAATACGAACGGGTGCGGGAAATCGCTCTTGAGTGCAGACCGAAAATCATCGTTGCGGGAGCCTCCGCCTATCCGAGAGCCATTGACTTCGCAAAATTCCGCGAAATCGCAGACGAGGTCGGCGCGTATCTTATGGTTGATATGGCGCATATTGCGGGACTTGTCGCCGCAGGGCTGCATATGTCGCCTGTTCCCTATGCAGATGTGGTTACCAGCACCACCCACAAAACCCTCAGAGGCCCCCGCGGAGGACTTATTCTTTGCAAGGAAAAGCTCGCGAAGCAAATCGACAAGGCCGTGTTCCCGGGAACGCAGGGCGGCCCTCTTGAGCATATAATTGCGGCGAAGGCAGTGTGCTTCGGCGAAGCCTTGCAGCCCGAATTCACCGACTATCAACGCCGTATTGTTGCGAACGCCAAGGCTCTCTGCGAGGCTCTCAAGGAAAAGGGCTTCGATATTGTCTCCGGCGGAACGGACAACCACCTTATGATGCTCGATTTGCGGAAAACCGCCGTCACCGGCAAGGAGCTTGAGCACCGCCTTGACGATGTGAATATCACCGCGAACAAAAATATGATTCCCGGCGACCCCCAATCTCCGTTTGTGACCAGCGGCGTCCGTTTGGGAACGCCCGCCGTCACCACAAGAGGCTTCGGCGCGGAGGAAATGAAACAGATAGCGGACTTTATCGCAAAAACCGCTTTTGAATATGAAGACACCCGCGACGAGGTGAAATCCGCCGTTGCGGAGCTTTGCGGCAAATTCCCGCTGTACGAATAATACAAAAAGCAGCGAAAAGAGGTGACAGAATGACTGCGCCCTTGGCAGACAGACTGCGGCCGACGGAGCTTTCGGAGGTCTGCGGGCAAAAGCACATACTCGGCGAGGGAAAGCTCCTTCGCAAAATAGCCGAGTCCGGCGAAATTCCGAACCTCATTTTCTTCGGACCCTCCGGAACCGGAAAAACCACGGTAGCCCGCATTTTGGCAAAAAAAGCGGGCAAAAAGCTTTGCCATCTCAACGGAACCTCCTGCTCCACCGCGGATATTCGGGAGGTTATCGCCGCAAGCGCCGGAATTGAGGGCGTGAACGGAATTTTGCTATATCTTGACGAAATTCAGTACCTGAGCAAAAAACAGCAGCAAACCCTGCTGGAGTTCATCGAGGACGGCAGAGTTACCCTTATCGCATCCACCACGGAAAATCCGTATTTCTATGTTTATAACGCGATTTTGAGCCGCAGCACGGTCTTTGAGTTTAAGCCCATTGAGCCGGAGGAAGTGGAAAAAGCGCTTGAGCATGCCATAAAAAAGCTTGAGCACGACGAAAACGCCTCCGTGCTCACCGAGGACGGCGTTCTTCACCATATTGCGTGGAACTGCTCCGGCGACGCCCGCAAGGCAATAAACGCGCTTGAGGTCTGCTGGCTTGCCTCCCGCATGAACGCCGACGGAAACCGCATAATCACCATGGAGGACGCTCAAACCGCGGCGCAGCGCAGCGCAAACCGCTACGACCACGACGGCGACGACCACTACGAGATACTTTCCGCGTTCCACAAGTCCGTTCGCGGCTCCGACGAGAACGCGGCGCTGCATTATCTGGCAAGATTCATCGACGCCGGGGACATAATTTCCCCCTGCCGCCGCCTTTTGGCAATAGCCTGCGAGGATGTGGGGCTTGCCTATCCGCAGGCTATCCCGATAGTGAAGGCCTGCGTGGATACTGCGCTTCAGCTCGGTCTGCCGGAGGCACAGCTCCCTCTTGCGGATGCGGTTATAGTGCTTTGCACCGCTCCGAAGTCGAACACCGGTATGCTCGCTATAAACGCCGCCCTTGAGGACGTGCGAAACGGCCTTTCCGGCTCCGTTCCGGAGCATTTGGTGAACGTTCACCCCAAAACCGCCGACAGCCACAAGCCGCCGAAGTACAAATACGCGCATAACTACCGCAATCACTATGTGAAGCAGCAGTACTTGCCGGATAACCTTGCGGGCAGGGTGTATTATCATTTCGGGGAAAACAAAAATGAGCAGGCGGCGAAAGCCTATCGCGAAAAGCTCATCAAAGAAGCGGAAGAATAAACGAAGCCCCCTCGTGCTTTTGAGCACGAGGGGGCTTCGCAGAAAAATACGGCAGCTTTGCTGCCGTGTGAAATCGCGCCTTCGGCGCGGTGAAATACGCGCTTCGCGCGTGTGAAATATTTCGCCCTCTGGGCGAAATGTTTAGGAGTGCCGCCCGTGGCGGCACATTCTGATAGATGGGGCGCACAGAGGTGTATTGAGTGCGACTCTTGGCGCCCCTTACAAGTAAGGGGAGCCAAGAAGTGCGCTCAGTTGGCGCGGTGCAAGGCATGGGAGCCAAGACCGCCCTCCACCGCCCGCGGCGCAGCCGCAATCGCCGAAAAACAAAAAAGAGCACCTATTTTCATAGGTGCTCTGTGGTTGCCCAACGGGCACGGAGGGCGAAGCGCGCCCGGTAGGCGAAGCAGCGAGCCGTCCGTGGCGCAGGCGTCGGCTTTACGCAAGCGAACAGCGCGGCGGAAAGACGCTAACGCCAAGAGGGCATTTTCAGCTCAAAGCCGAGTTGGGCAAAAAAAGAAAGAGCACCTACTTTCGCAGGTGCTCTGTGGTTGCCCAACGAGGATTTGAACCCCGACAAACAGAGTCAGAGTCTGTCGTGCTGCCGTTACACAATTGGGCAATATCTAAAGTGCCTTATTATTATAGCCGCCTTGCGCCAAAATGTCAATAGGGTTTTTAAATTTTTTTTAATTTTTCAAAAGGCTATCGACAAAAGCCGTGAAAATGCATTATAATCATTTTGCGAGAAAAAATAAAGCCAAGGAGGAAGTTTTATATGTCACGGCTTCACATGAATTCTGAGGATTTTCAAAATATCGTTCTTGACAACAAAGAACCAGCAGTTGTCGATTTTTGGGCAACATGGTGCGGACCCTGCAAAATGCTTGCGCCTACCATCGAAGAAATCGCCGATGAACTGGACGGCAAAATCGCCGTGGGTAAGGTTGATGTGGACGAAAACCGCGAGCTTGCCGTAAAATACGGCGTAATGTCCATTCCCACCGTTATTTACTTCAAAAACGGCGAGGAAGTGACACGCCTCATCGGGGTTCAGAGCAGAGAAAAGCTGCTTGAAACCGCAAACAAACTGCTTTAATAAGATGACAAAAAGGCACGCTGCCACGGCAGCGTGCCTTTTTGTTATATCCGTGAGATTTATGCTTAAAAGGCATAAAAATTCGTATAAAATAAAACATTAAAACCCTTGCAAAATAGTAAAATAAATGGTAACATATAATTGCAAATGATTACACTCAACAGTACGATTAAGGGAGGACAAACAATGAAAAAGATAATTTCACTTATCCTTGCCGCAGTGATGCTGCTCACGCTGGGCGTTTCCGCCCTTGCCACGGAGATTCTGCCGGACAGCGATATGACCGTTCTGCAGGTTACCGTGCGCAAGCATTGGTATGATAATGATGAAAAAGCCC
>OIWT01003431.1_pt1 | contig 14538 bp, 11 predicted proteins | sample 1587701 | NCBI WGS metagenome assembly OIWT01 (sample SAMEA3888904, study PRJEB22519) | human gut metagenome | biome: human gut; feature: human-associated habitat; material: faeces | place: Denmark | collected 2009
AGTCTATCCTTGGGCTATTCAAGGCCGTCGCCAGTATCGTCCTTGCCGGTAGTGCCGCCGCCCGATTCAGAGCCTTGGCCGTCGCTGCCCGTGCCACCGGTGGTTCCTGAGCCGCCCGGGGTTGAGCCGCCAGGAGTGCCGGTGTTGTCGGTGCCGGTGAAGGCGCCATACTCTTCAATCTTGCACTTCTTTCTGAGCTCGGAGTTGCTCCAGGTTTTGGTGTTGCGTACAATCAGGTGAACGCCCTCAACGCTGGCAGCGGTTACTTTGTCGCGGGTGTCTTCCGCTTTTGAACTCATGCCGATGGAGAAGAGCCCGAGACCTGAGAGGCGGACGCTCTTGCCGTCGAGAATCAACTCCTGCAAGTGGTCGAGAGCATCCATCAGTACACCGTGGATGGTGCCTCGGCTGTATGGCGATCCGTGGTCGGCGATGTGAGAAACGAAGCCTTCGAAATCTACTTCGCGGTCGGTTACTGAGGTGGCATACCACTTTTTCTTACCTGCGTTTTCTCCACTCTGTGGTGTACGCTGAATCTTACGATACTTCAATGTTCCTTTCTGTTCCATGTTCTTTTAGTGTTTAATGTTCTTTTTTAGTGTTTATGTTTAGGGGGTGTGGGAAGCCGCCGCCATCTTTTGTCCGGAGCTTGATGAGGCTTTTCCTAATCACGATGCAAAGATACGCATTTTTTCTGTAACTGCCAAATTTCAGGTTGCAGATAAGGGCTGTTTTCAGCAAAGGGGATGGAGGGAGGAAGGGAGGGGGACCTGCGATGGAATCGCAGGGAACGGGGGCAGGCGGGGAGGCGAGGCGAGAGGGCGGCGGGGAGCGATTCTCGTTAATAAAGCAAAAAATATAGAGTAGGGGCTCGCTACTCTTAGAGTTATGAGGGATAAGTCATAGATTAGCGCAGAGAGAAACGCTATGGAGGGTGATTCTGGTGCTGCGTTTTGCTGACACTGACACTGACAGTTTTTGTTTCTGCTAGCTGCTCTAATAGGTAAAAGAATGTTAAGATAATATTTTATATTTATATATATATAAATATAACTTTTCTTCTTACTCTTTTACTACCCTCGGAAAAAATAACTGTCAGTGTCAGTGTCAGAAAATGATAGAAAAAATGTGTTCATTTGTTTGGTCATTCAAAAAAATATATATACCTTTGCGCTACTTTTCGCTTTAAGCGGGAATTGTATTAACAACTAAATATTTTTAGATAAAGGATGAGGCCCTGCAGCTTTGTTTCCCGAGCCCAAGCTCAACAAACTTGAACCCCCGAACCGGAACCGCATCTTATACTTTACCCTAAAAACACAATTTAAACAAAAATTATATTTATGAGAGAAGTATTCGAAGGGGACCATAGCCTTAATTATGGAGCTGATGATGAACATTACATTGTTTATCCTAAGGTGAAAATTCTTTCTGAGTTGTATAAGAAAAAAAATACAACTGCGGAGAAGCAGAAAGAGAAGGTGGAGGATGAAAAGGGGGAAAAACAGGTTTCTGTCAGCACCTACCACGACATGATTGATGACGTTAGCCAGAAACTGAAGATTGGATTCGAACAGTATATAATGGCGAAGGAAGGAGAGATTAGCAAGCTGAAGAAGGAGCTAGCTAAAGAGAAGAGTATCTCCGATAGTCTGCTATCGAATAACCTGCAGCTGGTTCAGGATCTGGATGAGGCTAAGGAGGAAAATAAGGATCTGTCTCAGAGTCTTGATAAGGTTCAGGCGGGATACAGGCAGCTGTCGCATAGTCTTCGCGAGGTTCAATCGGAAAAGCAACAGCTGACTCAGAACCTGGATGAGGTTAAGGCGAAAAACAAGCAGCTGACTCATGACTCGGAAGCAACTCAAGCGGAAAACAGGCAGTTGGCTTATAAACTATATCAGGCTCAGGAGTCAAACAAGCAGCTAGCGCAGAATCTGAATCAGGCTCAGAAGTCAAAAAGCCAGCTGGCTCATGACTTGGATGAGGCTCAGACGGAAAACCAGCAGCTGGCTCATGACTTGGGTGAGGCTCAGACGAAAAATAAGGAGCTGGCTCGGGGGCAGGGAGAGGCTATGGCGGAATGCAGTATGCTGGAATATAAACTGGAAGAGGCTCAGGCGGAAAACCAGAAGCTCAGTAAGAAACTTGATGAAGCAAGGGATGAAATCAGCTGTAAGGATATCACCATTCGTCGCATGAGGAAAGATGCAGAACGTAAAGATACAGCCATGCAGGTCGATGTATCTGAGGTGAAAGAAGCTTTTGCCAGAGAAATGATTGACTCCGGTATCAGATTTGTTAAAGATATGAAGACTGCGATAGATGATTCGCAGACTTTTAAATGTATGGGGCTGTTAACCCGTATGACAGATGATTGCTTTGGCAAACATGAAGCTATACATAGCGAACTGAAGGATATGATTCAAGGTATTTTTGGCAGTCGTGAACAAGTTGCAAAGGAGCAGAATGAACCTAGGCCTAACAATGTTACGGTAGAAAAAGGAGGGGTGTACAATGCTGAGGTTCATCATCAGGATATTCATCCTAAGGTGGACAAGCGGGATTCTCTTCCTGAGGCGGACCTGCCGGGTTCTCTTCCTGAGGCGGATTTGATGGATTCTCTGCCTAGATACAAACGTAGAAGATTTAGATTAGAAGGAGATGATTATGAGTGGAGATAAGATTATTATATGCCCTGGGGCTTATTACAACGAGCATGTTGAGCAGCAGAATATCTTTGGCGAGGTGAATGTATATCCTCCGAAAGATGGAGAGAGAGGCGGACAGACGGTTTCTTCTGTACAGCTGATTGACTGTTCGGAGGATGAGGACCTCGAGGCGGAAGATGTTGCTGAAGCTGACTTTGAAGCTGCTGCTGACTTTAAGGCGGATGCTGCTGCTGACTTCGAGGCGGATGCAGACTTTAAGGCGGATGCTGCTGCTGACTTTAAGAATGCTGCTGATTTTAAGGCTGCTGCTGGTGATGATGAGCGAAAAGTAGAAAAGGATGCGGCTGCTGGCAACAGCCGGAAGGAAACCGGTTGGGGCAGAAAGAGCGAGTATCTCTTTGCCCTTGACGAAAACTTCTACATCAAGGACGAGGTTAAAACCCGCAAACAGGCTGAGCTCTTCCGCACATTCCTAAAGCAGAATGGGTTAGCAGAACTGCCTACCAGTGCTAGTAGAAATTCGCCCCTGAACATCGCCATCTTCTCCTTCCTTGATCATTGGAAAGAATATGGGGTAATTCCCCGCAAGCGAATGGTAGGAGTGAACACCATCTTCAGGTTCCTGACCGATGACTGCCAAATCGGGATTGATACAATAGGCAAGACGTTTAATAATGTCTTCAACAAAAACCTCCCGAATGAGGATTCCGATATGGAGAAGCTGGTGGATGCATTTTTTGAAGAGAATATGTGTAGGATGAAAGATTGAAACCACTTGCGAAAGTTCAATGACAGAAAAAAAATGTGGGATTAATATTAATCCCATTTTTCCTATTAATCCCATAGGTGAAAAAGCCGTATCTTTGCCCCCGTAATCAGATGACAAGTCTGGTTGCGGGGCATTTTTTTGTCCGTAAATATGATTTATTAATTTTTAATTTTTAAGTTTATGAAAAAGATGAAAGTAGTCAAGCTTCTTGACGTTCAGAGTGGTGTAAGCCAGCAGACAGGTAATCCTTGGAAATCTCGCGAGGTAGTGGTGGAATCAATGGAGAATGCGGTTCATCCCGACCGGTATGTGGCGCGGCTCTTCGGCGATGCGGTAGACAAGTTTACGGCTAAGGAAGGCGATGTGCTGGGCATCGGGCTCCGCCACAGCGTGAGGGAGTATAACGGCAGATATTATGGCGAGACACATATCTCGGAATTTGAGCAAGTGCAGCCATTCTGATGTTAGTTAATAGTTGACAGTTAATAGTTTATAGAGTTTTGCCTATTATAAAAAATAAAGAATTATGTATATTAAGATTCAGATTTCAGATGCTTTGTATCAGGCTCTCCTGACGCAGGGCAAACGCAAGAAGGGCTCTATCGCCCTGGTCAGCCCCAAGGAGGGTAATTTCAACGCATTCGCCAGCAATAGCGAAACGCGGAAACAACGCAAGTTTATACGGCTGGCTCATGGAAGTGCCAGCGTGGGCGATGAGGATGTGAGAATGCATCTGCGTATCAGCCGCAGAGAAGCCGAGGTTATGCCGGCTCAGGTTATCTGCAAAGAGAGTGAGATTGCCGGTGAGTTTGTAACGAAAAATTGCTAGTATATGAGTTTTGGAATATCCGAAAGTGTAAGGAGCAGGGCAGTACAGGTTTGTACGCCCCAGCTCTTTCATCAGGCAGCCCAGAGCGGTGTGGTGGTGAAGACTTGCGCCGAGATAGAAGACGCACTTGAGAGCCTGCGCAGAGGCGAGATGAGCAAGGATGATTATGTGGCGCTGAAGACGAAGCTGAAGGCTAAACTCCCGATTCTCACTCCGCATGCTACCTTCAAGAACGGCCGACGACTGAATGCGGATGCCATTCCCAGCGGGCTTTCTATCTACGACAAAGACCATATTCCCGACCCGAGAGGGTGGTGGAAGACGAAGAGCCAGGAGCTGAAGAAGAATAAGCCTGAGGTGCTGGAATGCATCCTTCTGGTTCATGTTACGCCTTCGCTCGAAGGGCTGAGGCTTGTCTTCGTTATCCCGGGGGGAATGAACCTGGCTGATGCGCAGAAATGGATGTCGGAGCAGCTGGAGGATAAGGATTATGATTCTTGCGTGAAGGACCTGGCACGGCCTTCGTTCATCGTGCCCGAAGACTATATCCTCTTTATTAATGAAGAGGAGCTGTTTAAGGATAGAGAGGCTGCAACCCCGAGCGAGAAGCTGAAAAAGGACGGAGAGCTGAAGGGGAACGGAGAACTGAAGGGGGACGGGGCTTGGAAAGCCCCGGAACGGGGGCTGCCTGACGGGAGACCGGAGGGAGCTGCTGAAGGAGACGGAGCTTGTGCTGAAGGCAAGCAGGCTGACGGCGGAGCTGCTGAAGGAGGCGGAGCTGGCGCTGACGGCAAGCAGGCTGACGGCAAGGGTGCTCCTGCCAGCTATCCCAAGGAATACCAGGGGGTGCCTTATCCGGTTATCATAGAGAAGCTGATAGAGCTGCTGGGAGGAGAGCCGCAACATGGCTCCAGAAACTCGTTTATCTTTACATTAAGCTGCTATCTCCGCTATCTCTGCGATGATAATGCGGAATGGATCAAGCAGGTGATTCCAACCTTTGGCGAAGACCGGAAGAGGGCGTTCATAACCGTGGAGAGTGCCTGCAACAGAAAGCAGAGCTACCGAATGCCCAGCATCGTGAGCAAGGCCGTAGAGCTGGTAAGGAATGAAGAGATGAATACGCTTTCTGCCAACTATGATGACAGCGATTTCGGCGATATCAACAATCCGGAATCTTACTTCTATCATATTCATCAGATGCCGGAAAAATTGCCCAAACTCATCAGACTCCTGATTTCGAAAACACCGGGGATTTACCGTCCGGCCGTATCGCAGGCCATCTTCCCGCCACTGGCATCGCATCTCTGCGAAACCCGATTCCGCTATCTCGATAATGTAGAGCATGAGGCTACCATTTCTTCTATCTTGTGTGCCCCTACTGGAAGCGGAAAGGAAGCCATCACGCAACCTATCAACCACATCATGGCTGACATCAGAAAGCGGGATGCTGAACAGAGAGAAAGAGAGCGACTATGGAAAGATGAATGCAACCGCAAAGGCTCGAACAAAGACAAGAGAGAAAGACCGCAAGGACTTGTTATACAAGAGGTTAATATTGATATGACGAACCCTGCCTTTGTGCTCAGAATGAAGGAGGCTGAGAACCATTTCCTCTATTCAAAACTGAACGAGCTGAACCTCTTCGATGCGCTGAAGGGCAAGACCAACCAGCACTTCCGCATCATGGAGCTTGCCTTCGATCTGGGTAATTACGGACAGGACAGAGTGGGCACACAGAGCGTTACCGAAACCATCAAGGTGCGCTTCAACTGGAATGCCTGCTGCACCCCGAAAAAGTGTCGCGAATATTTCAAAAGGGTGGTAACGGATGGTCCTATCAGCCGTATCTCGTTCAGCACCATCGAGCGCCGTCCATGCGGTTCGGAGCTTCCGGTATACGGCACTTATGATGCAGCCTTCGATGAACAGCTGAAGCCCTATATCGACAATCTGGTGAAGGCTAGAGGACTGGTAGACTGCCCTGGAGCCCGCAAGCTGGCTCAGACGCTTCTGGATGAAAATGCCCAGTTTGCCCGTCTGTCGCAGGATGTGGTATTCGAGAATCTCTCGTTCAGAGCCAATGTCATCGCCTATCTGAAGGCATGCGTGCTGTATGTGGCAAACGGCATGAAATGGGAGAAATCCATCGCAGATTTCGTGCGCTGGAGCGAGCGTTATGACCTCTACTGTAAGTTGAAATTATTTGGACAGATGATTTATGATGCAGACAGAGAGCAGGACAGCGTGCCTAAGACAGCACCGAGGGGTCCGAAGAATATGCTTGAGATGCTGCCCGAACAGTTCTCGCTCAAGGATTATGCCAATCTGCGCAGGGAGCAGGGTTTCGACGACAACCGCAAGCGTACGATGGATGCTGTTTACCAGTGGGTATCGCGCGGATATGTGGTGAAGCTGCTTAAAGACGAAACTGCTGACACTGACAGTTTAATTTTCCGCAAGGTACATTACAACAGAAGTTATCTTCTCAATAAAGAATAAGCTTATGGAAATAATAGTAAAGCGAATAGCCAAGAAGAAGACCTATACGATAGGTCATCTTTATCTTCTGAAAGAGGAGGAGGTAGAGAGCCGCCAGAGTTTCAGCAGGCGTCTGGAAGACAAGCGTGAATTTCGCGATACCTTCGACCGCTCGTTGCTGGATAAGGAGCATTATTTCTGCGATACGCTGGAGCCTACCTGGCGCAATCTGCTGGGCATCACGTTGAGTGCTGGGGAAGTGGATGCCCGTTCGGGCAGGGTGAGCGGCAAGATAGCGCGCAAGGTTCGGGGCAAGACGGCGATACCCGAGGGCACTTATCCGCTGCTTGTTACCCCGTCGCCCAGGTTTAAGTGTTTTCTGCCTCTCGTTCAGGGAGTGCCCGGTTTCGAGGGCATCCGCATCCATGCAGGCAATTATCCTGACGACACGCAAGGCTGCATCCTGGTGGGCGAGAACAAGTTCAGGGGAATGGTAGTGAACTCCCGCATCTGGCTCAACCGCCTCATCAGCCGCATCGCCGAGGCCAGGGAGCAGGGGGAATCTGTATGGATTACGATTATCTGAAAATAAAAAGAGGGTGAGTCATCTAGTTATGACACACCCTCTTTTTGGCTTTTATTTCTTTTTTTTCTTCTTCTTTTTGATGCCGAAGAAATCGCGGAGGCCGTTGAAGTCTTTCTTCATGATGAGGCCGAGACCCTGCGTGTTCAGACTGTTGCGCGTAAAATAGCGGTCGTTGGTCTGATTGTACATGCGTATGGCGAGGTTGCCGTTAGGGAAGATGAGGTAGCGGAGGTCAAAATCACCGATGAAACTCTGTGTGGCATTCGGATTGTCGCGATAACCGAACTGGCCATTGAAGAGTAACCGGTTGTTGAGCAGCTTGCCACTCAGAATGCCCTCATACTCGGCATTGTTGAAACCTTCATCGCCCGTGGATATGTTGGCACCGAAATTCCAGTTGTTGCTCTTCACCACGTTGGAAAGTACGGTGTTCAGCTGCTGCGAGATGGTGCCGCTCAGCAGGCTCTGCATCGCCAGCGAAGTCTGACTCTGCTGTTCTCCGTCCTCGCTCACCTGGTTGTTGTTGGTCTGGGCGTAGAACCGGCCGATACCCAAGAGATAGAGCACCTGCTGGTTCATCTCTTCCTGCGAATTGATGATAGAGTAGATCATCTGCTTCGCATCGCTGTTAACCGTAGGCAGGTCCATCGAGAAATCTACCTTAGGCGATTGAGGCGTGCCGGTGATGTCCATCAGGCAGTCTACGCGGATGTTGTTGCCCGAGAACGAACGGCCTATGCGCAGGTCGCTCAGCGGCACTCCGTTTACGGTATATTTAGCCCGCAGGTTGAGTGGGGCGTTGTATGGGTTGCCACCGAAGGCGATGGTACCGCCCGGCATAAACTCGAACTCCTTCTTGATGAGATTCTGGATGGTGAGCTTGTAGGTGCCGTGGTCTACCACATAGTTGCCAAACATGTCGAACGAGCCCTTGTTGAAGTAGTTGGCGCGAATTACGCCATCTCCGGTCAGGGTGATGTAATCGCCCGACTGCTCGTCCATAATCAGCTTGAGCGTGAGGTTCTGGTTGGTGTTTACGAGGAAGTTGATGCGCATATCCGATTCGAAATCGATGTCATCCTCTCTCTGTTTCGTGGTTGGAGCCCCGTTCAGGCTGTCCATGATATCCGGCACAATCTCGTGCCAGTGGATAAAGCTCTTGTCGCTGATGGCGTCCGGACTTGCCACATTATATACAAAGATGCTGCCCGGTTCGGGCTCGGCGTTGATATCGATGACGGTTTCGCCGCTCTTGCCGTGGATGCCTACCTCGCCCGTGGCATAGATGGTGCCATAGAAGGTGTTGTCGCCAAACTCGCGGGTGTCGAAGCCCAGGAAGTTGTGCGCCTTGATATCGAGGTCGTAGCTCAGCCTGGTGAGGTGCTTGTGGTGGATGCCTCCGCTCAGGATGGCTATGTTGCGGTTGCGGTCGAAGATGGTATCATTCTCTATGAGGATATCATCTGGGATAGCGTGGGCACGGAGCGCATCGAAGGTATAATCGGTGTTGAGCTGCTTGAGGTGCACCTTGCCGTGAGCGGTAATATCGCCCACGAGATTGATGTTTTTCAAATCGCCCACCACATTGAGATGGCCATCGCCCCAGGCTTCTACCTGATTCATGAAACTGCCGCAGAAATTCTCGAGGAATTTCATGCTGGTGCCCTGGGCATCGATACCCAGGTCGATATAGTTGCGCTTAGGCGAGACGTATCCGTTGATGAGCGTCTGATGCTCCGGACCATCGTCGGCAACTGCATGAATATCAATCTGTTCGAGCTCCTTGTTGAAGTTGACACCAGCATGGAGCACACCGAGCGGTCCGTTTTCGAAGGTAAACTCCTTCACGTCTAGCTGGGCGTAGGCATCAGGGTCGTTGAAGAGGCTCTTGATGATAGCCTTGCCCGAAGCCTTGCCGGTGAAATCTACCGAATGGAAATTGACGAGGTTCAGCACGTATGCCACATCTACATCCTTCAGGTCGGCTACGATAGAATCGGTCTTCTCGGGTGTAGCAAGACCGGAAACGATGACGTGCTGCTGGTCGTGGCTCACGGCGAAATGGTCTACCAGCAGGCGGTTCTTGCTGTAGATGATGTCGGCAGGATGAACCTCCCACGGCGTGCCGTCGATTCTGATTTCAGACGGGTGTATGGTTACGTGGGCGGTAGAAACATGATTTTCGTTCTTGAAGAACTGCGCCCTCGTATCGATGATGCCCTGGATAGGGAGCTTAGCCGAATGGTTGTTGTAGAAGAGCTTGGCGAAGAGCTGGTTGTCGGCAGCGGCTGCCTTTACGTGGATGCCCGGTCCGTTATCTCCCCATTTGCCCTGCCTGATCTGCGCATCTACCTTGAGCGAATCGTTGATGGTATGCAGTCGCACTTTGGCTCCATGATAGTCTTTTGCGTCATAGCTGAAGTCAGGCACGCTGGCATAGATGTTGACGGTTTTCTCGGCATCGTTCATGAATCCATCGGCAAAGACGGGCTGCTCTATCTTCAGCGGAATGCCCAACATGCGCTGCAGTATCTCGGTAGAGGTGATTTCTGCCTGGAAGGTGAAATGGTTCTTCGCACTCCTGTCTACCTTGCCGATGCCCGGAAGGGTAGGCAGTTTGCTGGCTACCAGGTTGGTGAAGCTCTTGGTGAGGGTAGCGTAATCGTACTCTCCGTTAACATGGATGCTGGCGAACGGGGCTTCGAGGTCGAAATAGCTGTCCTTGCCCTGGTTCTTGGCGCTTACGGTGATGTCATCGAGACTGTAGGTCTTGTCGGCTACCTTCAGTCCCAGGATGGTTGGCAGCAGATGCTGTACATGGGCTGTTGCTGCATACTGTTTGCGCGGGATGGAGTAGGAGCCTTCTACCTGGATGTTGGCGTTAGGGTCGGCGATGGATGCGAGTCCCTCTACCAGTCCCCGGTTATAGCTGCCGTCTATCTGAATGTTGCGGTAGCTGTACTTGTTGAAATCGAAGCGCGGAATGCTGCCCTTGGCGTAGAAATGCTGCTTGTTGCCGTGAGCCGAAAGCGAGGCTGCCAGGATGCCGAACTGCCCGTTGTCGAGGATTCTGCCCAGGTTGATGCCCTGGGTGTTGATGCTAGCCTTGAGCTCGGAGCCTACCTTTTCGGCCTTGATGGCTACTTCGCCCACGCCGGTCTTCAGCTGGCCGCGGGTGCCTGCCTTCTTGCCAGCACCATATACTTCACCTATATAATATATGTCGCCCAGGCGCAGCACTTCTTTCGGAATGCTGATGCGTTTGCCCAGATTTCTGGAAACCTCTCCGATGCCATCGCCTGATATCTTGAGGGCTGAAATGTTTGCCTTCCAGCGCAGAAGGCGGTCCCAATCGCTCACACGGCCGTTAGCCCTGAGCAGCAGACTGCCGCTCTGAGTCTTGAATTCGAGGTTATGGATGCGGGCAGATGTACTGGTGCCCGAAAACTGGAGATGAAGCTGCAGGGCATCCTTGAACTTGCGAAGTTCAGGCACGAAGCAGGCAATATCGGCAAGCGTGATGACGGATGGCTTGATGCCGCCCTGAAACTGGAGTGTAGGCTTTATGATATGCTTGTTCTCGATGCGGTAGGTAGCGCGCAGGTCATCAAACTGCAATTGCGAATGAGGAAGCTCGATGCTGAAGTCTCTGAGCTGGGCTTGCTGCTGGTCGGCATCGAGTTTGAATCTCAGATTCCTGAGTTGAAGTCCTGATTTATCTTTCAGCGCTATCTTCTTGACAGCCAGATGGATATCCTTGTCGGTGAGATGGCCCAGAATAATGTGGGCAGAGAGGTCGGTGATGCCTAGATGCTGCGGCGAAAAGACGCCCGGCTTAGGTGCAATATCGCGCTGGTTGTAGGCAACGGCACCATGGCGGATAATCAGGCTTCCGATGTGCAGGTCGAGCGGAGTATGGCGGGTGGTATCTTTCGATGCCAGCGAATCGAGCACGAACTGGATGTTCATCGGGCTCTTGGCATCCTGCTTGTAGATGTTGGCATTGAGCCCGAAGAGCTGGGCAGATGAAACCGAAATCTTGCCATCCTTCAAAGGCAGGAAATCGAGCTTTGCCGATACGCGCGAAGCACAGATCATGCTGTCGCCCTTCTGGTCGAGCATCATCACGTCATCTATGATAATGCGGTTGAAGAAGCCCAGGTTCACCTTTCCGATACTTACCTGAGTGCCGAATTTCTGAGCCAGCGCACCGGCTACTTCAGAGCCGATGAAGGCCTGTACTGGTGGCACGTGCAACAGTACGACAAGCAAGAAATAGACAGCAGCCAGCGTCCATATAATGCTATTGATGATATGTTTTAAATGTTTCAGAGTTGCTTTCTCTAGTTTACAAAAATGTTACTAATTTGAATTTTGCGACAAAATTACTGAAAAATCGGCATAAAATCGAATAATTCACACAATTTTTCTTTTTTATATCACTTTTTTTCACTATTTTTGCAGCACGTTAGAAATTTCAGCATAGAAGTAGATAAAATATATGTTTTATGGCAGATGGCCAGTATAGCGTCTTGATGAGGGCGCTGACGCATATATCTTGAAGTGATTAGTAAATTTATATTTAATATTTTTTAATGTAGTTATGGCAAATGTAATTAAGTTACGTAAAGGCTTGGACATTAACCTTACGGGTAAGGCTTCCAAGGATGTAACGCTCCAGGTGGCTCAGGCTGGCGAGTATGCGCTGGTTCCTGCGGCTTTCGTGGGTGTGACTCCTAAGGTAGTGGTACGCGAGGGCGATCATGTCAATGCCGGAGATGCCTTGTTTGTGAACAAGGCTTGCCCAGAGGTGAAGTTTGCCTCGCCAGTAAGCGGAGAAGTAACCGCCATTGAGAGAGGTGAGCGCCGAAAGGTGCTCTGCGTGAAGGTGAAGGCCGACGCAGTACAGACCTCTACGGATTTTGGTAAGAAAAACGTTGATGCGTTAGACGGTGAGGCTGTCAAGCAGGCGCTGCTTGAGGCTGGTCTCTTCGGATACATCAACCAGTTGCCTTATGCTGTGTCCACAACTCCCGACACCAAGCCTAAGGCAATTTTCGTTTCTGCCCTCCGCGACATGCCGCTCGCAGCCGACTTTGAGGTAGAACTCGAAGGCAACGAAGAGGCTTTCCAGACGGGTTTGACAGCCTTGAGCAAGATTGCGAAAACTTATCTTGGTGTTGGCGTTGACCAGCACAGCAATGCGCTCGGCGAGGCTAAGAACGTAGAACTCAATGTATTCGACGGTCCTTGCCCTGCAGGTAATGTAGGCGTACAGGTGAACAACATCGACCCGGTTAACAAGGGCGAGGTGGTTTGGACAGTAGATCCAGCATCGGTTATCTTCTTCGGAAGACTCTTCCTGACAGGTAAGGTTGATTTGCACAAGACTGTAGCTGTGGCTGGTAGTGAAATCAAGACTCCTGGCTATGCTGAAGTATTGGTAGGTACACCTTTAAGCAGTTTTGTAGCCAATCAGCTGAAAGCTACTGACCATGTGCGACTTATCAATGGTAATCCTCTTACCGGTGTAAAGACAACCACAGAAGATTTCGTAGGTGGTCATACATCAGAGATTACAGCCATCCCAGAGGGTGATGACAACGACGAGATGCTGGGTTGGATTCTTCCACGTACCGATCAGTTCTCTACATCGCGTTCATATCTCTCCTGGCTCTTCGGCAAGAAGAAGGAGTATAATCTCGATGCCCGCGTGAAGGGTGGCGAGCGCCACATGATCATGAGCGGCGAGTATGACAAGGTGCTCCCGATGGACATCTATGGTGAGTATCTCATCAAGGCAATCATCACCGGCGATATCGACAAGCAGGAGCAGCTCGGTATCTACGAGGTAAGTCCTGAAGATTTTGCTGTGGCTGAGTTCGTGGATTCATCTAAGCTCGAATTGCAGAAGATTGTACGCGAGGGCTTGAATACCCTGCGCAAGGAGAACGCTTAGTTTTAGTACTATTAATTATTTAAATAATGAGTGCATTAAGAAATTATCTCAATAAGATAAAGCCTAACTTCCAGAAGGGAGGTAAGCTGCATGCCTTCGAGAGCGTGTTTGACGGTTTTGAGAGCTTCCTGTACGTGCCTAATACGACAGCGAAGAGCGGAGCCAGCATCCACGATTCCATCGACTCGAAGCGCATCATGAGCTTTGTGGTAATCGCCCTGATTCCTGCTTTGCTCTTCGGTATGTATAATGTGGGATACCAGAATTTCAAGGCTGCAGGTACACTGGATGCTGCCAGCTTCATCGAGGTCTTCGGCTTCGGATTCCTGGCTGTCCTCCCTAAGTTGCTGGTTAGCTACATCGTGGGTCTCGGCATCGAGTTTGCCTGGGCTCAGTGGAAGCACGAGGAAATCCAAGAGGGTTACCTCGTCAGCGGTATCATCATCCCATTGATCATTCCTATCTCTACACCGCTGTGGATGCTCGCTCTGGCGTGCGCCTTCGCAGTTATCTTCTGCAAGGAGATCTTCGGTGGCACAGGTATGAACATCTTCAATGTGGCTGTGGGTGCCCGTATGTTCCTCTTCTTCTCATATCCACTGGCTATGAGTGGTGATAAGGTCTGGGTGGCTAAGGATGCTATCTTCGGTCTGGGTAACACCCTGCCTGATGGCTTCACAGCTGCTACTCCTCTCGGCCAGCTGGCTCAGGGCAGCTTGCCTTCAGCTAGTCTCTGCGATTCTATCATCGGTTTCATTCCTGGCTGTATCGGTGAGACTTCAGTCATCGCCATCGCCATCGGTGCCATCATCCTTCTCTGGACAGGCATCGCATCATGGAAGACCATGGGTAGCGTATTCGCAGGCGGCATCGTGATGGCGCTTATCTTCCAGGCTCTCGGCATGACACCTATCGCCTGGTATGAGCACATCGTTCTCGGTGGTTTCTGCTTCGGAGCCGTATTCATGGCTACCGACCCTGTAACCTCTGCCCGTACTGAGAAGGGTAAGTACTTCTACGGATTCTTCATTGGTGCCATCGCCGTTATCGTACGTGTGATGAACCCAGGTTATCCAGAGGGTATGATGCTCGCTATCTTCTTCGGCAACATGTTTGCTCCACTCATCGACTACTGTGTAGTTCAGGGCAACATCTCTCGCCGTGCTAAACGTGCTATTAAATAATGTAGGAGGAATGTAGATATGAAGACAAATTCAAATAGCTATACTATTATCTATTCGG
>OIWT01003433.1_pt1 | contig 14529 bp, 17 predicted proteins | sample 1587701 | NCBI WGS metagenome assembly OIWT01 (sample SAMEA3888904, study PRJEB22519) | human gut metagenome | biome: human gut; feature: human-associated habitat; material: faeces | place: Denmark | collected 2009
CCCCCGACCACCAGGTTAAGAGCCTGGCGCTCTACCGACTGAGCTAGACGGGCTTAACTGATGTGCTTCCTCTACCATGCCCCTTTGAATAGAACACAGAAGATGGAAAAGAAGAACCGCGATTTGAATCTCCATCGCCCATCCTTTCGCCACAGAGAACAGGAGTCCGTAGACACACAAACCCACCTGTCAATGGACTCTCCAAACCAATGACTGAAATCCTTCCGATTTTGGTTCTTCATGAAGTGAAAGGACCAGAAAAACACATATAATGGACGTGGAACACCCGAATCCGAATCCCAACCCCGATGCAAAGCAGCCCCTGAAGAAGAAGAGATCCCCCTACAGACTGTTAGTTGATGCTGCTAGTGGCGACGATCAAAATGAAAACTCGATCATCGGACTCAATGCGGAGAAGATTGCCGAGCTCGGATTCTTCAAGGGAGACATTGTGTCCATCAAGGTGATTCGCCCTCTGGAGGCCTGATACACAGGGAAAGCGTGGCAAATCGACGGTGGCGATTGTTACCGAGGCCAACTGCGACGTTGGCTGCGTGGTTATGAACAAGGTGGTTGTGGCGCGCGGAACTGACGTGTAGGTCATCCGCAAGAACCTGGCCGTGCGTCTCGGCGACCTCGTCACAGTGAAGGCGGTGGACAACCTGCCCAACGGAACGAAGGTCTCGGCATTTCTGATAACTGAGCGCTAGATTTGCGTGCTGCCGTTTGACGACACCATGGAGGGCGTCACGGGCAACATCTTCGAGGTGTACCTGAAGCCCTACTTCCTCGAGGCCTATCGCCCGATCAAGCTGGGCGACACCTTCATTGTGCGCGAGGCCATGCATCCGGTGGAGTTCAAGGTGGTCGACATGGAGCCGGGCACGGAGTGCGTGGTTTCTCCGGAGACGGAGATCTACTGTGATGGCGAGCCCCTGAAGCGCGAGGACGAGGAGCGCCTCGACGACGTGGGCTACGACGACGTGGGCGGCTGCCGCAGACAGATGGAGCAGATCCGCGAGATGATCGAATTGCCGCTTCGCCACCCTCAGCTGTTCAAGACGCTGGGCGTGAAGCCGCCTCGCGGCGTGCTGCTGTACGGCCCTCCCGGCTCGGGCAAGACGCTGATGGCGCGCGCTGTGGCGAACGAGACGGGCGCCTTCTTCTTCCTGATCAACGGTCCCGAGATCATGTCGAAGATGGCCGGCGAGAGCGAGAGCAACCTGCGCAAGGCGTTCGAGGAGGCGGAGAAGAACGCGCCGTCGATCATCTTCATCGACGAGATCGACTCCATCGCGCCCAAGCGCGAGAAGACCAACGGCGAGGTGGAGAAGCGCATCGTGTCGCAGCTGCTCACGCTGATGGACGGCATCAAGCAGCGCGCGGGCGTGGTCGTGATCGGCGCCACCAACCGCCCCAACGTGATCGACCCGGCGCTGCGTCGCTTCGGCCGCTTCGACCGCGAGATCGACATCGGCGTGCCGGACGAGGCGGGCCGCCTGGAGATCCTGCGTATCCACACAAAGAACATGAAGCTGGACCCGTCGGTGGACCCCGAGGCGATCGCGAAGGAGACGCACGGCTTCGTGGGCGCGGACATCGCGTCGCTGTGCACGGAGGCGGCCATGCAGTGCATCCGCGAGAAGATGGATTACATCGACATGGACGACGACGAGATTGACGCGGAGGTGCTGGCGTCGCTGGCAGTGACGCAGGAGCACTTCAAGTACGCGCTGGGCAAGGCGAACCCCGCGTCGCTGCGCGAGACGGTGGTGGAGGTGCCGACGACGACGTGGGAGGACATCGGCGGTCTGGAGGACGTGAAGCGCGAGCTGAAGGAGATGGTGCAGTACCCGGTGGAGTACCCCGAGATGTTCGAGAAGTACGGCATGGACCCGACGCGCGTAGGAGTCGAGATAGGAGTTAAGCGTAGGGCGTGCTGTTCTACGGCCCGCCGGGCTGCGGCAAGACGCTGATGGCGAAGGCCGTGGCGAACGAGTGCCAGTCGAACTTCATCTCGATCAAAGGCCCCGAGCTGCTCACCATGTGGTTCGGCGAGTCCGAGGCCAACGTGCGCGACGTGTTCGAGAAGGCGCGCAGCGCCGCGCCCTGCATCCTGTTCTTCGATGAGCTGGACTCCATCGCGCGCAGCCGCGCGCAGAGCACCGGCGACAGCGGCGCGGGCGACCGCGTGATGAACCAGCTGCTGACGGAGATGGACGGCATGCAGAGCAAGAAGAGCGTGTTCATCATCGGCGCTACCAACCGCCCCGACATCATCGACACGGCGCTCATGCGTCCCGTGGGGTCACGCGTCAGCCGTCACGTGTAGGGTCGTCTGGACCAGCTGATCTTCATCCCCATGCCCGACCTGCCCGCGCGTCTCTCCATCCTAAAGGCGTCGCTGCGCAAGTCGCCCGTGGCGCCGGACGTGGACCTGAACGTGATCGCGCAGGCCACGGACAAGTACAGCGGCGCCGACCTGGCGGAGATCTGCCAGCGCGCGGTGAAGTACGCGATCCGCGAGCGCATCGAGCTGGTGATGCAGCGCAAGGTGGCGCGCGAGAAGATGCTGGAGTCGGGGCTGACGGAGGACCAGCTGCCGGAGGAGGAGGACCCCGTACCGTACGTGACGAAGAAGCACTTCGAGTACGCCATCCGCGAGTCGAGACGCTCCGTGAGCGACGCGGACCTGCTGAAGTACGAGTCCTTCTCGCAGAAGATGAAACAGCAGCGCGGCAACATGGGCTCGGGCGTGGCCAACTTCGCCTTCCCGGACGGCGGCAACGCACCTGCCGCCCCTGCGGCTGACGAGGACATGGACGGTCTGTACGGCGACGTGGACGACGCGCCGGCTCCTGCTCCCGCTCCGGAGACGAAGCCCGCGGAGGACGACGATCTGGATGACATGTATGATGCGTGGTGTGTTTGTTGAAGAAACAGGGCATTTGGGTCGTTTGGATGAGGGATTGGGGGCATCGCCGTCTCTCTTCTGTTGGGCAGAGTGGGAGAACACTTCATCCAGCGTGGAGTCCAGAATCCCGTCAATGGAGGCATTCTGCGGTGGTGACTGGCTGGATTGTGACGTGGGTTGCGTAGTTGTTTGGGGAGTCGAATGAGAGGTGGATTGAGATGTTGATTGGGAAGTGGATTGAGATGCAGATTGAGATGTTGATTGGGAAGTGGAATTAGGCGCGGGTTGAGACGCAGGTTGAGACGTGGATTGAGATGCAGCACGCGAAGGAGGCGACGACTCCCGAATGGTCTGGATGAGGGAATTCACCATTCGCTCCGTCAGGTCCTGCATGTAGCCCCGATCTGCGCCATCCGCAGGACCGCCCGACATGGACATCTGCACCACCAGCTGCATGGAGTCGGGGTCGTCCGAGTGTCCCGCGGGGAAGTGGGAAGGAAGAGGGATATCTGCCTGGGGGAGAGAATGGTCGGCGGCGAGGAGATGCAACGCGCCGGAATAGGAAGACATGAACTTGGAGTAGTCGGACAAATAACCATGAAGCGCTTCCAACTACATCGTGATCATCACTTCAGAGGACAACCTGAGGAGTCGAAAGGGCTGGAGATGTGCTGTTAGACTAGTGCTCACGACCCTATTCACCAAACTACCTGCAATCGCTGAAGGATCCAATCAGTAACGGTTTGACTCTCCGTTTGCACCGTTTGAAGGATTTGAGTGGCCTGCTTCAGCTTCTCTCTGGCTTCGGAGGACAGAGTATCCTCGCTGTCTTGGGAAGCTGCTTGAAGTCTTTCGCGACTCGCGTGCAGCTGATCACGGAGCGTATTCCTGTATGTTAGAATCACATGGAAAAAGACACAATTCAGTCATGTGAAAGTCCACCGCACTGGTGAGCTGGTTTTGCCGCTGCTGCTCCGCATTTTGTTGTGTAGGACGGTTATTGACCTCTACTCCTCACCCTAGCAAACAGAAGACACCATTCTCTTGGCGTCTCCTGCGGACCAGCAAAATCGTGTTGTCACGCTCCACCTTATAGGACTGCACCGTCTGGTCGTCCTTTAACACGCGGCCCCGGAAGAGCAATGTGATTTCTTCCATTGGAATATCTACTCCTCACCGCAAAGCACCACCACTACCAAATTTCGTGTGCACTTTCTCTCGAAGAATACTCACCATGTCCGTCAGTTTGATCGCTATAGTCTCCACTCGGTCGTCCATGGACTTCACTCGGATGGAAATTTCCTCGCTCATGGCGCTCGATTCTGGCTTTTTCCAAAAGCAAAAGGCGTCGCAAAATAGGGCCGATTTCTGGCTTCGTGCCATTTTCGTCTGTTCGCTTGTCAACCCGTCCCATATATGAACAAACCGTTTTTGTTTGCATGTGGGATGTTTTTCGCGTACTCCATTTGGAGACTGTTCGTTTACCCGTCATCGATTTGGCCTTTTCGCAAATCCGTAGAGGATGAAGACTCGGCATGGAATGGCAGCGACGTTGATGCATAGAGTTCTTCGGCAGAACACGAAGATGCTGTCCATAACCCGAACGACACTACGGATGGAGTTGATTTGTTTTACTCTTTGTTGAGATGTAGAACGCACAGCTAATTTCGGCATCCAACCCTTCTGGAGAGAGTTCCAAGGCGGACGATAGTTTTACGATTGTATCGTCCCACGCGTACGACCTCTCGGAAGAGGAAGATGTTGCCTCTCACCGAGATAGCTACAACGAGAGCAATGTGTCCTTCGTGAAGGACGACAGCAACGAGGAGGTAGAGAGTGCCGGCGCATCAAGGCCTGAGGGGTACAGCGATGTTCAGTCCTGATGTCTTTTCTCGCTCCTTTGTTCAACAAACACTCGATATGGAGTGTGCTTTGCGCTGATGCCTTTTGAGATCGCAGGCGTACCCAAATTGTCGGTAGCACACGGGACAGACAAAGGGCTTTGAATGAGCGAGCTCATGGAGATGGAGTGTATTCTTTGAGTTGAACTGCTTCCCGCACCCCTCAAAGGAGCACACATAGGGCTTTATCCCATCATGCTTTGTCATCTCGTGTTCCTTCAGCTACACATCACTCTCCCACAAAATGCCAACCAGATAGGGATATGCGAAGGATTGTGAGCATTTGGAACAGGTATATCGATGGTTGCTCTTGTGCCGCGTCATGTGTTGCCTGAGGAGCCACACCTTCGCAAACGACTTGCCGCACACACTGCACACGTTCTGTTTCACCTCGGCATGGACGAGGTTGATGTGGGTGTTGAGTGCGGATCGGCTCCTGAAGCACTTTCCGCAATCTGCATGAGGACACTCATAGGCTCGAATCTCGCTGTGTGTAGCCATGTGTGTGTTCAGAGAGTAACGGGAAGTGAAGCCCTTGTTGCATGTGGGACAGACGAAGCACTTCTTCAGATTCTGAATGATGGTTTTGTAGTCGTTGAGAAGAACCGGAATTTGGGATATTTGGGGGTTTACGATTTCATCGGGTGGATTTACGTCGGAGTAGGCCTCATCCTTCTAGGCATCACGATCAACCACTGTTCTCACCGAGAACTGGAAATAGGCCTTGCGCAATTCGGCGTATTCATTGAGGAATGTAGGAATATCGAGATAGGTCAGGCTTTCAAAAGACCGTGTGGAAAAGGTGAGCTTCAGATTCTTCAGTGCTGGCGGCTTGTCCATCCTCTCCGCAGTGATGGGAGGGTTGTCCGGAATCACCATTCCAGTGTCGCCCTGATGCATCACGACCGGTCCGATGGGAAGCAACCCACCCACGTTCACGGAAGAGGAATAGGTTTGGGAGAGGGGAATGCCTACGCTGAACTCCAACGAAAACACGAACTCTTATCCAAGATGTGATCTCCCGAGTGTACGTACACGGACGATATGGACTCTTGCGGCTGCTACACGTAAGCAGGCTTTGTCCGGAAGTACATCAATCGAACTCACGATGGTTTGCGGAAGAGACACCGTTGAGTAGAAATTGCGATCTAGAGGTGATTCACAGGGAAAGAAGGCACTCATCGGTATGTCCGAAGGAACAGACATATTCACATAATTGATGCCGCCCTGGTTTGTGAAGTTCTGATCAAGAGCTATTTGTGATAATGGTTCACGGGGCAAACAGAGATCCGGGAGTTCAGCTCGCCCTGATGCCGTTATGTCCGTCCCGACATCGTTCGTTATGAGCTGCGAGTTAAATCCCTGAATCATTTCGAGAGAGTGGAAGCCTCTTGAACAAAGGAGTGACAAAAGACGAGGCCTTTTTGTTAGTTGAAATGAGGCGTATTTGTGTCATCGGGTGGATTCTGCAGAATGGCATTGGATTGGAGTGCTGGTGAAGGAATGTGTGGAGTTGCGCCCTTTTGGATGGAATTTGCAGCATTTGGTTGTTGTGATTGCACTTCTGTTGCTTTCTATGTCAAGCACATTCACAGTTGGTTTTCTTGCACATGGTACTGTTATTTTTCAAAGTGGATTCATGCATCAGTGATGCACCAATTCCTCACTCACTTTTCTCCATGATGCCACATACCACTTGACCTTTCATTTCCCTCTTTGACTGCCTTTTTCAACACACACTTCAAAATGGGGCCGAATTCTGTCATCAACGGATTCCGTCCATATTTGAAATCCGCCTTCACGTAATGATCGAGGGATTCGTTCAGTTGCAAAAGGTTACCCAGTACTCTTCCTCCTGGAGGAATTGTTGGTTACGCATCGACGACAGCAATATTCATCTCTTCTATCGAGCAAACTGTCCGGCGCGTTGCGTGAAAGCGAACCGTGTAGGATATTCATCCAGGGACTGTTGCTTTAGGTGGTCGCTCTGTCCAACTGTAAAGATGTGAAATCCTACGACAACTGTGATGCTGGAAAGGTTGGGTTTGTCGTTGAGCTAAACAATGGCGATCCCATCACAATCCAGTCTGAGGACACTTCTGTACTCTTTGTCTGCACCACTCACTCGTAGTTAATCCATTCATTCGTGCAGACACTAAAGCCGGGATCTGTTCGGTCTTGAATCGTGTTTTATTCATAGGCTCCTCGTTCTCCTCCTCCCGCACCAGCCACATCGAATATAAGGTCGGCTCCAACGCGAACCTTCCAGCCCTCCGCCCCGAAGCCAAACACCCCTCCACCAGTTCGTTCCCCTCCTCCACAACGCTCTGCTCCTCCGCAGCGCTTTCCTCCTCCACAGCGTTCTGCGCCCCAGCAGCAGACTCGTGTTGAAGAGAACAGCGACACGATGAAATCGACCGATTCGACGGGCAAGAAGATGGCGTCGCTGAAGGCCATGTTTGAGAAGACGGGTTCTGCCTCCATGAAGAAGGATGACTTTGCCGCTATGAAGGAGCAGCCGCAGGTCGTGAAGGATACTCCTGTGAGAAAGGAAACTCCCATCAGAAAGGAAACTCCTGTGAGAAAGGAAACTCCCAGAGTAGCGACGCTGTCCACCTCGGCGTCTCCGAAGAGTAGTCCGGCGTTCGCGCGCCTGCTGAACAAGTTCAACACCAACTCGCTGCTGGACGAGGACGAGGCGCCCGCAATGCCGCGACGTCAGTCCATCGGCGGTGTGTCGGTGAAGGACCTGGCGTCGAGCCACGAGAAGTCACGCGTGCTGGAGACGGCGAAGAAGGCGAAGGCGACGCAGCGCGTAAAGGGCAGCGTGAAGCCGGTGGTGATGCAAGAGATCAGCATTCCGACGATCGACGAGGATAAGGAGTACGAGGAGACGGAGCGGGCGAGCGAGGTGATCAAGAAGACGCGCGAGGAGGGCGAGAAGAAGGGCGAGCTGGACGACTGGATGCAGCGCGACAGCATCGCCGCCATGTTCGACGACATCTGCAAGGACTTCGACAGCATGGACCTTGACACTCTGCAGGAAGAAGCTGCCCAGGTCCCTGCCCCTGCTCCTGTAAAGCCTGCCCCTGCTCCTGTAAAGCCTGCCCCTGCTGTAAAGCCTGCCCCTGCTACAAAACCTGTTGCAAAGCCAACACCATCCCCTGCTCCTGCAAAGACAACACCTCAAACCACTCCACAAGCAAAGGAGGCATCCTCCACAGCAAAGAAGACACCGCCACCAGTCCCCACGCAAGCGCCGCCCGCGAAGCCGCAGCTGGTGAGCCTGGAGGGCATGGGCGTGATCGACGACGTGCAGCTGGAGGACCTGACCGACGACTTGGACTTCGACACGATCGTGGCGGAGATGAGCAAAAACGTGATGGAGCAGCTTGAGAAGGGCGAGGAGGAGAAGCGCCAGTCGCGCCAGAGTCTCGGCTACTCCTTCAGCGTGAGCGGTGGGCGAAAGTGGAGAGAGTGACGAACAGACTTCAGACCGAAGAAGGCGTATGAGAACATGTCGGAGAGCGAGCTGCGGCGCCTGGCGCGGAAGGAGCTGCTGAGCAACTTCGACCTACTGCACGTGCTCAGCGAGATGTGCGACGGGAGCGTTACCGTGAGAGCCGCCACCTCGTTGTCGTCGTCTGTGCCTGTCACGCATAGCATCACCAAGGAGTTGCAGAACACTCGTGGCATGGTGCCCTTGGACGCCTTCAAGGCCTGGTGGGCGGGCTTCGTCAAGTACGCCAGCACCGCCATCCCTCCCAAGCCCACACAGCCCGCGCCCGCAGTGCCCGCAGTGCCTGCCCCACCCGCGCGCAGCACTATCAAGTCATCGCCCCAACCCGCTCCGCAGACTCCCACCATCAAATCGCCGCCTCCTGCGCGTAGCACCATCAAGTCACCTCAGTCACCCACCATCAAGTCACCACCTCAGTCACCCACCATCAAGTCACCTCAGTCACCCACCATCAAGTCGCCGAAGAAGGAGACGCAGCTGAACTCCTCGCGCGTGTCGATGCCCGGCGTGAAGGCCACGTGGAACGAGAAGTGGCAGACGCTCTGCGACGCCTGCTGCGGCGTGGACCACGTGGACAGCCCCGAGGGCGAGCAGGCGGCGAAGCTGTCGACCCAGTACTGCGAGGAGGTGGCGAAGCAGGTGGCAGAGCTGCGCGAGAAGGTGCTGAAGCGCTTCCTCTGCCCGCTGGACGGCCGCGAGAAGCTGAAGGACGGCTTCTTCGACCGCGACGGCTGCTTCTACACCGAAAACGGGTCGTTTTTCGTCATTCCCCTGCACGTTTGATCACATGGTTGGCGTGAGCTCTAGACGTTCGACCCCATCTCCTTCATCGACGACTACATGAACGCGGGCATCGTCGAGGAGTGCGATTATGAGTGGCCCCACCCCGCCCGCCTGACCCGTAGAGCCATCAAGGCCTCCTCCAGAGAGTTCGCACAGCTCCGGTACATCCTCGCACACTCGGGCCAGCAGCAGGGCCGGCTCTGCGTGCCCTCCAACATCCTCGTGGACATGTGCGGCTTCCGCTTCCTCGTCGTATCGGCGCTGCCCGTGCGCGGCGACACCTACGTCTACAACGAGACCACGCCGTCCGCGCAGCTCACGCATCGCATGCCCTGTCTCAACAGCACGGCGGAATACGAGGTGTGGAAGGGCGACGATCACCGCGACTATCTGCTCTCCTGCAAGAAGCTGTTGGTGGACGACCCCATGGTGCTGTCTGCCGCCGACTTCCCGCGGAACGTGCGCCCGGAGGTGGTGGACGACAACTTCGGGAAGGATGCGGAGGAGCTGCGGGCGGAACTGCAGCGCGTGATCGGCGACGTGTGCGCGGAGCTGGAGGCGATGGAGTACCCGCCCACGAACTCGCCGGAGCTGAGCGCCTTCCTGCACGCGCGCGGCGTGTCGATCCGGCACATCGGGCTGCTGTACAACCTGACCAGCAAGCAGTGGCTGAAGGACCTGCTGTACGTGGAGATGTTCGCGCGCGCGGGCAAGTGCATTCTGTGGAAGAACCTGCGCTGCCTGATCTACAACGACAAGCTGGAGTTCGACGCCAACGTCCACACCTACGGCGCCAACGTTGCCGAGGGACTCAACACCAACTACCGTGAGAGTGCGAGAAGGCGTTGAGGGTAGAGTCGCTGCAGGAGTCCATCGTGAACGCCGTCACCACCTTCCTGAACTACCTGCTGTCCTACACGCCCGAGAGCATCAACTACTGGAACGAGGTGGGGGCCCCCCGTTTTCCTCACCCTCAGGCCTTCATCCCCTCCGTCTTCGCCAAGTTCCCCGAGGCCACCGAGCTCCTGCCCTACGCCTGCAATCCCTGGGAGCTGCTCACGGCCCTCGTGCACCAGTGTGGTGTGAGTCTGGAGCTGACGGGGCAGGAGCGTCTCTTCCAGAACTGTCTGCCGTTCGAGGAGACGCAGGTGAAGGGCGTGCCGGTGCGCGTGAAGGTGTTGCTCCCTCCCACCGCCTGCTGCGACGGAGCGCTGACGATGGAGGAGGCGTTTCGTTTTTCTCCGGCCCTGAGGACTAGACTGCCCGGCCTGCGCGCGCGCGACGCGAAGACGCTCGAGAAGACGATGACGTACCTGTCCACGTCGGCGCAGCTGCTGACGGCGCTGGCGTCGCCGCTGGTGCCCAGCGCCTTCTACTACCAGGCGCAGTTCTTCTTCAACCAGGCGGACGTGCAGCAGGCGCTGGTGGCAGCCACTGCCTCCATCAACAGCGCGCTGCTGTACGACTCCTCCTTCATCCGCTCCCTGTCGCTTCTCTTCGCGGCCAACACCGACCCGCTGAACCTGATCCGCGACATCAATGACATCATCGCGCGCTACTGCGGCACCTCCTCCTTCATCATCCCGCAGCTCGTGTTCTCCGTCGGCCTGCTCGCCTACTCGCAGGACCCCTCGCTCGGCATGGAGTACATCTCTCGTGCCGTCACGCTCGCCCGCGAGATCATCGGCGAGGACCACATCGTCACCGCGCGCATCCAGGAGGAGGTGGGCGACGTACGCGCAGCACGGCGCTGTCACCCGTAGCTGCTGTTCGGCGTGGAGTCCTTCGACGAGGCGAACTCCTTCTACCAGTCGTCGCTCGCCGCGCTGCTGCGCGCGGACCCGCTGGAGGCGACGGCGGTGTACCTGAAGCAGGCGAAGTGCCTGATGTACCTGGGCCAGTGGGACGAGGCCTGCAGCTACGCCGAGGTCGCCGTGAAGCAGCGCAAGGAGCTGGGCGCCAGTGACGCGGAGCTGGCCGTGGCGTACGAGGAGGTGGCCTCCGTGTTCATGAACTGCCAGCGGATGCCCGAGGTGGGTGAGGGTGGCTGACGTGACGCTTAGAGTCTGCTCTTCCTGGAGGAGGAGCTGGCGCTGCTGGCGAAGACGGACGACGCGCAGCGCCAGCTGGAGGCGTTCGCGTCCTTCGTGCAGGTGTGGTACGCGCAGCTGGCGCCGACGGAGCAGCAGAGAGTGATGGTGGGCGAGGCAACAAGGAGTCAGGGGTAGAACGGACAGCCGGCGCAGAGCGAGGAGGAGATGAGAGGCGAGGCGAGAGAGGCGGCGAAGAAGGCGCCCCATCTGGCGTCCTTCCTGCAGGAGGCGTTGGCATCTACATCGTCGCAGAATGCGCGTCTCTTCAGCACCGTGCGGTCTCTCTTGACCAGTCAGTTGCCTCCTTGTTGAACAAACACGCCATAAATGACCTTGTGCCTGCAGCAGGTTGTACTTCTCCTCGAAGCCCGAGATGTCCTTCAGCGCGTGAACCGCGCGGCTGTACACCTTCTTCACATTCTCGAAGCGCCCGTTGTCCCGCTCGAACGCGATGTATGCGATCCACATGTCCTCCTCCTCCGCCCACTTCTTGCACGCCACCTCGTACAGACGCTCCACGCGCTTCAGCCCCGTGACCTTGTCCTCCTCCATCGCCTTCTCCTCGCACTGCAGACACTCCTTCCACAGCGCCTCGTCCATCGGGATTACCACCTCGTTCGCCAGTGCACTACGCCTCACGTCCCTCTCTTGCCCCCACTAGTCGACCGCCTCGCGCATCTCCTTCACGCCCTGGTCGTTGCAGTACGACAGGTACAGCACGAACACCGGCGAGTTCAGCTCCGGCTCCACCATGAACGCCTTCTACGCCTCACCGCCTCCTTCCACGCCCACCTTGAACTCCGCCTGGATCTTCTCCTTCTCCGCCTTCACCGCGATCAGGTACTTCAGGTACCGAACCACCAGCTGCAGCACCAGCTCCTTGTCCGCGTCGCTACGGAACTTCTGTAGGCCCTCCTCGAACAGGCCAATCACGAACGCTACACTTCACACACCTCTGGCACCAGCACTCTGAACGTCCTTCACGCCGCACGCCTCAGTCAGCACGAACGGAGAGCGCGTCGCCACTGCCACGATCAGCGCCACCGCCTTGATGAAGGAGGGCAGAGACGACAGCAGCAGGCCCTTGTGGCCCATCACGCACTTCACCGCCTTCTCCACTTGCCCCCTCGCCGCACAATAATTCGAGTACGCGTAGACCACGTCCGGCGACAGCGTCCCGTCCGTCTCGCACTGGCTGAACAGCGCTTCGATGGCGTCGTATAACTGCTGCACCTGCTCCTCCTCCACCAGCGCCTTCGCGTCCTCCGACAGGGCAGCCAGCACCGTCTCCAGCGTCTCCGGCGTGTGAGGAAGACGCTACGATGAACGCCTCGCCATGGAGTTACCTGCAACGCCTGATCCTTCAGGAACAAGCACAGCGTCACAGTATCCTTCAGATCCACCTTCCTTCTCTTCCTCGCGGCCTCTATCCATCACACCCTCTCACCACCGCAACCCTCCTCCACCTCCTCCATCACGCACGCCGCAGGGTACGTCAGCAGCTCGCGCCACACCACCACACTCGTCGCCTTCTCCGTCAGCCATTGCAGGATGAACTCCTCCACGAACTTGTTGTCCAGCTCGTAGCTGATACGCAACAGATCCACCGGCAGCTTCTCGTCGGGGCAGTCTGACCCTCACACTCTCTCCACGCACCCACCGGCCAACGCGTGCTGGAACACCACCTTCGGAATGGCACCCTGCAGGAACGCCGCCTGCGCCTCCTCCGACTGCGAACGGATCTGTTTGTCCAGCTGTCTGTCGCGCAGCGATCTCTCCTCCCTCGGCGCCGTCTGCGTCTCCGACAGGAGGGCCAGGTCCTCCTTCTCGTCCTTCTCGGTGTCATTCGTTTCTGCCTTCTCCTCCTTCTCATCCGTCTCGGCTTCCATCTCGTTCTTCTCAGCCTTCTTCTCCTCATCATTCACCTCCTCCTTCTTGTCCTTCTCAGCAGTGCTCACCTCTGTCTCAACATCCATCACTTCCTTCTCCTCTTCCTTCGGCTTCACTTCCTTCTCCTCTTCCTTCGGCTTCTCTTCCTTCTCCTCTTCCTTCTCAGCATCCATCGTCTTCACCTCCTCCTTGGACGCGCTCCCTTCGCCCTCCACCACCATGTCCGTCAGCGACTGGTCCAGCTTCTGGCCGAGAAGACGCTCGCGCAGCGACTAGAGGGAACGAACACGACATGGCAATTACCGGCAGGCCGAGGACGCGACGGCGCTCTTCAATCAAGTTGATGTACGCCAGCTCAAAACGGAAGTACTCTCTCCAGAGAAGACTGCTGTGCTTGTTAATGCGAATCGCCCGCTGAAGGAACGCTAGTGTTAACACGAATGCCACCGTCGTACTGCGAGCGCCCTGGAAGTTGCCGCGTGCCATCTCCCAATTGGACGCACGGACCCAAATCGCTTCTGCACGAGGATGCAACTGGAGAATTCTAGGATGAAGCGGGAAGAAGAGTGCTACCGGGGGTAAATCGTGCTCAAGCGCTCCGAATTCCCAGAAGCCTCGCAATACTCAACGTATTTCATCCACACGCTCAGATCGCCCTGGTACTTTCTCACCATACGCTCGAAAATGAAGTAAATTCGATTCCGAACGCTGTAGTCGCTGATCAGCGGCTTGTCTAAACCTATTCGTAAAATAACAACACCAATCGATACCCAGTCGTCGCTTTCTCAGCTTCCGCAAGGAGTCCAGGTTAATCTCATACTCGATGGCAGACAGATAGTCGCGAATGTTCTTTGAGTAACTGTACAGCGCATATTCCATGTTTCTTCGTTTGCGGATAATGGAAGCGATCTCCGCCTGCGCATTACCAATCTCCCAACACACCCCACATGGGAGAAAATACCGTTGGTCTCCAGATCGTGAAGCTCCGGAGCCATACGGTCCATAATCTCGTTCACAGTGTCCGCCATTGCTCGTGCTGTTTTTGCCCGATAAAGAGACTCCACTTTTCGACCCTCCTTTTGTCAAGTGCTGATTCGCGCGTTCTACAGCCTATTTCACACTTTCGAGGGTACCAAAATGTGTTTTGAACAATCACAATGACTGTATCATTTACAGAGAGGAAACGCCATAGTGATTGGAAACAAGCACGGAAGGGACTATTGATATGAATTGTAAAGATCGATTTCTTATTGGAAGCGAAAAGGTGCATGTACTTCGACACATAGCGCTGTTTATTGAACAGCAACAATGCTCCCTCTCCAACAGAAGAACCTTCTCTTGAATAACCCTACTGTGCAGTCTGTTTCCTTCATCAAACACGCAACAAACTACAATCAAAACTCCTCTTCCACAAACATGTCCTTCTTC
>OIWT01003435.1_pt1 | contig 14522 bp, 16 predicted proteins | sample 1587701 | NCBI WGS metagenome assembly OIWT01 (sample SAMEA3888904, study PRJEB22519) | human gut metagenome | biome: human gut; feature: human-associated habitat; material: faeces | place: Denmark | collected 2009
ATCTGCTTCGGCGACAAGGCGATCACGACGTTCCTGGACGAGAACCAGTTGTCGCATATTGTGCGGGCGCACGAGCCGACGCAGAAGGGCGTGAATATCAGCAAGGGCGGAAGGGTGATCACCATTTTTAGCACGTCGCGCGTATGGGAATCGGGGGGGTGTGAGGGGGTAGGATCATGGGTGTCGTGACGCGTTCTGTGGCTGCATTCTTGTTGATGCGAATGTGCGGGAGGGATGTGCGTGTGATGAGTAGAACATCATCGCGATTAATCATCCCGATCCCACTCGGATGCTGGAATGTGGAGATTGGTAACGGATCTGAAGTGTAGTGAAGCAGGCCGAAGAAATGTCCCGAGGAGAGTCCGATTCAGACGACAGTTTGTGCGTCGAGGACATGGATGAGATTGAGTCTCAGTTGTGAGTTCCCACCGTGCGGCTGTTTGTTCAAAGAAACAGTTCAGTCGCTGCGGAGGAGAAGGGAATCCTTTTCGATGCCGGCAGCCGTGATGGTCATAATCTCCACGCGATCACCCGTATCCTTGTCTCTCTACTCCTCATGTGCGCCATCCAACTCCACCTCCGTAGCAACCGTGAACGCTTCCTTGATGATGTTGGTCGCCTCCTCACGCTCCAGATCCACGTACGGCACGTTGCGATTGCGCTTGGCCACGCAGCTGTCCATCACGGGAATGATATGGCTCTGGGCAGAGCCCTGCACGCCGTATCTCAGGCACTCGTACGAGCCGACAGCATCATAGCTGTAGATCATGCCGTGGCCCTCCTCGTCGAGACCAGCAAGCACGTTAAAGGCGTAGAGGGGGAAGAAGCGGCGATTGTATAGAGTGTTGCCTAAAAGAGAGGCCACTGCAGCAGTGCTCATCTCTTCTCTATGGTTATACTTGTAACTAGGAGTGATCGTTTCAGAAACGAGCCCCACTCCTTTATATCATAGTCAAGTGTGCGATTGAGGGTAACCATATCTGTCCAGCAGCCTCCGTTCCCGAGAATGCACTTGCTCGTGAGCGGGTGCAAACGAGACACGTTTCGGCTCAGAATCTCGTATCCCTGGGTTAAACGGGTGTCCGCAGCGATGATGACGTAGTCCTTTCCCGCAATTGCCACGACCGTGCTAGGAGATCACGCCCATCCCAACGCAGTCAGTTACCCTCCATTCATGTCGTAAGGCTCGAATTCTTGTCTTTTCACTTCATGCACCGCTCTCTTGCTCCTATTCCATTACCACCACAGGATCCAAATGCCCACATTTGTTTTGTAACCGAAGAATTGAAAGACTGCTCATAATCGCCTCGTTTTTTGTCGTCTTCCGAAGAAGGCAGTCCTGACGTGTAATCAACAAACAGTCCAAATCTCACACAAATTACCACATGTTCCCTCCAAAGAGCGAATCGAAGGGAGATGAGTAGGATCGGCGAGGCGCGGAGTACCGCTGTTGTCGGTACGGATTATATGGGTTGGAGTAGTAGGGATTGGAGTAGTAGTCGGAGTCATCATTCATGCTGTCATCGTAGCGCGGATCTCTGAACGTGTCGGGGTAGCGACGGTCGGGGTAGAAGGGATTGCGCACGCCGCTGTCCTCCTCCACTCTTCTCACCGGAATGCGATTCTCCTCCTTCTTCTTCTCCTTCTTGATGGTGTACGAAATCTGCAGGATGTTCTGGTCGTCATAGTACAGGGCCTCGGGCGTGTGCGTCAGATCCACCTCCACCTCGGGCAGCGGAATGACCGTCGTGAACGGCACGTAGCGGTAGGCGGGCGTGTTGTTGTAGAACATGCCGTAGTAGCCGGACGGGCGCTCGCGCCTCACCACGCGATAGCCCTGGATGATGAGCTTCGGCGTGGGCTTGGAGGGCCGCGTGATGCAGCGCAGCGACTTCTGGTCGAAGTCCACGTCGAGCAGCATGAGGTTCAGCTTGCCCTCCTTCACCATCCACTCATAGCGCGGCGAGTAGGTGCTCTTGATGTTCGCCAGGTCGTCCACCTCCGTGACTTCGGGTTTGGTGGAGTCCACATCCATGTCGGAGGACTCCACGTCCATGTCGGAGGAGTCGGACTCTTCTTCCTCTTCCTGTTTCTTCTTTTCTTCCTCCTCTCTTTTCTTCTCCTCTTCCTGTCTCTTCTTCTCCTCCTCTTCCTGTCTCTTCTTCTCCTCCTCTTCCTTCTTCTTTTCTTCTTCCTCCTTCTTCTTTCTCTCCTCTTCCTCTCTCTTCATTTCTTCCTGTCTCTTCCTCTGTTCCTCCTCCTCTCTCTGTTCCTCCTCTTCTCTCTTTCTCTCCATCTCCATTCTCTTCCTCTCTTCCTCTTCTCTCTTCTTCCTCTCTTCCTCTTCCTGTCTCTTCTTTCTCTCCATCTCCATCTCCTCCTTCTTCCTCTCCTCTTCCTCCTTCTTCTTCCTTTCCTCTTCTCTCTCCTTCCTCCGAGCCACCTTTCTCGCGTGCTTCTTCGCCTTTCTCTTCGCCTTCTTGTCCTCTTCATCCTCCTCCACCTCCATCGTCTCACTATCCACAGCATTCTTCATCGCGCTGCGGCGAGCCTCGAACTCCTCAGGAGATAGAACAGGGATTGTATGAACGGACTTCTTTCTATGCAGTGACGGCTGCTTCTTAAGAGGCACATCCTCCACAGGCGTGATCGTCGGTTCCTCCTCTGGCACCGGAGTAGCAGGCGTTTCAATCGTAGGCGCCTCCGGCTGGAGCAGCGCCTGGTAACGGCCCTGTTTCAAGCACGAGCGGTAGAACATGGACAGCGCCACTGCATCCTTGTGCATTTGAGTAATCTTGTCCTGCAAATCGAGGATCCGCTTCACTTGCTCCTTTCTTTTCATTCTGATATCATCGTTTCCATTGCTGATCACACTGTCCAGAGAGAGCAGCTCCTTCGTCAGATTCTCGTTCAGCATGCCGCAATCATACTCGTATGTGCTGAACGTCAGACGAATCGGGTAGAGAAAATCGTCCTTCAAAGCAATCGACTTCCAGTACGACACGACAATCTCCAGCAGCAACTTCTCTCTCTTGCTTTTCAGACGCTCGTAGTTCCACTCCATCTTGGACACATTATCCGCCACTTTATTGATTCCGGCAATGGCACGATCATATTCCTCCTTCGTTAGCTGTCCTTCCTCTTGACTCATTCCTTGATTACTTGTTCGAACTGTTTGCGTGGGAATGAAAAAGTGTTGTTTCAGAATAGAACCCGCAAAGAACCTTCTCGAATAGTCTTTGTGCAACTGTCACCACAAACTCACAGAAGGGATGTGGAAAGGGTATTCTATCGGATCTCGTGAGGGTATCCGAATTGCTTTGATGATCACCATGATCGTGTCCAAACGCAAAACACTGGAATTTCATAATACAAAAGAAGACTACATGTACTCCTGGCGCATTTTCATTTCGGCCTCGCTTCTCCATGTGCGGAAATGATCGCCAATACCCGACTGTCCCTTCAGACGCTGCCGCTTCATCTTCTCCTTGAAGATCTCCTTTCCCTCTCTCTTCACTACAACTCAATAGAGGCGATCAACGCTACGGCGATACAACTCATCACTCATCTCTCTCTCCTTCAATACACGGTCGATTCGTTCCTTCTCCTCTCTCTCCATTTCCTTCATCTTCCCCTTTTCCTTCTCCGCCTTCTCCTCCGCCTCCTTTCTTGCCTTTTCCTCCTCCTATGTCTTATAGGCGAAATGGGCACCCACAATCTCTTGCATAGACATGGCGCCCTTCTTGATTCCCTCATTCACATTAAAGAACTTAATCGCGGTCTTCTTTTCCTACCACTCACTGGGAAAAGAAACGGCTCACTGTATTCTTTTTTCCAACGAAGGAGAAATCGCTCGTTGAGTTAAACGCCTCGTCAAAGGAGGGAATCACCGTCTTTTGCTTCTCCGGCACCGGTTGCTTTTCCACCTTGGCTGTTTCATCCTACACAATCAGTTGCAACGAAAGGACGCACAGTCTTCTTCACCTCCGGCTTCTTCTCCTCCACCTCCGATTCATCGCTGCTGTCCGATGACTCTTCGTAGGGAACGAGAGAAATCATTGTTCGTTGCTTGCGTGGAGTCGATGAAACAAACAATGCATTCACAGCGTATCTATCCTAGTAAACATGGAATCCGGGGAAAGCACTGACGAAACAATATGCAAGGCACTGCTCACAATCATCCCCTGCTCCTCCTTTTCTATTCCTTACAGCTTCTCTGTTGAACCACCCTTCAAAAAGGATCCCAGTGTAGAAATGGAGACGATAAACGTCGAGATCATCTCCGTATCTTCCAAGCACTGTTTCGGGTGCTTATTCTCTTCTCGATCCATATCAATTTCTGCTACAAATACCATCTGCTCCTCATTGCTCTTCCAGGGATCACAGAAGTACGAGAATGGGAGAATGGGCTACACATAAGCACTCTTCTTTCATAGTCACTTCTATCAGCTCCCCGGTATACCCAGTTTCCTCTTTTAGTTCGCGAAGAGCCGTTTCACTTGGTTGTTCCCCTTCATCCACTAAGCCTAGCCATGATTGAGGTCCAAATAAACATAACTGCAGGAAAGGAAAGAGAGAACGATTCGACCGGAGCGCGATATCCCTTGATCACAAGAATGTGGGGCTCCTTGTATGCAGACCCCTTGATGATAGGAAGAATGAACACACCTATTGCATTATGGGAGAGGAAGAGCAAAAACCGTCAATCTGCTGTTTCTTTGTTGTTCTCCTCACACACTCGTATTCCTAAGTATGTCACTCGCTCTCCACCCGATTACAAGTTGCTTGTGCGTTTTCGGCTGTGTGTAGTGAAGAATCCCCATCTGCAAGAAGTGTCCAGTGTACTTCCACTCTACACTCCTTTCCGAAGAGTCGCTCAACGAATCCACAAAAGGTGGCATAACAAACAGAAACTATGCCAATTCAACAGCACGGCGCTTAATATAGGATACAATGATATCTACCTCGCTATCAGATGCACGCGACTTCAACTAGGTGTCAGGAACAGTCAACACACGCACATCTTCTCGGATGGTGTTCTCTAGCTTCTCTGAAAACTGAACGCTCTCCTTCTCGCACAGCTGCTTCCACACAGCGACGAACAACTGAAGAAGCACCTTCTTCCGACTGCCCTTCCAACTGTAACTGTCCAGCATATCGAGTTTCAGGTCCTTCCCGCCGTTGCTATTGTCGTTCTCTACGCTCGCTTCCTCCTCCTCCAGTCCGTGCTTCCTAGCCGCGATGGAGGCCTTGGAGCGATGGAGCTTGTCTCGCAATGACCCTTCGTGCTTCCTCCTCGACGACAGAGAGAACTTCGAGGAGGACTCGGATGAATCGGAAGAGAGGGAGAACCGATCATCGCCCACTGCGGTGAAGAAGACGAATGGAAAGAAGCGAACAAGGATATTGAAACACTCGTTGACAGATGACATCATCGAGGAGGAGCGCTTCTTGTCCACTCGCCGATAGGGATTGCCAAAGAGGTTTGGGTTCTGCCGCACTTCTCCGGTGCGGTAATCTCTCAGCTCCGCATGCTGCGCCAGGTACTTCGTATAGTCGCCCATCTCGGCAATTGTACACTAACCCTGAGCTCCCTTCTCTGTACATACCTTTTCATCCTCCTTCAGAATTCTGAGTCGCTTTCCGCGTTGAATGACAGATTCCTCGTCTTCCCGTTTCCTTGATTGTTTCCCCTTATTCTCGTTCAGAAGGTAGCTGCGAAAGAATGCCAATCCAATTTTGTTGTCCATGGGTTAACGCATCCTCTTTTCTGTGATGAAACAAAGATGACAAAAACAGGGGAGAGCCCAATCAGTGAAGGAACACGTCAGCAGTCGTCTCTCTCGGGGAGCGGAGGACATGGGAAGGGGATAGAAACACTGTGTCTATGGATCATCATCCCCAAACAAGCGTACCGCTTAAGATACGCATAGTAAATGTGTACGTACTCGAGTGGAACTGTCTGGAGCCAGGAGAGGATCTTCTGGACATCCTTCGCCCTCATCATGTGGACGAACTGCGGGAAGTCCGGAGGGAAGAAGACGATTTTGAAGGCGTTCTCGCCCATGTCCAGACACACTCCGTACACATGGTTGTCCTCTCCGAGCAGGTAGGCATGCACATCGTCCATCTGCTTCACGCAAGACTGCAGAATGAAGGCGAACAGTTTAATATCGGATTTCACACCCTCTCCGAAATCGGTCACCTGATCCTCAATCACGTCATGAGGCACGCCCTCCGTGTCCAGCGTGTTCTACTCATCACTCTCACCTCGCACTTCCACAATCACCACGTCAACAGGCACCACGTCGCGCGTGCACACCAGATGGAATGACGGCACGGCGGGCCGCGGCGAGCCTTGCTCTGGGTAGGGGAAGAACGAGTGCGTGTACTGTTCCTCGCGGAAATAGTCGCCCAGCAGCACGTCGGGAGACTTCGCAGAACCGTCGCCCTTGGCGACCAGAGGAATGGGAATGGAAATGGCTGCGTGAGACACGGTGATGTGATTGCTGATGCGGGAGCCGGGGCCTTTGAGGCCAGCTGGCAGGTAGTTGTTCTGGATGGTGACGAGGATGATAGGACGGAGGGGAATGAGCGTCTCGAGCAGTTTGTCGTTCACGCGCTGCGACTTGACGAAGAGCGCGTTGGTGCAGCTGAGGCCCGTCATGGTCGAGTCCACCACCACCAGCTGGCCGTCGGTGCTGTTGCACAGCGCGAACAGTTTGCTGCTCTAGCGTGAAGAGGAGGAGGAGAAGGAACGGAAATGTCCAGCGGGGTGTTGTTGAAAAAGGCAGGGGAGTAGACGACGTAGGCGTTGAACTGCATGTTCCAGCGGAGTGGGCTGAGAGAGCAGCCGAAGGAGCTGAAATCGAAGGATGATCCGCCATTCATCACGACGAGCGCGGAAGTGAGCAGAATGTAGTAGATGGGGCAAGTAAACTGTCTGAATCGGCCCCTTCCCTAGTCATCATCCCCGCGACGAAACCAAACCCTTGTCTCGAACTTATGCTCCAAAATGTATTGATTCATCCGATTTACGCTATTGCACACAAGATCCTTGCATGGAACCACTCCCAATGCCTGAAGACTCCTCAGTTTCTACTTCATTACCCTCCACTGAAACGTACCTGTGTCGCCGAATTGCAATCGTAAAAGTGGATGTCATCTGTGGACTCTCCTGTGAAAATGACGATAGGGATGTCTGGGGTGCAAAGACTCGCAATGTTCACGCTCTGTACATAAAGGAAATGAAGGAAGCAGCACAATCTCCTGAACGATGCTGAACATCGTGCTTTTGGAATAGGTCATCTGGTTCATATGCGCAGACGTATCAACCATAAAGCACACGATGCTCTTCGGCATGACTCCCTTTCCACAAAATGATCTCTGACTTCGTTATTGTGCTGTTTGGTTTTTTCGTTTTAATCTTCCTTCTGTGGATTGTCTTTTCCTTGGTCCAGAAGATGAAGAACTCCTCTTCTATTGATGTATGCTCAGTGTGCCCACATTAGTGCATAGAAAGAACTGAGAGACTACGAACAGCTTTTAAGAGAGTGATTTCTTCCCTTGCTGGCTCTGATGCGTAGAAGAGAAAGCCGGAAGGTTAAGATTGTAAATAGAAGAGGAACCGCTCCCAGAGAGCCTGTGCCCATTCTTTCCAAGGCAGAATTGGAAGAAGCTCGCATAAACATGGTAATCACTCCAAAGCTTCATGACTCCCTAGTCAACTACCGAAAGCGAGTCCGAGGAGAGCTACAGCTCAGACGATTACTCTTCAGATGAATAGGAACTGCTTCCTATTTGAATCGTTTTTCTCCATGATTCTTAAGAAACACGTTAATTTTTCAGCACATACAAGTACGTGTACATTCCCTTCGTGTCCTCCTCGCTCAAATCCGGATACAGCTCCCGCAGTGACTCCAACCCCTGCATCTCCTCCCCTACAGATGATGTATAGGATGCGGCGTAACAGTGTCTCAATGCCAGTTCATACGTCATGCTCTCGCACAACGAGAACACCATCTCCATCTACGCCTCACATGTCAGGATCACCCGAACTGCATCCGGGGGATTGAACGAAACGATTAGAAAGGAACCACCTGGCTTTAGCACGCGATGAACTCCCTCCAAATAGCGAGGGATGTTTGCAAACATCTCCTCTGAACACAAGAATGTATCCAGCGTGCTCTTGTCGATGACAGAGTCGAATGTGTTATCGTCAAAGGATAAGTCGAAGCAATCCATCACTTGGTCTACACATCAATCAAAGCAATAGCATGTACATGATACAGATTTGTAGTTACCGTCTCGCCTTTTATTGTTCTCGATCACAACCGAAGAAATGTCAATCCCCACCAATTCCCGATATCCGTCCTCTGCCATATCCCGGCACAGTGCTACGCAATATCAGCTGTTTGGAATCAAGTACAGGAGTTGCCGCAGCCGGGAAAGAGAATCTTGTCCGTTCTTTTGATAAAACGTTCAATATCAAATTGTTTCAAACTGTTGTAGTTCATAACCCTATGTCGTCGTATCGATTTGAGAATACACACCATTCATAGGGAGTCGTCGATGAAGAGTAGCGTTTGTCCCAGTAATCCGTTGAGATGTAGTTCTCGTCCATGCCCGTTGCAGTGCAGAGAGCAAAGAGGGAGGAAAGAGAACTCTGGACACATTATCCACATGTCAAAACCAATTCCAGTACCCTTCTTTTCACAGAAGACCGTAGTTACCGAAAATCAGCCTAAGCAAGTAGTCCGTCGGTGATGAACAGTACTACATCGCAGTGAGTGTCTACTCCAACCTGCTTCATATTCTCGTCACCAATGACGGAAAGCCTGGGAATTGTGTAGGAGTTCATGCATTTCCTCACAGACAGATCCAGTTCATTCCGCACGCTCAGTTTGGAAGCGACCCAACACAGCAATACAAAATCCAATCGCTTTTGGGAGAGCTGACTCCATTGCATGAGCTTGTGATCAAACAAATCGCTTCCTGTGCGACGTAAGCATCCGGCACTCTCATTTCCCGTAGCATTTCCTCGTATGCAATTCCCTTCCTTTGCCACCTGAAACTCTCCCCACAGCTACATCGAGAGGACCTTACGCTCCTGATCCACTCGATTCGGACATTCATCGATAGTCATCAGGATGATATCAAGAGTTGCTACCAAAAAATCCTGTAATCAATTATGTGTTCTGTATGGTGTCAGTTGTGTTTGTTGTTCATCACCCATGGTTCCCGCCATTTCTTTTCTCTTGAGAAGCGAATACGATGAATAGCTGTCCACGCAGCTGTCCGTCTCGTTGGCTAGATCCCTCTGAAGTGGCTGCCATCGATAAGGAAGATGATCATCTCCCTCCCGATGTTGTAAAGAATGTACACATCTGGGTCAATAGTCACAAGAAACCATTGCAAATGAACCCGTTTGACGTGGCTTCCTTCAGTTCGGACCGAATGCGCTTCCAGGGATACGAAAAGTCATGGAACGAGTTTCACTACCAGTTGCAGAATGGAATGAACATGATAGAAGAGGGAAAGCAGAGAATGGAATCCAGTTGATGCTCGCCTCTTTCGAGTGTGTACTATAGTTGTCATGGTCAATTGTTGCTTTTGAGCGTCTGTTTGTTCTGGACCCAACCATCCTTGTCATTATTTCGTCGTCCAATCCGTCATCACTTTTTCCATTCAGTGTAGCAGGACTATGGAACCGAACGAACCATCTCCAAAACCCTTACAGGTGCCAACACCTAAGACATCTCCTTTGTCAAATCAGCCCGTCCCATTTGCACACGTAATGCATTTTGAATTGTCCTTCATTTGGCTAGAGACTGTGCTCCACCCCTTTCATGCTTTTCCGAAACAGAGAATTCAAGTCGTTCGCATCGCGATACTCGTCTCTGTCGAATGCAGAAATACTCAACATGTATGTGTGCATGTCCGATGGTGATTACGGGTAGTATGTTTGAGTATTATCGAAACGACACGGTAACGCAGAGGAAATACAAGCATCTGTTCGAGAAGGAGGTATGCATCCCGTTGGCCGTGTTACGTAGTTATCCAACTCGAAACAGTCATTCCAGAACTCCATCCTCCTGAGAACGAAATTGGCTCCGATTTGCAATACTGACAGCAAGTGTGCCCTCTTCCATCCCGTCATTGCTAGGAACACTAATGCGCCGTTTCCACTCTCCGGAAAGACTCCCTCTATATATACTCCCCCCAAAACGTATTCGTGGTGCTGTATTCTGATGCGTCAGTTTCCCCACAATACCCAAGTCTTTTACGCCCCAGATGCAGGTATACCTCCTTGAAACCATATCCTATCACGTCAATCTGTCCCACTCTCGTTGTGTTCAGCTTCTTCGTTGAGTCGTAGACCACTTGAACTGGAATGCGATTTGCTCCTCCTTCCAGCATAAGTGGAACATTCCCCTTTCCGTCGAGAACGCCAAGCGCATTTGGCATGCTCTGGCCTACGGAAAGCAAGTCGATACGGATGATTCCGATGATGAGCTCCTCTTCCAAACGGATGGGAAACCGTTCGTGCTGGAGAAGTACCTCGCCGAACGCAATCGCGCCCTCTTCCAGAAGAACACCCTGCTGTCCATCGAGTATCCTCTTTTTCTGCCTTGTTGGAACGGAGTGTCGGGGTTACGCATAGCCGACTGTGATTTGATGAAGATCAGCATGAGCTGCCCTGCTTCCATTCTCCCACTCCACGACTATACAGAAGAGTACCTCACCGCGGAAATGAAAGAGAAAGACAAGCTTGCTTCTGTGCTGTCTTCCATGTCAGAGAGTAGCGGCGATGTTACGGAGTCACGAGTAGCCTTTTCTGTGAGTGAGGAAGAGATTAAGAAGTCGTGGGGACCTGTACGCATAAAGCAATTGAAGGATGTACTAGATGACATTAGTATCGTTTCTGAAGAGCATAAGCAACTGCTCACTCAACTGCGTGACTTGAACTAAGCCAAGTGCCCTTTTCCACTCTGTTTGTCACAAACATGTTATGAGACTCAAGCAACGGTTTATTGTTTGTTACGTCGAGAAGATCGGGAGTAGCAAGGATGTTGCACTCACGGAGAATCTGATCGCCAAAGCCGTCAAGGTAGTTTGTTGAGGCTGTGCTTTTAGCACTAGGATCAGTTGGAAAACGATTTTGGTATTATGACGGCATCAAAGGATAGTGTGATGCTGACGAGTATGTTGCCGTCTTTCCGTTTGACGAATAGTGAAGCACTACGACAATAACTCTGGTTACGGCATTTTGGTATGCTCACGAGGAAATGTGGACAAAGTCCGCACCTCTCTCTCCTTCCTCAAAGAGATTGGCATTGCCAAGGTGCGGTTCTCTATGATTGCCACGAAGAGCATCGAAAAGCGGGCATTGTCCGTGCTGACGACCCTGAAGGAGATGAAAGAGAAGGAGAATCCGTAGTGTAGTTGTAACATGGTGTTGTTTGTTCTTTGATTGTTTTTTCCAACGAACAGGTGCTACACAATCGCCTTGCGCAACTCAAACGCATCTAGAATGAAAGGAAGGCACTCACTCCTACTCCTTATCAGCACGCGCTTCTTTGTAGCAAAGGCGGTCTTTGACAGAGAAACCTTCGTAACAGAGGGCACATCTAATCATCACTCTGAACACCTCCCTTCACTCTCAATCGTAATGGTGTGCGCATTCGTGAGCGATTGGGAGCACTCGTCCTCGCAGGCGAACACCTTCAGCGCGGGCAGGACTACACATTCACTCGCACACCCACAGTCACTTCGCATGGTGAAGAAGGTGTTCTCCTTCTTCGCGTCGAAGACGAAGGCATTGTACCCGAGTCGAATGGAGGTCAGCTCGGGCAGGTCCACACATCACTCTCTCCCACCACACTCACTCTCAAAGGAGACACGCGAACACTCATGGAACGCGTAGGATCCGAACACGAGTGACTTCAACTTCGGCAAGTCTATTCATCATTTTAGCAGTGAAGTGCAACTCCTCAGTACTAGCGACGAAGCGTAATAGAAGCTGTAACAGCAGTGGTTCTCCTTCAAATCGCCCATCGACACGGACTCCAACAATGGCACGTTCTCAATCTCGCACACTCCAAAGTCGGAGAAGGAATAGCCCCCGATTCGCAGCTCTCGGACCCGTGGGCAATCCTTCAAATGGAACTCGCGGCTCGGGTCGCGGAACGCGTCCTTCGGGTGATTCGTGAAGCTGCCACGTCCAATGACAACCCTCTCCAGATTCTCCATCTCAACCAGTTTCACCTTGTCCACGCCTCGGAAGGACTCGTTCCCCACAATCAGCTCCTTCAAAAATGGCAGCAGCGACAGCAGCTTCTCCTCTCCCTTGCTCCCGTTACAGCAATTCTCCTGCACCTCCAAGCACTCCACCTTGTTGCAAAACTCCATCTCGCCCTCGTTCTCCGCCGTGATCACCACCTTCCTCTTCGCATGCGCGTCTCTTATCCACACGCCGCTGTACGCCACCTTCTCGCTGCGGTCGAAGTGCGTGCCTCGGCCCCAGCGCTGGCCGCCGCACCACTCTCCCTGGTACTCCTTCGTTCGGATGTCTGAGTAGTACAGCGTGCCATAGCACACGTTCACGTCGCCGATCCGGAATCCCTCGTACTTCTTCTCGCCTTCCTTGTCGTACAGCACGCCCCAGCCATAGGGCTGCCCCTGATGCACTTCTCCTTCCCATCTCTCTCCTTCATCATTCAAATCCAACACCGTCTTGCTCGTGTATAGCATCGAATCGTCCACGCGGATGATCTTCTTCCGCAGCAAGTCGCACACCACATGGCGGTGTCCGTCCCACTCAACAAACAACTCTTTTCCCAGATTCAGCACAAATCCCGTGACCTCAAAGTTCTGGATGGATTCCGTCAGCCCGTCGCCGTTCAGAAGAAGGGCCATTCCGTGAGCTATAGGCGTGCGGACCGTGGAAAGGAAGTACTTCAAGAACATGGAGCGAATCAGCAGGGACTTCTTCAGCCGCTGAACCCTCTTCACAGCGTCCTTCACGAAGGGGTGCTAATCATGACTCCACAGCACAGCACTTACCTCCATCAGCTGCTTCACACTCCAACGCTCCTCCACATCCTTCACCAAACACCTCTTCACGAAGTCCACAAACTCGGCTGACCATTTCTCGCTGGGAAGAGAAGGAGGATCCAGACTCCGAATCAGCTGCTTCGCCTACTTGTCACACGCCCTCTGTGTCACAACCGCCGTCATGGAACCGCGGTAGGGGTTCTTGTCCTCGGCCAACTCGTAAAGAGTCATGCCCAAAGACCACGCATCACTCTTGCAACAGGGATTGCCGGATATGTATTCGGGGGACAGGAAAATGACACTGGAAGTGTCATGATCCTGAACATACCCGATGCTACCCAGAGTTACCGTTCCCATTGGGTCCATGAAGATGTCATTCATTTTCACTCTCTATGTGTAACCCTAACGATGTTGAAACGACTCCGTGAACAATGTCCATATCGTGGAGAGGCGATAGTGCAAGGAGACAGAAAGCAGCAATCACGCGGAATTCGTCCTCGCGTATTTCCGAAAAGTGATGTCGATACCGTCCAATCGATGAAGCGGCCGTTTGTTCCATGACAACCTTTCAACATGATAATCAAGCAGCATTTCCTACCACCAAATGAGAATCCGTCTTGTACACTCCTTTGATACTTGTTATCATGGGTAGATCGCAGGACTTCAGCTTCAGGAGCGAGTTCGCGTAGGCCTCAGCATCCGCACAAAGCGGAATGCGCTTCATCACAACCGATGTGTTGTCTTTCACGCACTTACCAAAGGAAGTGGTGACAGTGGAACTACAGGATTCAACGCTTCTCGATCCCTTACGCTCGCGTCAACTCGTTTGTGATGGCATAGTCAGATGATGGAAAGGGAGGAATGGCGTCCATTGTATCATCTATGAGTGTGGTAGAATCACTTAGATGAATGTGACTGTGGTTTTTCGTTAAAGTACAGATGATTGTGAGTTTAGTAGGGGTATGGAAAAGGGAAACACAACAACTGAAGCGAATCATCACAGAAGGGTCAGGGATATACGCGAAACAGTGAACAAGATGTGATGGGTTTCATTAAGATGATTGTGTACCGAAGATGATGAGATTGCAAGAATACTGAGAATGGATGTAATGAGACATGCATAAGTGTGTTGATAGATGCTACAACGCCTGTGTTGCTTAGAATGAGTTATTGTTTGTTATTTGATCCTGATTGGATGCATCACGTCATGGCAGACGAACCTTATCATGAGTCACTTCAGCTTGTTGTGAACACTGGATTTCAAGTCGCTGTAGATGAATTGAGGGGATGATCAGTTGCTGCACAGTGGTACTAGAACACCTCAACAACCGTGTTGTCTTTCGGTAACCACGTTGATCATATGATGTGACTCTCCAAACACACACTTGGCAATCCAAGCCACAACACACTTTCCAACAAACACCCACAACCTCTTGTCAAGAATGCATCCTTACAGCATCATGTTC
>OIWT01003441.1_pt1 | contig 14506 bp, 20 predicted proteins | sample 1587701 | NCBI WGS metagenome assembly OIWT01 (sample SAMEA3888904, study PRJEB22519) | human gut metagenome | biome: human gut; feature: human-associated habitat; material: faeces | place: Denmark | collected 2009
ACGATCCTCATTAGTACACACCCTCTTCCTCCCAGCTACTTCAGCATTTGTGGAACAGTTGAAGGTTCTTGTAGGGTCTCACAGTTCCACGTCCTTCACCGTGCGTTCCTTCACGTATGCATTGAGTGTCGCCGCACACGCAGCACCTTCACGTATGCATTGAGTGTCTCCACACATGCAACACCTTCACGTATGCATTGAGTGTCGCCACACACGCAACACCTTCACGTATGCATTGAGTGTCGCCACATATGCAACACCTTCACGTATGCATTGAGTGTCGCCACACATGCAACACCTTCACGTATGCATTGAGTGTCTCCACACATGCAACACCTTCGCATATGTCCGGATTGCCACATGTGCATGACTCCATCGCTACCCTCGCCACCCACGCAACTCCTTCACTCCTCCCATGATTATCATCGTTGCCATACACAACTCCTCCATCGCTATACGGAACTGGGTGCGCTCGTTCGAGATGTGTTCTTCCCTCGTGTCTACGCTTACATCACTTTAATTCTCCGTGAAAGAAAAGGAATGGACATCACCCCACTTCCAAAACAGCTACAGCGTCCTGATTCCACAAGCAAGTCACAAAACAGCGGCGACGACACCGATATAGCAGCAGCTCCCTTCTCTAGCAATCCAACGTTCCTTGCATTCCAACAACTCAATGGACACTCAAAAACAGCAAGTAGCAGACGTTTTGTTTCATACATCACGAAGCGCACACAACTCGTATTATAGGAACCAGCAGGAATCACAAAGAATGAATAGCACGCAATTCCAATAACTACCCTTCCAAAGCAAGCATATCCCTATTCTTCATTCTAACTATCATCGACACAAATCATGAATACCCTCCATGAAAGGAAAACAAGGTACTATAGTGGATTCCCCCCAACCGTGCTTCTCTGCAAAGTTGTTATGCCTCTTCAATTCTGTCCATCCTGCAATTGCAACCCCTCGGAACCAAACGTCGCAAACGGGGAAGCAACCCCATAGTAGGAAGATCCCATTCCCTCTGATAATCGCGGGGAATCTTGGGTTCCTCCTTCCTGCTCATTCTCTCTTTTGTTAGCATGAACTCTTTTCTTGCCGTTGTGGCTTTGTCACTACTGGTTGTTGCGCAGGCTTCGAAGCCGGTACTCCGTTTCCGCGACGATGGCTTCTTCGATGTGATGCAGGTTCCTCTCTGCAGCGTTATCTCACTCCCTAGTTTACTGATCTTCACTATGGAGAGAGCCTCGAGAATGATGTCAATACGACTCGCCTTATGGAGAATATCGTCAAGCAGGAGAAGCCGGACTTCATTGCCTTCACGGGCGATATGGTTGCCGGTCTTTCCATCCTGCTTCGCGTGATGTTTAGGATACAGTTGGGACAAGACGAAGGGATGGTACGAGAAGATGTGGGACCGCTGGACCACTGTTATCCGCGATTTAAAGGTTCCCTACGGCTACACCCTTGGCAATCACGATTCTGAAGCCGATCTGAGAAGAAGAGAGATTGTCAGCGTGGATATGAAGAACCCTTACAGTCTTACCGAGCTTGCTCCCGAGGAGTTGGAGCAGGCCAGCACCTTTGTCCTTCCCGTTTACTCCTCGAAGAACCCCGAGGAGGTGGTGATGAACCTGTGGTTCTTTGATAGCGGGGACTACAACTGCATGGGACTGAAGGGCTATGGTTGCGTGGGTCTGAACACTGTTCAGTGGTACCGTGAGAAGTCCAAGGAGCTGGAGGAGAAGCAGGGTGGAAAGAAGCCGGGTGTGGCATTCATGCACATCGCTCCGCCGGAGTACATGTATGCGTACAATGTTGGACCACTATGCTGCAATGACCTGTAGCACTATCCCTCGTGGGGAAACAAGACCGAGTTCTCTGGATGCTCGTCGATGGACACGGGCCTGATTTCGGCCTTCAGAGAGAGGTAGTTTCATCCCGGGTTCTCGTTTACGAGATAGAAAGGATGTGTTTGCGCTTTTCGTCGGCCATGATCACAGTAATGACTACGTGAATGACTTTGATGGATTCCTGCTGGGTTATGGTCGTAAGACGGGATACGGTTGCTACGGACCTCCAAAGGGGTGTGTTTCTGTGGAGGAGAGTGAATCGTAGAATGCAGCGTGGTGGTCGTGTTCTCCGCTTCCGTGAGAGGGACTTCAACATGGAGACCTTCATTGTGAATGAGGATCTGACCCACGAGGTGCAGAAGCCGGGCAAGGCGCAGCTGAAGCCTCAGGATGTGTGTAATGGCATGAAGCCTCCCATGAAGTGATGTGTTTGTTGCTTTAAGTCTATGTTTTTTGTGAGTAGGTGGAATTGCCGTTATGTGTAGTGATTGCATTTGTGTGTTTGTAGTCATGGTTATGGGTGATAATCATGCTTGTAAATCACAATCACCCATGCCCTATCCACACACAAATCCTAATTACACAAGCAGTAATCACACACACAAGCAGTAATCACACACACAAGCAGTAATCACACACACAAACCCTAATCACACACACAAACCCTAATCACGCACACAAACCCTAATCACGCACACAAGCAGTAATCACACACCCAAACCACAAACACACATATACTAACAAACACACAACACAGTCGTCTTCTTAGGAAGAGTCTTCGTCTTCTTCGACTTCACGACAATGATGGCGACAACAGCGCCAATGACTACCACGGCAGCAACACAAATCAGCACGATGACCACAACGGGCACCTTATCCTCCTTGCAGCAACCAAAGTCCTGGGTACGGGTGTACTCCACGTTGCTGTCCAGCACAGTGCCAGTAGAAGCCACGTCCAGAAGCTTCAGCACGCCCAGGCTCTCCACAATATCGTCAGAATAGGTAATCAGCACATCTACTCCTCAATTGTTCGGCTCACTCATACCCGTGTTGAAACGGAGATGCAAGATGCGGGACTTGTTGAAATGGCCGTTGTACGAGTACATGATGCCTTTGAAGCCAACATCCACGCAGTGCAGCTGCCTAGAAGGTCATCCTTCATACAAAACACTACTGCACGCTCATAATTTCCTTCTTCACCAGAACACCCTTATCACACTTAAGCGAGTTCATTACGTCGTCAGAGAGGACCTTAATGAAAAGGTTGTTACCAGTAACCTCCCAATCCTGCCAGTTGTTGGTAATGCTGGTGACAAACCAAGTATAGCTCAGATGAAGCAGCTGGCGGGTGCTGTTGCAGGATCTGTTCATGTAGTAGGTGACGTTCAGCTGGAGGAAGGAAGGAACGCTCTCCTCGTAACCAGAGAAGGTCCAAGCGTAATCCTTCGCTACGGGTCAAAAGGGCCGCGCGCTCGTACAGATCAGCAGTCCAGACAGGCACTGGCTCTCGTACACACCGCAGTCTACATCATCACTCGTATAAAAAGCGTATACGGGGATAGTTATCAATGTACCCCTGTCCTGACTCGTCCTTCTTCACAATAGGAGTAGAAGGAATGAAGGAGCCGTAATCAGGGTTCATTCCGCCCACCAGTTCGTACGGAGTGGGATTGCGGGCCACAGCAAGGGACAAAATAATAGCAAGAGTCACAAAGGAATTCATTCAAAACTAATTATGAGAAATGAAAAGAAGACTAGAACAGGCCCAGTTCTTTATGGTCCCTAATAGCACACTGGAACAGCAAAACGGTTTATCTAGTGTACGGAACTACTGGACCTGGCAAACGGATGCTCTTTTTTGTGAAAAGCGTTGTTTCTACGTGTTGCTTCCATGGATGAGTGCAATTCTATGTGCACAACCGGCTGTGGCAATGGGACGCAAAACCAACGGACGCCTCATGTTCAGTACGTATAGAGGATGATCGCGTTATTGAGATGCGTACGAGGTCATTCGCACCCAAACAATTCACTCTTCTCTTTTCCACCGATCGATTTCCTTAGTATTCGTTGGAATGAGCAAGTCCTCTCTCGCGACGCAGCTGCAGGGCATCATTCGCGCCATTGGTCCAAACGCCTTTGCTCTCTCTGTACATGTGAAGCCGAATGCAAAGAAGGCGGGGATTGAGTGGGAGGAAGAGCAGCTGAACATCAAGCTCAATTCGCCCCCGGTGGATAACAAGGCAAACAAGGAAGTGTGCGAAGTGATCGCGAAGATGGTCGATGTGCCAAAAGGACAGGTAGTTGTCTCTGCTCTGTTTTCCCTTAGGTGTCGGTGATCCGGGGCGGAAAGTCCAAGGAGAAGGAAATCCAAGTGTGTGGGACGACGATGGAATCCATTGTGAAGAAGCTGGAGGAAGCATTAGAGTGACCAGGTATTTGTTGGAAAACAGATGCATGCAGAGGTGGCCACCTGCGCTCGCTTTGACAGGGGAATGTAGGAGGGACGGAAACATCGATAGACGAGAATCGCCGCTATAACAGTGATGAGCAGGAAGAGCGGCAGTGTGGAGGTAGTACGTCGAATCGTGGAGGCGCATGCTGCCTGATAGTTTGTGCTGTGGGTGCAATTGGAGTAGTGAATGGGGAGTGCCAGTTGGGTTGCTATCCATCATCCATTCTCTTTGCACTCACAGGAGCACTGTATGTTGAGGGTCACCGGTCTGTCGTACTCTCTGTGCTTGCTCACGCCATCACCGCAGTGCATGTCTCTGCAATTCAGCCAGCCCAAGGAGCCATACAAGTAGTTGATGCACAAATCGTAGGGCTTCTCCAACTGGATGGCGTCGCTGCACTGGAGCGCTGCTCTCCCCTCAGTGGAATGGAATGCAATCGTTTGGTTTAGAACGGAGGACACGGCCGTAATGGACGCTACACATCACTCGGAGATGGCTGAGCGACCGCTCTTCTGCTGCACATCGCGGAGGGAGTAATGCGTGACAATGGTGTAAAGAGTCCGATTATTGCATGAAGCATTGTCGTAGAACACTTCCGTCTTTGTCAATTCCCACTCGTCACCCTTGGTGATTGAGATGGAGTACGAAGAGTCTATGCTGGCAAGAATACGAGAGAAAAGACTCTTCTCTGCATCGTAAGCACACGTTGCAACAGGACAGCCTACGCGTTTGACAACCATGTCAATTCCATACAACTCTCTACACCGGCCGTCAGATAGAAGGCTATCAGTAGAACCCAGTACCACATAGTAATTGGAGAATGCCTTCAATACATCACTCGTCAAAAAGAGCCTTGTTTTTTGCCACTGCTTGGAGAATCGGCTCATTCGTAAGGAAGGGGATCGTGATTGGCATGAACAAGCAGCAGAGTCCGTTCCCTGTGAATGCCAGAGTTCACATGCAAAATGGGATGCCCCAAAGAGCGGGGGAAGAGAGGAGTGAGAATGCAAATCAAAGTGATAATAAAGGAGTCGTAAGGGCTGTGGTTCATGATATTTCCCGATCGGGAAGAGGCGACGAGACCATTTCCGTGAAGTTGAGTCAGCCGGTGGTTGGCTTTGTCAACAACCCGTGTTTCGAGTGTCGATCCCAAAGCGGAGAGATTGTGCGCGATTCCTTCTCGCGGTACCGCTTTACGTGGTATCGCAGCCGCAAGTACTATTTGTGTAATTCGGAGAACTGTATCAACATGTACTCGCGAGAGAATGCCGCTGCGGAGATGAAGTGCCAGTGTTTGACCTGTTTGCAGTTTGGAAACGAGCGCTTGTCGTATTTCTGTTGCCCTGAATGCATGAGACGCGGGTGGAAGTCGCATTGTCTGTTCGTTTCGCCGCCTCTTTTCATGGCGTAGCACTCACCAGATTTCGTCCAATTCGACGGTCCACGTGCAGAAGAAGCTGCCGATTGACGCAGGCATGACGGTCGAAGATCTGGCGGACCTACAGGTGAAACGGGCGCGCAATCAGCGAACGGCGCTGGAGGGCTGGGAGAAGGTGTCCTCGGACCGGTTGCGTTGAGTGGCAAGGCTGACGAGCAGAGAGTACACCCCCACGGAGGCGGACATTGGGCACAAGCTGAAGGTGGAGGCGGTGAGTCTGGACACCAACCGCGTGGCTCTCTCCGCCGAGACGCGCGCCGTGATTGACCGTACCGCCGCTGCAGAGGGTCACCCGTAGAGCCGCCCTTCGCCAGGCCGCGGCAGTGGTTCTCGCGCTCCATGAACTCCATGAACTCCGTGAACTCCGGAAACCCAATGAACTCCATGAACTCCATGAACTCCATGAACTCCATGAACTCCATGAACTCCGGAAACCCAATGAACTCCCTGCCGAGCAACTGCCCGACGCTGACGATCACGTCGTACAACATGCTGGCGGACGTGTACTGCCGGCCGGAGATGTACAGCCGGTGCCCGCTGGAGGCGCTGAGCTGGGAGTACCGGCGCAACCGGCTGGCGAAGCAGGTGGAGGCGCGCGACAGCGGGCTGTTCTGCTTCCAGGAGGTGGAGAAGGGGCAGTTCGAGTCGTTCTGGGTGCCGGAGATGAAGAAGCGCGGGTACGCGGGTTAGTAGGCGCGGGTGGGCGGCGTGAGGCGCAGCTTCACCACCAAGACGCGGCTGGTGAACGGCTCGGACGAGCACGTGGACGGTTGCGCGACCTTCTTCAAGGAGGAGCTGTTCTCGCTGGAGGGCGAGATGGACGTGCACTTCAACGACCTGGCCGAGGCCATGTACCACCGCGGCGAGATCACCCAGGTGGGCGCGCGGGCGCGGCGTGAGGGCTAGGCGCAGTATCAGCGGCTGAAGCACGGCAACGTGGCGCACATCCTGCGCATGCAGTACTACCCCAGCGCGCGTAGCGGCGCGGCGGGCGCGTGAGGCGTAGAGCTGCCGCCGATCCCCTTCTTCCTGTGCAACTGCCACCTGTTCTGGGACCCCAAGTTCAGCGACGTGAAGCTGGTGCAGGCGCTGCAGCTGCTGCTGCAGATCCGCGGGATCCTGATGATGCTGCCCGTGGCGCTGCCGCTGATCATCTGCGGCGACTTCAACTCGGAGCCCAACAGCGCCGTGTACGAGCTGATGAGCACCGGCCGCGTGTCGCCCAACCACCCCGACCTCAAGGAGGACCCCGAGCGGATCATCGCCAGCATGGGACTGAGCAACTTCCACCACGAGCTGAACCTGCGCTCCTGCTACAAGGAGACGATGGGCCAGGAGCCGCAGTACACCAACTACACCGACATTTACCAGGGCTGTCTGGACTACATCTGGGTGACCGCCGCCTCGCTGCACCCGATGAAGGTGTCCGTCCTGCCCAGCGTACAGGAGCTCTGCTCGTTCGAAGACCTGAAGCTGCCGAACCCCAAGTACCCCAGTGATCACTTGGCCCTCGATTGTACTATGGCGATTGACGCGATGCAAGTAGTTCGTTGATGTGTGTGTTTTGTTTCATTTCATTCTGATTTGGGTGTGTTTTGTTTCATTTCATTCGGATTTGGGTATGTTTTGTTTCATTTCATTCGGATTTGGGTGTGTTTTCTCTCATCTCATCCACGGATTGTGTGTGCTTCATTCGGATGTGTGTGCGTTTGAGTCACACACCAACTAATTAAAATCACACCACTCTATTAAAAACACACACCACTTCATTGAAAGCACACTCGCATCAACTCAAATCACCAATCCATTCCCAATCCCATCCCTCGAATAGAAGACGCAGCAATGCAAGACCAAACAATACAAATCAAACGAGGCGGTAAGATCGGGAAACAGAAGGTTAGATCGTAGCCATTCCTCGGATTCCCGATACCTGGACCGATCAATCCATTGAGCGCGTTGTGAATGCTGTAAACCACGTGTTCCGGGAAACGCGTGGAGAAGACAGCTTTCAAGCCATTTTCCGCGTCCTTATAAGCAAATGCGGATAAGAAGTAGATTTCCAGACAGCTGTGTGTCTATAAGCAGCAGGAGGCGTTAATGCAGAAGGTGAAGATGTGCGTGAAGGCGAATGTGGAGGAACGCATGGAGCAACTAAAGGGGCAGCTGGCGCAGAATGGCGCCGACTGGATCGCGGTGGTGGACAATCTCTGGGCCCACTTGCACCGCAGCATCCTCACTGTGGCCTCACTGCTCGTGTACCTGAACCAGGGCGAGCGCCAGTCGTTTCAGCAATCCCTCCTGATGAGTAGAGCCACCGTTGCAGAATACGCTCTTCAGGAGGTGAAGGCTCTGTTGCAGCAGCAAGAAACGGAGGCGGGCTCGATTCGCCGCGTAGTACTTCTCATTCCGCTTCACGCTAGCTGTACGCCGTCATTACCGATGAGTGCCACAAGGTGCGAACGGTATTCCTGGATCGCATGAAATCCGGGATGGAGGAGGAGAATGTGTCCATGTTCGACGAGCCGCGCAGAAAGCAAATCGTGAACGTGGTGGACATGCTGGACGTGCTGGGCCTGTTCGAGGAGCTCAAGCTTGCGCACTTCGCCAGCATGCGTAGTGCATCGCGAGTGCCTTCCCCATAGAGGCCTTCTACCGCACGTACGCCTACGAGCTGCTGCTGCAGAGCGCCGTGCCGGACTATCTGGAGAAGGTGGCCGCCATCGTGGAGAACGTGGGAGTGTGGGGGCATGTGCACGGTTAGGAGCAGAAGCTGGCGGCGGGCTTCTTCCGCGGGCGCGCGGCGGCGGAGGTGGAGCACGCGGTGCTGCAGAGCTGCGTGGAGCTGTTCGCGGCGGAGATGGTGACCAAGGGCCTGGCGCCCATGGTGCGCGGCCGCGACTTCGACGCGCTGGCGCGCCTGTACCGCTACTGCGCCGACGTCGCGCAGCTGCCCGAGTTGCGCCGCGGGCTGGCCGCCTTCGTCGAGGTGGGCGCGCGGCCGCCGCCTCACACGTAGCAGATGCAGCCGGAGTTCTGTCAGACCCTCCCCGTTCCCGAAACCGTGCAGTATTTCGTGGTGCCCGGGGCGGGGCGTGACGCGTAGCGACTGCTGCTGGGCCTGGCGGCCACGTGCTTCGGCGGCGACTCGCAGTTCCAGCTGGAGGTGGCCACGCGTCTGGCGGGCGTCGTGAACGCCAATTTGGAAACGTGTCTTCAATCACGCCGCCTCACGCGTAGCCTCTGCGAGCGCCTGGTGCGCTGGATTGATGAGTGCGTGGCTGCCTGCCATGCTGTCAGTGGTGCCAGCCGTGCTGATTATGTGGGAAGTGACAACAGTGCTGGTAACGTGAAGGGTGACAACAGTGCTGTTCACTCGAACACCACTGACATTGCCAGCAACGGAAGCAGTGCCAGCACTACAAACAGCAATAGCAACGCTCTCCCAGAGCACTTCGTGGAGGACGTGCTGCTGGTGGTGAACCAGATGACGCAGAAGGAAACCTTCGAGGCGCTCTACCGCGCCATGCTCTTCCGCCACCTCGTGGCCTGTCAATTTGGGGGGCGCCCCTCACGCGTAGACCACGACGTCCTTCTACCCGAGGAGATGCGCATCATCGACGAAATCAAGGCGATTTGCGGCAACGTGTTTGTGTCGCGCATGGACTCGCTGGCGAAGGACTCGCTGGCCAGCCGCGAGTTCACGGCGTACCTGCTGCAGCAGCCCGGCGGCGCGCAGCTGCTGCAGCAGTGTCAGTTCCACGTGGTGTCGAAAGGTGGGGGTGTGGGGGGCGCGTGAGACGCAGATAACGCGCTGGCGGACCAGTGGAAGGACGTGGTGTTGCCGCCGGAGCTGGCGGCGCTGCGAGAGCAGTTCGAGATGCTGTACCACGGCAAGTACTCCAGCCGCGTGCTGCAGTTCCTCTTCGAGCGCAGCGAGTACACGCTCGAGTACGTCCTGCCCGTTTCCTGTCTTGCCTCTGCTTCCAACGCCAACACCTTCAACGCCTCCAACACCTCCAACACCTCCAACACCTCCAACACCTCCAACACCTCCAACACCCTTAACGCCTCACCGACAACCCCAGAAACAACCACCATCCTCCTGACAGTAAACCTCCCGCAGTACCTCCTCCTGCACGCCTTCGCCACGGTGACCTCCTTCACCGCGGGAGACCTGCAGACGCTCACCAACCTGCCGCTGTCCGTGGTGCTGGAGACGGCGCGGCAGCTGGCGCAGGAGGCCAGCGGGCCGCTGCTGCGACTCACGCCCGGCGCCACGGACAACGCGACGAGCGTGTCGCTCTGCGAGACGCCGCGCTTTGCGTCGACGCGCGTGCGGCTGATTCCCACGGCGCATATGACGGTGCACGTGCAGCAGGCGATCCCGTCGCAGGACATGAGCGCGATGCACAAGACGAAGGTGGACGCGGCGATCGTGCGCATCATCAAGACCGCCAAGTTCATGGGCTTCAAGGACCTCGTGGCGAAGCTGAACGCCTTCCTGGACTTCATCCCCGAGGAGCAGTTCGTGAAGGAGCGCGTGGAGTCGCTCATCGCCAAGGACTACCTGGAGCGCGACGAGAAGGACCCGTCCATCCTGGTCTACCAGCCGTGGTGTGTTTGTTACAAACAGCAGCATCTTTCCAAGAACACTCAAAAGACAGCAAGCATATGGGGATACAACTAGGCACTCTCAGCCGGCTTCTCCCCTCGCTTGTTCTCGAAGAAGGAGCCGCGGTGTGTGCGGAAAACGGGCTACGCGTGATACTGAGCGTGTAAACTCACCATGGTCACGCCGTCCCAGTAGAGAAGGATGCTGAAGAGGGCAAAGGACACGACGGTGAGCAGGTCGTGCGCGGGCGTCTTCTAGGCGTAAGTGGCGACCCGTACGGCCACGTGCGCGTTCTCGTAGGCCCACATGACGGCGAGCGTGACGAAGAAGGCGAGGACCTGCACGACGGAACTGGGGGTGAGAGAGAGAGGCGAGAGGGACGTGACGACGGGATTGCTGTAGAGGACGAGGCGAGAGTAGCAGGCGTCGTAGAGGAGGCCGCTGAGGACGTAGGCAAAGAGGAGGAGCCAGTTCTGGGGGAGAGCGAGAGAACCGAGCATACCCAGGTGTGGACGAAGGTGCGGAGGAGGCCCGTCCAGAGCACGTTCAGGAAGGTGAGGACGTCGACGAAGTCAAAGCGGACGGGGTTGCGAAGGGAGTAGAAGAGGAAGACGACGATCAGCGCCATGGGCAATTGCGTCTTGTATACGTTGAATTCAAACTGGGACTGGAGCGAGGGCTAGGGATAAGGAGGGGGAGGCGGAGGAACGTAGTGGAGAAGCGTCTTGGTGGTTAGGGCGATGGTGTAGGAATTCAGAACTACGGCCACGAGGAAAAGAATCGTGGCGATCAGAACGACAATGCAACAAGAGTGACGCGTTACAAAGAGAGAGAGGCTGGAAATTAGAATAGAGGGAAGCACAAACATGATCAGGGAGAGGGAAGTCAACCCAAGAAGCAGCTGGCAGGTGCGGATCCAGGACCATCCAACCATATTGAAGAGAAACATGATGACGGAGGAAAACACGCAGGAAGACTGCATGAGCACGACCAAGTGCGTGGCCTGCAAATGGGGAGTCATGAAACAGATGACCACATAGTAAACACACCCAACGAAGGCAATGGCTCCCGTCGTCTCCGGGGGAACGAGATACTCCGAATCCTCCAGCAAATGCCGGTTCTAACGGAGTCATAACGAGCCAAATCGCCCACTCGACGCGTTGTGATCCAGTACATGACGCGGCTTGTAACACAATGCAACGAAAAGTAAAAGAAGGGCAAGAACGAGGCACCACTATCCATAAGCACGAATGAGAGAAAAAAACTCGGATTGGGTCGAATCGAGATAGCCCTTAAAGGAAACAATTTCGATACAGGAAAAGGCAATGCTCATCACGCCTAGCAGAATAATCTTCCTTTCATTCGAAAAGAGCACAACGTACAGTGACACGGTAGTACCAGGGTTTGGGAGGTTGCTCGACTTCCTCAACGCTCTACGAGTCGCGTTAGTACTGCACGGCCTACTCCAATCAGTGGTGCTTCCATTTTCTACTCTAGTCAATGCGTTTTTCCGTCTTCGTGATTCTTCTCTGCTGTTGTCTAGGCTACTCATCTGCGGTAATTCTCTCTCTGCGTGTCAATTCGTAGTCTTCGCCAAAAGAGCGCATTCCCGTTGATGTGTACATTGAGTCCATTTGCGACGACTGCCATCGTTTTGTGGCCAACGAGCTCAAGTATTTGGCGATTCATCCCGAGCTTCTTTCGCTCGTCGACGTCAGGCTCCACATCTTTGGAAAGGGTGCCGTGATCGAGAGAGATCCGCCCTACTTCTCCTGCCAATTCGGCCAAGAGGGCTGTGTTGGGAATGAGGCGCTTCTCTGCATCTACCACCACTCTCCGTCGTTCGTATCCGCCGTGCGCGTGATGGAGTGCATGTATGAAGTCGGATACTACACGGAGGCCAGCATTCGCATGTGCTTTGAGAAGTTTAACGACAGCGCGTCCGATGCTCTTCAGTGCTTCAAGGGAAGCGAGGCAGCCCAATTGCTCCTCGAGGCTGCCGATGCTACGCCTCGACTTCGCTGGGTGCCGGCGTTTTCGGACGGAGAGCGGATCCGGATCGACACCCGGAACTTCATCCAGTTCCTTTGCAGCCGCATTGGGGACGACGCTCCCGATGTGTGCTTTTCGAACAAACACACCGTTGGCATGGAAACGGACCTATGCTTCTTCTTGTTCTACAAGCAAGGGATCCTTCCACAGAAGAGGATTCACATCCTTCGGTTTGGAATTGTGGGAGCGAATCGTTTCGTAATTACGGGAGTGGCACCTAGTTGTCACTCGACACGATTGATGGAACACGGCATTCCAACCGGGGAGCTGTTTGCAACTTCCCAACGCCCTTTCGATATCAAACACGGAGACTACTCGCTTTCGCTTCTTCGGAGATGGATCCGAGGCCTCTACCTCGTTTTCCCGAATGGACTCCACAACCAACCGCAGAAGGCCGTGGACGAGTGTACCAAGTTCCTGCTCTCTGTGAGTTAACTAGGAGGAGAACCACCTGCGCATCGTCTTCCAGGTGAAACCGGACGGCGGTTCGGCTCTTCAGGTCCTTTTCAAAGCGACGAACTCTTCCCAAAGGCATTTCCCATCCATCATCCGCATGAGTAGACATAACATGCGCTCTGAAGAACTGAGATTGACTCTACTGTCCTATCGTCACTTTCTCTGCCTCTATGAGCAATATGGACTAGACTGAGCTCCATGGCGCAAACCCAATCCGTTATGAGCACAACTGAAAGCCACTGAAATCCGTGAAGACAAAACCGAGGCCTCCGAGAGAAAGCGCGATTGCAACAAACACATCCAGTTAACAATGTACAGTGTATAGTTAATACCCGCCACGGAGACGCAAGACCAGATGGAGAGTCGACTCCTTCTGGATGTTGTAATCGGACAGGGTGCGACCGTCCTCAAGCTGCTTGCCAGCGAAGATCAGACGCTGCTGATCTGGGGGAATTCCCTCCTTGTCCTGGATCTTGGCCTTCACATTCTCGATGGTGTCCGAGGACTCGACATCCAGGGTGATCGTCTTTCCAGTCAGGGTCTTCACGAAAATCTGCATGCTTACAGAAAAGGATAAAAAATAATGAAAGAGCGAAGAACTGTATCCAGTTATGGGAGTTTCATCCCCTAATGCCTGACGGATCTTTCTAGAACACCCTCACTATGCACCCCGCGCGTGTGGAACAAACAGGAATTCAAATTCTATGTGCAGTGGACACAGAATCGGAGGAAGTGGCAGTGACAAGCCCCCACTCGTTCGGGTCGCCAATTCCACCTTCAGTCCAATTACTCACACGAGGAAACATAACGGAGTCAAACGGAAGAGGATGAGGGATGCATCTCAGTTCACTCAAAAGAGGCACCGCTACAGTGCATGCATCGAGGGGGGAGAAGGCACGGAGGGTTGCGGCAGGATACAGAAGGATAGGGTGACACACCCTGTACGAAACCCTGTATCGTTGGAATAGAGCGGGACGCGCACGTCGATGCTCCTGAGCGTATCGAAATCCACTAGACGTGAGAGTGACATGAAGAATGAACGGTCAACAGACGGGGTTTCAATGGACCCAAATCCAACGGACCGAAAGGAGTCCTTGCTCACGACATCCACGTACACGAATTGACTATCCCTCCAGTACTGGCAAAAGCATGTCCGCGAGCAGTCAATCGAAATGAGCGTCGACTCCAGGTGTCCGTAGCCGCCATCTCCTTCGGAAAGAGGAATGCACACAGGGTCGTCCCTTCCCCAAAAGCGACAGGTAAGCTACACTTCACCCGCTTCGCCGATACCTACCATATAGGAATTGGACCCATCCTCGCAATCCAGCTGGAAGTCCGTTCCCTTGATGGAGAGCGTGTATTCCCTGGTTCCGTTCACCTAGGAGTCACGTTTCGTGAGGATGTCATGCCTTCGGTGGGAGGTGATGCTCCAGAGGGCATTGTTGCACTTCCGGCAGACTCATTCCGATCGTTATCTCCATTCTCAGAAATGTGGATGGGGAGTGATCCCAATCAAATGTGAACTGATTCCCATCAACAGATTACTCACATGCAGCAAACACATAAGATAATGGATATACAACAAACACATCAGATAAGATAATGGATATACAACAAACACATCAGATAAGATAATGGT
>OIWT01003442.1_pt1 | contig 14504 bp, 9 predicted proteins | sample 1587701 | NCBI WGS metagenome assembly OIWT01 (sample SAMEA3888904, study PRJEB22519) | human gut metagenome | biome: human gut; feature: human-associated habitat; material: faeces | place: Denmark | collected 2009
GGAATCTACGCCTGTGGAGAGAGTGTAAGCCGCCGCAACTCTTTGGAGTCAGTGGTGCTGTTCTCGTTGAAGCAGGAAGCTCCTGCCTCTATAGGCGGGAGTACGTTCACTCTATTATACCAAAAAATATAATGGTCTCACTACTTTGCAGAAAGAAAAATACAAATCTATACCATAAAGAATACGATAACCACGCGGTTTATGAGTTGCGTGGTTGTTTTTTTGCGGCCTGCCACCTGCGAACTGCGGTCTGCGGCTGTCAGGTCCCGAAATTTTGTACACCTTACTTGAAGCAGTACAAGTTGGTATGATAAAATATAATAAATATACACACTTTATCTGTCTAAAAAGTGTAAACTGCGGACCGATGGACAAAGAGGAAAAATAAGTGAAAAGGGATGGTTAAATTGGCAAATTTTGAGAGTAAAGAGTATCCCAATTTGGCGAAATTAGCGGATAGTGCCGAACTCTTGATGTATTCGGATGCCAAGAGCAGTTTGACGATTTTCGGATCCTTTGCTGAACAGCTGACTAAACTGATTTTCCGCTTAGATGGAATGAAAGACTGGAATTTACAGCAGAATGAACGTATTTTGCGTATGCAGGCATCGAGTAATGAGTATCCGTCCAGCGTAACGGCAGCTTTGGACAAGATCCGCCGTTTGCGTAATAAAGCGGCTCATGAGGCTGATTTTCATCCCTCACTTAATGAGGCCTTATATATTGATCAGGAAGCATTCTTTGTCTGGTGCTGGTTCCTGGAAACGTTCACCCAGGCTGACATAAAGCCGTATCAGAAGCCGGTGAATCAGCAGACGATGGTTGCCGATCAGCAAAAGAAAATCGAACAGTTGACGGCTGAAATCGAGAAACTTCAGCATACGCAGCCTGTAGAGGTGCCCGAAAGTGTCCGCGCGGAACGGCGGCGCAAAAACAGGAAATTTGCCGCCAAAAACAAGCTGAGCGAAGCACAGACACGGGAAATCATCGACCAGCAGCTTCGTGATGCCGGATGGGAAGCGGATAGTAAAAATCTTAATAACTGGACAAAGGGGACGCTTCCGCGCAAGGGCCATAATATGGCGATTGCCGAGTGGAAATTGCCTCATAGTAAAGAGCGTGCTGATTATGTCCTTTTCAGTGGCGAACGGGCTGTAGGTATCATTGAGGCGAAAAAGTATGAAGAACCGGTAGCCGCAGATGCGCTGAACCAGGCCTATGACTACTATAAACATCTAAAAAATGCAGGAGATGTTGTGGCTGAGGGGAGGAAACCCTATGCCATGGACAGTGCTGTATTTTTATTCGGCGCCAATGGTCGGCCTTATTTATCTCAGATGAAAAACCAATCAGGCATCTGGTTCCGTGATTTGCGCAATAAAAATCACCCCGACTGCCCCCTTGAAAGCTGGCTGACGCCGGATGACATCAAAATGAAGGAAATGGCCCGGCCCGAAGAGGATGCAGATGCGGCTTTACAAAATGACAATGACTATCCTGATTTTGCCGGACGCTATTATCAAAAGCTGGCCATTCAGGAAATCGAAAAAGCCATCGGCGAGCATAAGCATCGTATCCTGCTGGCCATGGCAACGGGCACAGGGAAGACGCGTACGGCCATAGCCCTGATGTACCGGCTGATTAAGAATAAGCGGGCCCGGCGTATCTTATATCTCGTAGACCGTCAGTCCCTGGCCCAGCAGACGGCAGACGCCCTCAAAGATAACAAGGTAGATGGCCAGTCCATCAGTAGTATTTACGGCGTCAAAGAATATGGCGATAAGACTCCGGAAGCCAATACCCGCATCCACATCGCGACTGTACAAGGGCTGGTACAGCGGCTCTTCAATAACGAAGAGGAAGTGCCACAGCTTTCACCGGGGACGTATGATTTCATTATCGTCGATGAAGCCCATCGCGGCTATCTCGAAGACCGCGAGATGAGTGATGACGAAATGGAACATTACGACCCCAGTGAATATATCAGTCAATACCGCCGTGTCATCGATTACTTTGACGCCGTCGCTATCGGCATGACGGCCACGCCGGCCTTGAATACAGTAAACATCTTTGGCAACCCGGTATACAGTTATACCTATAGGCAGGCCGTCCTCGATGGCTATCTGATGGACCACAATGCGCCCTATGTCATTACGACAGAACTTTCCCAAGCGGGTATCCATTTTCAGAAAGATGAGGAAGTCGAAGTCTTTCATGAGCCCGATGCGTCTATCAAGAAATATCAGTTACCGGACGACATGGATTTTGATGTCGATGCTTTCAATACGAAGGTAGTGACAGAATCCTTCAATCGTGTCGTCTGTCATGTCTTGGCGGAACGGCTTGACCCGCTGGATCGGGAACTGGGCAAGACACTTATCTTTGCTGCCCGCGATTCTCATGCCGATATGATTGTATACCTGCTGCAGGAGGCCTTTGCCCAAGCTGATAAGCCTTTGCCGGCGAATGCCATCATGAAAATTACGGGCCATGACCGTCATAAAGAACAGCATATCCGGGAGTTTAAAAACGAAGAATTCCCGAATATCGTCGTTACCGTTGACCTTTTGACGACGGGCATTGACGTCCCATCCATCATGAACCTCGTCTTCATGCGTCGCGTGAAGTCCCGTATCCTGTTTGAACAAATGATTGGCCGTGCTACGCGCCTGTTCCCCGGTATGGACTGCTTCAATATCTACGATGCCGTCGGACAATTCGCCAGCATGGAAAAAGTCACCGACATGAATGCCGTCATTCATGAAAAGAACGTAAATCGTTCTGTGGGAGACCTCTTTCAGTTAGTCACGGAAGCGGAAGACGAAGGCGACTTTGCCGAATATCGGGATCAGCTCATTGCCAAAGTGCAGCGTAAGTTGCATCGCCTGAATGAGAAAGACCGCAAATCGCTGGAAACGGCGACGGGCGTCAAGGACCTCTTTGAATGGGCCCGGTCTTTGGAAAAAAGTAATAAGCAGGCCATGGTAAAAGAAGAACAAGCCATCCTGCTCATTGATGCTTTCCGCGGGGATTCCCGGAAGGTCCTTATTTCCCATCAGGACGATAAGCTGGTCAGCGTTCGTCAGAGCTATGGGAAAACCGGGGAAGGCCCTGGCGATTATCTGGAAGAGTTTGATGCTTTCATCAAAAACAACGTCAATGCCATTGCCGGAATCGGCGTCATCGTGAATCGCCCGAGAGATTTGACCTTGAAGGAATTACAACAGATCGATGCCATCCTTCAGGCACAGGGCTTCCGGGAACGCGATTTGCAGTCTGCCTGGCGGCAAGTGAATAAAGAAGCGACAGCGGCTAATATTATCAGCTTTATCCGACAGGCCGCCCTGGGCACGCCGCTGGAATCCGAAGAGGCCCTGGTGGAACGTGCCATGAGCAAAGTCTATGGCCTGGCAGAATGGACGCCAACGCAGATGAAATGGCTGGAACGAATAAAGAAGCAGCTGCTCCTGAACAATGTCCTGGGGCCCAATGCCCAAGTCGCCTTTGATTCTAATGATGCTTTTCGCAGCCGTGGCGGTTATAAAGGGATGCAGCGGATTTTTAAAGACAAGACCGATGAAATTGTCGATGTCATCAATAATATCATATTTGCCTAATAGAAAGAGAAGATTATGACCAATCAGGAAATCGTACAACGTTTGTGGAATGAATGTAATGTCCTTCGTGACGATGGCATTACCTATCAGGACTATGTCACGGAACTTACGTATATTTTGTTTCTTAAAATGAGCAAGGAACAGGGCCAGGAAGAAGGAATCCCCGTGCAGTATCGCTGGGATGAGCTCAAAGCCAAAGAGGGGCTGGAACTCAAGAATTTCTATAAACAGATGCTGCTGGACCTGGGCAATGCCCAAAAGACACCGAACCCGAAAGTCAATGCCATCTATAAAGATGCGTCGACCAGTATTGATGAACCGGCCAATTTGGAAAAAATCATCAAGGATATTGATGAACTCGACTGGTTCTCTGCCAGAGAAGAAGGGCTGGGTAACCTGTATGAAGGGCTGCTGGAGAAGAACGCCAACGAAACCAAGTCCGGTGCGGGCCAGTATTTCACGCCGCGTCCGCTCATCAACATGATGGTGCGCATGGTTCGTCCTAAACCGGGAGAACGGCTCTGCGATCCGGCAGCAGGGACTTTTGGCTTTATGGTGGCCGCCAATGACTATCTGAAAAGACAGACTGATGATTATTTCGACCTGTCCGATGAAGAGCAGCAATTTCAGCGGCATGAAGCTTTTTCCGGCATGGAGCTGGTCCCGACCACGCATCGCCTGGCCCTTATGAATGAATACCTCCATGATATAGATGGACGCTTGGAACAGGGCGACAGCCTTTCGGCGGCGGGGAAATGGATGAAGGACTTCGACGTCATCCTGACCAATCCGCCCTTTGGCACGAAAAAAGGCGGTGAACGGGCCACCCGTGACGACCTTACTTATGCTTCATCCAATAAACAGCTCAATTTCCTGGAAGTCATTTACAACGCCCTTAACCGCAAAGGGACGGCCCGTGCCGCCGTCGTCGTGCCCGATAACGTCCTCTTTGCCGATGGCGTAGGCGAACAGATTCGCCGTGACTTGATGAATAAATGTAATCTCCACACCATCCTGCGCCTTCCGTCAGGCATTTTCTACGCCCAGGGCGTGCAGACCAATGTGCTGTTCTTTGACCGGGGGACTACCGACCAGGACAATACTCAGGACGTGTGGATCTATGACATGCGCCATAAAATGCGCACCTTTGGCAAGCGGTCTCCTTTGAATGAGAAAGACTTCGCTGAATTCGAAAAACTGTATTGCCCTGATAATCGTACAGAACGCAAAGAAACGTATGATGCAGAAACCAACCCCGAAGGACGGTGGCGCCGATTTACCAAAGAAGACATCGAAGGCCGACCCAATACCAGCCTCGACATATCCTGGATGACCGATGAAGAAGAAGCGGATAGCCGCAGTCTGTCTGAAATCCTGACGGCTATGCAGGAAAAATCCGAAGAAATTGCCAAGGCCGTAGCCGTGCTCAGCCAGGAACTGGCGGAGGTGGATCAGGATGACTAAGCACCTCGACATCGACACCAAAGCCATGCGGGCCAAAATCCTCGACTTGGCCATACAGGGGAAACTTACGAATCAGCGGGCAGAAGACGGCAACGCACGGGACCTCCTGAAAGAAATACAGGCAGAAAAAGAAAAGCTCATCAAAGAAAAGAAAATCAAGAAAGGAAAGCCACTGCCAGAGATAGAAGCGGATGAAATTCCCTTTGAAATTCCGAAGAATTGGATGTGGGCGAGATGGGGAACGCTTTCAATATCTATTAAATATGGATATAACACATCCGCACAAAAAGATGGAAAAATAAAAATGGTGCGGATCAGTGATATTCAAAACAATCAAGTTAATTGGGATAGTGTTCCATTTTGTAATATTCCCAAAGAAGAAATTACTCAATATTTACTTCGAAAAAATGATATTTTGTTTGCGAGAACTGGTGGGACAGTAGGGAAATCATACTTGGTTTCCGAAGTTCCCGAGAATGTCGTCTATGCAGGGTATCTAATTCGAACAAGATATAGTGAAAAACTCTCGCCTCAATATCTGAAATATTTTATGGAAAGTGACTTGTATTGGTCACAATTAAAAAAGGGTACAACAACAACAGCACAACCAAATTGTAATGCAAAAACATTAGGGAAAATGGTTCTCCCACTTCCGCCTCTTGCTGAACAGAAACGTATTGCCGACAAGGTAGCCACTCTCTTTGCCCAGCTGGATGCCATCGATAAGGCCTATGAAGAATACCGGGAACTGCAGCAAACTATGAAAGCCAAACTGCTGGACCTGGCCGTCCAAGGCAAACTCACGGACCAGCGGGCAGAAGACGGCAACGCGCGGGACCTCCTGAAAGAGATACAGGCAGAAAAAGAAAAGCTCATCAAAGAAAAGCAAATCAAGAAAGAAAAGCCGCTGCCGGAGATTACGGAAGAAGAAAAAACATTTGATATTCCAGAGAACTGGATGTGGGTAAGGCTGGGAGAAATGATACTTAATCATATTGGTGGTGGAACCCCGGATAAGTCTAATGAAGCATATTGGAATGGCGATATTCCGTGGATGAGTGTAAAAGATGTTCATCAGGATAGTATGTATGCAGATCGAACTATAGATTCCATTACCCCTGCAGGATTAGAAAATAGCAGTTCTAATTTAATAGAAGCTAATCGACTAATTGTTGTAATGCGTATGGCGGTTGGACGAGCAGTTATTAATAAATTACCCGTAGCTATAAACCAGGATTTAAGAGCATTGTTTTTTAGAGATAATGTAACTCAAGAATATATCTTACGCATTTTTAAAATTTTGAAATTTGAAACATCGGGTATGACTGTAAAGGGGATTAAGTTATGGGTGCTACTGAATACTCCCATCCCCCTTCCTCCTCTGGCCGAACAAAAACGCATTGTCGCCAAACTGGATGAACTGTTGCCGCTTCTGTAACCCGTTTAGTGTACGCTCAAGTTTATCCTTTTCATCGCCTGTATGCGATATCGTAGGGGACGTCCTGTTAAGGCGTCCCGCTACGCGCTGAGGGTTTCCCGAAGCGTCGTTGTTAGTTTGAGTTTATAGCGGCGAAGCCGCATCTGAATCCGAGGAAAAGCCGTGGCTCGTTGTTCGTGGTTCGTAGCTCGTAAAAAAACGCCATTATACTCGGCTAGGCTGTGGTGAAATCTCTCTAGCGGGCTTCCCACGTGGAAGCCCCTACGAAACGGCCGCAGGCCGTGTATTTTTTTACGGCCTGCCATCTGCGAACTGCGACCTGCGTTCATTTTCATGCGGCGAAACCGCATCGGAATCCGAGTCTTGACGATGATTGAGGGTTGACGGTATAATAGATATGTGAAAAGGGGTCTTGCCGCGGGACGGTCGGCCTTCATGAATTGCTACAGGAGTAGCCGCTCAAGATAGGAGTCGCGGGCGGCTCTTTTTTTGTTTTGTCGTCAGTATGCCAGGAAGGGCAGGATTGTATAGATGGGTAGTATTAAAGTACAGAAATTGAGTAAGTCTTTTGGAGTGCATACGGTATTCCATGATGTGAGTTTTGAAATCCGCCGGGGCGAACGGATCGGCCTCATCGGGGCCAACGGGGCCGGGAAGTCGACGCTGCTCAAGTGCCTCATGGGCGAAGAGGACTACGACAACGGGGCCTTTGTCGTTTCGGAAGGTGAATCCATCGGCTATTTGCAGCAGGATATCACCTACGCCGACGATGTGACCTTGCGCCAGACGATTACCGAGGCCTGGCAGGACGTCATGAAGCTGGAAAAGGATTTGAAGGCTGTTGAAAAGGCCATGCAGGCCCATCCCGATGATGAAGGCTTGATGAACCGCTATGCCCGCATGCAGGAACGGTTCGAGTGGCTCGGCGGCTATGAATACGAATCGATGTCGCGGAAAATCGTCCAGGGCCTGGGCTTTTCGGAAGCCGACATGGACCGGCCGGTCCAGAGCTTTTCTGGCGGCCAGAAGACGCGCATCAATCTGGCCAAGGCCCTCGTCCGCCGGCCGGATTATTTGTTCCTCGATGAACCGACGAACCATCTCGACGTGGACATGCTGGAATGGCTGGAAAGCTATCTCTTGTCTTATGGCGGCGGCATCCTCATCGTATCCCATGACCGTTATTTCCTCGACCGCGTGGCGACGGGCATCCTCGAACTGTCCCACGGCAAGGTAACTAAATACAAGGGCAATTATTCGCGCTATGTCGAGCAGCATGCCCAGCAGCAGAAGGCCCTGGAAAAAGCCTATAAGAAGCAGCAGGAACACATCCACGAAACGGAAGAATATATCCGCAAATACAAAGCCGGCATCAAGGCCAAGCAGGCCCGCGGGCGCCAGTCCCAGCTGGACCGGTTGGAACGCATCGAATGGCAGCCCGAAGATGAGTCGCTGCACTTCAATTTCAAGCCCGTCGAAGAGTGCGGCCAGAAAGTTCTGGTCCTGGACAAGGTCAGCGGCGGCTTTGCTGACCGCCAGTTGTTCGACCATTTATCGCTCCTCCTGCGCCGCGGCGAAGCGGCTTCCCTCATCGGCCCCAATGGGACGGGGAAGACGACGCTCATCCGCATGATCATGGGCGAAAAGGAACCGACAGACGGCCATATTACCTTGGGCAGCCGCGTCCATATCGGCTATTTTGCCCAGGAACACACGGATTTGCACGGGGCCTGGACGGTCCTCGATGAAATCATGAACGATTTCAGTTATGGCGAAGAAGAAGCCCGGTCCGTCCTGGGGCGCTTCATGTTCCGCGGCGACGATGTCTTCAAGGTCATCGACAGCCTCAGCGGCGGCGAACAGGCCCGGCTGGCCCTATTGAAGCTTTTCCTGCAGGGGCCGAATTTCCTTATCCTCGACGAACCGACGAACCATCTCGACATCCCGACGAGGGAAGTGCTGGAACAGGCTTTGCTGGATTTCGGCGGGACGTACCTCGTCGTATCCCATGACCGTTATTTCCTCGACAAGATTACCCAGCGGACGCTGGTCCTGGAACATAAGCAGCTCACGGAATACGTCGGCAATTACAGTTATTACCGGGAAAAGGTCCGTGAAGCCCAGGAAGCGGCAGAAAAGGTGGCAGCTGAAGCGCAAGGCTCCTCACAGGCTCAGGAAAAGGCAGCAGCTCCGGCAGTGAAGAAGGCGGAACCGGCACCGGCCGTGAAAGCGCCGGCCAAGGCCCCGGCTTATGGCCAGGCGGCCAAGCTGGAAAAAATCGAGATGAAGATTGCCGAACTGGAAGCGACCATCAAGATGTATGAAGTGCAGATGAATATGCCTCAGAACCAGACCGATGCCGACGCCATGATGGAATTGACGAAGGAATACGAAGCGGCCCAGGCCCAGCTCGATGAGGCTTATGAAAAGTGGGAAGCCCTTTCGGAGTCTTAAAACTGTCCGTGCATGGAAGATATGAAAAATAAATATAAACTTTAGGATTGGAAATAGCGTAAAACGTAAAACTTTACGTATCCATCCCGATGTGTGGTTTCAAAAAGCCCGTTTTCTTGATGCATTTTTTAAAAATGTCAAGAAAATGGGCTTTACAAGTTTCTGCTACGTGGTATACTATGCTCAACTCCCATTCGGAGGATAAACTTATTATATCTTTAAAGCATACGGAAAGATTCCGATAGAAAGGAAGCGTTTATATATGGCAGCACAGTTTAACCCGGTTACGCCGGAATTATTAGCAGAATTACGTCAGGTCGTCGGTGATAAATACGTCAAGACGGACGAAGATTATTTGGAAAGATACCAGACAGACGAAGAAGGGAACTCCCATTATTTCCATAAACCGGAAGTCGTCGTCTTCCCGGGCTCGACGGAAGAAGTGGCCGCTATCGTCAAATTGGCCAATAAGTACCTCGTTCCGATTACGCCGCGCTCGGCTGGTTCCGGTGTTGCCTGTGGTGCTATTCCTGTTTATCACGGCATGGTCGTCGAATTGGAACGGATGAATCAGATCCTCAAATTCGATGCCGACAATATGTATGCCATCTGCCAGACTGGCGTCATCACTGGGGACTTGCAGCGTGAAGCTGCCAAACACGGCCTCCTCTATGCCGGGGACCCGTCCAGTGCCGACAGCAGCATGATCGGCGGCAACGTCGCCAACAATGCCGGCGGCAATAAAGCCGTTAAATACGGCACGACGCGCCATCAGATCTACAGCCTGAAAGTCGTTACGCCGACAGGGGACATCCTCGACGCCGGTGCCCGCCTCAAGAAGAGTTCTACCGGCCTCTGCCTGGAACAGCTCTTTGCCGGTTCCGAAGGCACGCTGGGCATCATTACGGAAGTCACGGTCAAACTCCGTCCCATGCCGCCGTATGCCTTCAATATGGTCTGCGTTTTCAAGACCGATGAAGAAGCCTTTGCCCTGCCCAATAAGATCCTCAAAGCCGGCATCGACCCGACGAGCATCGAATTTATGGACAATGAAGCCCTGCGCATGACCTGCAAATTCCTGGACATGAAGATGCCTCATGTCGACGAAGGCTGTGATTACGTCATCGTCACGGTCGAATCGTTCAGCGAAGACGACTCGGACCGCAAGATGGAACAGCTCTGCGACTTGGCGGAAGCCAACGGCTCGATCGACGAATTTGAAGCGGATAAACGGATTTGGACTCTGCGCAAGCAGTTCGCCGAAGCCGCCCGCGACGTTGACAAGATGTTCCAGACGGAAGACTTCGTCGTCCCCTTGGACAAGATTCCGGAAATCACCAAACAGATTCCGGAACTGCGCGAAAAATACGACCTCTACTGCGTCACGGTTGCTCACATCGGCGATGGTAACATCCACGTCCTGCCTCTGAATGCCAAAGGCTTGTCGCCGGAAGAATGGTTCCAGAAGATCAAGGCCTTCCATCGCGACCTCTTCCCGCGAGTCTATGCCCTGGGCGGCAAGATGTCCGGTGAACACGGCATTGGCTATAAAAAATTAGAAGAATTTGCCCTTTGCACACCGCAGGCGGAACTTAACGTCATTAAAGCCATCAAGAAGGCTTTGGACCCGAATAACATCATGAATCCTGGAAAATTAGTAGAAATCGGCTAATTATTTCATAGAGGGGAAGTCAAATTGCAAAGACGGCAACGATTATATTCATAATAATCGTTGCCGTCTTTTTATATATTTGCTATAATAGAATCAAGGAATTTACTAATGTACTTATTATAGTCCTAGATCTATGAAAACAGGTAATGACATGAAATACTACAGCCGCTTAAAGACGCTTCGGTTGGAAGCAAGGCTTTCTCAGGCCGACGTGGCAAAAATCTTGAAGTGTTCACAAGTTGGATACGGCATGTATGAATTGGGGAAAAGGAAGATCCCCGTAGAAAAGTTGATCCAGCTGGCAAGGCTGTACCACACCTCACTCGATTACATTGCCGGATTGACAGATGAACGGGAACCACGCCCAAAACATCGGGAGGACGATACTAGTTTGTAGTACGGAGTTTGTAGTTTGTAGCAGATGGTTTTTAAATTTAAAACCCATCCGCTAACCCCTAACTGCTAGCCACTTAAAAAGGCTTGTCGCATATGCGACAAGCCTTTTTTTCCTATACATTAAAGCGGAAGTATGTGACATCTCCGTCTTGCATGATGTAATCTTTCCCTTCCAGACGAACAAGGCCTTTTTCTTTGGCAGCTTGTTCGCTGCCGCAGGCGATGAGGTCGTCGTAGGAAACGATTTCGGCGCGGATGAAGCCGCGTTCGATGTCGGTGTGGATCTTACCGGCTGCTTTCTGGGCTTTCGTGCCGTTGACGATGGTCCAGGCGCGGACTTCGTCAGATCCGGCCGTGAAGAAGTTGATCAGACCCAACAGGGAATAGCTGGCTTTGATCAGCTTGTCCAGGCCCGATTCGGGCAGGCCCAGTTCTTCCAGGAAGACTTCGGCTTCGTCGTCCGGCAGTTCGGCGATTTCGGCTTCAATCTTGGCCGAGACGGCGACGACCTGAGCGCCTTCCTTGGCGGCGTATTCTTCGACGCGTTTGACGTTGGGGTTGGCATCGGGATTGCCTGCTTCGTCTTCTGCGACGTTGGCGATGTAGATGATCGGCTTCAAGGTCAGGAGGTTGAGTTCTTTGACCTGCGGCAGTTCATCTTTTGTCAGGCCGGCTTTGCGGGCCGGGTCGCCGTTTTCCAGGCAGGCCAGGACTTTTTTCAGGACGGCGTATTCGACTTTGGCGTCCTTGTCGCCACACTGAGCGACTTTGGTGATGCGGTCCGCCCGCTTCTGGGCCGATTCCAGGTCGGCCAGGCACAGTTCCGTATTGATCGTTTCGATGTCGCGGATCGGGTCGATGGAGCCGTCGACGTGGGTGATGTTCGAGTCTTCAAAGCAGCGGACGACTTCAGCGATGGCATCGGTTTCACGGATGTGGCTGAGGAACTTGTTGCCCAGGCCTTCGCCCTTGGAGGCACCAGCGACGAGGCCGGCGATATCGACGAAGCGCATGACAGCGGGAATTGTTTTTTTCGGTTTGTACATGTCGGTCAGGACCTGGATGCGTTTATCCGGGACTTCTACGACACCGACATTCGGTTCAATCGTGCAGAAGGGATAGTTTGCCGCTTCTGCGCCGGCCTTGGTAATCGCGTTGAACAGCGTGCTCTTACCGACATTCGGCAGGCCGACGATGCCTACTTCCAGATTGGTACTCAATGGTTAAACCACCTTTATTTGAATAATTTTAAATCAGCAATGCGTTTGACAGCTTCGACGGTGTTTTCTTTGGTGCCGAAAGCGGTCAGGCGGAGGTAGCCTTCGCCATGGGGGCCAAAGCCCGAACCCGGTGTCGTGACGACGTGGGCTTTTTCCAGGAGCAGGTCGAAGAAATCCCAGCTCTTCATGCCGTTCGGCGTCTGTACCCAGGCGTACGGCGAGTTGGTAGCGCCGTAGACGGTGAAGCCGGCTTCGGTCAGGCCGTCGCGGATGATGTGGGCGTTTTCCATATAGTATTCGACGTCAGCCAGGCACTGTTTCTGGCCTTCCGGGCTGTAGTAAGCTTCAGCTGCGCGCTGGACGATGTACGGCGTGCCGTTGAAGAAGGTGCACTGACGGCGGTTCCACAAGGGATTGAGTTCGACAGCCGTGCCGTCTTTCTTGTAAGCGACGCAGGCATGGGGGACGACGACATAAGAGCAGCGCGTACCCGTGAAGCCGGCGCACTTGGAGTAGGAGCGGAGTTCGATGGCTACTTCTTTAGCGCCTTCGATTTCAAAGATGCTGTGGGGAACGTCCGGTTCGGTGATGTACGTTTCATAAGCCGAATCGTAGATGATGATGAAGTTGTTTTCTTTGGCGGCTTTGACCCAGTTGGTCAATTCTTCCTTGCTCATGGCCGTGCCGGTCGGGTTGGACGGGTTGCAGAGGTAGACGATGTCGACTTTTTCCTTCGGCGGTTCGGCTTTGAAGCCGTTTTCCGGAGTGCACGGGAGGTAGACGACGCCGTCGTAGATGCCTTTTTCAGCGTTCCATTCGCCGGTATGGCCGAACATGACGTTGGAGTCGAGGTAAACCGGGTATACCGGGTCGGCTACGGCGAATTTCAGGTCGTCGCCGAAGATTTCCTGGATGCAGGCGACATCGGTCTTGGCGCCATCGCCGACGAAGACTTCGTCCAGATCGAGGTCGATGCCGCGCGTCTTGTAGTCGCCGTCGATGATAGCCTGACGGAGGAAGTCATAGCCCTGTTCCGGACCGTAGCCGCGGAAGGTTTCGGCTTTGCCCATTTCGTCGACGGCCTTGTGCATGGCGTCGATGATAGCCGGGGCCAGGGGACGGGTGACGTCGCCGATGCCGAGGCGGATGATATTCGCTTCCGGATGTGCTTTGGAATAAGCTTCAACTTTTTTTGCAATGGTTGCAAAAAGATAGTTGCCGGGGAGTTTTAAGTAGTTTTCATTTACATGAGCCATAAAGGGACCTCCTTGTATTGCTTAGCATAGTAATCTATTGACAAACTCTATTTTACTACATTATATGGGCCTTGGAAAGATACTGGGCGCCGGGCAGGCATGATAAAATAAAATGGCCGTCATTCATGATAGTGATTGAATGGCAACGATTTTTGCCGTATAATGAAAACTGTATCGGGAATTTTTAAGTCAAACATATCAGGGAGGTTTGATTGACTGATGGATTATCAAGGTAAGAAATGCCTCATTGCATATTTTTCACACGCCGGCATGAACTATGTCAGCGGTAAGATTGTCGACCTGCCCGTAGGCAATACGGAACGGGCGGCACAGATGCTGCGCGTCTTTACGGGTGGCGACCTCTTCCATATCCGCACGGCTTCGGTCTATCCCAATGACTATCAGGAAGTCGTCCAGATTGCCAAGAAAGAAAAAGCTGACAATGCCCGGCCGGCTCTGGAAAAGGATATCGACAGCATCGATGACTACGACGTCATCTTCCTGGGCTATCCCAACTGGTGCGGCACTATGCCCATGGCCTTGTGGACGTTCCTGGAAAGCCACGACTTCACGGATAAGACGATTTATCCTTTCTGCACCCATGAAGGCAGCGGCGTCGGTCACAGCCTGGAAGACATCCATGCTCTCTGCCCGACGGCCAAACTCGGCAAGAGCCTGGCCCTCCTGGGTACGACCATCGAAGATGCCGAAGACGATATCCGCCGCTGGCTGAGAGATTAGTGGCTCGTGGCTCGTGGTTCGTGGCTCGTGGTTCGTAGGGGCGGCCCGCCGATTGCAGAGCGCCAAGCCTCCCCTGATAGGGGAGGTGGCCCAATGGGCCGGAGAGGTTGAATTTCCAGATTCAAAAGCAACCTCTCAGTCAGCTGCGCTGACAGCTCTCCTAGCAGGAGAGCCGGGACGCTCGCTACAGCTTTAAAGCCATCCGCTAACAACTAACTGCTAGCCACTAACAACTTTAAAGGGCTT
>OIWT01003443.1_pt1 | contig 14499 bp, 24 predicted proteins | sample 1587701 | NCBI WGS metagenome assembly OIWT01 (sample SAMEA3888904, study PRJEB22519) | human gut metagenome | biome: human gut; feature: human-associated habitat; material: faeces | place: Denmark | collected 2009
CTCGCCCACCCCCGTCCCATCCGACGCCAAGGCCGCTGCAAGCCTCTCTCTGAGCCTCAACTCCTCCTCCTCCGCCACGCGCTCGCAGAGCCAGGACTCCACGGTACTGATTCCCCTGTGCAGAGCGTCGGAGAAGGAGCCCGCCCCTGAGAAGGAGGAGAAGCCAGCGGAGAAGGAGGAGAAGCTGGCTCGGTCCCTGCTGGACGTTGTGAAGTACAACGTGCATTTCGAGGACTCTGAAGAGGAAGTGTCGTCAGACGAGCCTGTAGAGTTGTCGCCTGTGCCAATGGCTTCAGTAGCTTTGGTTGCTGCTAAGGGGAAGGAGAAGGCGGTGATTGAGGACTTGACGGGCCTGTCGGATGATAGTGATTTGATTACGTCGGAGGATGATTCGATTTGTGTGTTGGACGAGAAGGAGGTGGATGCGATGCAAAGAAGGAAGGAGGAGAAGGTGGTGGAACAGGAAGCGAAAAACAAGAAGGAGGAGGAAGTGAGAGAGAAGAAACAGGAAGAGGAGAAACAAGAAGCGAGAGAAGAGAAGGGATCAATGGAGCAGGAAGAAAAAGAAGAGAAGGAGGCGGTGGAGCAGGAAGTGAGAGAGAAGAAACTAGAAGTGAGAGAAGAGAAGGAGGTGGTGGAACAGGAGACGAGAGACGAGATGAAAGAGATTGAACAAGAAGCGAGAAAAGAGAAGCAGGAAGAAACAGAGACACCCTCCAAAGAAGAAGAGCCACCATTGCCAGTCGAGAAAGAACCACCCGAACAAGAAGAGGAAATGGAAACGGACGAGGTGGTGATCGAGACGGAGAAGTCGGAGCTGGAGGAGGAGACGACGATTGTGGAGAGCGACGAGGAGTCGGAGTCATCATCACATACCCGTGAAGGTGAACAAACGCCATCACATACCCATGATGGTGAACAAACATCATCACAGCGGGGAGAGAAGCGAGTGGTACCATCCTCTCAGCAGGAGGACAGCCCTGCTCCGTCTCCACATCATAGCCTAAAGAGACCCGCACCAGAGGCGAAGCGAAGGAAAGATGCGCGATTGGGCTCTCCTGCCAGAGCGGCACCGAAGCTAAATCCTGTGACAGACGAGAGGACCAAGAGGGCATTGGAAGCGCTTGGCATTAAGGTTGATAAGGAATCGCGGCATGATGTGTAGAGTGTGAACCCGGATTTGTGGAATGTTCGCTGGACCCATGTATGATTAGATCCCCTGTTTGTTTAAACCGATTGCTTAACTGATGGTGGGCTGGAGTTTCGTTCACTATAAAAGGGCAAAAAAGCAAAGCCATGGAGGAGAAGAAGAAGAAGAGAGAGAGCACATTCGGTATTGACTTTGGTACATCGAATACCGTTGTCACCTACTTCATGCGGGACAGAATCGTGTGCTATCAAAACCAAGACAATCTGCCCTTCGTGCAATCTATAGTCGCCCTCAGCAGTACGAATGAGCTGTTAATTGGTCGCGCAGCGGACAAGGTTACCAAACCGCTGTTCCGTGCAAGAAATGTGAAGTATCTCCTTGGAAAGGTTACACCGGAGTGTCAGGATATCAGTGATGTTTATTATGACGCGGCTCTGGGTGATTCAAATGGGGAACCCATTCTGGTGTACGAAAGCAAGGACAAGAAGATTGCAAAGACCCCGGAAGAGATCGTGACCAATTTCATCAGAGTACTGAAAACCGAGGTGGAAAGGAAAACGGGCCGAAAGTTTACCGATGTGGTTCTGACGGTGCCCACTACCTATCGAACGAGGCAAAAAACCGCCTTGAAGAGGGCGGCTCGGTATGCGGGCTTGAATGTGGCTGGAGTGTATTCGGAGCCCACGGCCGCTGGACTGCACTATCAGCTGTCGATGAGCACAAAACCCAAGGGTGTCTTTTTGGTGTTTGATTTCGGCGGAGGCACGCTGGATCTCTCCCTAATGTACTGCAAGGACAACGTGTACACCACGCTTGCCAGCGCCGGCAACCACCACTTGGGTGGCAACGACATTAACAGGGTCCTTATGGAGTACGTGGAAACGACGTACCGCACGGACTACGGCGAACCCCTGTTTGAGGGCAACTCCAAGTCAGCGAAGAAGCGTCGCGATCTTCTTAATCAAGCCGTGGAAGAGGCAAAGATTCGACTTCAGGAATTGAACGACGAAACTGCGGACATTACTTACGAAGACGACACTGGCGAGCCCCGTCTGTGCGTAACACTGCTATAACGACTAGTATCGCTAAACCTAACAAACGCGCATCTCGACAAGCTGATCAGCCACCAGCTGAGCGAGGTGAGGGACGTGCTGAAGGACCTGGCGAAGCACTTCGTGAAGGAGTACGACAACAAGTCGGTGGGCGGCTTCCACGTGAGCAAGGACGACGACCCGGAGGGCACGCTGCAAGCGATCGTGAGCAGCGTGATCCTGGTGGGCGGCTCGTCCAAGCTGCGGTCGGTGCAGCGCCTGCTGCGGGACTACTTCGGCGACATCATCTTCGTGGACGAGGACACGCAGCTGTGCGTGAGCAAGGGCGCGATGGAGGCCATGTTCATGATCGACGACCCGCTGAAGTCGGTGCGAGAGGTGCTCTTCCACGCGCTGGTGGTGAAGGCGGACGGCAAGGCGATCGGGACCGTGCCGCGCGGCACCTCCATCCCGTTTGCGACGCAGTGGTGCGCGCGGCAGCAGCGCAACCGGTCGACGATCCAGGTGGCGATCTACGAGGTGGACAAGGAGTCGGAGGAGGAGAAGGAGACGCTGCTGGTGGAGGGCACGGTGCCGGTGGAGCGGTCGTTCGCGCAGATGCAGCCGTACCTGCAGGCGAAGGTGGACGTGAACGTGGAGGGCGTGATCACGGCGGTGATCAGCAACCCGCTGACGGGCTTCGTGACGGTGGTGGGCACGGCGGACTTGTGGCGTGTTTGTTAAGAAACAGGGAAGAGAATGTCGATCTGGGGCTTGTCGTCGAAGGACAGGGCGAGCGAGCCGTCGTTGCCCTCCGCCTCGAAGAGGATGACCTCGTTCTCGCCCTCGTTCAGCAGCGTCGCGGGGACGAAGAGCGTGAGCTGCGGGCCGACGGTCCAGTATCTGCCGAGGTTATAGCCGTTCACGAAGGCCACGCCCTTCTTGAAGCCGGTGGGGTTCAGGTAGGTGTTCGCCGCCTTGTCCACCTTGAAGGTGGCGCGGTGGAAGGTGAGCGGCGCCACGGAGGCAGCGCCAAGAATGGGGATCGGACTGACGGACTTGAGCGGCATGACGCACATCACGAAGCCACGGAGCGGCTGCGAGTCGAGCAGCACGTCGCCGATGATGCCCTTCTCCTCGACCATCGCGCCGCCGAAGTTGATGCGGCCCTGGTTCTCCACGATGATGTCGAGCTCGCCGGCAGGGATGACCACCTCCTGCTCGTGGTCGCGTTGGATCACCTCGATCAGCTTCTGGTCCACCGTGATGTACGCGCGGTCGTGCACCTTCTTCGCGAAGCGCAGCTTGCCGCCCTTGGTGGTGATCTTGTAGTGCACGTAGCCGTAGTCCGTGTCCAGCGCCTCGAAGGATAGCGGGGTCTCGCCCTCCACGCAGCGGCCGGCCACGGCGGGCAGCACGTCGAAGAGCGAGGCGGAGAGCTCGATGGGCACCGTGCCGTAGCTGCGCGCCTCGTCGTTCTCCACGGGCACGTCGTGGACGGGGAAGAACTTGGCGATGGTGTCGCGGATAATCGCCCACTTCTCGGTCATGTCGCCCGCCTCCGTCAGCGGCGCGTCGTAGTCGTAGGAGGTGGGGTCCGCCTGGAAGTAGTTGCCGTCGCCGTTGGAGCCGGCGAAGAAGTGGTGGTTGGTGCCGCCGTAGTACATGTAGAAGTTCACGGAGGCGTTCAGACGCAGCATCGCCTCCAGCGACTTGGCGATCGTGTGCGCGTCCACCTTGTGGTGCTTGTCCTGCCAGTGGTCGAGCCAGCCGGGGTAGAACTCCGAGTTCACGCGGGGACCTCTCTTGGCGTAGCGCATCTGCGCATCGAACTTGACGGAGACGTCGTCGCAGGAGCCGAAGTCGACGGTGGGGTAGATGTACTCGGGGAGCGTGCCGCACTTGAGCTGGTCGTCGTTGGCGCCATCGTTGGTGAAGAACACCACGTCGTCGCGGAGAAGGCGCTTGTTCAGGTCCAGCAGCCACTTGAGGTACACCTTGTCGCAGGCGGGGTAGAAGCCGTACTCGTTCTCGATCTGGACCATGATGATGTTGCCTCCGTTCTGGTACAAGTAGGGACGCACCAGGGGGAGCAGCACGCTGAAGAAGTCCTCCACGTGCTTCTCGTACACGGGATCGGAGGTTCTCAGCTTGATGCCGGGAATGCGCAGCAGCCAGTAGGGCAGACCGCCAAAGTCCCACTCACCGCAGATGTAGGGACCGGGGCGGAAGATCACGTAGAGGTTGTTCTTCTGGGCCAGCTCGATGAAGCGAACGACGTTGGCAATCCCCTCGAAATTGAACTCGCCCTTGCGCGGCTCATGGAGATTCCAGGGAACGTAGGTCTGCACGGCATTCAGGCCGCCCTTGGCCATCTTCTTCAGCGTGTTGTCCCAGTTTTTGTAGTCCTTGCCGGGCTCCTGGCGGAAGTAGTGGAAGGAGCCGGACACGTAGGAGAAGGGCTTTCCATCCATCTCAAAGTGGTCGTCAACGATCTTGAACGTTCTCTCACTTAACGCGAGGGAGAGCAGAAGCAAAAGAGGAATCGCGAACATACAAAAAGAAAGTGACCCTCTGAGGAGACAGGGAAACACAATTTCCGTAGGGCCGTGTTGCAATAAATACCCTCCTATTCATTCCGACGTCTCTTTGAATTCGGGTCACGATCCTCGAAATACCCCCCACTGTAAACACGCTCGAAAACAAACAAGCCCAAAAGATACCATAGTACAGATCACTCCACGCCACCACTAAGATAATCCACGTACTGTCGCAGAAGCAGGTTGATCTCCTTCGCCTGGTTCGTCCGGAAGAGCATCTTCTCCTGCTGCACGAAGGTGCCCACACTGAGCACCAGCGTGTTGCTTGTGTACGCCCACGAGGGAATGGCGTCGAACGGAATCAGGCGGAGCAGGCCCTGCGTGGAGGGGTCCAATGCGAACACGCCGTGCATTCCCACGGCCAGAAGACATGCCTTGCCCAGGTCGTTCCTTCCCACAGGCTATGCGTCACACCGCGCGGACATGACCACCTCCACAGGAAAGAGCACCGTGCCGTAGAGCTGCCAGCTCATCACGTACTCCATGTACGCGCACACGTACCACTCGCTGCTCTTCCCCCTCAGCTTCTGCAAAAACTCCCTCAGCTTCGTCTTCATGAATGGCAGCTCCCGGCCCGTCCGTCGCTCCGCCGGCGTGTTCTCCTGGATGTACTGCCTACGCCTCACACGCCCTCGTCACGCGCACTCCAACTCCTCCTCGGTCGGCTCCGCATCGCCGAAGCGCACCTTCAGCCCGAGCGCCAACAGCGTGATCACGTCCATCTGCGTGCAGGGGTAGTGCCCGATGCGCATGTCGTGCAGCGCCTGCAGGAACAGCATCCACAGCAGCGGCCGGTCGCTCTTGTCAATGTCGAAGAACAGCCGCGCGCGGAAGGCGAACCGGTAGGTGCCCTCGTCGATGCTGTTGCGCTGGTTGTACTCGAAGCGGTGCTGCCACACCGCCAGTCGGTCCAGCACCTGCGTGTCGCCGTCTACCATCACCTCGTCCGCCTCGCTCGTGCCCTCGTAGATGCAGAAGAACCGCGCGTTCTTGCCGATGTGCAGAAGCAATGCCACCTGGTTGCTCAGCTCGCGAACGGTCATCGTCGGCTTCACGCGAATTGTCACGAAGGACTTCTTGTCCAGGTACACGCGGGTCGCCACCGTCGAGTTCGTCTAGGCATTACGTCGAATCCATGGGGGGACCAAAATCGCGCAGATTTCCGCATTCGTGGGAATGGCGTCTCGGCGCTTGGCGACCATGGTTTTCTTGAGCAACTCGTTGGTGGTGAGCGGGAGCGAGCGGTAGTTCCGGTTGGAGCGCGAATTGTAGCAGACCTGCTGGATGTGGAAGAGAAGCTCCTCCGTGGGAGCGATGCACCCGGCGAGCACCGCCATGATGTTCCACGCGTTGGAGGCGATTCTACAGATTATGGGGGTTCATGAGGACGACAATTCCGGAGAGCCGCGCATCACCTTCATGACTTGGCAATAGACCTCGTTGCGCAGATGCTGGTAGCTGTCCATGGCCATGGCGACGATGAGCGGGATCTCGCGGTGCTCGATTAGCAATTGCCGGATGGGCTGCGTGGACCGCTCGCACATCAGCGTCACGTAGTTGAGGATCTCCGTGTTGAGCGCCACGGCCTCCTTCTTGGCCGACAGCGCGTAGGTGAGCAGCGGCAGCTTGATCGGCGTGCTCTTGAAGGAAGTGACGCGGTCCACGGTCGTCTTGCCTCTGAAAATGCCGCGACGGTACATCACAAAGTGTGACCGCACATAGCTGTCGTAGGAGGAGCCCACCACGGGGGAAATCTCGCGTAGTCTAGATTTGAGCGCTAAACCGCATCATTACCCCATGGTGGATGGAGACATGTCAGAGTCGATGGGGGACGTCTCGCTGGTAACGGATTCGCCGAAGACGATGCTCTGCGCGTGTTTGACAGGGTCGATGACGTGGCCCTCCTCGTTCAGGTAGGTGAGCGAACCGTTTCCGCTCCCCTTCGCCACCATCTTCGAGCATGCGTTCAAGTACTCCTTCTCGATAACACCATTGCCGCGGATAATGGCGACGCCCTTCTGGTTGATGGGGATGATCGTCACGTTCTGCGGCTTCTTCCACTGGGACACCTGCGTAGTCTCGTTGAAATAGAACAGCTTCTTCGATTTTGAGTCCCGGATCTCGTACCAAATCTCCTGGTTTTGGTCCTTCATCAGTTTGCGAGGAGGATGCGCTTCCTCCTGCCCGCTGTACCCGTTGCGGATAACATATGTTGGCTTCATTCTCTCCTCGTTCACGTCCTCGGGAACGGCGTTCAGCTACGGATTACGCGAGGAACGCGAAACGCACCTCCGACACGTCGCCCGAATTCAACCACGGGATGGAAGTCTTTCCGAGTGGCTGGTGGTCCGTCTTCCGCCCCGAACTGGATCCACTCCCCTCGGAGCGCATAGACGTGCTAGACAGAAGGGAGTACCCTCCGTGCGACGAGAGCACGGATGATCTCTCCGAACCGGACACTTCCCGAGAACTGTCGCTGAATTGGAGCAGATTCGTTCTGGACCCCTTCCTTGTCATGTTGCTGACGTAAGAGGACGACATCACAGTCGCGTATGCGTCGGATTTCAAAACACGCCTCGAAAACAATGGCTTGAAAGCGGTTTGAACAAACAGGCGTAGACAGAAGCATTGAGCAGCGGATCGGCCGTCTTCTCCTCGGAGGCCTTCACAGCCGCTCTGTACTTGAGCTTGCCGATCAGCACGTAGAGGAGGTAGAGGAGGATCTCGACGCCGATCAGACCGCAGGAGATGTAGATCCAGATGATGCACCAGTGCTTCTCCTCGAAGTGGGTCAAGCCGAAGCAGCCCTTGTCGAGCGTGTTGTCATTGCTGCAGCTGCGCGTGTACGCAGACGCCATCAGGTAAGAGTCGAGAGAAGAGCGGATCTACGCCTCACGACAGCAGCCCGCACCGACTTGGACACGCACATCGGAGATCGGCTTCTTTCCGTAGTGGATCGAGTTCCAGTTGTTTCCGTAGTCGCAGCCCAGACCGTCGGAGGGGTACATGGAGAAGGCCTTGTTCTGGGGAAGCTTCTGCTCGCTACGATCAATGGAGGGAAGAGTAACTACTTGTCCTTGTCGAGCACCCAGTGGCCGTCCTTCTTCACGACGCGGTAGCAGATGTTGTCGGCGTACACCTCGATGGTGCAGAGGCGCGCGGTCACGTCCCAGTAGCCTCCCATCTCGTCGCAGCGCTCCTCGCAGTACTCACTACGTGACATTTGAGTCCCAGTCTGTACGGATGCTTGACGCACCCGAGCTTCTCCGCCGAGCGCGTGTAGTTCAGGGTTCCGTCGATGGTGTTGTCCAGGATCACGGAGCCGTCGGTGTCCCTGAGAATGTAGTGGTTCTTCTGCTTCATCCAGATGAAGTCCTCGTCGTAGTACAGCAGGCCCGTCTCCTTGCAGCCCTCCTTGGGGTCGCCAGGCTTGTGGCAGCTGTCGCGCATGGGATAGTAGGTTCCGCTCACCTTGTCGATCTTCTTGAAGATTTCCACGCCGCTGGAATCGACGATGGTGAAATTGTTGTTGTCGAACGCCTCGCGACCGCCATTGAGCCACGGCTCCACCGCCTTGTTGTACCTGGGGGTCACCCCTTCCCCGCACTCCTCACTTGCGGATGTAATCGGGACGGAAGGTTCCGATGAAATAGGTGACACTAAAGCCAATCACCATCAACACCGGAACGACAGAAAACGTAGCCGCAAGCGAGTGCCAAAACTCGTTCAGGCGGCTCGAATACTCCTTATTAGCCATTTAGAGAAGATAAGAGTAGGAATTGAATAAAGCGGTTTTGATTGGAGAACCAATAAGAACCGCGGTTTTTCTTCCGGTCTTCCTTTCCACAGCCTTGCAATTTCGTGTTTCCAGGATGCGATGTTCAAAAGAATCGAAATATAGTCCAGTGGAAGGGTTTCTATGACTGGTGGAATGATACACGTCATTTATCTGCTTTTTCCTTCAGAATGGATTAATAGCATCACGAAAAGAGCATTGAGTTGCCTACAAGCAATAAACACAATTCCATCTTCACACACAACGAAGCCGCAACATGGAAATCAATTCATCCTCTATGCACATTTTTCAAACCCAAAGCGTGTTTCGGTCCATAAGAACACTCCGATTCCAACAAGTGTCAGCGTAGCGTGCAAACCACAGCAGAGGAAAATGAAATCCAGCGGTATTGGAATGGAACCCCAACTCTTTGTCAAAGGAGAGGGAAAGATTCAAAACACTCAAACGTGGAACCCGGAGTTTCGGCAGCTCAAGAAGAGTGGTGGATCATTTTCTTTCACGTTTTGGAAGCCATGTCGGACACGCAGAAGCCCATTGAAGTCACAATCGAGAAGACTGCCGAACCCGCTGTCAAGGAGGACAAGCCTGCTGAGCAGACCAATGTCACTCTTCCCGACGTCCCCGCCAAGGAGTCGTCTTCTGCGGCCAAGTGGGATAACCCCCACTCGTTCGAGGGCGCTTCCTTCGGATCGACGGTGGTGAACATCGTCAACACCGTCATTGGTGCCGGCGTTCTCTCCATTGCCTTCAGTATTCGTCAGGCTGGTATTCTCGGCTCCATCATCCTCATCATCCTCGTTCTCATCCCCTCCTACATCACGACGTACTATTTAGCTAGCGCTACTGTTTACACCAACGAGTCCATTTACGGCCGCGTGGGCGAGAAGCTGTGCAACAAGGCTGTTGGTGTTCTTTCTGACTTTACTCTGGTGCTCCTCGACTTCGGTATTGACGTCGCCTACATGAACGTGCTCTTCAAGCAGATCGTCGATATCTGTACGGAGCTGTTCAACATCGGCGAGTTCATGAACAAGAACAAGACGGTTTGCCTCTTGTGCGCGTGTCACGCATAGCTCATTTCGTTCCTGGTTTCTCTTTTCATCCTGTTCCCTCTCTGCTCCATCAAGACGATGGATGCTCTGAAGTTTACCTCTACCATTGCCGTCGTATGCGTCGTCATCTTCGTCCTCGCCTGCATCTACCTCGGTTTCGCCAACATCAGCCAGACCGTTCATCTCTCCTTCTCTTGCTCACGCGTAGAAGAGCGAGCTGCACATGTGGCCCACCGACTTCAGCGGTCTCAGCACCGCCTTCGCCGTGTTCGTGCTGTGCTTCTGCTCGCACGTGAACACCACCAAGATCACCGCCGAGCTCAAGTACACCACCGGTAAGTCCAAGTTCGACACCAAGGTGAAGAAGAGCAGCAGAGCCACCATCACCGCCTACACCATCTGCGCCCTCAGCTACTTCTTCGTCGGCGTCTGCGGCTACATGGCCTTCGGCAACGGTATCAAGGGCTCCATCCTGGACTCCCTCGAGAACACCGACATCTGGTTCAAGCCCGTGGTGCGCGTCGGCTACGGTCTGGTCGTGCTCTTCTCCTACCCCATCCTCGGCTTCCCCGCCTGTAACACCATCGACTCGTACCTCTTCAAGGGTGAGCGCACCTTCGTGCGCCGCGTGTCTCAGGGCTTCATCTGGGTGATGATCTCCTTCCTCCTCGCCGTGCTGATTCCCCAGCTGGAGATGATCTTCGGCGTCACCGGCAGCTTCTGTGGTGTGCTGATCGTCTTCGTCTGGCCCGCGCTGTACTACCTCGCCATGGTCAAGAAGGAGAAGGCCAAGCCCACGGACCAGCGCAGCAAGTGGTTCATCTTCAACAGCTGCGATGTCACCACTGCCTGGATCATTCTGGTCATTGGTATCATTCTGTGCGTCCTGTGCACGGGTCTGGAGATTTCCAAGCTGGTCAAGTAAGAACAATCTAGTTGTGGATCACTCGTTTGTTACAAACAGTCCACTCCAGCTTCACCTCCTCCACCACCCACTCTGAGTCCTTCTCCACCTCCTTCGCCTTCTCCCGCGTTCCGAACACGCTCGTCCGCATCTCCTTCTTCTCGCACGCGTACGCCTTCTGCGCCAGCTCCCCCAGCTCCGTCGCCGTCAGGTCCAGCAGCGCGTCGCGCTGCGCCTGTCGCTGCTCCGCCGTCTTCCCTGTCATCACGTCGCCGAAGCCCAGGCTCTGTGGCTCCAACGGCGCGTCCATCTCGCCGAACAGCGACAGCCGCGCCTCGTTGATGTCCTTCTGCCCGTACTCGCCGCGGCGCAGCCACGCGCAGCCCTCGCAGAACTGTTCCACGGTCGCCGTCACGTGCGGGTCGTCGTAGCTCGAGAACACCTTCACGCCGTTCCCGTGGCTCGCCGCCACGCCGTACGCGCCGCCGCGCTCGCGCACGTGCTTCAGCAGGTAGTTGGAGGTCAGCACGCGGCTCAGGATGTGCACGCCGTCGAAGTGCGCGCAGTCCGTCGTGATCGACGGGTGTCTCTACGTTTCACCACCGCGCCTCACACCCACCGAGAACACGTGGTTCGTGTTCAGCGCCGCCACGGAGAACACGTTCTTCTTCGCACGGTACGCCTCGCCCATCGCGCCGTCCACCGCGCCCAGCGCCGCTTCCAGCTGCTCCGTCGTCGCCGTCACAAACCCGCCCTCGCCCACACTGCCGAACACGCCACCTTCACTGTTTGCATTGCCTGCATTGCTTGACAGGGCCAGGTCCGTGGCATGCTCCGCCCAGCGCAGCGCCGCGGCCTGGTTCTTGGCGTCGGTGGTGACGAACACTCTGCCGTCACGCCTCCCCCACACGCCCACTCCACACGCTCGCGCCGGAACGCGCGCAGCAGCAGCGGCGTCAGCTCCTGGTCGATGTACGCCTGCAGACGCGCCGGGTCCGCCAGCAGCGGCTTCAGCGACTGGAGATGGCGGAACTAGCGCTGAGTCACACGCTCAGGGATCACATGCTGATACCCGCTGTAGCAATCATCGATGAAACTGCTCATCGACGTCGCCGCGTAGCTGCGACGCGCGTTGTACCGTGGCACGTTGTCGTTGAAGCTCAGCTCCGCGCCGGCGATCAGCGACTGTAACAGAACCTGCACGCGCTGCACGTCGGAACCCAGCGTCGCGTTCTTCAACTTGTGCTCCAGAAGAGCCGACACCTTCTCCAGGTTCTGATTCTGCATCAGCAAGTTCGTCTCCACCACCGCCACCTACGCCTTACACCCGTCCAAAATCCCCACGTTTTTGTACTTTCCAGAAACATCCTTGAATTTGTCGAAGGTGTGCAAGCCGATGCGAATGCCGCCGCAGCACTTGCCCTCCTCGATCTCCATCTCCTCGGCGCTCATCGTCTCGCTGCCCACGGCGTTCATCAGATACACCAGCACCGGCAGGTTCAGCAGGTCCCGTACGGAGCGCAGGTCCGTCAGGTGGAACACCAGCCGAGGGTACACGATGTCGTTGGTCGTGGTGGTCAATGAGTGCAGCGGGAACGCGGCGGCGTGCGGAATCGGTGCGGGGAAGGTGCGCGTGCGGGGAATGTTCTAGACAACAGGGAGGGAAGAAGAACGAACTTGGAGGGAAAGACACGGCAGAACCGAGTCGTCGACTTCCTTGGCGAAGATGAACTTGTTCACCGACTCGTCGTATTCCGCCGTGCCGGCGCGAGTTTCGATGCAGCGTTGGGTAGCCGCATCCTCGTCCTTCTTCTATTTCTCACACCGCTCACTTAATCCGACGAGCTTATCGAAGAACGAAGCGTCTGGACGGATAACAACGCGCTTCACGCCATTCTCCTGCGATTGCGGCTTCAGGTACTTCCGAATCATCCGTTTCATCACCTCGTTCACTCCCTCCTTCTTCATCTCCTCGATTTGCGCCTCCGACAGCAAACAGATCGCCGGATCGGCATTGTGCGTCCACGACTCCACCACGCTCTGCATCATCGTCAATCCGAACTCTACGATCACAAAGGAAGGCGAAAGGAACGCGTCTTGATCTGCTTGTACATTAGCGCGGTTTCGTTCAGCAGTCCTTCAATTCGACCCTCGTCGAAACCGTTCTCCAGCACGTCGTCCAGCGTCTTGTTGATGATGCTGTCCAGCTCCGCCACGCTCGTGTCGCTGTCGATCTCGCTGGCGCCGATGGAGAAGAAGGAGTTCTTGCTGAAAGTGATGTAGCTAGCATTCACGCATTCTCTGGACACTACCCCTGGAGCGGGTTAAAGAGGCGCGCCTTTTGACTCTCAATCAGACTCTTGTAGAACGGCGAGGACTGCCCGCGGAACAGCAGCATGGACAGGAATTGCAGTCGGATGACGTCCTTCGAGTCCGTGGTGAGGTTCGTCGGGTACACGCGCAGGTAGTGCCACCTCTGCGAGGGCTCGCTTCCGCTCTGAGGACACGTGAAGGTGAATTCCTTCTCTACTGCTGATTCTTCGATTCCAAACCTACCTGGGCTGCGCAGCGCCTTCTCTGTAAGCGTTGTCACGTGGATATCGCGACTGCTCTCATTCGCGGTGAATCGACTCAGCACCTGCGAATCGAGGAAGTGCATATGATGTTCCGGGTGAATGTCTCCGTAGGAGAAGAACAGACAGTTGCTATCTTCAACCCCTGACGCAATCGCTTACCTGGGGTGATAGTGCGTTGTGTGGAAGGTAATCAGGTCTTCATAGCGCAATGAGGGAATGGAAGACGGAACGCCTCCAGAAACGTACTGGTAGTTGGTATTCGCCAGATACGCGGAGCTCACGGCGCTGAAAATGCTCCGCGTGGGATCTCCCTGATAGCCCTTCATTTCATTATACACAACGCCCTTGATCTCGTTGTTCTCCAATCGCCATCCCTCCTGCTTGAAATCGGCGAGGCGCAACAGCGGGAAGAAGGTTGCATCGCAATATACATCCATCAGATTCGCGAGATCACGCGGAATGGTCGAACTCACGGGATAGGTGGTGTGATCGTCAAACGTCCACGCGTTCATATAGCTACAAGTAAGAGGGGCACAAGGAACGCACGTCTGCAGCGAGCGCTTTCGCATCTTCATAAAGGGGTCGTGGACGGGGTATTTCTCTGAGCCACAGAGCGTGGTATGCTCCAAAATGTGGCTGACTCCCGTGTCGTTCTGACAGGGCGTGCGGAACGTGATGCTAGACGTTCATGTTGCGATTCGCCGCTACCTGAACACATTATCCATGTCGGAAGCGTCTATGTGGAGGTAGTCTGCTCTCGTCTTCTTGTGGATGAACTGGTAGGCCGTCACGTTCAGCTCCGGGACGGGAAGAACACTCACGCACTCGAAACCGTGAACCAAATCACCCCTCCTGTACTGCACTTTGTCTCTGTTTTCTCCTCGCTTTGTGATCCCATCGTACCTACTCTTCATTAGCAACTTCCTCTCCCACTCCTTCATCACAGTGCTGATGGACGTAGAACTCATGTACGATGCTTGTAGTTTTGCTATTGGCAGAAGGGTGCTTGCCACGCATCTCCTAGTCGAAATCACGCCGCTTCCTGAATTCCCACAAACTTCTTCCCACAGACAGCATACTATGCTCTGTATTGCTAAAAGAAATAAAAGTTGAGGTGAAAGAAGGGATTGAATGATGAGCGTGTTTGCTTCAAACAGAATAAGCCGAAGTGGTTCCCGTAGTGTCTGTATTTGTAGTTTCCTTCTTCTCTTCCTTCTCCTCCTCCTTCACTTCCTCCTTCACTTCTTCCTTCACTTCCTCTTTCTTCACCTCCTCTTTCTTCTCCTTCTCCTTCTCCTTCTTCTCCATGTCCCTGATGATGTTGGAGTAGTTGGTGGGCGACCGTCCCTTCCGCTTGCCGCAGATCGCCTCCATGTCCACCGACGTGATC
>OIWT01003445.1_pt1 | contig 14494 bp, 13 predicted proteins | sample 1587701 | NCBI WGS metagenome assembly OIWT01 (sample SAMEA3888904, study PRJEB22519) | human gut metagenome | biome: human gut; feature: human-associated habitat; material: faeces | place: Denmark | collected 2009
GGGCCGCCTGCGTCAGCGACTCCGCCTCCTTTTCCAGCAGCTCGTTCAGGGTTTCCTCCACGCTGCCGCGAACCAATTCCTTGATCTGCCCCTTGATAATTTCCTCATTCAGCTGTACAATTTTCTCGGACATAGTTTGCTGTCTCCTTTCAGAATGGTGTGTGGTAACTTCATTCTACCAGAGCCTGCAAGCTATGTCTTCTTTTATGCTCTTTTTAATTTGCGCAAGTTATTGTACATTATCGACAAATATACAGCATTCTTCGCGGAATAAAAATAGACAAAGGATTTTGCCTGTCCCAAATTTGGGCAAAACAATACCCATGCCTAAAAAATCAAAGGCACGGGTCCATTTTATTAAAATATTCAGCTTATTTTTTCACACAGCGCTTTACAAGCTCTTCGGTCATGCCGTGGCGAAGCTCGAACAGTCGGTGAAGCGACTCTCTGTTGTCCTCTTTCATTCCGCCCGCCATCCAAGCCATAACCTGACCGAAGCATTCGCACTTAAAATACTGTATCAGTATTTTTTTGTCATTCTCATCCACTTCCATATCGCCAAAAGCTTTTTGAGCATAGGACTTTACTATTTTTTCGCAAACATCCATAAGATAATGCTCAAAAATGCTGCGATTTGCGGAGTTGTAAATGTGCATTGCCGCGCGCTTGTTCTTCATTGCAAACTCAAAGGCAACATCTATGCACTTTTCAAGCGAATCAATTTCAGGATACTCGTTTATTATGTTGTCAACCTCTTCAATTACGATTTCTTCGATAAGCGAAGGCATATCCTCAAAATGATAATAGAACGAATTGCGGTTGATACCGCAATCCTCGACTATATCTTTAACGGTAATCTGGTTCAGCGGCCGCTCGTTCAGCAGCTTTTTCATGGAATCCTTTATCGCTTTTTTCGTAAAGTTAGGCACTCGATCGCTCCTCTTCATATTATTAAGAAAAGTTAAATGTCCTTTTTGTAGAATAATATTATACAATAAATTAAAAAAAAAGAAAAGTGATAAAAAGTAAATTTTTATACAAAAAAGCTCCCGAAATTTGATGGAAGCTTTTAAATTTTTAAATAAACAGGCAGCAATCGCCGAAAGAGAAAAATCTATACTTTTCCTCCACCGCAACTTTATATGCGTGCATAACGTTTTCGTATCCGGCGAACGCAGAAACAAGCATAATCAGCGTACTTTCCGGCAAGTGGAAGTTAGTGATAAGCCCGTCGAGCACCTTAAATTCAAAGCCGGGATATATAAAAATGCTTGTGTTGTCATCGTCCTCGCGCACCTCACCAAACTTTGCCGCAACGGATTCCAGCGTGCGGCAAGAGGTCGTTCCGACTGCGATTACGCGATGACCTTCCGCCTTTGTTTTCTTTATAAGCTCTGCCGTTTCCTTCGGAACCATATAATGCTCGGTGTGCATAATATGGTGCTCAAAGTCCTCCACCTTTACCGGGCGGAACGTTCCAAGCCCGACGTGAAGCGTCACAAACGCGGTGTTTACACCCTTTGCGCGAATTTTATCGAGCAACTCGTTCGTAAAATGAAGCCCCGCTGTGGGCGCTGCGGCGGAACCTATAGGGTCGGAATAAACCGTCTGGTACCGTTCTTTATCCTCAAGCTTTTCCGTGATATAGGGCGGCAGCGGCATCTGTCCGATGGCGTCGAGCACGTTATAAATGTTGCCCTCATGCTCGAATTTAACAATGCGATTGCCGTCCTCGACTATGTCAATCACCTCGGCGCGTAACATTCCGCCGCCAAAAACAAAGCGCTTGCCAATTTTTGCATGCTTGCCCGGGCGAACAAGAATCTCCCAAACATCAAGGTCGCGCTGATTGAGCAGCAAAAATTCTATGGGTGAATGGGTGTCCTCGCGCTCGCCGATAAGGCGCGCCGGAAGCACACGCGAATCGTTCATAACAAGCAAATCGCCGGGTTCAAGCTGGTCGACAAGATCGTAAAAATGCAGGTGCTCAATTTCGCCGGTTTTTCTGTCAATGCGCATCATGCGCGAATGGTCGCGCTGCTCCACTGGGTGCTGAGCAATCAGCTCCTGTGGAAGGTCAAAATAAAAATCACTGGTTTTCAAAAATTTCACCTATGCTTTCGTTGCACCGCCTTTGCGGTCACAGATATATTTTTCATTTATAACTAATATATTATATTGCAAAGCCGCAGCTATTTCAAGTATTTTACGGGAGGTATTTTGTTTGAATACATATAAAGTCGGCATAATCGGTGCCACCGGAATGGTGGGACAGCGATTTATTACACTGCTTGCGGAGCACCCGTGGTTCAAAATCACCGCTTTGGCGGCCTCGCCAAAAAGTGCGGGAAAAAGCTATGAGCACGCTGTTTCCGGGCGCTGGGTTATGAGCACGCCAATACCCGAAGAAGTTAAAAATATGCCCGTTTTTGATGCGAGCGCCGACGCCGAAAAAGTCGCCGCAGTGGTTGATTTTGTGTTCTGCGCAATAAATCTCGACAAAATGAGCACGCGCGCACTGGAAGAAAAATATGCCGTGCTCGAATGCCCGGTAATCTCCTGCAACAGCGCCTGCCGCGGGATTTCGGATGTACCGATGATTATTCCGGAGGTAAATCCCGAGCACGCAGAGGTTATTGCTGCGCAGCGAAAGCGCCTTGGAACAAAGCGTGGCTTTATTGCGGTGAAATCAAATTGCTCCATTCAAAGCTATGTTCCCGCGCTGCACCCGCTTTGTAAATTTGGCTTAACAAAGGTACTTGTGTGCACCTATCAGGCAATTTCCGGCGCAGGTAAAACCTTTGCTCGCTGGCCGGAAATGGTCGATAATGTGATTCCGTACATCCCCGGCGAGGAGGAAAAAAGCGAGCGCGAGCCGCTTAAAATCTGGGGCAAGGTTGAGCACGGCGAAATTGTAAATGCGGATTTTCCGCTTATCACAACCCAATGTCTGCGCGTTCCGGTAAGCGACGGACACACTGCCGCGGTTTTTACAAGCTTTGAGCACCCGCCGTCCGAAAACGAAATAAAAAAACTTTGGCAAAGCTTTGCCGGAATTCCGCAACAGCTAAATCTGCCTTCTGCTCCTTCACAATTTATACGCTATTTTGATGAACCGGACCGCCCGCAGCCGCGGCTTGACCGTGACTTTGAGCACGGAATGGGAATATCCGTGGGGCGGCTGCGGCACGACAGTATTTTTGACTTCAAATTCGTCTGCCTATCCCACAATACAGTTCGCGGAGCCGCCGGCGGAGCAATACTTTTAGCGGAGCTTTTAGCTTCAAAGGGATATTTTGATTAGTCCGCACTACCACGGTGCTCATTTTTGAGCACCGTGCTCAAACAATAAAATTTTCTTAAGGAGAACCTATGAAAGAAACTGTTTTTACCGGCTGCTGCGTTGCGGCAGTCACCCCTATGCGTTCCGACGGCTCCGTTGACCTAAAAAAATATGCAGACTTTATAGATATGCTCATTCAAAAAGGTGCTGACGCTATTGCAGTAAATTCCACTACCGGAGAAAGTGCTACTCTCTCCGATGAAGAGCAATACAACATAATCTGCTGTATAAAGGATGTAATAAACCGTCGTGTGCCGCTCATTGCAGGAGCGGGAAGCAATAATACCCATCATGCGGCACGGCTTGCGCTTAATGCGCGCAATGCAGGCGCAGATGCTCTGCTCTGCGTAACGCCATATTATAATAAAACGAACGAAAGCGGACTTATTGAGCATTTTACTTTTGTAGCTGAGCACGCAAATCTGCCGATTATACTTTACAATGTCCCTTCCCGCACGGGAATGAGCATCACGCCGGAAGTATACAGAAAACTTTCTGCAAATCCGCTTATCTGTGCAGTCAAGGAAGCCTCCGGCAGCATAGCCGATATAGCACACACCCGCGCACTTTGCGGCGATGAGCTTGACATTTACGCAGGCAACGACGATTACATTGTTCCGGTTATGAGCCTCGGCGGAAAGGGTGTAGTATCCGTGCTCGGAAACCTGCTCCCCGATAGAGTTCACGAAATCTGTGCTCTTTGTCAAAAGGGCGATTTTTCCGCCGCCGCAAAGCTTCAGATTGAAGTTATGCCGCTTATTGATGCGCTTTTTTCCGACGTCAATCCCATTCCGGTTAAGGAAGCGCTCACCCTCACCGGATTTGATGCAGGTCCTCTGCGCCTGCCTCTCTATCACCTATCAGAGAAGCGCCGTGAAGTGCTGCGCGGCGTACTTCAACGCTTCGCGCTTATATAATAAAGTGTTAAAAAAACATCCCGTGTTCAAACGAACACAGGATGCTTTTGAGGTTTTTATGCCATCCATGGGAACAGCCAAAGTAAAAATGTAACAATGGCTGTTGCCACGGTTGTTGCAAGAGTTGTTGTAACAAAAATCGCAGGATAAGAATCCTTCATTTTAAGATCCGAATATGTGACAGTCATTAGGATTGTTCCGCTGTGCGGAAGAGAATAGAGAAAACAAGGGAGAACTGTGTACGACTGGTTTCGGGATACTCAGTAAGAATCGGGGACATAAACTGGCTTACTACGCTGTAAGAGCAAGCATAGTAAACGTTCATAATAATGGTTGCGAGAAGGACGATGTATCCACCAACACGCGTGATGAAAAAATCGGCTTTATGAACGCCCTTGCAAATAGTGGACTTTCGTTTGCCGAAGCGGAAAAAAGCATTTTTTTCGAGCCGAATACCTATGCCGGCGGTTCAGATTTTGCCAACCGTTTCGTTCATGAAGGGCTTGATTTCACCGCGCTTTACCTTATGAGCAGCGAACAGTGCACCGGCTTTGTTGCAAAGTTTCAGCAACTCGGAAAGCAGATTCCCGCTGATTTAAGCCTTTTGGTGCTCAACCGCGTGCCTATACTTCTCGGAAGTGGAATAAGCATTACCACTCTCGATCAGCCATCAGAAGAAATGGGTATGAAAGCGATTGAGCTGCTGCTCAATCGATCTGCAAACCCAAAAACCGACCACACAAACGTTCAGTTCAGCGCCACTCTCGAAGCAGGCAGCAGCATAAAGGTACTTGCCGGTATCTAATGATAATCAATTACATAATTATTTAGCTCTCCTCGCCTGCTTTGAGCACTCTTTTTCTTTCCATGCTCACGGTGCTCGAAACAAAACAATCCGTGCTCAAAATGAGCACGGATTGTTTTTTATGCTTTATTATTTACAAAGCGTAAGCACGCCGGAGCAATAAGACATTCGTTCAAATGTCATTTTCGGAAAATGGCGCTTTATTTCGTCAAACACAAAGTAAATTTCGTCATTGTCCCAAGCAGCGCCGCTGTCGGCTCTGCACTGCTCCCATTCGGCTCGGGTATTAAACGCAACATCGCCGATAAGAATTTTCCCGCCGTCATTAAGCAGCGGCAAAAGTCCTTTTATAAAATCAACTTTTTGAGTATCGTCAAGGTGGTGCAGTGCGTAAGTCGATACGATAAAATCGTACCTGTGCTCAAGCAGCTCGCTGCAAAGACCCTTTGAAAAATCGCCCTCGTAAAGATGAGCACCGGGCATTTTCTCCGCGGCAATTTCAATCATGCGCCGCGAAAAATCCTGTCCGAAAATTTCGTTTCCGCAGTCATAAAGCCGCTTTGCAAGCGTCGCCGTGCCAAAGCCGATATCAAGCACCTTGGCGCCTCCGTGCTCCATAATTTCGCCGAAAATTCGGTTCATCACCTTTTTGTATCCGGCAAAGGGATAGACGTTTCCTTCGTCGGACACGCCGACGCTTTTGTCGTAACCGTCCGCCCAAAGGTCAAATCCACTGTTATTCAGCATCATCATAATCCTCCTCGTCGTCGTCGGCAAGCTCCTCAAAGATTTCCTTAAGGTCGGCAATTCCCTCTCCGGTTTCGGTACTCGTCCAAATCATTGTAATCTGATCTGCACAGGGGATTTCATCCATAAATGCCTTCTCACGCTTTTTGCGTTCGGATTTATTCAGCTTGTCGCACTTCGTAAGAGCTATGATAAAGGGCATTTCACTGTCTATCATAAAGTTAATCATCTGGATATCATCCTTGGTCGGCTCGTGGCGGCTGTCCACAAGCTGCACCACCAAACGAATATCACGGTCGCTCAACAGGTAGCCCTCCACCAAATCCGCCCAACGCTTTTTGTCGCTTTGAGATACCTTTGCGTAACCGTACCCCGGCAAGTCAACGAACTTTACACCATCCACATCATAGAAGTTGACGGTTACGGTTTTGCCCGGCTGACTGGAAACGCGAGCAAGCGCTTTGCGCCCGAAAATGGCGTTCATGAGGGAGGATTTGCCCACGTTGGAATGTCCTGCAAAGGCAAATTCGACATTTTCATCCTTAGGAAGCTGCTTTGAAGTACCGTATGCCGCTTCAAAAACGGCTTTATTATAGTTCATAGAATTCGTCCTTTACTGGATATTGATTACCGCAGGCTTTTTATCCATGGAAACAATCGGCATTTCTTGGGAAATGTACGAGCTTTCATGGGTGATAATCGGCTCCGTAGGCTTCACAAGCGCAGCCTTGAGCACCGTTTCGGCATCACTTGCCGGAACAAATGCGAGAGCATTCTTAACCACCGGGTCAATATCCTCAAGATCCGGCAGGTTATCCTGCGGAATTATCACGGTTTTAACTCCGGCGCGGTATGCCGCCATGGTCTTTTCCTTGAGTCCGCCGATGGGCAGAACCCTGCCGCGCAGGGTGATTTCGCCGGTCATTGCAACCTCGCGCCGTACCGGAATTCCGGAAAGCGCGGAAACAATCGCCGTGCAGAGAGTCACGCCCGCAGAGGGTCCGTCTTTCGGAACGGCGCCCTCCGGCACATGGATATGAATATCCTTCGTCTTATAAAAATCATGCTCAATGCCGTATTTTTCGGTGCAGGAACGCACATAGCTTATCGCCGTGCGCGCAGATTCCTTCATCACGTCGCCGAGGTTTCCGGTAAGCTCGATTTTTCCGCTGCCGTCAAGAATTGCCGTTTCTACCTGGAGCATATCGCCGCCCACGGCAGTCCACGCAAGCCCATTTACAAGTCCCACTGCGTTTTCGCTTTGTATTGTTTCAGGTTTAAATTTCTTCGTGCCAAGATAGTCTGTAATATTCTCTGCCTTTACAACCACTTTTTCAGTTTCTTTTCCGACGATAGCTTTCGCTGCCTTGCGGCAAAGCGCGCCGATGGTACGCTCAAGATTACGAACTCCTGCTTCGCGGGTGTAATAGTCAAGCACCGCATAAAGCGCGTCATCGGAAATTTTAAGCTCCTTTGCGGAAAGTCCGTGGCGCTTCATCTCTTTCTTTACAAGATGGCGCTTTGCAATCTGGAATTTTTCTTCTCTTGTGTAGGAAGAAAGCTCGATTACCTCCATACGGTCAAGCAGCGGCTCCGGAACCGTGCTCAAATCGTTCGCGGTGGTTATAAAGAGAATATCGGAAAGGTCAAAAGGAATTTCAATATAATGGTCGCGGAAAGCCACATTCTGCTCCGGATCAAGCACCTCAAGCATGGCGGAAGCCGGGTCGCCCCTGAAATCGTTGCCCATTTTGTCGATTTCATCGAGCAAAATGAGTGCGTTTTTGCTTCCCGCAAGCTTCACGGCGTTCATAATTCTGCCGGGCATAGCTCCGATATAAGTCTTTCTGTGACCGCGAATGTCGGATTCATCTTTCATTCCGCCGAGGGAAATTCTCGTATATTTTCTTCCCATGGCAAGGGCGATATCCTTTGCGATGGAGGTTTTGCCCACTCCGGGAGGACCCGCAAGGCAGATTATCTGCCCCTTGATGTCCGGTGCAAGCTTGCGAACCGCAAGCAGCTCCAAAATACGCTCTTTAACCTTATCAAGTCCATAGTGGTTCTTATCAAGCTGCTTTTTCGCTTTTTCGAGGTCGATTTTCTCGGTGGTTTTCTTGTTCCACGGAAGCGCCAGGCAAGTATCAAGATAGCCTCTTATTACGCTGGATTCATGGCTGTTCGGCGGCATTTTGAAAAGCCTGTCCGTTTCTTCAAGCAGCTTTTCGCGTGCCTCGCCCTCAAGTCCCAAATCCTCAATTTTGCGGCGGTAAACATCCGCTTCTTCCTGAACATTTTCACCGTCGCCAAGCTCGTCCGTGATAACTTTAAGCTGCTCACGCAGGTAATATTCGCGCTGATTTTGGTCAACGCTGTCCTTCACCTTCTCGAAAATGTCGTGCTCAACGTTCAGAATGTTGTTCTCATTTTCGAGCACGGTGGCAAGCATTTCAAGGCGCTTTACATAGTTCGATTCCTCAAGAATGTCCTGCTTATCCTCCGGGTCGATATTCAGATTACCCGTGAGGAACTCGCCGAGCAGCTCCGGGTCATCGGTGGTAAGCGCCTTTATGACCATTTCCTTAGGCATTTTCGGAACGAGATATGTATATTCGTTAAATAAGTCCTTTACGGTGCGCATAAGCGCAGCGCAAAGAATTGATTTTTTCGGCTTTATTGTTTTAATCGGATATTCCTCAACCTGTACGATAAAGTACGGGTTTTCGGAAACAACGTCCACCAGCTTTGCACGGTATTTGCCTTCAACAAGCACGCGAACGGTGTCTTCATCGGATTTGAGCACCTGACGAACCTCCGCCACAACGCCCACTTTATTGACGCCCTTTGCGTCTATCTCGTCCTCTTCAATATTCTTCTGTGCGGAAAGAAAAACGGTTCTGTCGCCTTTCATAACCTCCTCAAGGGCGGCTATGGATTTTTTTCTGCCTACATCGAAATGCAGTATCATATTCGGAAACAGAACAATTCCGCGCATTGCTATCATCGGAAGTGTTTTTGTTTCAAGGATTTCATTTTCGGTTGCCATTTTTTCACCTCCCGGCAGGGTTATAAGAAAAGCAGCCCCTGCGAGTTACCCCAAAAGGGCTGCTTTGTTTATCAGTTTTCGGCTGTGGTTGCAATTTCAAGCGGAACATGCTTTTTAAGCGGGTTGCGCTCAATTCGCGGTGCGCCACTTCCGTTTACGCAGTCCTCTCCGATTATAACCGCTTCGACGGTTTCGTCTGACGGAATGTCAAACATCAGCCCAGTGAGGGTTTCCTCCATAATGGAGCGAAGTCCGCGCGCACCGGTCTTTCTGTCGATTGCTTTCTGCGCAATGGCTTCAAGCGCGGCGTCCGTAAACTTGAGGTTTACGCCGTCTATGTTGAAAATTTTCTGATACTGTTTGACAAGACTGTTTTTCGGTTCGGTCAAAATTCTGACAAGCGCCTTTTTGTCAAGGCTGTCAAGAGTCGTGATTACCGGCAGACGGCCCACCATCTCCGGAATAATTCCGAACTTTACAAGATCGTGCGGAGTTACTTTTTTAAGCAGCTCGGTGCGTTCCTTGGATTTTTGGCTCATTACATTTGCGCCAAAGCCCATTGCGGAGCTTGCAATACGCTTTTCGATAATCGGCTCTATGCCCTCGAAGGAGCCGCCGCAGATAAACAGGATATTTGTGGTGTCTATCTGTATAAACTCCTGCTGCGGGTGCTTTCTGCCACCCTGCGGCGGCACGTTGGAAACGGTGCCCTCCAGCATTTTAAGCAGTGCCTGCTGAACGCCTTCGCCGCCCACATCTCTTGTAATAGAGGGGTTCTCGGACTTTCTGGTAATCTTATCTATTTCATCAACATAGATAATTCCGCGCTGTGCGGCTTCTATGTCAAAATCTGCCGCCTGAATAAGGCGCAGCAGAACGTTTTCCGCATCCTCGCCAACATAACCGGCCTCGGTAATGGTAGTTGCGTCAGCAATGGCGAAGGGCACTCCAAGAACCCGCGCAAGGGTCTGTGCAAGCAGCGTTTTGCCCGTACCGGTGGGACCGAGCAGCAGCACGTTGCTCTTTTGCAGCTCCACATCGTCGGTGTCTACCCTGCTCAAAATGCGCTTGTAGTGGTTATAAACCGCAACGCAGAGTATGCGCTTTGCTTCGTCCTGTCCGATTACATATTTATCAAGAACAGCTTTCAGCTCCGCAGGCTTAAGCAGCGTTGCGGGGTCGATTACCGGCTTATTCTTTTCGATTTTTTTGCGCTTCGTCTTTGCAAGCGGGTCATCCTCACCCTCGTAAATTATGTTCATGCAAAGGTCAACGCATTCGTCACAAATGCACACACCGGGACCGCTTATCATTTTATAAACCATGTCCTGAGTCTTTCCGCAGAAAGAACAGCGCATAACTTTGTGATCGTCTCTATTGGCCATATAGTGCCTCCGAATTATGTTAAATTATTCTCTGTGGTCAATAACCTTATCAACAAGGCCGTATTCCATTGCTTCCTTTGCGGTCATGAAGTTATCTCTGTCGGTATCACGGCAAATTTCTTCATAGGACTTTCCGGTCTGCTCGGAAAGCATACGGTTCATCTTTTCGCGAATTGCGATAATGTGGTCTGCGTGGATTTTAATATCGGAAGCCTGACCCTGCATTCCGCCAAGAGGCTGGTGAATCATAATCTCGCTGTTAGGAAGCGCGAAGCGTTTGCCTTTTGCGCCGGAACTGAGCAGGAAAGACGCCATGGAAGCAGCCATTCCTATGCAGATGGTGGAAACATCACATTTGATGTAGTTCATGGTATCGTAAATAGCCATGCCTGCGGAAATGGAACCACCCGGGCTGTTGATATAAAGACTTATGTCCTTGTCGGGATCCTGACCTTCAAGATAAAGAAGCTGTGCTACAACAAGGCTTGCGGTGGTGTCGTTTACTTCATCGCAAAGCATTATAATTCTGTCATTAAGCAGTCTGGAAAAAATGTCGTAAGAGCGCTCGCCCCTGTTTGTCTGCTCAACTACCATTGGCACTAAGCTCATCGGTATCACTCCTTTTATAATTTGCTGTCGCAAATTGTCTTATTTTATAAAGGACCTCCGGAAATATATTCCGGAGATCCTCCAATACAAACGATTATATTGCAGTTTCTCCTGAAACCGTGGGTCAGAAAGCCGATTAGTCCATGGAAGGATCTATATCATCGGATTTCTTTTTGCGGGGAGCGCGTTTTTTTGGTGCTTCTTCCGCAGGTGCGGGCTCTTCGGCTTTAACAGCCTCCTCCGCGGTGGATTCTTCAACCTTTTCGGCTTTCTTTCTGGTGCAGGTGCGTTTTTTCTTGGGAGCTTCCTCTGCAGGCTTCTCCTCCTCTGCGCCGTCAACTACTTCTGCGGCTTCGCGGACAAGCTTGATAGCTTTTTCTACGCAAAGATCCTGTGCAAGGTCTTCTACGGGAACTATCTGGCGGATCTGCTCCTCTTTCATCTCATAACGCTCTGCAAGATTCTTAAACTCTTCGTTCATTTCTTCCTCGGTCATGGTGATGTTCTCCATCTGTGCGATTGCTTCAAGGGCAAGACGGATTTTTACCTGACGCTCTGCCTGAGGTCTAAATCCTGCAAGGAAGGTTTCTTTGTCGGCACCGGTGTATTTGAGGTACTCATCAAGAGTAAGACCGGACTGTGCAAGTCTGTTTTCAAAGTCGGAAGCCATGTCTTCGATTCTTGCTTCGTACATGCACTCCGGAATTTCAGCTTCAGTGTTGGCGATAAGAACATCTACAAGCTGTTCCTCAACCTGCTTGTCGGTGTCTTCGTCAGCTTTCTTCTGAAGTCTGTCTTTGATGCTGGCTTTAAGCTCGTCAAGGGTATCGTATTCACTTACATCCTTTGCGAAATCGTCATCAGCAGCGGGAAGCTCTTTGCTCTTGATGGCATGGAGCTTGCATTTAAATACAACCGGCGCGCCTTTAAGCTCTTCAGAAGGATAATCCTCCGGGAAAGATACATTTACATCAAATTCGTCGCCGACATTGTGACCGCAAACCTGCTCTTCAAAGCCGGGAATGAAAGAACCGGAGCCGAGAGTGAGGTCATAATGCTCGCCCTTGCCGCCCTCGAACGCAACGTCGTCCTTGAAGCCTTCGTAGTCGATTTCGGCAATATCGCCGTTCTGAGCGGGTCTGCCTTCAACGTCAACATATCTTGCGTTTCTCTCAAGCATACGGTTGAGCTCTGCGTCAACCTGTTCGTCGGAAACGGTAACAACATTTTTGGTAACTTTAATGCCTTTATAGTCTTTAACTTTGACTTCGGGCTTTACGGTAACGGTCGCAGTAAAGGTGTAGCCGTCCTCGGAACATTCAACAAGCTCGATGTCGGCACGGTCAACGGGAACGATGTCTGCCTGCTTAACAGCAGCGTCATAAGCATAGCCATAGGTTTCGTTTACTGCGTCCTGATAGAAATATTCTCTGCCATATGCTTTTTCAAGCAGTGCTTTAGGTGCTTTACCCTTGCGGAAGCCCGGAACGGTAAGCTTTTTGCCTTTTTCTCTTATAGCGGCGTCAACGGCACGACCGAATTCTTCGGCGGTGACTTTAACGGTAAGCTTAGCTTCGTTAGTTCCGGTTTTTTCAAATTGTGTCAGTTCCATTATGTTTCCTCCTGATAGATGCTTTTTCAACTCGTATAGTATATCACAGTATTTCTCAAATTACCAGTATTAAATTATAATATTTACACTTAATTATTAAAAAATTAAAAGAATTTCGTCTATTCAATGGGAAAAAGCTTAAAACCGAGGTGGTCTGCGGAAATAAGCTTGAAATTTATCCCCATATATTCGCCCTCGTTGACCGCGCCCCGCGCCGCTCCGTGAATATGCCCGTAATAGACCCTCTTTACACCGTATTTATAGAGCACATCAAAGATGTTCGGAACCATTTCGTTAGCGTAAACCGGCGGATAATGCAAAAAAACTATTTTTTCCGCATCGGGGTATTGCAGTGAGTCCTTGAGCGAAAGCTCAAGGCGCGCCGCCTCCCTTGCGGAAATCTTCAAATCGTGAGCCTCGTTCGGCATAAAAACCCAACCACGAGTTCCGCAAAGTGCCTTTCCTTCGCAAAGCACTGAGTTATTATGGAGAATTCCTATGGTTTTTAATCCCTTTTCAGTAAAGAATTTTTCGGCTTTAGTGCGCGTAGTCCACCAATAGTCGTGGTTGCCTTTCATCACAAGCTTTTTGCCGGGCAGCGCCTCAATAAACTGAAAATCCGGCAGCGCTTCCTCAAGATCAATGCCCCATGAAAAGTCGCCCGGAATAACCACGGTGTCCTCCGGCTTCACGCTTTCGCGCCAGCTTTGCTCTATGCGGTTTACATAGTCGTACCAGCCTCGGAAGTTATCCATCGGCTTATCCGTTCCGAGTGAAAGATGCAGATCCGCCATTGCCCAAATTGCCATGGATATAACCTCCCTCTTTGCAAAATCAAATCATACGCCCGAAAAAATCCCGCGCGTTTTGCCAGAATATCTTTTTGAGCACACTTTCCGATATTCCCTCGGCACGAAGCGCATTATAAAGCGTGGGAATATCATCTATGCCTTTTATTCCGTCCATAACATCGCAGCCGTCGAAGTCGCTGCCCATAGCTACGGCGTTTTCTCCGCCAAGCTCCAGCATATGCTCAATATGCCGCGCCATATCGCGAACGGATGCGTGCTCGCCGTCGCTGTTTAGAAAATATTTGTATAAATTCACTCCCACAACGCCGCCGCGCCGAGCTATTTCGCAGAACTGTTCGTCCGTCAGGTTGCGGCGGTGACCGCAGACAAAGCGCAGATTGCTGTGGCTCGCCGCCACAGGACAGCTTACGGTCTTTAGCACATCGTCGAGCCCCGCATCGGAAAGGTGCGACACGTCAATTATAACGCCGAGGCGTTCCATCTCCTTGATTGCGTCAAAGCCGAAGGGCGAAAGCCCCCTTGCTTGGTCGGAGGAGCCGCAGCCAAGCTCGTTTTCTCCGTTCCATGTCAGAGTTATCATTTTTACGCCGTCATCACACAGCCTTTGCAGATTTTCAAGTCTGCCGTTCAGCACCGCGCCGCCCTCCACGGTAAGCACCGCGGCGGTTTTCCCCTCGGAGGTAATTCTGTCTATATCCCCGGCGGCGCGTACCTGCTCAAAAAGTCGAGGGAACCTCTCAAGCTCCCTCTCGAAATAGTGCTTCGCCATGGTGTAATAGTTGAATGCGTCCTCGCCTCGAACAGTGTCCGGGCAGTATATCGCAAAGCACTGGCAGTGGCGCTCGATTTTTTCCGTCACCGGCAGATGAATGTGAAGATGCGGCTCGATCAAATGCACGCTGCGGTGCATGGCCTCCGTTGCGGTATCGCAGTGTAAATCAATAAAATCCATGAACAGACTCCGTTCCGAATGCATTTTTTATATGAGTAAACTTTTTTACCTCAAGGCTGTATTTGTCGTAGATAATTTCAAACACATCGAACCTCGGGCGCGCGTTAAAGCCCTTTCGCATCTTGTAAAGCATAGCAGCTTTACATATCTTTCGCTGCTTTGAAAAGGTCACCGCCTCCCTCGGAGCGTACATAGAATCCTCAGAACGCGCCTTTACCTCCACAAAAGCAATAAAGTTATCCTTTTGCGCGATTATATCTATTTCG
>OIWT01003448.1_pt1 | contig 14483 bp, 15 predicted proteins | sample 1587701 | NCBI WGS metagenome assembly OIWT01 (sample SAMEA3888904, study PRJEB22519) | human gut metagenome | biome: human gut; feature: human-associated habitat; material: faeces | place: Denmark | collected 2009
GTTCATCACTCCGTTCGTAGGAGATCAGGTGACTATCTGCGACGCCTTTGGCTTCGAAATCCCGGAAGGGTGCCGTCCGACATACACATCCAGGAAGTCAACCAAGGGCAGGCGTGGCCGCCCGGCTAAGCCGCAGACAGAGACTTCTTAGTACAAATAGTTGCAAAACTCAGATCTTAAATCATCGCGCTAAGTGCCATCTTATTACGGAATGCCTTCAAGTTGAAAGCATGGGCATTCTTATCCTTCAGGTGATTTAGCTCGGACTCAGAATAGTTGAGCATTACCTGCTGGAGGCCCCTTTCGCTTTTGCACCTGTCATATTTTCTCTTGCGTTTGCCGGCACCGTCGTTGGTAGTGAGATGATAGTGACCACAGATAGAGCATCGATATACCCTCTTCTTATTCTTCTTGTCGGCCCCACGCTGTCGTAGTGCGTTCTCCGCATCCTGATAGGAGAGATAGACATCTTTGCCGCTAGGGCAAGAGAGGCTACGCTCAACGTACTCTTGACACTTGCACTTGTGTCCCTCAATTTCAAACTCTTCAGAGTAAATGCTGACTTTCAGCAAATAAGGAGTATTCTTCGACTCTCTGTTGATTACTTCGTACTTCATTGTTTTGTTCTTTTAGAGGTTTTCTACTCTTTATGAAAAGAAACCAGAAGAAGTAATCAGTTAATAAGAGAATTGTTTATTTAAGGTTGAAGACTCAAGATAGAAGTGCAACACCGGCGGGCTAGCCCGCCGGTGTTGGCAGGGTCAAGAAGCAATACAAAAAAAGGGAGGCATTGCATCCTCCCCAAGGATCAACTATCTTTGTATTGCTATGTACAAACACTTGACCCGTGAGCAAAGATATGTAATATATCTGGGAAAACAAGAAGGCAGGAGCCAGTCTGCCATTGCTCGGCAGATAGGGGTGGACAAATCGACAGTCAGCCGTGAGCTGAAGCGGAACAGCAACCGCTTCGGCAAATACGGCTGGGCCGCGGCCGACGAGCGTGCGAATGACCGCAAGGGGCATCTTCCCGGTAACAGGGCGTTGCCCGGCGGCGTGATAAGGGAGGCCATGAGGCTGCTGAGGGAGGAGGACTGGTCTCCGAGACAGATCTCGGGATATCTTGACAGGAAGGGTTTTAAGATATCTCACGAGAGCATATATGCGAGGATACGCGCTGACGAGAGCGGTGATCTGCGGTCACACTGCCGCCACAGGCTCAGGTACCGCCGCCACAAGAAGGTCGCCCGCAAGACGAAAGTTAGGAATATACCGGGCAGGGTCAGCATACACGAAAGGCCGGCCGAGGCCGACGGCAGACGCTTCGGCGACTGGGAGATGGACCTGATAATCGGGAAGAACGGCAAAGGCGCAATAATCACCCTCTGCGAGAGGAGTCGGAACTACCTGCTGATGGAGCGCCTTCCATACGGCAAGAACCCGGACAAAGTGGTGGAGACCGCGGTCAGGCTCCTATACCCATACAGGAGGAACGTCCTGACAATAACGACGGACAACGGCAGCGAGTTCGCCCGCCACGGGATCATCTCGGAGCTGCTGAACGCGCCTGTGTTCTTCGCCGATTCCTATTCGTCCTGGCAGAAGGGTGCAATAGAGAACACGAACAAACTCATTCGGCAATACATCCCAAAAGGGACCGATTTCAAAGGGCTTACCGATGAATACGTCCACTCGGTGCAATTGAAAATCAACAGGAGGCCAAGGGAAAAGTTAAACTTCTCCACTCCGAAGGATGAGTTTTTCAAATATTTGTTGTAATGTTGCACTTGCTTTTTGACTCTGCCGTTTATTTAAGGTCAGTATCTATCAGTGGCTATGCAACAATTTCGTATATTTGCAGAAAAGAAAGGGATTATGCCATTATTCAACAGGGAGCCACACCTTATCGAGAGAATTTTTGAAGGCGATGATCAGGCCTTCTCCTCCTTATATGAAAAGTATAGGGATAAGTTCTTTGGCTTCTTTCGTTCCAGATGTTCAGAACAGATAGTCGCTAATCATGTAATGTATCGCTTTCAGGAAAGTGGCGATTATCTTGATGACCTTTATCAGAATTCGTGCATTAAGCTATATGATCAGATAATGACAGGAAAGATGTTTGTAGATAGCGGGAAGATATTCATCAAAAGCAAAGATGGAGGAATTAATCAGCTGAAAGCGTCTTTGGAAACATACTTGACCAGTATAGGAAAACTGACTTTACTCGAGATGGAAAGAGGGGAGAGAAGATATGTTGATTTTGATCCTATTGAGAGAATAACTCAAGATAACGATACTCCTCAAGATGAGATGGAAATGCTCTTTAAGCCTGTGGTATCCGGAGTAAGCATTGACCCTATTATCGAGCTTTCAACTGATCAAGAACTGAACAATGAAGCTGTCTTTGCATTGGTTCGCAAGATCGTTGAGATAATGGGACCGCCTTGTAAGGAGATTTTTACTTACACGTATTTCAATGAGACTGGAAAGAAACTAAAGGGAGAGGAAATCGCCAAGTTGATGGGTTATAGTAGCGCTGACGTTGTGAAGAATCAGAGAGTACGCTGTAATAAGAAATTCAAAGTCGCATTTGAACAGGAACTCGCCGGAATATAAAAGAGAAGAGGTTATGGATGATAATATGAATATTCCCTTCAATGAGAAAATGTCTGAAAGGGTCGATCGCTTTCTCAGAAAGGAGATGAGTGAGGCCGAATCTATGGAATTCATTGAGGATGTTAAGAAAGACCCGGAACTTAAGAAGTTCTATCAACGTCAGTTCAATCTAATGCGCGCAATAAAGTTTGAAAAGATGACCGAACTTATGAAAGCGAAAGAGGAAGAACTGTCTCGGGTAAAGACGCCTGGTGGAGTAAAACTACCTGATTTCTTTGTGAGATACCGATTCGTATTAAGTACGGTCGCCGTAGCAGCAGCCCTTGTTCTGGGTGTATTTGTGTGGGACGGGAGCGTGACACAAAAAGTCGGTCAGGATATGTATTCAGTTGTAATGCGGGATGGAAGTGATATTGATAAGTTTGTTGAAGCAGGGGAGTATCAGAAGGCAATTGATTTAATTGACGAGGAGCTTGGAAAGACTTATGAACTAGGGGACGACCCGGAAGCACTTGCCGCACGCCTCCAGGACATGAATGATTTGAAGTATCGTAAAGCACTGATTTATCTCAAAATGGGGAAAAAGAGGGCGGCAAAGACAATTTTGAAGGATCTTAACGATGATCGCTCGAAAGATGTTCTCAAAAAATTACTCTGGTAACTATGTCAAAGGCATTCCTTATAGTATTACTAATCCTCGTCGTCCTGTTTTTGTTCTTATATCCGTTTCTTGGAGCACTGATTAAAGATAAGAAAGAACTGGCGGGCATCACTCTTGAAGAAAAGTTTCCCTTTTTTTTCAAGACAATAAGCGAGGGGCTCTTTGCTGGAAAAGGGAAGATTTATCAATTTCCGGACAATCCCCGGGCTGCTAATATGATGTCTTCTGACCAGAACTGTCAGAACATGATAGTCCATTTCCTGTATAGCACAGGCAATATGATTATTGAACTCGGATTCAAGTATTATCAGCAAGAACTTCGTTTCCAACACACAGCTTACCACTTGAGGGACGGGTCAGTATTTGTTCAAAAAGATCTTGGCAACGCCTTTGTTGAGATCGCATTGAGAAGAATCTATGAGCACAAGCTCAAGGTGACCAAATTATTGCGTCCCGAGGAGGTTGTCAATACTATATCTCAAGATAAACCTTTTGATGATAAAGATGGAATAGAGATTGTGCAGGACTCGTATTCTGGGCTATCGATTGAGCAAAAAGAGTCCATCGTTTGCATCGGGTATCTAGCAGCGACAGCTAACGGAGATCCCGAATATCTTTTCACTGCGAACCCAGTAGTTTTACAGCAACTCCGATTCTTGAATGTTTCATGGCAGAATTGCAAAGGACTGCTTGCCTCAAAAGGGGAAAGCGGTATATGTAAACTGTTGGAAGGTATCGATGAGTCGATAATTGTACTCTCTGAAGCATACTTCTCTGCATGTTGTATTTCTCCAGATAATGGAAAGGAGGACCCGACAAAGGTCGCGAAGTTACATGAGTTTATCTCTGCAATTGGTATGGATCCAGCCGTATATGATGAGCTGGTCTTGAAGAACCGACTGATTTTGCAAAAACTCTTTGGAGAATAATGCGCAAGCTCACCATCATACTGTTTTTCTGTTTGATTGCATTCCCCTTAATCTCAAGGAATAAAGCAGTCTTGATCGGCATATCAGAATACCCAGAGGAAAGTGGGTGGCGAAGATTAAGTTCCCACAACGATGTTATGATCCTAAGTAATCTGCTTTCAACCGAATGGGATGTGACAATACTAGAAGACAAGCGAGCAACACACAATGGCATTGTTGCCACATTGACTCAATTAGCAGAGAGGGTTACCTTTGGAGATACTGTACTGGTTCATTTCTCTGGCCACGGTCAGCAGATGCTTCCAATAATTAAAGATCCTGCAAATGATCCGGACATGCTCGATGAGGCAATAATCCCTTATGATGCAAAGAAAGACTGGTCTGCGGATTATAAGGGAGAGAACCATCTAAGGGATGATGAGTTTGGCGCCCTTATCGATTGGATTCGACAGAAAGCAGGGATTGATGGTCTGGTTATCGTTATCCTTGATGCCTGTCATAGCGATTCTATGCAAAAAGGCCAAGATGATGCCCCGGATACGACTGAGTCCTATCGCGGCACATCTGATATCTTTGGGGAGATTGTATCAGACGATGATATTAGGAAACGTTACAACCGAGATACTTCAGAGATAAGAATCGATAATAATGCTCAGGTAGTTTATATAAGTGCCTGTCAGGCAAATTCGAAGAATGCGGAGATTACGAGGCCAGATGGGAAGAGATATGGTTCGCTTTCCTTCGCAGTGTCGGAAGCTATTAGGAATGATGGAATTAAGGAGAAGAAATCATTCCTTGACGCCATTGTCTTTTCAATGGATACTTTAGTTCACTATCAACAGCCAGGAATTCGCACTTCCTTTGATTATCAGAAGCCCAGTACTCTAAGGGCTATCGATACGGATAACTCAGACATTAACGAACCGATTTCGCGTACAAGGACATATTTGTTCGTCGTATTAGGAGTTTTGGCAATGCTGGTGGTAATATGGAGGGTAAAGAAGAAATAAGACGAGGAAAGGATAACCTTCATGAAGGAAGAGAGCTGAACACAACATACAGAGTAATGTTGTGCGTTTTCTTCTACTACCTTTTCAGCATCTCCATAAAAGGTGCTGCCCAATTAAGAAAATCCATCATTCCTGATATCCTCCAATCAGATTCGACCTTTACCTTATCCCTTGTTTACCTGATATGGGTATTCTGGATTGTTCTCGGTTTCTGGTCAATTATTCTGGCCCTTAAGGGCTCCAACAACGCCATTCCGTGCCTAAAACTATGCTTGCCATTCCTTTTCGTTTCGTTCTTAATTTCTGGAATTAGCAAAACAAGCAGTTTTAGCGCTCTGGCTTCATGGCAGTTTATCTTGTATCTATTCTTCCCTTTGATTTTCTTTATTTACTTGTGTTCATCGGAAGTAATTAAAACACAATATCCTAAAAAGAATCGCCGTTTGGGCGTTCCCGGAATATTTGGTATCACTCTTTATGTCGGAATTGCTTTACTGCTATTCTTTACTCCTGTTTCGGAAACCCTCGCACTCTCTCATTTCAGGCATATTGATCCCAACCAGATAAAGCTATACCGGAATGAATTAACGGAGGGGACTATTATCTTTACTGCGGATGATAGTTGGAGACTGGATTCAACTGTTACTGTTGATGCTGTTGAAGAAGCTTTCTTCTTTCGTGATACCGTCTATAACTCAGATATCGTAGTCTCTTCTTATCGGGAAGAATATGAGCCATCTAGGCATTTCTATATTTATTCAATAGTCGAGAATGTCCCATCTGATGATTTTGATTCCATCGAAGTGATAGGATATGATGGGTTAGAGAACGATGAGAACGTTGTATATGTTGATCAGTACAGATGTGGATTGGATACATCAGCATTTTACTGGACATATGCGTCAATAATAAGTAAAGCAGCACATAGAAGCGTACGGCTTTCAATCCTTGAGAAGGATACTCTTAGAACAACCATCGACGATGCAAAGATGTTCTTGAATAAATCCACTTTTGATGTCAGAAGCCGCCTATTCAAAAAAAATAGAGTAAACCAAGAAGACAACGACGATGATGCCAATGAGATAAACGATCCAGCCAAGTCCGTCTCGGAATAAAAGAAGCAGCAAACGTTCCGTTAAGGACTCTTTCAGTTTCTTCTTTTTAACCAGGCAGTCATATAGAACGAGGAAGATCAATACGGCAATAATAAGCAGTAGAATCTCTTCGATTATTGGTATCCATGGCTTCATAACGCAAATTTAATAAAAATGAAGAGAACGAGCAGTCAAGAGAAGAGAAATAAACAAGTTAGCGCCTTGGAAAACATACATGGTGCTATGGGATGTTATCTCTATATGACACTCTGCATCGTGGTGCTTGTCGCCATCATATGTGGCGGGTTATTCTTGGCAGAACGCCTCTTCCCTGAGTATGTTCATGTTTTCAATTATTCCTTATCTTCTCGCGCGTTTGTTGAATTAGTAGGGGCTCATCGGTATAAAGCGGCAGCTGATTTCTATGAACAAAAAAAAGAGGTTTTCACCTCACATGGAGATAAATATGCAACGATGATCAGAGTCTCTGATTGTTATAGACGGATCGGAGAATACGAAAAGTCGGAAGCAATATTGAGAGATCTACTGGAGTTTAAGTATTTAACTGACAAGGAAAAAGAAGAACTAGAGGAAAATCCTTGGATGCTGCACTTTTTCAAGTTTGGTATCGCAAAAGAGCTATTCAACCTGTACGAAGCGATTGGAGATTTAGAGGGACAGAAGCGGTATTATTCACTAATGAAGAATAACCTGACCGATGAAATCAGGGAGAACCTATCGAAACTGCAATCAAAACGTAGAATAAGAGGCGCTATTAAGCGAGTTTTGTCGAGAAGAAAGACTGAAGTGGAATGGGATAGTCGTACAATTGATGAATTAATCAAAATCTACGACTTAAAGATGCTATATCTTTCCGCTCCAGATAAGGCTATCATGGAATTGATTGATTATTCAAACATAATAGCCAATGATCCGACCTTTAAGCCATCATATGTTCAAAAGTGTATAAATCTTCTGATCAACTGGTTCTTTGAACAGATTGGTGACTTCTCCGCATATACTACCATAACAACAGCTGTTGAATATACCTGGGACACTGATTCTTACAACACAGATAAGTCCGAATACGGAAATCTATCTGATATTTGCTGTAGAGTCCATGATCTTAAGAACAGTAAGCGGTTGTATACCATCTACTCGACATACCTAGAGGATAACACTTCAAAGGAGTATCCTGAATACATCAAGAATCAAATCAGAGGTTTTAAGTTCTTGGAGGCAGAGCAAGACTGGGGCAGACTGGAGAAAGATGTTATTTCGTGTTGCGAGGGTCTTCGGGAGTTGTTAGGGAAGAATCTTCTTACAATGAGTGAATCACAGCGCGAACACTTTGTGGAACTTCTTGATGATCCTTTTGATTACGCTGCGGATTTGCTCGTGGATCATCCCTCTGAAGATCTCGCTGCGCTTTGTTTCGATAACTCGCTTTTTATGAAAGGGCTTCTCCTACGATCTAATCGGGAAACAGCGAACAAGATTAAAAATAGCGGAGATGAATCCTTACTTGCGATGTACGACACTCTAATAGTACGTCGAAAGGAATTATCGTATAGAGAAGGGTTGGGGAGAGTAGGTAATGCGATCCGGATGAATAGTCTTCGAAAGGAAGTCGAAGAACTCGACAAGCAATTGGCCCTATCATGTGAAGGTTATCGCGTTGATCTGGAAAATGCCGGTACAACTTATAAATCGATTAGTAGAGAGTTAGATAAAAGAACGGCAATGGTGGACTTCATCCAAACTGATTCTGATAATCTTCTTGCGCTTATCATTACAGGTGAAGGTAAAGTACATTCCACTAGTTTGGGGACAGGTTCTGATTTAATCAATTCTTTCCCCCTAGACATAAGAAAAGCGTATTCTGATCCCAACCTCACTAGTATCGTATGGAATCCTTTAGAGAAGTTTTTATCTAGCGTTACTGATATCTTTTATACGACTAATGGGGTATTTAACTCCATCTCGTTCCCGGCCTTGGGGCTTAATGGTCAGATACATCTCGTAGATAAATACCAATTCCATCTTCTGTCAAACCTTAGCAATATCCTTAATATGCAGGAAAGGCCTGCGTCTTATATGGAGCACACTGTTTTAGCTATGTGGGGTGATATTGATTATGGTGGTAAGCAGGATTATTCGCAAATCGAAGAATCAATCTATCGCGAGATTGAGCGAGGCGAAGGTCTCCGTCACCTTGTTTTTTCCAAAGACGAAATTGACGCAATTCAAACCATCGTTAAGCAGAACCATGGGGAAGTAACTGTTTTCGCCGGATCTTCTGCTACCGAGGCCTCTTTCCGTTCAAGAGTTGGGAAGAAAGATGATATCCTTCATATCTCAACACATGGGTTCTTTACCGAGGATGATAAGCATCGGAAGGATTATAACCCAATGTACAACTCTGGACTATTTTTCGCTGGCGCAGATTCAACTTGGAACCGGGTGGACTCTACTTTCACAGAATCTGCGATGATTGACGATGGAATCTTAAGAGCAGACGAGATTCAATACCTAGACTTCTCGGGTTGTCACATCGCTGTGCTTTCAGCATGTAAGACTGGTCATGGTCAGAGCAAAAATAGGGAAGGAGTATATGGTCTTCAGAGGGCATTTAAACTAGCCGGCGTTGAAAAGGTACTGATGAGTTTATGGAATGTGAACGATAAAAGCACAGCCGAGCTCATGCAGGAATTCTATCAGAACTTGTACGCAGGGATGTCAGACGAAGATGCACTCTGCAAAGCGCAGAGTGCAATCAGAAACCGATATCCATCACCCGAAGACTGGGGAGCTTTCGTTTTATTGTATTAGTTTAGGGGGATTACATTCGCCACAAGTTTAGAGTGCCATCCTTCATATTCAACGCCGAGAGAAATCGTCATATAGTAGGTGGCGCGTCCATTGAGGTCTTCCACCCCATAATCGGCTTGTTCGCAGAATTCAGGATCTGTTACAGGCAGATCATAGGTGATTCCCTTGTAGGAAAAACTAACCCTTAACCTCTTGCGGTCAGTACCATACCGATTCTCCATAAAGAAGTTCACGTCCTGAGCCTTAATAAGCATCAGTGAATACCCCATAGTCTCATAGCTATCAGGATGGACAGCTTTACCTCTGTTGCCGAAGATAAGGGAATGTCTGTTGTCACAGAGCATGTTGAGAGTATCAGAATTAGTGGCCAGATGTCCCACTTTCTCAATCCCCTTGAAATAGTAATTCTCGCTTTGTGCGCAATCAGGGCAGGCCTCAACATCAGTGAGTTTGACAATGTCCATTACCTTGCAGGTAGAGGACAAGTGCATCGGAATTTCACCATGTGCCGTATTTCTGGTAACGGGACGAACCCACTTAGGCGTACCATTCTCCATTACGATGGAGTAGGAATTCCCATTCTGATTTCTGGTGAGTTCAACCCCACCGATGCAACGTCCGCCATACTTGTAGGAGACTGCCATGCAAACAAACAATTTATCCATTTTTCTTTGACTGTTATGTTCGACTTTCCGGGCTTATTCTCTTCTGCCCTTCGACTCTTTATGACAGCCAAACAAAAAAGGTAATCAGGAGGCGAAGTATTATTTTTATTCTTGCCTCCTGACATTTGTCTCAACGTCCGTGATGATTCTAGAACATTATTCCACAATCGTATTCGAACCAGATTTCGGAACCAGCATCTTCTATGCTGCGGATCTGATTTCCGGCGAATAATACCTTGACTTTCTCTCTGACCAGCCCCTCCCAATCGTTCCAGTAGCAACATTCAACAATGTATTCATCGTCGGATGCTCCTTTTCTGACATGCGGCGGAAGTGCGTCAATTCTTTTTTGGGGAAGCACAATGCCCTGGCCATCAAACAGATTGTTCAAGTCTTTTTCCGTCATGATATAAGAACGGACTACGCATCCTCCGTGCCAAACAGTCGGGAGAAGCGTATAGGCTCGGTCCAGCAAGTAGGCATTCCAGGCTCCCATTTCGGATCGTTCAACATAGATATCATCGAAGATGTTATCTTGCCATTTTTGATCATTAAATGTGTAGAGAGAGCAGGTATCACCGTGAGTATCTTCCTTCGGCAACTTTAAGCCAAAGTGGTAACGAATATCGTTACTTGATGCACCAAGTGTTTCGAATAAGTGACAGTCATCGATATTCCCTTTGTTGGTCTTCGCTAGTTCGACTGCGCTTTCAAGAGATTCCTGAAACTTGACAAAGACTGTCGTATATGGGTTACTTTGATCCAAATAAGGGACGCTGCTGTCGTGTAACCGAACGCTCGCCTCCATGTCTTTTCTGAGAAAGATTTCGGGATAGAATTCCGCCTGAGCTTGGCAGTGAGGGCAAACAGAGACTTCTCCAATATGCCCAAAGGGGCCGCTGTCGACATTTAGCTTATACCAGTCAAGGTCTTCAGAGAGCCTGCCGCATATTAAGCAAGGCATCCTATTCGGCTCTGAAGGAACAGGTTCTTCTTTTTTCGACATTATCATCTCATAATCCAGGCAAGGTCTATTAAGGTCGTAATATCTGACCATAGAAGGCTGCTGTTGTCTGGGTGTAATGATTGCTGTTTTGATCTTTCCCGATTCGAGATGGAAGAAAATGTAGGCCTCATCGGTATCTTTCTGTTTAATTGACACAATGGAATGGCCATAAAAAGCGTTCATCTTAACCTTTATGTCTGATACCTGATTGTCCGCTTTAATCCTCTGAAGCACTCCGTTCCAATAATCAAAGAAAGCTGCTTTCCCGGTTACAGAACGCTTTTTATAAGAAATCATACGGACATCATCTGCGAGGAGAGGGGAGACTGCCGATAAATCTTCAGAACATAGTGCCTTTGCCATCTGTGTGGCAATTCGTGTATAGATATCACTCGGGAGATCAGAATCTATGGTCAAAGTGTTCTCGAACGAATCAAAGGAAGCTTTGTCTTCCGGCGTAAGACTTGCGACATACTTTTTCCCATAAACCTGCTCTAATGTAAATTTCCGTTTATGTGTCGCATTATATTTGGCCAATGACATTCTTTCGCCCTTGAAATCTACAAGGTCTTTCTTGAGCCATTTCCGGAACTTCCTTGGAATAGGCCTAGGGCGATTGCGATAATAGAGAGCATCGCAGCCGAAGTAGATGACAACGGGGAAGAATAGGGCCGCAAGAAAACAGAATAGAATGTCCTGGCCAATCTTGTGACGAAAACCCTGATTCTTTTTAATACGGCTCTGGACCGCAAGTGTCACGCAAATAGTGAGAAATACTGCGTAGACGATGAGAATAATGGAAAACGTTTTCATACGTCAGTAGAAATTAGATAATGCGATTATAGTTATCGAGTTATGGTGATTAACAAATACAAGAACCATTAAGAATTCCATCAACAATAGCATTTGTTACCGCCTCAATGTCCCAGATAGCGATGCTGTCAGACTCCGTATCATCCCAACTAGCATAATCGTAGCAGTCATACGATTCAACACTACAGGCTTTCTTCTCCCCGCATACGGTAAGGTAGAAAGCATCAATGGACGTATCATAGAATAAGGTGAAAAGATGGCCCGCAAATAGTCCCATTATCGAGGACATGTCCTTCCCCGTGTCTTTTTTAAGTAATGATTCGATTGCCCTTCGTAGGTCGATACAATTAACAAATAAAGGGATACGGACCACTGAGACAGACGGCTTTGATAGAGAGTAGGTTTCTCCGTTTATAATAGCAAAGCCTAGTGTGGGCGATTGATCTTCTTCATATATAAGTTCACTGACCGTGACATCAAGTGCTTTGGCGATTCTCTTCAAATGTGTAATTGAGGGATTACCCTTTATACTGTCGATTAGGTTTAAATAGCTGATTCCGATTCGTTCAGCTAAGTTTAATAGAGTTAGCCCTCTCCAGCGACAAATACTGTCTATGTTCTTTATCAGATCCATCATTGTCTTTTTATTCGTGTGCACCTTTCTGGAAAAGCAATTCTGCTTTAGCCATATTTAATGACTTCTTTCAGCAAGAGGTAATCTTGTGAAAGAAAAAAAGTATCTTTGTCTAACAAGAACAATCATAGGCGTATGTGGAAAATCATTCTCGTTATCATAGGAGTAGCCTTTGTCTATTCCTATATTAAGTTCAAACGGCATTATCGACTGACTCTGATGTTCGTTGCCTTTATGGAGAATAAGTGCCGTCTGAATGAAGGTGATATTGATGCTCTATTAAGCTTGTGTAGTGTCTATACAGACGCACAGTTATACAAAAAAGCATATGATAAATACATGAGTATTTTGCATGATCCTTCTCTCAAGACGCGGCTTTCCGAAGAAAAGATTGAGAAGGTAAATGAGAATCTCCGGTTTTGTGACGCACCTTTGTTCTGGTCGTCAGGCCCAAGAGACCACTTTATGTTTAGGTATCTTCATCATTTCTTTCTTCGAAGGATTGGCCGTCGTCGTTTTGTCTTTATTCGAGAGGAAGATGCCCTAGAGTTTAACTCTTTGTTAAGACAGACCCGTTTTCAGTAAACAATCGCAGATCTTTTTCTCACTTCTTTAATAGAATAATTATGTGGACCTGGCTTTTTTTCTTTTTACCCGCTTTTGGTATAGCAAAAGGTTTGACTGACTGTATTACAGCAGCCTTCAATCCAAATAATATGGTGCCTGACCAAATTACAGGGAGAACGAATTATTCCGTTCGTGGGGCGAATTATCGAACTTATACTCTGAGTTTAAGAGCGGGGATGCGCATTAACAATCTCAGCTTGTTGATTATGCTTGCGAGCATAGCTCTTGTTATCGTGAGTTTAACATTAAATTGTATAATTAATCCATAGTTCTTATTGTAATAAGTTGGGGAACAATTAAATATCCCCGCTTTTTTCCCTTGTATATTCAAATTATTATTTATACATTTGTATAAGTAATACAATAGATATGGCAAGACTCACAAAAGCGGACAGCGTCTATCGGATGTCGCTTCACAAGAACGGAGGTTACATGTATGCGACGACTCATCCGTATACCGTGACCGGGGACGGCAAGAGGAAGTACTCCTGCCTGCATTGGGGCACTGTGACGGATGGTCTCAAGTTTATCCCGGGCAAGCAGTACCTGTACGCCTCTCCGGAGGAACGGGCCAGGCTGATCTTTCCCGAAGGGTGGGACCTCAGCGAAATAGATAAGCTTCAGAGCAATCGCAGGCAAGGCCGTCCTGCATACGAGGGTGCGGACGTCAATCGTTTCTATGGCGACGTCTGGCTCATGGAGCAGGTCGCGGACAAGGTGGGGCTCCGGACGGACCTGATGGCGACGTTCCATGAGAACGCGGAAATCGTGAATGATGTCCTCACCCTTGCCTATTACTCATTCGCGACCGGAAACAGCTGGAGCAGAGCGGCCAGATGGCAGAAGCTGGAGAAGGCTCCGTCCTCAAGGGAGCTTGCCCCGATGACGATAACCCGCCTTACGCATTCCATCTCCGAGACCGAAAGGATGAACCTGTTCAAGTACAGGGCCGACAGGCTGGACAAGGACGAGCTGTGCGCCGTCGACTCCACGACCAGATCCGCATACGGCAGTTCGCTCGCCGACATCAAATGGGGCCGGAACAAGGAGCACGTCCCTCTGCCGCAGACTTCAGAAGTCGTCGTCTATTCGCTTGACAGCCATATGCCCGTGTATTACAGGACCTTTCCGGGCAACATCCCTGACTCCAGAAGCGTGGAGGCCATCCTCACCGACATCAGCCACGCCGGTTTCCCGAGGGTTATCCTGGTGACGGACAGGGGCTACGAATCGGTTCAGAACCTCGAGAAGTACATCCTCCGCGGCCAGCCGATGATAATGTGCGTCAAGATGCGCCAGAAGATTGTCCTTGACAGGATTGCCGAGTTCGGGACCATCGGGGGAAAGCCGGAGGACATGCTTTTCGACACGGAGAGCAGGCTGTACTACAAGCAGTATGACCTGGAATACGACGTGAGGGGCAACGGCGACTCCGTCCACAAGGCCGACCGCATGAAACTCGACCTGTTCTTCGACCCCTTCCGCAGGGCCGCGGAGCAGACTGAACTCGAAGTCGCTGTCGAGATGCAGCGCAGAAGCCTCCAGTCCATACTCGATGCCGGCGGGAGCGTGGACGACGATGAGAGCATAAAGAAG
>OIWT01003451.1_pt1 | contig 14465 bp, 1 predicted proteins | sample 1587701 | NCBI WGS metagenome assembly OIWT01 (sample SAMEA3888904, study PRJEB22519) | human gut metagenome | biome: human gut; feature: human-associated habitat; material: faeces | place: Denmark | collected 2009
TATTGATGAAATATTTTTTGCATAGAAAGTAAGAGTAATATTACTTCCTTTTGCTGCTGTACTAGGTGAATCTATACTCATTGTATAAGATTGTTGTGCATGTACATTAATTGTAAATGTTAAACTAAATACTATTAATAATGTTAGTATTATATTCTTAATTTTTTTCATATTACTCTCCCTCCTTTGCAAATAAATTATAATTTCCTAATATATGTTTTCTTATTAATATTAAGTCAGATACTTCACTATTATCATCATTATTTACATCTGATGAAACTAGTTCATACTCATTAAATTCTGTAGTTTCTAATATATATAATCTAAATTTAATTATGTCCGCGACAGTTACTTCACCATCACTATTTATATCTCCCTTTATTATTAATATCTTTGAATCATATTCTGTACCATTAATAATTAATTTTATCTTATAACCTGTTTTTGCAGTACCACTTGTTACTTCCTTATCATCAAGGTCATATATTTTTAAATATTCTTTTGGATTAGTCATTTCAGAAATAACAGTATTTATATCACTATTTTCTTTTATTGTAGTTATATATTTATCAGTTATAGTATGAATATTCGATGTTATTTTCGTTTGACCTACAAATACATTTAATGTATATGTTTTTGTTTCGTTGTTTGAATCTGTTACTGCTATTGTTATCTTATTATTTCCAGTAACTAAATTATTATTACCTTTAATATCTACTTTAGATGATTTACTTTCTGGTATTGCTATTACCTCTAAATTAGATACTGGATTATCAAGTTTCATATTATATTCTAATGTTTCTTTATTAAATTCTGGATCTAATGTATATCCTGGAACTTTTAAATATGCTAAATATGAACTTACTATATCACCTTTATTAACTACTACTCTATAAGTATTTTCTTTATTATTTGAATCTGTTGTTGTAATTTCAAATACATTTGCACCATCTTTTAAATTAAATGTTCCTGTACCTGTTATTTTATTTTTACCTGTTGCACTTATAGTTATATCTGTTTCATCTGTTAAGTCTACTGTATATAATTTTGTATCCTTATTAAATACTGGACTTAATGTTCCTTTATCTACTGTTATTGAATCTAACACATTATCTACTTGTGAACCGACATTTACAAATATATTATAAACATTTGTTTCTCCAGATTCACTTGTTACAATTATTTTAAATGCATTTCTACCACTTACTAATTTCTTAGCACCATCACCTGTTACTATTTGAGATTCTTCATCTTTTATAGCAGTAATAGTTATTTCATTTATACCTTCTTCTAAGTCTACATTATATGCGGTCTCTGTTTTACTAAATGTTGGACTTAATGTTCCTTTATCTACTGTTATTAAATTTAAATATTTATTAGTAGATAGTCCTTTAGTAAATTTTATAGTATATGTTCTTTCAATTCCTCCAGTTGTTAAAACAGTTATTTTATGAGTTTGTGGGAATCCAGTTATATTAACTTTTCCATCTCCTGTTACTGTTAATGAATTTTGACTCTTAGTTACAGATACATTTACTTCATTTATTTTAGAAGATAATTCTACTTCATAATTTAAAGTATTTCTTTCAAATTCTGGACTTAATGAATATCTAGTACCATCATTATCTGTAATAACTATATCAGTTAAATAGTTATTAACTTGTGGTTGTCTTGTTACATTTATTAAATATGCTCTTACTGTTTTATCTTCTGCGACTACATTTACATATACTTTATTATCTGATCCAACAGTGAAATTATTGTTACCATCTATTTCTATTTCTGCAGTACTGTCTTCTGCTTGGGCATTTATTTTTAATGATTCAATTTCATATGGTACTATAATATTATATGTTAAGTTATTTTTACTAAACTCTGGACTAATTGTTCCTTCATTTACACTTAATGATTTTAAGTAATTATTATTTGATTTAGCTCTTGTTACTGCAATTTCATATACTTTTACTGAACCATCTTCTGCAGTTACTGTTACATTTAATATATTTTCTCCTGTTTTTAAAGATATATCTCCTATTCCAGTAACACTTGCAGTTTCATCTTCTAAAGTAGCTTCAATATTAATTTTATCTTTTGCATTTTCTACATTTAATGAATATTTTAATTCATCTTTATTAAAGCCCTCAACTGTTACTCCATCAATTTTTAAATCTGATAAGTTTTTATTTGATGAAGCATCTCTTAGTACATTAATTGTATATGTTCTTTTTACATTATTTTCAGCTGCTACATCTATATTAAAGTTTTGACTTCCTACTACAAGTGATTTAACTCCATCTCCTGTTATTACTGCTTTTGGATGCTCTTTTTCGGCAGTTATTGTCATTATTTTAGTTGCGTTATCAACGTGAACATTATATTCTAATGTATCTTTATTGAACTCTGGGACAAGTTCTCCAGGATTTATTGTTAAATTAGATAAATAGTTATTACCAGATGCTTCTTTAGTTATAGTTATTACATATGTTTTTGACTCACCTGATTCACTTGTTACATCTATATTAAAGTTGTTTACTCCAGATTCTAAAGTTACTACTCCAAGACCTGTTATTGTACTTGTACTAACTTCAGCAGTACCAATTATATTTACACTATCTACGTTACTTGGTACAGTTAATGTATAACTTAAAATATTTTTATTGAATGCTGGATTAATTGTATATCCTTCTACTTCTAAACTTGATAAATAGTTATTTGAGTTTGCTTCTCTTGTTACTTTTATTGCATATACTCTTTCTATACCTGATTCACTTGTTACTGTAACTTCAAATGAATTATCACCAATAGATAAATTCTTTTCTCCAAAACCTTTTACTTTAGATGTAGTACTATCTAAAGTACCATCAATTGTTATTTTATCTATATCATTTTTTACTGTTATATTATAATCCATTTTTGTTTTTAAGAATGTCTCAATATATTCTTTATTCTCTTTATCTTTTACTGATAATGATTGTAAGAAATTATTTGTAGATGGTTGTCTTAATATATTAATTGTATAAACAAGTAAACTTCCATCTTCTGCAGTTACTGTTAGTGTACTTTCATTTTTACCTACTACTAAATTTGTATTACCACTAATTGTATAATTTGCTCTATCACTATTTGTTATTGCACTTATTCCTAAGTTTTCAATTTCATATGGCACTATTACTTCATATTTTAAAGTATCTTTATCAAATTCTGGTGTAAGTGTTCCATTATCTACTGTTAAACTTTTTAAAGTTGCATCACTTGATTTTTCTCTTGTTATATTCAATTTATATGTTTTTTTAGTTATACCATTTTCTGCAGTTACTTCAATATTTATAATATTTTCTCCTGTTTCTAGTTTAATGTTCCCATCACCCTTAACACTTACTGCATTTGGATCTTGTTTATATGCTGTTATAACTAAATTATCTGTACTATTTGGTACTAACAATGAATACTCAGTAGTACTTGAATTAAATTTTGGTGTTAAAGTAAATCCACCACTTATTAATATATTACTAAGATTTGCATTATCATTTTTTGCTCTTGTTATTTTTAATTTGTATGTAGTAGTTGTATTGTTTTCACTAGTTACTAATATTTCAAATATATTTTCACCAGTTTTTAAATCTTTACTGCCATCACCTGTTACTACTGATTTTGAATCACTTGCTATAGCAGTTATATCAATACTTGTTACTTCATATGCTACACTTGCACTATATTCTAAAATTGATTCATTAAATGTAGGAGATAATACTCCTTCACTTATACTTAATGATTTTAAGTAACTATTATTTGATTTTGCTTTATTTACTACAACAGAATATGTTTTTGTTTTTTTATTTTCAGCAGTTACTACAAGTGATATTGTATTAACACCTGTTACTAAGTTATATGATCCTGCACCTTCTAAAGTACTAGATGCATCTTCTGTAACACCATTAATAATTATACTAGATTTTGTACTATCTACATTTATTGTATATAATGTTTGTTCTTTATTAAATCCTTCAATTAATGTTCCATCTACAGTTAAACTACTTAAATAATTATTACTTGATGGATTTCTGTTTACTATTACTGTATATACATTTTTACTATCATTTTCGGCAGTTACTGTTATTGTGAATGTATTTTTTCCAACAACAAGAGTACTTGGTCCTGTAACTTCATAACTAGCAGTTTGATCTTCTAGTACACCATCTACAGTAATAGATGTTACACTCTTATCTACATCCACTGTATATGAATTTGTTTCTTTATTAAATACTGGATTTAATAAACCTGTACTTAATGTTATATCTTCCAAATAATTATTAGAAGATTTTTCTCTTGTTACATTTATTTCATATGTTTTTGTATTACCAGCTTCACTTGTTACTGTAATATTTACTTTATTTACTTTAGTTGTTACAAAGTTTTCATTACCTGTTATAGAAACAACAGAATTAATTCCTTCTTTCGTAGCATTTAAATTTAGACTAGTTACATTATTTGGTACAGTTAGATTATATGATGTTTTTGTCTTATCAAAGCCATCTATTAATTTACCATCCACATTTATTGCTGATAAATATGTATTATCTTCTTTAGCTCTTTCGATATTTATTGTATATGTCTTTTTAGTGAAACCATCTTGCGCTACTACTATAACATGTAATTTATTAGCACCTGTATTTAAATTAACATCTCCAGTACCTGTTACTGTACTATCAGAATCCTTTACAGTTGCTTCAATATTAACTTTTGTTTTTTCAAATGGTACTTTATCCAATGTATATTCTAATTTATCTTCCTTAAAGTCAGCTATACTTACTCCATCTACTTTTATATCAGTTAATGAACTTACTGTTTTCTTTGCTCTTGTTACTGTTATAGTATAATCTTTTGTACTTCCATTTTCTGCTTGTACTCTTACTTGAATTGTATTAGCACCAACTTTTAAATCATGTTTCCCAAGACCACTAACTATAGTTGCTTTAGGGTCCTCTACTGTTGCATTTACATCTATGTTTGTTACTTCTCCAGATACATTTGCTGTATATAATGTATTTGATTTATTAAATGTTTCATTTAATGTATATCCATCAATTCCTAATGAACTTAAATTATTATTTGTACTCTTACTTCTTACTAATTTTACAACATATATACTTGTTGAACCATCTTCTGCTTGTACAACTATATTAACAGAAGGAGTTGTATCTATTTCATACTCTCCATTTCCGCTTATTATCTTAGCATTTAAAGTATCGTTTACTATACCATTTATTTGTACTTTTGTTACAGTTGATGGAGCTGTGTATGTATAATAATCATAAAATGTACTTGTAAACGCTGGAGATAATGTACCAGCTGGAGTAGAAGTTATATTTAAACTTGATAACTTACTATCACTTGATAATCTTCTTACTTTAACTTTATAATCTTTTGTACTTCCATCTTCTGCCTTTACAGTAATTATTATTTCATTATCACCAACATTTAATGACTTATTACCTAATGTTGTAGTTATTGTTGCTTTCCCTGTATCTTCTACTGTTGCATTTACATTGATACTCGTTACATCATTATCAACATTATCAAGTGTATAATCTGTTATTAAACTTGAAAAGCCTGTAATTTTTGTACCATTAATCAATATTTCTTTTAAGTTTGTATTAGAACTAGGATCTTCCCTTGATACATCTATTTTATAAGTATTTGTAGTACAAGTATTATTAAGTACACTTGCATATTTTGAATTACAGTTTTCTGCTTTTACTGTTATATTTTTTGTATTAACAGTTGTTCCATAATTAGAAAATTCAAAGTTACCTGTTCCTTCTATTGTTGCATTAGAATCAGTAGCAGTTGCACTTACTACAGAAGACTTAGTTGCATATGGAACTAAAGCAGTATATGTTGTTTTTGATGAACTAAATGTTCCAATATTTACACCATTTGTTAAACTTAAATCTTTTAATGTGGCATCATTATTTAATCTATATACTTTTATTTTATATATTTCTTGATCACCATTCTGTGCTTGTACAACCATATTTATTGTATTATCACCGACATTTAAATTTTGATTACCTGTTCCACTTATTATTGTTGTATAAGAATCAAGTGTAGTTGCAGATATATTTACACTACTTACACTATTTGGTACAACTGTGCTAAAATCTCTGACATTACTTCCTGATACAAATGCTGGCGTAAGTGCATAATCATTAGTATCACTTTTTACATTCAAAGTATTTAATAATGTATTTGATGACATTTCTCCAAATACATTTAGAGTTAATCCTTCAGTAATAACTGGTCTTTCTGTTCCGTTATCATATTTTGTTAATTTCGTACGTGAATTATCATATTCGAATTTTATTACAGAGCCTGCTGTTGCAGTATCTTTTATTTTAAAATACACACTTGCTATTACACCTTCTGTTTCAAGTGTTTTTGTTTTTGCATTATCTTCAGCCAAAATGCTAATCAAACTAGAACTTACTGCATCGTTAGCTGATACTGTCCAATTTGTTTTCTTCTTATTGGCAGGGGATGTTCCAACTGCAGGCCATATACCACCTTGATAAGTTGTTGACATATCAGTTTCTAGATATAATGAACCTTCATCATACATTGGCTCTACTAAAGTACTATCATATTTTACAGCCATCTGCATCATCATATCTGGGTCTGTACCAGGTATATAATAAATTGAAAGTTGTATTACTTTTCCAGGTTCAACATCTGCATTATTTGTAAGTTCATCGCCAGTTCCAGAGCCTTCCCAATCATTATCAAATGCATTCCAATCATATGCTTTTAATAAAAATTTATGTTCACCTTCCGCATGTACATTAATTATATTTAATGAAAAAGATGAAAAAACAATAGAAACCATAAGCATTATGCTTATAATTTTAGAAAAAAACTTCCTCATTTAATACCTCCCAAGGACAAACTCCTACTATTAATATAATTATAGCAAATTTAATTTGATTTGTGAATGAAAAATCCTTAATTTATAAGAAAAAAAGGTTTTTTTCAAAACCTGATATTAGTTTAAAAATATTATTTATTTTTCTTTGTTCGCTTGTTTTGCATAGTTAACTATGAGATAACACGTTTGGAACATTTAATGTGAGTGTCGTCCTCCATTCTATAATAGAAGGGAGGTAGATAATTATGAAAACAAAAACTTTTATTTTAAAGTTTCTAAGATTCATTACAATCATTTTATTACTATCTACCTTATTGGTATTAGCTATAAAAAAATAGACACTCTTCAGCATTGATAGAGTGCCTCTAGAAAAATTTTGAGGATGGCATTCACTTGCGAGATAAATGTTCCTTTTTTTTATTTTATGAAGTTTCCTTCATCTGTATTCATAATAACATAAATTTTTTATTTTTGCAAGGTATCAAAAAAAGCGGAATGATTTCTCATTCTGCTTTTTAATTTAAAGTATCTATTCTCATTAAGATATAATCTGCAATTTTAGAGTTATCAGATACATCTAGTAATCCATCATTATTAAGATCTGCTGCATATTTAGTATAATCTGTTAATTCTGTTCTTAACAATATATGATCTTTTAATTTTGATTTATCTGTAACATCTATTAATCCATCTCCGTTTATATCACCTTTTAGTACAATATATAATTCATCATATACTTTACCATTTATAATAAGTTTAATTACTTGTCCAGTTTTTATAACTTCATCTAAATCAGTTATTTCTGTTAAATCTGAATTATAAACTTTTAATGTACTACTTTCATTATCTACATTAGATAATAAATCTTTAATAGTATCATTTTCATACATACCAGTTATATATTCATAATCAACTCTAGCAATATTATAAACAGAACTTGTAATTTTACTTGATAATACTTCGACAGTTACTTCTTTTCTCATTGTTGGATTTTTTTCAGTACTTACAATTATTTTTGTAAATCCTTTAGTAAGTGCTTTAATATTACCATCTTCATCAACTTCTATTATATCTTTATCTAATACTTCATATAAAACTTTAGTATTAACACTAATTGGAAGAACTTTAACATTAATTTTATCCGTTTCTCCTTCTACTATTACAATATTTGTCTTATCAATTTCTAAATCAGTTACTTCTTCTTCTCTTACTACATTTAATGTAATAACTCTAGTACTATTATCTTCAGCAGTTAATGTATAAGTAATAGTGTTTTCACTTTCGTTCATCGTAATTACTTTCTCACCACTAATTGTAGTTCTAGAATCTTCAGGAATAATACTCATATTTATAATTGATATATTAGAACCAACATTTAATGTATAAGTATTTTCATTATTATTATATTCCTTATCAAGAGTTCCAGTATCTGGTTCAAATTTTGTAAGATTTAAATTAGAAGATAATGCTTTATTTACAGTTATAACATATGTATTTATACTTCCATCTTCTGCGGTTACTGTAATAGTTATAGTGTTTTCACCCTTATTTAATAGATAATTTCCTATTCCTGTTACTAAAGAATCAGGATTTGCAGTAGCATTTACAGTTATATTATCAGTATTTTCATCTACATCAACAACATAATTATTAATATCAGGATTAAACTCTGGAGTTAATGATCCTTTATCAGTTGTTAATGATATTAGTTTATTATCACTATTATATTCTCTTAAAATATTTAATGTATAAACTCTTTCTATACCACTATTTACAACCTTTAATAATATCTTGTTCTTTCCTTTAACAAGTGAATGTATTCCATCACCTGTTAATGTACTTTTTTCATCTTCAACAGTTGCGCTTACATTTATGGTATCTACATTTGCACCTACTGTTACATCATAACTAAGAGTAGTTTTATCAAATTCTGGAGTAAGTTCTCCATCTGATAATGTTATATTTTTAAGATAATTATTTACTTCATTTTGTCTATTTACATTTAATACATAAGTATTAGTTTTACCTGATTTACCAGTTACTTTTATTTGTACTTTATTTTCTCCTAATACAAAATTTTCATTACCTATTATTTCATAACTTGAATTTGGATCTTCAAGAGTTACATTTAATGATAAACTTTGTTTTTCATTTGGAATATTAATACTATATTCTAATGTATCAGGATCAAATTCTGGAGTAAGTTCTCCTTCTTTAACTATTAAATCTTTAATTCTAACACTCTCATTATATTCTCTTGTAACTTCTATTACATAAGTATTTGTATTACCATTTGTACTTGTTACTACTATATTAAATGCATTTAAACCATAATCAAGATTCTTTATTCCAGTACCATCTACAGTGCTTAATAGATTTTCTGGTGTTGCATAAATTTCAATGCTTGATTCTTTATCTGGCACTGTTAATTTATATGAATTTGTATTCTTATCAAATTCTGGTGATATAACATTATTTTTAACACCTAAATCACTTAAGTATGCATTTGAAGAATTTGATTTTACTATTTTTACAGCATATTTCATTACATATCCTGTTTCACTTGTTACTGTTACTATTACATTTGTTTCTTTATCAGTTAAATAATGAATTCCTAAACCACTTACTGTAGATGATTCATATTCTTTTTCACCAGATAAAATTATACTATTGATACTATCATCTACATCTATTTCATATACTCCTGAATTATCTTTATCGAACTCTGGAGTAAGTTCTCCAACATTGCTTGTTAAAGAAAGCAATCTAGCAATTGGTTTTACTTCTTTATTAACTGTTATTTTATAGTCTTTTTTAGTTACTTTATCAGGCGCTGTTACCCTTACTATTACTGTACTAACGCTTGCATTTAAGTTTTCATTACCTATTATTTCATAAGTAGCATCCTTATCAATAGTTGTTACTAAAAGTGGAGTTAATTTTGTTACATTTGATGGAATAACCATATTGTATTCATATATATTTTTATTAAATACTGGTGTTACTACTCCTTCTTCAAACATAAGATTTTGTAATCTTGCTTCACTGCTTCCAAGTTTGTTAACAATTATTTTATAAGTTCTTATTTTCTTATCTTTACTTATTACTGTAACAAATATTTCAGTTCTGTTACTAGAAAGTTCATGTCTTCCAAATCCGTTTACAGTAGCTTCATTACTTTCTCTTACACCACTTACTGTTATAACACTTGCACTATTTGAAACAGTTACATTATATGTATTTGTTTCTTTATTAAATACTGGATCAAGTTCACCAGGATCTACTGATAAATCTATTAAGTAATTGCTATAATTTTCTTTTGCTTGTTTAGTTATAGTTAATACGTAATCTCTTACTTTTTTACTAGTAGATGTTACTCTTACTGTTATAGTATTTTCTCCTTCTACTAAGTTTTCATTACCTATTATTTGAACAGTTGCTTCTTTATCCATAGTTTCATAATCAATTGTTACATGATCATATTCATTTGGTATAACACTTGTATAATCTGTATTATCTTTATTAAATATTGGGGATAATACACCTTCTGAAATACTTAATCTACTTAAGTAATTATTATCACTTGTTTCTCTTGTTACTATTAATGTATATGTTTTTTTATTGTTATCTTTTGTAGTAACTGTAAGAGTTATTGTGTTTTCTCCTGGTAATAAATCATATGTATTGTTTCCATCTACTGTACTTTCTTTTGAAGAAGCTATTCCCTTTACATTTATATCTTTAACACTATTTGGAAGAGTAAGTGCATATTCAGTTATATTTTTATTAAATGTAGGAGATACTTCACCTCTATTTGTTTCAATAGATTTTAGTGTATCATCATATTTTCTATAAATGTTTAATTTATAAGTTTTTTCATTACCTGATTCACTTGCGACAGTGATATTTATAATATTTTCTCCTTCTACTAATGAATATGTTCCATCACCTTTTACTATGGATTTTATATTTTCTTTAATATACTCAATTAATGCAAATTCAGTACTGTTTTCCACAGTTAAATTATATTCTAAAGTATTTTTATTAAAGTTTTCCACATTATTACCATTTACTTTTATCATTGATAAGTTATTATTTGTACTTAGTCCTTTAATTACTTTTACTGTGTATAACTTAGTAGTATTTCCATCTTCACTATTTACTTTTATTTTTATTATATTTTCTCCTGAAGATAAGTTCTTATTACCTATTACTTCATAGCTTGAATTAGGGTCTTCTAGTGTTATATCCATATCAAGGGATGTAACATCTTCATTAACATTTACGGTGTAATCATAAATTTTCTTATTAAATTCTTTATCTATTTCACCATTTTTTACAACTAATGATTTTATATATGCGATACTTGATTTAACTCTTATGATATCCACAGTATAAGTTTTTTCTTCTCCTGATTCACTTGTTACTGTTACTACTATTTTGTCTTTACCATCTATAGATACTAGTCCTGTTCCTGTTACTGTACTAGATTCATCTTCTGCTTTAGCAGTTACTGTTACTTCTTTTAAGTATCTTGGTAATTCTACAGTATAATTTTCTGTATCTTTATCAAATTCTGGATTTAATGCATAACTTTTATTTTCATCACTAATTACAAGTGATTCAAGTGTATTTCTTGTATTTGATTTTCTAGTTACATTTATTATGTAATCTTTTTTATTTCCACTTTCGCTTGTTACTGTGATTGTTATCTTGTTTGTTCCAACATCTAAATTATGTTCTCCAAATCCAGTTACTGTACTTGAATCTGATTCTGCTTTTCCTGTTACTCTAATTGAATCTATGTAATTTTCTACCTTTACATTATATTCTAAAGTATCAGGATTAAATTCTGGTACAAGTTCACCATTATCTATTATAAGTTCTGATAAATTAGCATTATCATCTTTTTCTTTTGTAAATGTTACTGTATATATTTTTGATGTTCCATCTTCTGCGGTTACTACTAAATTTACTATTAATTCATTTCCTGTAATATTATATACTCCATTACCTGTAATTGTTGATGTAGTATCTTCTCTAATACCTATTATTTGAACGCTATTAACATTCTTTGGCACAGTCATGTTATATGTATAGTCTTCTTTATTAAATGTAAATGTTTTTTCTGGGAATGTTACTATATCACTTAAATATGCATTACTAGATAATTTCTTTGTTACAGTAATTGTATATGTAAGACTTGTTGTTTTATCTGCAGATAAAGTCTTTATTAATACTGTATTATTTCCAGGTTTTAAATTTTTATTTCCTATAATTGTATAAGTAGAATCTTCCGCAAGCATTATAACACTTTCTTTTATAGCATTTATGCTTCTATCTACTTCTAGTGTATATTCAAATTTATCTCTATCAAATTTTGGAGATAATTCACCATGATTAAATGATAAGCTCTTAATTCTTGCTTCATCATCACCTAATCTATATACAAGTAATTGATAGTTTCTAGTTATACCTTGATAATTTGTTACTCTAATTACAAATGTTGTATCCTTACTTGTTATATCAAGATTTATAGATGGATCTTTTTGTGTAACATCTATATCTGTCATAGCACTTTCACCAAGTTTATATATTGATACAGTTGTATATCTTGGTTCATCTGCTTTTAAATGGAGTGTTATATTTGTTGTATCTTTAGGTACATCTACTTCATAATTTAAATTTTTCTTAGTAAATTCAGGTTCTAATTCAAAGTTATCTACAGCCATATAGCTTAAATAATTACTTGCATCTGGCATTTCATCCCTTGTTACCTTAATTATGTAGTCTTTTACATCACCATTTTCTGCAGTTACTCTAACTATTACGTCTTTACTTATTCCAACTTCAAAATCAGAATTATTAATTATTTCTACACTTGCATTTGGATCACTTAATGTATAATCAATTGTTGCACTTGTAAATTCATATGGAATTGTTACTTCATAATTTAATGTATCTTTATCAAATACTGGTGAAATAATTCCTTCTTCTACTTTTAAACTTAATAAATTATTATCGTTATTTTTTTCTCTTGTTATATTAAGTACATAAGTTTTACTTGCTTCATCTTTATATGAAACCGTAATATTTACAGTATTTTCTCCAGTATTTAATGCATGAGTACCAAGACCTGTTATATTACAATCAGGTTCTATTAAAGTACCTTCTATAAATACATCTTCTGTTTCATATGGAACAGTTACATTATATTCTAAAGTGCTTGATTCAAATTCTGGAGTAAGATTAAATTCATCATTTGTCATTAAGTCTTTTACTATTAAATCTGATAAACCAAGTTCATATTCTCTATTAATATTTAAAGTATAATTATTAATTATTCCACTTTCACTTGTTACTACAATTGTTACTTTATTAGATCCATATTTAAGTGCATAAGTACCTATTCCTGTTACTGTTTCCATAATATTTTTCTTAGTTACATCTACATTAACTATATTTATATTAGGTGGAATATTAACATTATATTCATTTTTTTCTGGATCAAATTTAGGTTCTAGGTTATATTCAGTTTCTGTATCATTTTCTTTTGATGAAACTTTAATATTATTAAGTTTATTTTCATCACTAGCAGCTTTAAATGCATGGATTTTATATGTTTTACCTCTTGTTTTATCTTGAGATAATACTACTACTCTAATAATGTTTTCACCTGTTACTAAATTATCATTTCCTGAAATAACAACACTTGAATTAGGATCTTCTTTTGTATATTTTACATCTAATGAATTTACATCACTGTCAACACTTACATAATAATCAAGAGTAGTTTTACTAAAACTTGGAGTCATAGTGTGACCTATAACTTTTAAATCACTTAAGTTAACATTGTCACTTGAACTTCTAACAACATTTATTGTATATGTTCTTTTTCCTCCTATTATAGGAACAACAGTAATTTTAATTTCATTATCACCTAATTTTAAGTTATATTCACCATTACCTTCAACACTTGCGTGTTCAGAATCAAATGCTGTACCTTCTACTTTTATTTTACTTATCTCGCTATCTACTTCTAGTACATAATCAAATTTATATTTATTAAATGTTTGAAGTAAATCACTTTCATTACCTGTTGAAATAGTTAATGCTGATAAAAGGTTACTATATACTTCATTTCTATAAGCATGAATTACATAGGATTTTTCATTACATCCTTTTCTTGTTTTTACTGAACTAAAACAACTTTCTGATTTACTTGTTACTATTATGTTATTATTTCCATAATTAAGTACAGTTGCTCCTGACTTTTTAACTCTTTGACCATCAAATTTCTTAGTATATTCTAGTTCATATTTACCTGTTGTAAGTCCTGTAAATTCAACATTATATTCTGTAGTATTTTCATCAAATCCTTCTATTTCTTGTTCTGGTATTTTAAATGATATACCAAGTAAGTTTGGATCTGAATTTGCTTCTTTAATAACATGTAATTTGTATTCTTTTGTTTCACTTAATGAATTACTTACTACAATTGTTATTATATTTTCACCTACTACAAAGTTTTCATTACCTTTTA
>OIWT01003460.1_pt1 | contig 14445 bp, 16 predicted proteins | sample 1587701 | NCBI WGS metagenome assembly OIWT01 (sample SAMEA3888904, study PRJEB22519) | human gut metagenome | biome: human gut; feature: human-associated habitat; material: faeces | place: Denmark | collected 2009
AATCAACTTGTTAGGAAAGTTGAAAACTTTTTAGGCATTTTCCGACAGTCCCTAATTAACATTCCATAAAAATCCGGTTTTGCCGGAACCCCAGTTGCAACCTAATTTGTAGTATGTCATAAAACGAATTCTAATACTTAATCACTACTCTTGGAAGGTCTTTCTACTAAAAAAGTATATAATCGTTTAATGCCTCCGAATTATAGCACGAGAATAAATTCCAAAAATATTACCATGACTTATTAATTTCCAAATCAACATGTTTGGAAAAGGCCTTGATTGTCGCATACTATAAAGTATTATTTCCATATTATTACCTTGTTATAACACAATTTAGGCTATGTACAAAAGTAGTGAAATATTTTCGGTAATTCTACATTTTTCAATGCATACAGAAATCTTGTGCACATCAAATGTGGGTTCAGAGGTTGTAAATATCGTGTGTTGTTCTCAATTTGAGCGAAACAGCTAACAACTCTTTCGATATTGGCGCTCGACTTGTCCGACAAGCATTCGCAGTCGGGGTTCGTTTTTGTCCTTGTCTGCTGCAGACTAACCGTACCCGCAAGTCTGTTCATGATTTGTCGATTCTATTTTTGAGGGTTTTCAGGTAAAGGTCAATGTCCGAGAGCCCGACTCTGTCGAGAATTTCATCCGCAATGTCCTCGAAGTAGTCCCTGCACCGTTGCAGCAGCGCATCCTCCAGCGATACTCCTTCAGGACGATCCGCAGCTTCCTTCAGAAGGACTTCCTTGAAGTGTCGGAAATCATAATTGCTGCACCAGTCGAGACGGTTCCTTTCCTGGTCTGAGAACTGCTGGATGGTAAGTTTGACCTCTATGGAGAGGTCATTGATATGCAGCACATCAGGAATGGACCAGCTCATGTGTGTGCATAATGCATGGAGAGCATGGCAGACAATGATATGCTCCAGCTTGGGATTGCACAGAAACTCTTCAGCCCAGGTGCTTCCGTCATCCATATCGTTTGAACACTCCAGTTCAGCGTCTGTCGCTGACGGGGAGTTGTCTTTCAGTAGCGACCAATTGCAGAATACATCGGCCATGCCGGGTTTGTTCTTCTCCGTCTCCTGTAGGATGGCTGCCATACGGATGAAATCCGAACCATAGTATTCGTCATCCTCCAGACGCAGCACTGAGTACGGAATGTCGAATATCGGGACCAGTCGGCTTTCAATCATGTAGTCGTCATCCATATCGTCTTTCTTCATCACCAGCAGCGCCCGTACGAGGTCTGCCGTGCGATGATATGTCCGGTTGGTCATTTCCAGGAGCAGGTCATTGACCTTTTCCAACCTCTCGACCTCCGTAGGAGTGCAATAGCAGCCGAAAAGGAGATTCAGGATGAGGCAGCGGTCCGACATCAGTTCCTCAATCTCATTGACCTTCATCTCGTTCCGGCTCCAATCAAGGAACCGGCGGTAGTGCTGGTAGTCGAGGGGATCGCCGGTGATTCCGAGAATCCGCTGCTCGAGTCCTGCGAGTTCATGTTTGAGCTGGACCTCGTCTATCGAACGATAGTCCGGTTTGTCAATGTTTCTTTTCATGCCGTAAAGATATTGCCTGAGGTTGCCAAAATATGGCATGTGGGCCGCCGCAAGAAAGAATCTTTTTCTCTCAGAATCACGGCTCTTCTTTATTTCGTCTAAGCTCCATTTATTGATCTTTATTATTCTACAAAGATTCGTTAATTTTATAGGACATCTATTTCCCTAAACTTTTCCTGAAGAATCGTTATCTTTTCCATTAACTCTCCAAAATTCAGTGACTGCCCATATATGAAACTGTTCTTCATCTCATTGTAGTCAGTCTCATAAGCCGGCAAAAGTTCTTCTTTGGGCACAATCTGAATGTTGGTTGGTAATTCTTTGTCGTAATTCACATAACCTACATGATAGTACTTGCGTCTGTGCTCCACAATTTCATGATAGAGAGTCACATCTTTGAGAGCCATGTCTGCGTATGGAGTGTGCATGAGTTTTTCCAAATCATAGAAATGACGAGTCATACGGTGCGTCCTTGGCTTGTCCTTCTGGTATTCTTCGCACAATAGGAACGCCTTTTCAAGAAAAGTTCTTGCAGGACTGACGGTACGGATAGTTTGAACGAAATCAGAGTCAACATCTCTCCCATCGAAGGTTTGCTCAACCAACGATGATATGCGTCTCATTTCAAATGGCTCAGACATGGACAACACGCTAATCTCTATTTTGATAGTAGGTGCAGCGTATGAGGCTTGGCTGTTGAAAAGTGATGGGTATTGAACGTAAAGAACTGATGGATCTTTGTCATGAGGAACATTTCTCGGTTCTCCGTTTTTATCCAAGATGTAATTGTCGCCAACTAAGGTTACGTCAAGTCCTAATGCCCGTAGCTTAGTATCCAACTCTAACTTGAACTCTCCAAGAAGAAAGTCCTGTCCTTTTTCACGAAGGTTATGTATCTGTGTATTGGAGTTACAATTGGCACAAGATAGTTTCTTTACATTCAAGAAGTAGTCACGGCTTAAAGCCAAGTCTATGTCCTCGCTGAATCGGTCTATGATGTTCCACCCTTTGCTAAGGCTTGTGCCGCCTTTGAACAAAAGGTATTCGCCAATGCTGGTATGGAACAAGGCATAGAGAACAGCGGTTACCCACCAGTCCTTTTCGGCAGAGGCTTCATCTATCTGCTTTGATTCACTGACGGCCTGAACCATTGCTCTACGCTCGTCTATTGAAAAGTCTATCCATTTACTCATCAGCTTGTTCTTTTATATTTCTTTTAATTATTCGTCTCATCCAAACTGGCGCTAAAAGCAAATCATGTTCCATGGTGTCCTTTTCAGGTGTTTCGGCCAACAACCTCGCAATCTTCCATTCATCTTCTTGTGTGATGTTGTTCTCGCCGATGCTACGCAGTGCCTGCACCAATTCTTGCATCAACTTTCCTCGGAAGGCAAAATTTTTCGGAGATCCATGTCTCAAGGTGACCGTCCTATTTCCAAGATTCAGTTTCCTGCCAGATCCTGTGGTCAGGAAACTTGTGTTCATGGGAACTTGGGTAGAGAAACCGAGACGATTTGCGGCTGTGGCTCCCGTAGGAATAATCACGGCCTTATCTCTTTTTGCAATCTTTGTTACCAGTTCAAAGGCAGAAGGATATAGGATCCCGAAGCGTGTCTTACGTGCCTTGACATAGACTCCCTTGGCTATACGGCTGATAATACCTTCCTTCTCAAAGATGGCCAATAGCTTTGTGACATACTCCACGTCATACTGAGGAAAGGATGATACGAAGTAAACCTCTCCAAACTTACCATGGGCAATCTTGCTCTTAATCTTGTCAACTACAGCGTCTTGCATATAGATTTTGGTTTTATTTTGGTCGGAATGATTACAAATATTTCCGACCACAAAGATGATGTTTTTATTTCAAATGACAATGTTTTTCCCCATCGAAATTAAGTTTTATTGGCTTTAAGAGGGGGGTGTCAGTTGAATTGTATTAAAACTGTTCATCTCCGTGAAAGAATTCGCGCCAATGTCGGTATAGGAATATAAAGGAAGAAATTAAGCGTCACAATGAAAACTGCATTAAGAGAAGATGAGGTCATCAGATTCATGACGAGGGCGCCTCAGGTTCATATGATGGAGATAATCGGAGAATATGACTTTGATCCTGAGGAAATCGAACTTGAAGAATATGTCGGAAGGATAGACTCTGTCATCGGCGAGGATGAGGCCCTGCTGGTGACGACCATGTCTCCGGTTGATGGATTACGGTGCATAGCCGCAGCCGGCGATGTCATTGGGAAGGTCGATTTGTCTTGCCTGTCGAAGAGAAGCTGGAGGCATACGGTTCCGTCAATCCACATTTCACCGCTCCCAACGTGTACCGGAACGATGCTGCTACACTCATTGAGGATGCCTCTTGGAACGAAAAGTGTGAGGAGTGTGCGAGAAGGGCGCTTTCGGCATTGTTCCCAGACGAGAACGTTGCTGATGTCCATGCTGATGTCCATTCGATCTTCGGAAGGGATGGCCTTTCCGGACTTGTTGGTTCGGCAATGGAATTGGCAGACCGTTATGGCCACCTGGCTGACGTGATGGAGAAAGGGACCAGTCTTCTTGACGCGGCAAAGAAGATCCGCTTCAAGGAGTATTACTCCGTGACTGTAGGGATAACCATACCGGATGTAGGCGAAGTCGATGGGGACGGCCCTATGGCCGCCGTGACAGGGTATTGGAAAGTTATGGTAGACAGGAACTTCGAGAAGGTGTCAATCTTGAGAGACAGTACCGAGCGTACGGCATTCTTGTACAGTCTCGGTCCAGAGTTCTATGACCTCTTTGAGGCGTGCATGTCGTTCAGAAGAGAGTGCCAGGATATTCTCATAGAGGATGACAAGGTACGGTGATTTTTCATATATTTGGGTTGTGAAATTTTTTAGACCTTCCGGTGCATATTTCATTGACGATCCCAGTCCCTTCTTCGACAGGGCAGCGGAGAAATTGGGCATCCTCCGTGGGCGCGTGAGCGTGCGCAAGACCCGCGCTATCAAGACGCTGTCCGGACTGCTGGAAAAGTCCGTCGAGGACTACGACGAATCCGTATTCTTCAAACTGCCTTACAGCGGTTCTGAAACTGAATTTTTGCAGCGGGCGGTTATGGCCCGTCCGGTGGAACGGTACAAGAATCCTGTCTGTCCGGACTTTGACCTGGACGAGACCGTACGTAAAATCTGCGATGCGATTCTTTCTTCGGCTTACCCATGTTCCCGGCAGACTTCCTTCGGAGCCCTACAAAGATAAACGGCGATATTCTCTCCATAGTATTCTAATGTGGGAATAGGTCATTTGGTGGTGCAGGTCCCGAACAGTGCGAACGACGAGATATACGATTCCTTGACCACCGCGACCCAGTTCTTTTAGGACGTGCGTCCTTCTCTTTCCAGGATTTTGGGGTAGAGAGGAAAGGATATGTCACAACAATGAGAACGCACTTTGAACCCATTATTGCATACGCGCTCGTACTCTTCGCAAATCGCACCAAGTAAGTCTTCAATGTCTTTCTTGAACTTTCTCTTGAGTTGTGATAGTTATCAACTGCAGACTCGCGCTAAAAAGATAATTTCAGAGAAGACCAAACTTTTCTGAAATTTTTGTATTTTTATGTGGGAATGGTGGTGGTTCTATTACCAACATGCATATCGTTCCCTAAGAAAATGGAAAATAGTAAATGATATATCTCCATGACAGAAAACAACAGAATCACGCCGCAGTATATCACTTCTCTTAGAGAGGGTGAGATCTTTGTGTTCGGCAGCAATAAGGAAGGCATGCACGGAGGTGGAGCAGCACGCGTCGCCTATAAAAAGTTCGGCGCAGAATGGGGCGTCGGTGTCGGCATGACCGGTCAATGCTATGCAATTCCGACAATGGACGGAAGCATTGACATTATCCGCAAGCACGTTGATGATTTTACGGCTTATGCAAAAGCGCACCCGGAATTGACATTCCTTGTAACGCGCATCGGCTGCGGTATTGCCGGGTGGCGCGATAGTGAAATAGCTCCACTTTTTAAAGAAGCATCGGCACTTGACAATGTCACACTTCCGGAAGAGTTCTGGAATGCACTTGGATTATGATGGAGGTTTTGCCGATGGTTCTTTTGGCAAACGTAGCTTTAATCCATACGAATCTTATCAAAAACACGAAAGAACATGAAAGAGACCATCGCAAAGATTAACGAGGTCATGGCCGTTCTTCAGGTTGAACTCAAGTAGTCAGGTAAGACGCAAATATGATAGTTCCCACAAGACCATCGTCCTGCGGGAACTTTTTTTATCTTAACTTCGTTCGCGAGAAATCATAATTCATCATCACTCTTGTTGGTTTGTTGATTGAAATATTCCGTTTGGATATAATCCAAAGAAACATATCTACGGAACGCCCCACCCTTGGATTGGCTTCTCTCGTTGGATACTATCACAGCCATGTCATTTTTGCCAATGAATGTAGTGCGTTTACCGTTATCCGACTCTGTCTCCTCTTTTTCTCCATACTTATCATTTAGTTTTTGTCGATAATAATTGTATGTGCTTTGTGCCTGTTTCCATTCATCTGAATAAGAACCATAATCTTCAAGACTTATATTGAAGTTTACTTCGTATAAAACACCGCCTTCGGTTAAATAAAAGTTGGCAAAATCCCAAGTCCGTCCGGCAAAAGAGACGTCTTTAAAAATTATGACTTTACCATTGGATATGTATTCTTCATCGAGCCACTTGCCTTTATGTCCGACGGCTCTGTCAATAGTCAGACGCGTCTGAGTTGAACCCATTTTCATTCCAAAAAAAGAATCCTGGATCTCAGGGCGTTCTGATTCAATAGCCTCCATTAAATTGGAGAGTAAAGAAAAATAAGAAATTCCAATGGCGGTTATCTGACCATCTTCGGTGCATTTGTCGAGTCTAAGAGTAACACCATTGTTTATGGCTACCATCCTTTCAATTTCAGGATGATCCTGAACCGGGTAATATGTTAGTTCATAATCCTTGGACAACTCACTTTTAATCACATTGTAGGTTGAGTCGAGCATTGCAGGGCTATCAGGGTTACTTGATATGTAAAAATTAACCAATGACAACGCTCCGCTTGTGTTTGTGGCAAGAACGAGTAAAGGGTAGTCCCTTCCATCATAATTGACATTCCGAAATCCGTATCTTAGATACTGTGTTCCATTCATCTCATACGGTACTGAATTATCTATTTCAAAGAATGTTCCATTATTTTTCATCGCATCCTTTAGCTGTTCAGGAGTGTATTTTTCACAGAATTTCAGTCCAAAGAATTCTTCTGGTAAATTTTTCTGCTGAGCCAGTGAAATGGCTGTAATGAATGTAAAACAGATATTGAAAATAATTCTTCGCATAATGGTCATTTTTTGTGGTTGATTTCTCCAAATGTAATAAAATAATCTGACAATGCGACTATTTGGCTGCTGTTATCTCGACGCAATATAGCGCAACGCCTCCAATGGGTGATAGACCATCATCCTTGGCCCGCTGAACCGCATCATCGATGACCTGAAATTTAAGTTGGATATGGAAAACACGTAAGAATGATGCTGATTTGCTGTATATATAATTGAACTATAGAAATGCTATAATTATGTCTGAGACAGATGAGATAATCGGCTCTGCGGAACCGATGGAAAGTGAAATGCTGTCCGACAACCTTCAGCTCATTGTCGGAAACCGGGAGTATATATACAGGCATCGTGAGCTGTTCTTGTCGCCGGCGCCGGTTTCGGTATATGGCATAAAGGGGCCGATAGCCGTCGGCACCCTGCTGAAGTTATGGGAGCAAGGCGACGGATGGCTATGTGTCAAGTGTGACGAGTGCGGGGAAGATGCCTGCATATATTCATTTGCAGGAAATCCTATGACCGGGACGATGTCCGTCAGTTATCAATGTTGCCATTGCGGGGCAGGCAGGCAACATGTGAGGACCGGCAACTTTATAGATAGGGCAAGAACGCTGGCGGCAGCAATTGACCAATATCAACATGGTCAGGATGATGTGGAAGGAATTCCATTTGAGAAACTGATCGCCTTACTGAAAGAATCCCACGTCCGAATTGTATAGCATAACGGACATGATGACGATTCTCGGACAAGCCGGAACTCTGGACAAAAAGGTCAATTCCTTCTATGAGAAGGGGTGTGCCGATTTGAGAATATACAGGCCGGGAATATTCACAGTGACATAAGGTGCCAGATTAAGGCATTCTGTTGAGCTATATTTGACGCAATAGAAGAGAGGACAGTATTAGAAAATACAGGATATGCTGCCTTGCCTGGGATAGAGACTGGAAGGGGCGAAGTAATAGTTGGGGTGTCGGTGAAAGAAACTGATAAGTCTCCGGTATAATAAGTACAAAAACAGAGAACGGGCAGTTTGGAACTGCAACAAGATAAAGTGAAACAGAGAATATGGTTGAGTTAGTTACAGACAGGCTGGTGATTGCCACACCAGGAGAAAGTCATATCGATGATGTCTTCCGGATAATGAGCACGCGCTGTCTTGCAGAGCGGACCGGGTTCAAGAAAATGGATGACGTCAGTGAGGCTGAAGGCAAAATCCGCTGGGCCATGCGGACAGACAACATGCTCATCATCTCAAGGAAAGATGAGGATGACGTGATAGGTATCATCATCCTCACCCCGAAAGAAATCAACTTGCCGCAGGGAACATTGATGGATTATGAGATCTGCTATTTCATTGAAACATCTTTCCAGGGTAATGGCTACATGACGGAGGCATTGTCCTGTATAAAGGAATATCTTTTCAATGTCAGGAAGGCGGACAGGCTCACAATCTATCTTGAGCCAGACAACGGACCGTCAAGAAAGGTGGCCTTGGCGGGAGGATTCAAGTTCAGCCACGTTGAGAAGGAGGCGGGATGCAGAAATGACGGAACGATGACGGATCTGGAGTTCTATGTCCTGGACAGACAGGATTCTCCAAAGGACGTTGGACCATGTACGGACAATTACCTCAATAGACAGAAGTGGATAAACGAAGGCGGCGTACTTTTCCCGATTCCGGGTTCCGCGACATTGCTTTCCACTCCGGGGAACGGCGTATTCCGGATTTACGTTGACGCCAGGACGGGCCGCATCGGTCTCGAAAAGATTGCGGAATCTTTCATCGTCAATTTCAAGGTATATGGAACTGAAGGGAAAGCCATCAACGACCATATAATCCATACATGGAACTCTGACGTATTCCAAAAGTCGGGCAAGAACCTTGGTGTCATCTTCAATGGATTGAAGGGTACGGGTAAGACCATCGCCGCCAAGCAACTTTGCAACAGGCTCGGGTTGCCTACCATAGTCGTTTCGAAGCCTGTAGACGGATTGCTGGAATTCATCCAGGCGCTCAATTTCGAAGCCGCCGTTCTCATAGATGAGGCAGAAAAGACTTTCGATGAAGAGTCGGAGATTCTGCTGAAAATGATTGACGGAGTGTACAACCACCGCAGGAAACTGTACATCCTGACAACGAACGAACTCACGCTGGATGACAACCTGATCGGCCGTCCTGGCCGTATCCGGTATGTCAAGCAGTTCGGAAATCTTGAACTCGATGTCATCAATGAGGTAATAGAGGATACCCTGGAGGACAAGTCATTGGCCGACGGACTGATAAGGCTGGTAAACAGCCTTGAGATTTCGACCATTGACATCTTGAAATCCCTTATTGAAGAATGCAACATCACAGGGCGGATTCCGGATCCGAATCTGTTCAATGTGCCTCTGTCGAAACTCAAGTTGCGCCTGCTGCGCTTCAATGATCTGGACGAAGGCCGCTTTGAGGATGTAGAAAAGTTCATTGTCGAGAATAAGCCGGAGTCAATGCCGATTGAACAATGGATAGGTAAAAGGAGAGACGACGGCAATGATGATAGTACCTGGAAAAGTTTCATTGAGAAGGAATTCAAATGTGGCATCAGTAAGGAATCTGTTTCTTCTCGAGATAACGTTGTCATGAAAGGGGGAAAACTCGGGTATCATAAGGTAACCACTGAACCGGACAAGTATGGTTTCTTCAGCTGGGAATACTATGGTGATGAGGAACTGCTGTGTTATATAGGTTTCACTGACAGGCCGTCCTTGTACTGATGCCACCTTTTGGCGGAACTGGTAAATACCTTTGCCGCTAGGCAAAATGAATAATCGAAATTAAACTGGATATGAATAGCAACAACAAAAACGCGGTCAACAATACCGGCGTGAAGAAAAAGTATCGTTGGATCAATGATATTGAGCCTGTCTTCATGGAAGACTCCAAGCGCAATTATGGCCACCGTACCTGGGCCAATGCGGAATGGTCTGACATTACTTTGGCATTGGCCGTGGACATGGACTCTCCGGGGGAGATTACCACCAGGAAGGCTGCGGGAGACAAATATGTCGGTTTTACGATTCCGACGGACCTGTCGGAAAGGTGTCTGTCCAGCCTTGCAGAAGCAATAACCAAACGGATAAGAAAGCATCCGAAGTTCAAGACGGACGAGCTGAAACTCAACATTGCCGGCAACAGTCAGATCACCCTTGACAAGTACTGCATCCGGACATCCGAAATCAGGGAGCTTCTGAAACTTGTATTGCTCGACCTGGCGGACTCGGGTGTCAAGTTCTCCATGATCCGTTCGGGAGGCCAGACAGGCGTCGATGAAGCGGGAATCCAGGCGGCACAGGATGCGGGATTGAAATGCAGCATCCTCGCTCCGAAGGGCTTCAGGATGCATAGAGAGCCGGGCATAGAACTCGAAGGCCGGTCCTTGTTCGTGAAAAGATTCCGTGAAGAGGTCCCGAATGATTCTGAATAGTTGTCATTGGCAAGTGCCTCCGTTTTTCAGCATCTCTATCACCTTTGACAAAGGGAATGCGTCTTCCCTTACAGGATATTGGGCATGTCCTTCAATGTAGGCCCTCAGTTTGCTGCCGAAGCTGCCGCCCTTGAAGGAACTTGTATGTCCGTCTTTCAGGTTTACTGCCGTGTTGAAGGTCGCGCCGCTAAAAATGCTGCCGCCAAAGCTGACGATTATCGAATCCTTGCAGCGGAACAGGTCCTGATGGCTTTCGACGGCCTTCAGGCATCCTCCGACAGTTGCCCGTTTGCCGTTGAAATACGCGGTTCCTGTCAATGCTGAAGCCATCCTTGGGTTTGCCCAGATTTCATTGCGCTTCTCATACAGGAAGCCTGCGTTCCTGAAGAAAAGTTCGGATGTGCAGGGCCGGAGGATCATTTCGTACATTTCCCGGATCGCGGTCATGATCTTCTCTGACTTCTCATTGTCCATGCTTCCGTCGGCATCCATGTAGGTGGATTTGTTCAGTTCTATCATCAATGACGGGTAGTCGAATCGTGTCTTTGGAGCATACGAGTTGGAGTAAGGCTTGTTGAATGCCGTTTTATATCCTCGCGACCTGAACATTGATTCTATTTGTGACAACAGGTCTTTATCCGGCATGCTCCAGTCATCCTTGAAGCCGATGCATACTTCCACGTCTGACAGGTCGGAAGGAAACGAATGGCAGTCTATCAGTATTGAAGACGGCGTCAGCTCCTTGATGACGGCAGCCTTGTGCCCAAGGTAATATGAACTGTAGATGATTTCTGTTCCGGTAATGTTCCGCCCGATTCCTTCGAAAGATGAATAGACGATGCCCTGACCGATTTTTTCCAGCGGATCGTTTTTCAGACGCTCCACATCGCAGAAGAATCTTGACCAGGGGAAGGTGACCGGATGAATGCGGGGATCCATGGATGAGGCCATCCCGAACAAGCGGTCCGTTCCCCAGTCTGTCCAGCGCTGGATATGCTCATCGATTCCGTTTTCCCATCCGCCTTTTGCCGTGTCTGGAAACTCCGATGAAGAATGGGGGATGTTAAGTACAATGCTGTCAATCATTTGCCATAATTTTTTTTGAATGGAACATTCCGCATCGTTTTTCCACCGTGGCATCTGGCTTGCTCGGTTGGCGTCTCCCCATGAGACCTCTTGATGCTCTATAATATTATACCGGTACGAAACGGTTTCCTTTCATAAAAACAATGTCGTCCGGACTGCGTTTTCGGAAGTGCCTCAGGATCTTTTTTTCAAAGAACTTTTAAGGTTCTTTACCGGACACAGATGTGACGTTTAGAACTTTTCTTGCAAATGTTATATAAGTGTTATATATTTGTGATGCAAAGTATATGAAGAAGATGGAAACGACTATCAGTAGAACTCAGACAGCCTTCAGGCTCAGCACAGAATTGCTGAAGAGATTGAAGGTGGAGGCACGCAAGCAGAACCGTAGCCTGAATAATTTTGTGGAGAGCGTTCTTATGGATGCTGTCTATCGCACTCCTAATGCCGTAACAATGGCCGCAGTGAAAGAGGCGAGAGAGGATAAGAATCTGGAAACAATCAATCTGGATAATCTTGAAGAGTTTATTGAGTCATTGTAGTGGGTATGAAGGAACTGAAAATCACCAGTCAATTTAAGAAAGACCTTAAGAAGTACCAGAACCAGCCGAAGAGGATTGAAAAACTAAAGGTGGTTCTCGGTTACTTGCAAAATGATGTTGCGATTCCACAGGAATACAAACCTCATAAACTCTTAGGTGATTATAAAGATTGTATGGAGTGCCATATTGAGAGTGACACTCTTCTGATTTGGTTTGATGAGAATACGAATATCATCAAGCTGCTACGACTTGGAACTCACTCGGAGCTGTTCAGGTAACATCCTCAAGGTCATTGGGTGATTGCAGGTGAACTGCCTACCAAGTCTCAATTTTCCATCCTTCCGGAATACCATGTGCGCCCGTCACGTCCCAAGTCGCTTTTTTGCTCTTGATGAATGTGCCGGAAGCCGCCACGCCGCTGAGCCAGTCTTTTGTCGTTTTTTCTGACGGCTCGGTTGTGAACAGCCCTATGACATATCGGAGATTGTGGCAATCTTTATACATAAACTCATAACAATTGCTCACAAGCTCTGTTGCCGGAAGTTCCGGAGCTGATGTAAGACTTGTACATCCCTCAAACATACAATGATAGCAACCCATATCCAATCTTGTAGCAGGAAGTTCGGGCGCAAATTTCAGACTCGTACAGTTTGCGAACATACTGTTATAACAATAGATTCTCATTTCTGTTGCCGGGAGGTCCGGAACATATGTCAGAGCGGAACAGCCTTTGAACATCATCCCATAACAATTGTATGCCAATGCTTTGGCCGGGAGTTCAGGTGCGGATTTCAACCCGGTGCATTCCGCGAACATTCGGAAATAGCAGCCCTGTGCCATTGTTGTTGCCGGGAGTTCAGGCGCAGACAGCAGGCTTTTGCATCCTTCAAATAAAGCGAGAAATGCATTCGGTGAAAGCGGAGTGGAGAAATCACTGTCTAACAATGACATGATATTCCCTTGCGCAGTGACGGGACCGGAAATCTCGAAATGATAGTAATTTTCGGTATTCTTACTGAATTTGAGATTTTTCTGCTCGCCGGCTCTGAACAGTAAAAATGTACCGTCCGCCAATGAAATCTTTTCCCCTATGGTATATGGATTCCAATGGGACTCATCGGTGCTGTATTCCAATGTGATTTCATCCGGAGCCCCCACTTTTGCAAGACAGACTGTGGAATTTCCGGAAGAAATGAACGTAAGGCCTTTGTAGTTCACTGTCGGGACAGGGGCAGGAGGAAGACCCGGTTTGTCGGAACCATCCTTATTGCAAGCGGAAAATCCCGCAAGCAGAACGAATGAGGCAATAAGATTGAATATCTTTTTCATATTTATCAATACTCTTTAAGTGAAAAAAACAAAACGACATGAGTCACGATAAATGACAGGCTACCGAGTTTCAATTTTCCATCCTTTAGGAATTCCGTGTACGCCAATCACGTTCCAAGTGGCATTTTTGCTCTTGACGAATGTTCCGGAAGCCGCCACACCGCTGAGCCAGTCTTTTGTGGTTTCTTCTGATGGGCTGGTTGTGAACAATGCTTTGACATATCGGAGCTTGCTGCAATCTTTAAACATAAGCTGATAACAATTGCGGATAAGTTCTTTCGCCGGAAGTTCAGGTGCGGATGTCAGACTTGTACATCCTTGGAACATTTCGCTATAACAACCCCAATCCAAGGTCGTCGCAGGGAGTATAGGTGCAGATGTAAGACTTGTGCATCCGTTGAACATGCTATGGTAGCATTCTGTTACCAGGTATGTAGCCGGAAGTTCCGGAGCCGATGTGAGACTTGTACATCCCTCAAACATGCAATTGTAGCAATAGGACTCCAATCTTTTAGCCGGGAGTTCAGGTGCGGATGTCAGCCCCGTACAGTTTGTGAACATGCTGTTATAACAATAGGATTTCATTTCTGTTGCCGGGAGCTCAGGAGCAGATGTCAGAGCGGAACATCCTTTGAACATCATCCCATAACAATTGTATGCCAATGCTTTGGCCGGGAGTTTAGGCGCGGATGTCAATTCTGTGCATTCAGAGAACATTCCGAAATAACAGCCCTGTTCCATTGTTGTCGCCGGGAGTTCCGGAGCCGATGTCAGAGCGGAACATCCACGGAACATATGCTGATAGCATTTCATTGCCAATACTTCGGCCGGGAGTTTAGGGGCGGATTTTAGAGCTGTGCATCCCGAGAACATTTGGGCATAACAGCCATATTCCATTGTTGTAGTCGGGAGCTTAGGCGCAGACAGCAGGCTTGTGCAACCTTCAAATAAAGCGAAAAACGCATATTTTGTAAGCGGAGTAGAGAAATCCCTGTTTAACAATGACATGATATTCCCTTGTGCAGAGATTGGGCCGGATATCTCGAAATGATAGTAATTTTCGTCATCCTTACTGAATTTGCGATTTT
>OIWT01003462.1_pt1 | contig 14439 bp, 6 predicted proteins | sample 1587701 | NCBI WGS metagenome assembly OIWT01 (sample SAMEA3888904, study PRJEB22519) | human gut metagenome | biome: human gut; feature: human-associated habitat; material: faeces | place: Denmark | collected 2009
ACGCCGTTTTGCGTCCGAGAAATCAGGGCCTATTCAAAAAATCGGGATAAGGGTGGGAAGTGGGATGCCGCGCATCGGCCAGACCTTTGCCTCATTCGTCCCCGCGCTCCTCTTTACCGCGCTCGAAGCGCTTCATCGCGTCATAGGGGAGGCAGAGCGTATCCCAGACGGGCGAGAGCGCGTAGGTGTCCACCGCCGACAGGGCAAGCCCGAGCGGACACAATACGACCGGCGCGACGACGGTCGGCGTCCACGCGCGACCGAGGGCGAAGACGCGCATCCCATATGACTCCGAGTAGGGCACGCACGTCGAGAGGTAGTAGTCGCCCGTGCGGGGGCGGATCTCGAAATCCTGGAAGAGCGAGAGGAAGCCGGCGGCGGCCGACACGATGAACCCGACCATCCCGTGCCCCTCCTAGTCCCGCACGAGTTCGTAGAGATAGGTCGCGTCGGCGGGATCGGCGTCCACCCGCGCGGTGAAGTCGAGCCGCCCCTTCGCAAAGGCGCTCGGCACGACGCGGCTGCGCGTTCCGTCCGCCCGCAGCGCATAGACCGTCCACGCGCCGTCCGCAAGGCGCAGGCGGCAGGCCGCGCGCCCGTTCCGCATGAGGTGCGGGAGGCTCCCCCATTTGAGGAGGATGCGCAGGTCGGCGTCCGCGTAGGTGATGCCGGTGTTCTGCACGTCCGTCAGGTGCGTGACGAGGATGCGGGAACTCGTCGCAAGCGGCCGGCCGTCGAGCGCGCTCGCCCACACCGTCGCGGGGGCGTCGGCGAGTTCCGCCACGAGCGCGCGCGAGCGGATCTCCCCCTCCTCGGCGAAGCCGCCGCACGTGCGGGGCGTGGAGATGAAGAACGCCCCCGTGTCGCGGTCGATGCGGATGGCCCCCTCCCCGGCGCGCGGGAAGTCGCCGTCCTCCGGGGCGACGAGGCCGAGGTCGGCGAAGACCGCCTCGCGCGTCTTCTTCCGCACGTCCGGATACGTCCCCGCCGCAACCGTCCCCGCCGGCGCCGTCTCGCCGAGCTGCGTGCCGAGCTTCGCGTACCAGCCCGCCCACGTGAACGGGGCGGACGCCCAGCCCCCGAGGTCTGGATTCGGTCTGCGCACGAGACCGTGCGGCAGATGCACCGCGTAGGTTTTCGTCAGTTCGGGCAGGTCGCGGCGCAGGAAGAGGCAGATGGAGGCGCGTTCGGAGGCGAGGCCGAGCGGGTCGCCGCTCATGTCGAAGTAGTTGAGGGCCTTCTTCTCCGGCGCGACGACGCCCGTCCGGCCGTGGCTCCACGCGAAGCGCCAGAGGCCGTTCCACCCCTGCAGGGCCCCGAGCGCCCCCGTCGCGATGCCGCCCACGCCCCGGAAGCGTCCCGGGGCCGAGTAGTTGTACTCCGTGCAGGTGAACGGACGGTTCAGCACGCGCCGGTGCGCCATGTCCTGCACGCCGAGGCGGCCGTTCGCGAGCGGGTTCACGTTCGGGCAGCGAGACGGCAGCTGCCATTTCCTCTCCAGGAAGCTCGGATGGTCCACATAGAAGTGGTCGTCCACGTAGTCGTAGTCCGCCTCCTTGCAATACTGGTACGCCACGGGGAAGAAGCAGCCGTTCAGGTTCGTCAGGAGCGCCCGGCACTTCACCTCCTCGCGCAGGAACTTCGTCACCTTCGCCGCAAAGGCGCTTTCGATCTCCTGCAGGAAGAGGGCGGCCGCCTGGGGCTTGCGCCCCTTCGCGCCGTTCAGCGTCGCCGGGAACGCCTCGTCGATCTCGCCGTAGAACGCGGGGTCGGACGCCTTCTTCGCGGCCAGCCACGTCCGCCACGCCGCCACCCAGGGTTCCTGCCGGGCGAGATCGTCGAGGTTGCTCCCCTGCGCGGCCTCGTTCACGAGCGACACCCACGCGAGCGCCGGCTCGTCGGCGAGCCGCCGCCCCGTGAACGCATTCACGTGCCCGAACCAGTTGCGCACGAACGCGAAGAGGTTGGACTGCATGCCCGCGTGGACCTGCAGCCACGCCTTGGCGTCCCCCATCGTGAGCGTCCCGTCGCGGTCCACGCCAATCGCGCGCCACGCGATGGGGCGGCGCGAGACGTAGAGGTCGGTCGTCATGTAGATGCCGTTCTCCACGCACGCCGCGACGAGTCCGTCGAAGCGCCTCATGCTCTCCGGGTTGAGCGTCACCGCCGCCGGGTCGCCCATCTTCTCCACGAGCGTACTCTCGTGGTGGTGGAAGCGGAGCGCGTTGTACCCCATTTTGCGGAGGCGCCCCGCGAACCGCCGCGCCTCCTCGTAGGTGGGCGGCGTGTTCGCGTCGCCGCACAGGTTCACCCCGTAGAAGCGCTGCGAGACGCCCGGCAGCCTCTCGAACTCGAAGGACGCGCCCTTCGCGACGACGCGCCCGTACCGGCCCGCCGGACAGTCCGTTCCGCGCACCTCCGAGAAGTCGAGCGCGCTGCCCGGCACGATGTCGCCCGCCGGCGCAAGCGGAATCCACTCCGGCCCCGCCACGATCTTCACGGGGTCGGGGCGCCTCGCCGCAATCGGCTCAGGCGCCGTGTAGGTGAGGGCCACCGTGTAGGTCTTCCCCTTCTTGAACGGCCGTTCGCGCGGCACGGCGAAACGCAGCGAGAAGCTGTCGCTCTTCCAGGCACGTCCGTCCTGCACGAGCACGCCCTGCGGCGCGTCGAAGGCGATCGCGGCGCGCACCACGCCGGACGCATCGACCACCTGTACCGCCCGCGCCCGCGCCCACCCCAGCTGCGCCCGCGCCGGCTTCTCGTCCGGCAACGCGAGATCACGCCCGTCGAGGACGACCTTGCCTCCCTTCAGCCCGTCGTACTGGAAGGCCGCCGAGACGCACACTTCAGCAAGCTCCATGTCCGCCTCCGGCGTGAACGTCCACGTGAGCCGCGCCGCCCGCCCGCCCGCCTGCCCGCACACGAGCGTCCCGTCGATCTTCGGGTTCGCCTTCCCGTTCGGCCGCAACGTCCATCGGTGGAGGCCGTCCTTCCCGGGCAGCAGCCCGCCCTGCGCGGAGCCGCCGCCCCATTCCAGGTTGAAGACGTGCGGATAGAAGCGCGCCGAGACGCCGGGCATCCGCACGACGCCCCCCGCCTCCCCGTACACGCGCACCGCCTCGCCGCACGCCGAGGCGAACGCACAGCACGCCGCCGCCACCGTCAAGACGAACGTCATTCCGTTCCCCGCCTCCTACCTGGTCTTGTTCTCGAGAATGACCGGACCGCCCCACTTGCCCGTCGTGACGAGGTCGAGGTCGCCGTCGCCGTCGAGGTCCACGCACTCCACGTTCAGCCCCACGCTGATCCCCGCGTCGAACGAGATCACGTACTTCCTGAACTGCGGGTTGGACCCCGGCGTGAAGTCGTAGTAGTAGATGCCAAGCCGCCCGTCCTCGTCGGGGTCGCCCCCGTTGTGCGCCATGAAGCGCTTGCCCGTGACGATCTCCGGCACGCCGTCGCCGTCGATGTCCGCCCAGCCGAGGTAATGCGCCTGGCTCCACGTGTCGTCGATGACGTGCCGCCGGAAGCGCAGCTCGCCCTGCGCGCCCCGCTCCTTGAGCTGTTCGCACCAGAAGATGCCGTACTTGTGGGCGGAGCTGACGAGGATGTCGTTGAGGCCGTCGCCGTTGACGTCGAAGACGATCAGGTTGGAGGCGTGACCGAGCGCACGCCCGCCGTCGGAGAAGCCGATGTCGTAGGGATGGCGCTTCCAACCGCCGTCCGCCGTCTGCTCGTACCAGGCATTCGGCGTGAGGACGTCGTTGCGGCCGTCGCCGTTGAGGTCGCCGCAGCCGCGCCCCATGTCGCAGCGGTCGGACGAGACCGTGTCGCGGGCGAAGTGGCCACCGAGCGTGCCGCCCTTCCCGAGCCGGTAGAGGCACGTGTGCGTCGTGTCGGGCAGGAGGTCGGTGGCCTTGCCGTCGCCGTCGAGGTCGACGAGGAGGCCCGTCTCGATGTTGCCGGTCTGCTCGATCACGTGTTTCGGCCACAGACCCGCCTGCGGCAGCACGTTCCTGAACCACCACGTCTCCTTCGTGAACCAGTTTCCGCTCACGACGTCGAGCCGGCCGTCGGCGTCGACGTCGAGGGGCAGGTTCATGAAGTCGTGGGCGTAGCCCTTGCCGTTCTCCTTGACGTCCGTCTGCACGTCGCGGATCTTCTGCGGACGGAACTCGGGCGCGAGGTAGAGGAAGGGCCCCGCCACCACGTCCGGCCTGCCGTCGCCGTTGAAGTCCGCCACGCCGCACGCCTCCGTGCGGCAGTTGCCGATGCGCCGCGCCTTGAACTGCACGCCGCCCGCGCGCCGCGCGATCTTCGCCACGGCCTTGCGCGCCTCCCGGCGCTCCTTCCCGTCCGCCGCCTTCATCGCGGCGGCCAGGACGGCGGCCTGCTCGGCGTAACGCCCCTGCTGCCCGAGGAGGCGGAACGCCTGCACGCGCACCGCCCCGTCCGCGTGCGACAGGAACGGCACGATCGCCGGCGCGTGGCCGAGCGCGTTGCGGACGGCGAGCACGTCGAGCAGCTTCGCGAGGAAGGCCGGATCCTTCTCGTAGCCCTTGAGCTTGCCGACGAGCGCGGCGTCCGCCTTCACGTCGCCCAGCTGGATGAGCCCGCGCCGGGCCGCCTCGGCGGCCTCCGCGTCGTCGCCGTGCATCCACGTGAGGAGCATCGGCACGTCGTCCGCCGCCCCCACGCGCCCTGTCCCCTCCAGCGCGAAGCGGCGCACGGCGGGGTCGGCACACTTCGCCAGCGCGTCCGCGAGGAACGCCTTGGCGGCGGGGCTCTTCACGTGGACGACCGCGCGCATCACCTTGAGGAGCGCCGCAGGCGGCAGCTGCTTCATCCACGCGGCGCGCGCGGACTCGATGCGGTCCGGCGGCAGCAGTGCGAGCGCCTGGGCGACCGTGCCGCTCCAGAGTTCGTCCTTGCTTCCCAGCCCCGTCCGGCTCCACTCCGCCAGCCGCGCCGTGTCCGTGCGCAGCAGCCCGCACAACGCCGCCAGGCGCTGGTGGGCCGGCGCCTGGGCGTCCCCGTAGACGTTCCGGAACACCTTCGCGGCCTCGGCGGCCTGCCCCCCCCTCTCCCTCCGCTGCGCCTCGCGCAGCGCGGCGTCCTGGTCGGCCGCCGCCAGAACCCCGGCCATCGCCAGCATCCAGGCGCACATCGTTTTCTTCATGTCCACTCTCCGTTCCTTTCCTTCAATTCCGGCAGTTCCCCGTCACAGCGTCCACGGCGCGCGGTTGCTCCGCTTCAGGAGCTTCGTCGCGTCGGCGTCCTGCGGGAAGGTCCGCGACGCGAGGTCGAACGCGAGCGTGCGGTTGAGGTGGTACGCCACCGAGGCGGCGTGGCAGGCGACGTGCGTCATGTGGAGCGAGTCCGCCGGCGCGCTCGCGCGGAGGCGGGAGCGCACGCAGGCGATGAACTCGGCGGGATGCTGCACGGGGCGCGCCCAGCTCTCGTGGCGGATCGTGTGCCCTTCGAGGAGCAGCGGGTCCGAGACGTACACGCTGCCGGAGTCGTCCGTCTCCACCCACCCCTCGTCGCCCTCCAGGCGGATCGCGCAGGAGTCCCGGAAGCCCCCGCTGCGCAGCACCATCTTCACGCCGTCGGGGTAGAACGCATGCACCTCCTTCGGCGAGACGGGCACGTACTTCACGGGCGCCGTGAATGCGCGACCGAGCGCGAGCTGGCAGAGGTCGATCGTGTGGCTGCCCCACTCGCTGAGGTCGCCGTGGTAGTCGTACTCGTCGTGCCACTTGTGCTTGAAGACGTAGGCCGAATTGTAGGCGCGCAGGGGGGCGGGCCCCGTCCAGAGGTCCCAGTCGAGGTCCTTCTTGTCCGGCAGGGGCTCCTCGGGCAGGTAGTGGTTGACCGCGCTCACGCCCATCCGCGCCATGCCGGCGTGGACGGTGTGGACGCGCCCGAGGCGGCCGCTCGTCGCGAGCCGCATCGCCGTCACGAAGTTCCCCACGTTCCGCCGCTGCACGCCGCCCTGGTAGATGCGCTGGTAGAGTTCCGCGGCGCGCATCACAGCCTCGCCCTCCTCGATGGAGAGGGAGATCGGCTTCTCGCAGTAGACGTCCTTGCCCGCGCGCATGGCGGCGATCGCGAGGCGCGCATGCCAGCGGTCGCCGGTCGCGATGTAGAGCGCGTCGATGTCGGGGCACGCCAGCAGCGCGCGTCCGTCCGCGTACATCCTGCAGTCCGCGTTGCCGTTGTAGGCGTCGATCTGCGCCTTCGCCTCCTCGCGCCGCGCTCGCACCACGTCGCACACCGCGAGGAAGCGCACGCCCGGCTGGTTGAGGAAGACGGGCAGCATCTGCCGGCCGCGCGCCCCCACGCCGAGGATGGCCATCGTGATGGTCTTCGAGGGCGGCGTCGCCGCCTGCGCCCACGTCCGGCGCGCGCCCAGGGCGCATGCCGCCGCCACTCCCGTACACAGGAACTCCCGTCTTCCAATCTGGATCATACCCTTACAACCTCTTGCTTGACATGGCCTCTCGTTCGGCCTTTGGATCCAGTATACCATTTCCCGCCATTTTGAGGCGGCCTATTTTGCCACCGCGCGGGAGGGACGCGGGCGCGCGGGAGGGACGCGCTAGCGGAGGTAGAGGATCGTGTTCGCCGGGTCGTAGGGGCCCGCGCGGTGGATGACGAGCGCCTTGCCCGTCCCCGCCGCCGCGCCCGCCCCGCGGTAGACCGCGAAGACCTTCTCGCCCGGCGCCTCGGCCTTCTCGGCGGCCGTCGGCGCGTCGAGGTACGCCGCCGTCGTCCAGCCCTTCATCAGGCGCGAGACGTAGAGCTTCAGCGGCTTCGTCGCCTCGGCCTTCACGCTGGAGAAGAGGTTCGAGACGGCCTCCCCGCTGGGCGCGGGCCCCTGCAGCCAGATCTCGCGGAGCGCGGGCGTCTCCTCAAGCGGCTTCGCGCCCACGACGAGATCCGCCCCGTTGTAGAGCGTGAGCGACCGCAGCTTCTTGTCCCGCCTGAACGCGCCTTGGCAGAGGTTCGTCACCGTGTCGGCCTTTGTCCGCCCGCCAAGCGCAATCGCCTCAACGGCGGGCATCTTGCCAAGCGCCGCGCCCCTGCCGTCCTTGTCCAGGTAGACGACCGTGCGCAGGGCGGGCAGCGACAGGCGGCCGGAGGCGGGCGCGCGTACATTCCAATCCACCCCATACCAGGCGGTCGCGGTCAGCGTCGTCAGCCCGCGCAGGTCCCACCAGTCGAACTTCGTCTCCGAGAGCGGCATCTGCCAAAGACAGGCATCGCCCGCGAACGCCGTCAGCGACGGAAGCCGCAGGATGAGCCGCGTCAGGTCGAACTGTCCGCACGTCGCCCAGCCGCCCCATGTGCCCGTCATCGTCGGCTCGTCGAAGATGAACATCCGGTAGGAACGCGCGTCGGGCGTGCTGGTATGATGCAGGAACTGGGCGCCCGTCATCGTCCGCAGCGTGCCGGGCGAGAGGAGCGTGTCGGCGGCACCCTTTCCGTGTTTCAGGCCGCAGAGCGCGCCCTGGGCGTCGAGAAATTTCACAAACGTCCAGGGCGTCGCGTCGCCTTCGAGGACGACGGGGCCGCCGAGATCGCAGACGCCCTGCCCCACGTCGTCCGCCGCATAGAGGCCGCCCCACGACCCGTTGCCGAGCGCAAGCGTGCGGGCCGACGCATCGTCGACCCGGCAGTTGACGGTGAAGTTCCCGTTCGAGGCCGTCTTCCGGTCGGGCGCGAGCGTCCAGGGGTGGACGAAGCGGCAGTAGAGCCAGACGTCGTTCGTGAGCGTGAGTGTGAGGGTCGCCTGGTCGGCGGCGCCGCCCGGCACGTCGCCGTACCAGCGGCGGAACGAGCCCGTCGCGTTGGGCGTCGCCGTCAGCGTGACCGTCGTCCCCGGCATGTAGCGCCCGTCGGCCGTCGGCGCGCGGTCGCTCGCCACCGCCACGGCGTCGTCGAAGAAGGTATCCCGCTCGATCGTGAGCGCGCAGCCGCCCGGCCGGTCGTTGTAGGCGACGAGCTGGTCGTGGCGCGTGCGGAAGACGCTCTTGTCGACGACGCCGAACGGGATGTGACGGCCCGGATGGGCGACAAAGAACGCCTCCTGCTCCACCTCCGTGAGGCGCGTCTTCAGCTTGTTCGGGTCGGCGAGGACCGCCTCCCACGCGGCGTCGCCGCGCGGCACGGCGAAGACCATCGTCCGCTCCGCCGTGTCGGGCCACACGACGGAGAGCCCGTCGTCGGCCGTCGGCACGGGCCCTCCCAGCGTGACCTCCTCCAGCGGACAGTTCGCGAAGACGTTGGCGGCGTGGAAGTGGACGCCACCTGCGCTGCCAAGCGTGACCTTCTTCAGCGCCGTGTTGCCATAAAACGCCGCACTGAAGAACTGCATCGTCGCGGTGGCGGTCGTCCCGAGCCGCGCCTCCGTCATGTAGCGGCAGGCCCGCAGGCACTCGTTCGAGAAGACGTACGCCGACGGGAGGGAGAGGACGCCCGTCGCGTTCCACTTCATGAACGACCGGTAGAGGACCTTCTGGACCGACTTGAAGTTCTGCTCCTCGAAGCGGCAGCGGTCGCCGAAGTACGGGTCGTTGTTCGGGTAGATCATCCAGGCGGTCGCCGCCGTCACCTTTGGCAGATTGTAGATGATGTACTTCTGGTTGACGGCGGGCCCCGACCAGGAGCCGACATATGTCAGGTTCGGCGCATCGATGACGACTTCCTCGTAGTTGCCCTCGCCGTACCAGCCCTTCGTCTTGTCGCTGAAATCGTTCATATTTGGCGAATGGAGGAGAACGCGCGGGCCCTTTCCGCGCGACACGGCATTCGTTCCGAGCGAACGGATATAGTTGCCGGTGATCGGGTGTGTCTCCCCGTCCGCGGACTTGGCGGCGACGCCGCCGGTGAAGTCGAGATACTCGTGTATCTCGTCGTTGACCCAAGCACTACCATACTCGCCTGGGGGATCCTGGAATCCAATCTTGATACCGTTGCCCTCCCACGTGTAGTTGAGCTGCCAGAGGCCGTCCGTGAGCGTCCGCGCGACGCCGAGGCGCGGGTTGCCCGCGTCGTCCTTCTCGTAGAGCGTCCACCTGCGGGGCGTGTGCTTGAGGAGCGCGAGGTAGGCGGGGCCCGTCGGCTCGGTCGCGTCGTCCGCGCGGCGGCGGTAGGCGACGGCCGCCGTGCCGCCGTCCGGGAAGACCTCGAAGGCCGTCACCTGCGCGTGGTCGCCCGTCCACGGCGCCTGCGCCGCCGCGAGGAGGTCCGCATTCGGGATCGTCCGGCTGTAGAGAGCCGGATCGGACGTCTTTTCGGGGCGGCAGGTGTAGCAGACGACGTCGCCCGTCGCGAGGAGCGCGTAGAGGCGCGGGCGGAAGAAGCCGAGGTGGCTCATGCGCACGGCGACGATGCCCGCGCCGAGGTGGTCGCGGTCCGCAAGAAGCGTCGCCACCTCGCCGCTCGCCGTGTCCACGAGGCGGATCTCGCCCGCCGTCGTGGCCGCCGCGTCGCCTTCGCCCACGACGACGCACGTCCGGCCGTTGTAGGCGTAGACGCCGAGGCCCTTCACGGACGAAAGGCCCGTCGCGATCTCACGTCCCCGCGTGAAGGCGTTCTGCGCGAACGTCCATTCCACCACCCGGCCCGTGCGGCCGTCCGACGTCGCGTTCGCCCAGGCAGCCGTCCCCTCCGTGTTGAAGGCGAAGGCGGAAACCGGCTCGGGCGCGCTGAAGGTCACCGTCTCCGGGGCCATGCGGCCGATCCAGCGGTTGGCGCCGCACGGGAAGCGCGCGCCCGCCGAGAGGTCGGCGTTGACGGCGACGACGCCCGCCGCCGCGTGGACCGCGACGAGCGGCGCCTCGCCGAGGCCGGCGGCGGCGGAGGCGAGGCGCCCCGTGAAGCCGTTCGTGACGACGCCCGTCGCGGCGGCCAGCTCGGCGACCTTGTAGGCCTGGATGTTCTCGAACGCCCCGTTCGCCTCCGCGCCGAGGGCGAGGGAGGCGCCGGTCGGGTCGAGGGCGAGCGACGTCACGCGCGGGGCCTCGTCGCCGAGGCGCACCTGCGCGCGCAGAGCTGGGTTCACGTACCAGGGCACGACGTAGCTCGTCGCGGAAAAGGCCGCGCCCACAATGAGGGCGGCGAAAGCCGTGAAGACGGCATGCGGCATGATTTTCATTTTCATGCCTATAAGTATACATCGCACCCCCCCCTGTGTCAATTGCCATTTTTAAGTTTTTTTCGGGAGGGTCGCGCTCCTGCGCGACCGCCGTCCGCGTCGGGGCGGGGTGGGGCCGTTCGGACGTCCCGCGCCGGGGGCGGCGCGGGTACATCGCGCGCCGGGCCATCCGTCGAACAGGCACCTCGCGCGCCGGGCAGAACGATGGTAGGGGCCGACGTCCTCGGCGGCCCGCCCCGCCCCGTGCGCGCCCTCCGGCCGGTCAACACGGAGCGCGCGGAGGCACGGGGACACGGAGATGGTTTTGAGGCTGGCTTGCGCGTGGGACGCGCGCCCCTCCCGTCTAGCGGATCACGAAGGCCAGACCGCCCTTGCGGACCTTGAGCCAGAGGCCCGTGCCGTCCTTCACCACCTTCACGGAGTGGCGTTGGTAGAACGTCGGCGCCGTCACCGTCCAGTTCGCGAGCAGGTCGCCGCCGGACGTGAAGCGCACGAGGCCGTAGTCGCCGGCCTTCGGCTCGCCGCCCGTCAGCGTCACCTCCACCGCGCCCGCCGACGGGGCCGCGACGAGCGTGCCCGAGCCGTCGCAGCCGCCGTGGTTCGGCGCGTCCTTCGAGAAGTCGAGCGTGATCGGATACGTCTTCGCCGCCGTCTCGGTGAGCGTGACCTCGCCCACGAAACCCGTCACGCGCGCGGGCAGCATCGCGACGTCGCTCGCCCGCAGCGTCGAAGGCGCGCACGTGCCCGGAATGTCGAGCACCGCGTCGTTGACGCCGTTCGAATTGACCTCGTAGTGGAACGCCGTCGCCTCGTTGACGTTCGTCACCGTGATGTTCACGTTCGAGGAGACGTAGAGCGTCATCGCCGCGTCGATCGCGCCGAACGTGAAGTTGCCGAAGCCCCGGTCGATCTCGGCGGGGTCGGCGACCGTACCACCTGGAACTACCGTGCGGAGGTGAAGCCCGCTCCCCCGGAGCGACGAGACGTTGACCGTGTTGTTCGAGCACGTCGAGAGCGTCGAACCGCCCCGGTTCTGCTTCGACTGGTTCGGGAACCAGTCCGCCCCCTTCGCGTCCACCGTACCGACGGAAAGCGGCGGCTCGCCCTCGGCTTCGGGGCAGTAGAAGAGCGTGGGCGGGAAATAGTCCCAGCCATCCGTCGGTTCCGCACCCCGCTCGCTCGAAATGTCCAGCCAGTCGATCCTGGAGGACGCCGCCCCGGCACGCGGACGCAGGTTGATGCGGCAGCCGCGCTGCCCGACGGAGAGCGACTTCGCGGACACCGAGCCCGCCAGCGTCATCCGCCGCCCCCAGCCCCAGATGCTCAGCCCGCCCTTGCCCCGGATGTCGCCCGACCAGACCGAAGCACCGTCCCAGTTCGCCGTTGCGCTGAGGTACCCACCTTCCGCAACATCCACCTCGTTTCGGAACGTGTAGGTGGTGAAGCCGAAGCGGATGGGGAGGCTCTTGTTGTTCATCAGGTAGTACATGCCACCCGCGTAGTCGAGCGCCTGGCCCTTCGCAATGTGGATCTTCACCGTGTCGCCCAGCACGGACGGGGTGCCGAGCTGGAGGAAGACGAGTCCGTCGGGGAAACGGAACTCCGTCGTACCCGCCGCAACGACGCCGAAGAGGTCCGGCACCGTCGTCGCGAGGGAGACGCGCCGCCCGAGCGACCACGCATGCTCGGCGGGCAACGGGGCGGCAACCGCGACGGCGCCCTCGAAGCGCACGTCCACGCCCTGCGGCAACGTCGTGCGCGTCCAGTCGATCCAGGCGAATCCATCGAGGTTCTGGTAGCCGCTCGTCGCGGCGGCGATGGGCCGCCCCACCTCCAGCATGCTCCCCTCCGGCAGGTTCCGGATCGCGAACGTGTGCCGCAGCGAGCCCCACTGCCCCGCGATGCGCACGTCGCCGAGGGCGTTCGCGCAGTCGAGGAGCACGTCGCCGCCCTCCGCCCAGAGGGACGGCACGAAGACGCCGTTGAACGCCGTGGAGAGGCGGTGCGCCGCCTCGCCTTCCTCCGTCGCGAAGGCGCGCCCCTGCGCGGGATCCGCCGCGAGGTCGGCGTTGTCCGCGCTGTAGAGGAGGCCGTCCACCGTGGCCTCGGCGGGGCCGACCGCGCCGGACCGCGCGGGGAAGACCGCGTAGAGGTTGTGCCAGCCCTGCGCGAGCGCGATGCCGTTCGTGGCGACGGCCGCCCCGGCGGTCCGCTGCTGGAGGACGAGGCGGTTGTCGAGGACGAGCTGGCCCGTTCCCGCCATGTGCATGCGGAAGCTGTACGTCCCCGCCGCCGGCACGTACCAGCTGCCCGCGTAGGTGACGACGCCCTTGTTGCCGAGGCCCGTCCTCCCCCCGGCGGTGCAGTCGACGCCCGTTTCCGTAGTGGCCGACTGCGCGGCGGCGAACCCGGTGAAATAGCCCCAGTCGGCGTTCAGGCCCGTCGTCGCGGGTTCCGCGTGGTAGAACGCGCGGAGGCCGGCCGGCGCGTCGGCCGGCGCCGTGAAGGCGATCACGCAGTCCGTGAGGTTGGAGAAGACGCTGCCCGGCACCGCACTGTAGGAGGCCGTGGTGAAGCCGCCCGAGGGATGGTCGAAGGCGTTCACGACCTCGATGTAGCCGCCGCCCGCCTTGGAGACGAACTGCGCCGTCAAGGCCGCGCCCAAGCGCGTCGTCACCTCGACGGTGGGCGCATAGGCGTCGCCGGAGGTGATCAGGGCCGTGTCGCCCGACCAGCGGAAGAAGCGGTAGCCGGCGGCGGGGTGCGCGGCGACGGTCGCCGTGAGCGGCGTGCCGAGCGCGACGCCGTCGGAGGCCGCCGAGGGGCCGGCCGCGCCGTTATCGACCTGCACGTTGCCGCCCGTTCCGGCGCGCGCCGTGACGATGTTCTGCACCGCCTCGTCCACCTTCGAGTAGGTGGCGAAGCCCGGCTCCCGGACGCTCGCGTACTCGGCGGCGACCCATTCGGGCGAGGATGCCCCGCGCCGGAGGCGCGCCTCGTCGAACGCGCCGCTAAAGTAGGCCTCGGTGCCGTCCGAATCGCACCCGAGGGAGAGCGGCAGGCCGTTGTCGGGCGAGACGGACGAAACGCTGCCCCGCGCCACACGCGCACCGTCGCCGAAGACCGTCAGCGCGTTCCCGTCGTAGGCGAGCGTGACGAGCCGCCAGTCCGCCGTCACGTCGGGGAGACTGCCCGACACGTTCGTGCCGTTCCCCGCCGCCCGCGCCGTGAACCGCGTCGCGCTGCCGTTGGACATCTCGATCTCCCAGCCGTTGTTGTCCGAGTAGACGTTCTTGCGCGAGAAGATGCGCGGGTAGCCGCCGACGGCGTCCGCCTTGATCCAGGCGGACATCGTGAACGTCCCGCCCAGCGCGTGTTCATCGTAGTTCGGGATGGAGAGGTAGCCCCGTGCGTCGGCCGTCACCGTGCGGCGGCCCTTTCCGATCGGGCCCTCTACGGCGCCGCACGCAGCGGCCGTGCCCTTCGGCGTCGCCGCAAGGCCGTTCCCGGCGGCGTCCGCGACCGCGCCGTTCGCCTCGGCCATGTGCCATACGCCCACGTAGCCGGCGCGCGACCACACTGCGTCCGGCGACGTGTTGACGGGCAGGTCCGCCGCCGCCGCGCCGTAGCGGAAGAAGATCGCCGCGTTGCGGGCGAGCTGCGGCACGCTCACCCAGACGAGCGACGTGCCCGCCGGGTCCCACGCCTCGACGTCGTGCGGCAGCACGTTGCCGTCCACATCCGTGAAGCGGAAGGAATCCGCCGCGCAGGCGGCATAGGAAAACCCGACGGGCTGCCCTTCCGCCAGCTTCACGAGCACGGGGAAGTGTTCAAGGGGCGTCTCAGACGCATACCCGCTGAACTGAATCGTCACGCAGTGCGGAAACCGCGCAACGTCAAGGGTGTCACCCCACACCGCGCCCGCGAGGAAGGCGGTGGACAAGGCCAAGAGGCACGAACATGCTTTTTTCATCATGTTCCATAGTATACAATCCGCACCCCCCCCCCTGTCAATTGTAAGTTTTAAGTTTTTTGGGAGGGTCGCGCTCCTGCGCGACCGCCGTCCGCGTCGGGGCCGACGTGGGTGGGGCCGTGTCGGGGCCCGTTCGAACGTCCCGCGCCGGGGGCGGCGCGGGTACATCGCGCGCCGGGCCGGAGTGGGGTGAGACCGTTCGGACGCCGCGCACCGAGGGCGGCGCGGGTACATCGCGCGCCGGGCCGACGGTCGAACGGACACGTCCCGCGCCGGGGCTGAACGGTGGTAGGGGCCGACGTCC
>OIWT01003464.1_pt1 | contig 14433 bp, 26 predicted proteins | sample 1587701 | NCBI WGS metagenome assembly OIWT01 (sample SAMEA3888904, study PRJEB22519) | human gut metagenome | biome: human gut; feature: human-associated habitat; material: faeces | place: Denmark | collected 2009
AACTGATGATAAACGCTGCATTATCGCGTGTTTTGGAGGAGCCGAAAGGGAACGCAAAATCTCCTCCCTTTTTGTCAAACGAGTTTTCAAGAAACCTAGGTCCAGCGGGTTTGCAAGAAACAGAGCAACTAAGCACTTTCCTGAATCGCGTCATTAAACATACTCAACATGGAATCAATACTGGCCTTAAGGCGGTACTGATTCGCCGACTCCGCATACCGCTGGGACATCCGCTTCTTCTCCTCCGGATGCTCAATCCAATAGTCGATCTTCTCCGCGCAGTCCTTCGCACTTCCCGCCTTAAAGAGAGACTTGTCGCACAGCGCGAACTGCGTCGTGGCAGAAATGGGGCTGTTCGCAATCACCGGCACCAGGCCGCACGCGAACGCCTCGATGCAGGAAATGGCCTCGATCTCGACGTCGGAGGCGTGCACATACAGATCGCACATGTTCATCAAGTTCGCCAGATCCTGCTGCGGGTAGAAGCCGAAGATGGCAGGGTTCGGCAGCTTCTTCGCCATCCGCCGGAACATCTCCTCCTTGGGTCCGTGGCCCGCGAGGATCAGCTGGATGTTGTTCGCGTACTTCGAGAGGCAGCACGCCTTGATGAGCACGTCCTGCCGCTTCTCCTTCGACAAGCGGCCCACCATCAGAATGCAGAACTTCCCCTTCAGCTGGGGGATCTTCGGAATAGGGCTGCACTGGAAGATGTCGTTCACTCCGTTGGAAATCACGTGCAGCTTCGCCTGGTAGCCCGCCTTCTCCAGCTCGTTCGCGATGAAGCGGCTCGGGCAGTGGATGTGCGTGTAGTCCTTGTAGAAGAAGTCGCGCGCCCACTTGTTGATCTGGGTGGCCAGGCACGTACACTTGTCAAGACCCAGGTTGTAGGTTACGTCCTCCGGCTGCACGTGGAAGGCTGCCGTGCAGTGGATGTGCCTCTCCATCGCCATCTTGTGAACCCTCTTCGCCAGAGGGAACGGCATGTACATATGCACCACGTCCGCTCCGTCCAGCGCGCGCAATCACCTCCTCGTCAGGCTTTCCAAACGCAATGCCATTCCAGCTTGCGATGGTGGCAGCCAGGTTGTGGCTATATGCGGGGACGATGTACAGTCCATCTTCCGGCTCGCCCGTGGTTATTACACGAACCTCGTAGCCTCTTAGCCGCAACTGCTTCACGAAGTTCCTGCAGGATACAGTCGTTCCATTGTTCGTTCCCGAGTACACGTTGCACACTACCACTACGATCATCCAAATCTCTTTTTTGAAGCACAATCTGTACGGTCTTCGCGATGAAACTCCCTTCAAAACAAACAACTGTTCGCAATTACTATTCAACAACAACTACCTCACTAAGCACTTCGCTCTTCACGCCATTCTCGTTTGGAGATGTCACTCGCGAGCCTGTCGCCGATGACCCAACGGATTGCGCCTCAGGGTTCTTCCTCGGTTGATACACAATTCCGAATTGCGAGTCCGTGCTCTCCATGTGCAAGGAAGTGTGGGCAAAGCCCTTGAACGCAGATGGATCCCACACGGTCGATTTCTCCTTCTTCGGAGTCTGGCTGTCCACCGTGTCCCTCGCAGACTGCGCCTGCGTCACACTATCTACGTCGTCAATCCACCCGACGAAACGCACAATCATGATCCGATTCGATCCATGTCGAGCTAAAGGAACTCTCTTTGCCTACTCTTCATCCGCTCTCTCCGTTCCTGCCTCGCCGCAGTGTGAAGGAATCGTCTCGATCGCCCAGCGGGCTGAAGCTTCCAGAATGGGGAGACTTCAACGCCGCTGAAGGAGTGGACTTGGTACCCTCCGATTTGGGAGTCGGCGGCTGGGACACTGGAGACGGCGTAATGGCGGGAATGGCATTGCCGCTTCCCTCCAGCATCTTCGACAAGGAGGTCTCTTTTCCTGGGCTGAGGCGAACTGTGTGTAAGCTGGGCAATAGAAACTCACTTTGGATGGAATCGTGAGATGACTGTCTCGACTTCGCTTCTTCTCTCTTCTGCTTCTCCTTTGCGTCCAACTTCTTGAAGTGTGTATACCTACAGCTCACCCTCCCAGCGATGCAGCACGTGGTGTTGCCCTCGATGGTCAACCGGATGTGGAAGATCAGCAGGTCCAGCACGTAGTAGAGGACGGCGATGTCAAACGCCAAGAAGACGAAGAGAGCAATTCGGTAGGGAACGAGCGACAAGTGAAGAAACGATATGGAGGACACTAGAAATCAATGAGAGTATTCAGTAAGACGGAGTTCTTCCATCAGCGAAGGCTCTGTGTAGCTGATGGCCACCATCACGATAATCATGGCGAACAGCATCACCGCAAGAACCGTTAGCGAAATGAGCGTTGAGACGAAGAATCTACGGGTTGCACGCACAATGCACGTCCACTTATAATTCTTGTCGCCGATGCATGTGTTCAGCCACTTGCAGTGGTGGTCAAATCCAGAAACGCACTTGTTGCACGGACGGCAGTGTTCCGTACTCGTGCTCACTCGCCGCCTGCACACGTAGCAGTAGTGCCCCTTTTCCAACTAGGCGTAACAGCGGCAACGAGCCACTCACATGCGTGTTCTTGAAGTCGTCGGCTGGATTCACAACGGTCGTCACCATGGCGCACACACCAACAGCAGCAACCACAACAGCAAAAACAACAAAGAATGCCACATCATAGGGGAGAGGTAGCGGCATGCCCAGCAAAATCACGCCTCCGACGATGAATAGGAGATACACGATATAGGAAAGTATCTGATACGGATGCCACGGGCATTGCAGACCATTCTTCCGCGTGGTTGGAAGAGTAGCACTGTGAATGAACGAGCCGTCCCACAACTCACCTCATATCTTCTACTTCCGTTGACAAGCAGATTCCGCGCTTACACGAACAAGAATACGCCTTCTTTAACCGGGATCCCACTTCCGTCCCTTTTTTGGAACGCAACGGATATACCCTATTTTGGTCAGGGGTTTGATTCTTTGCGATGATATGCTTCCGGAGCTATACATGACGTGCGTGTTTGACCTGAAAAGGCACAGGCCAATTGGATGATGATGCCGAAGTGACTCCCCACGCCTCCCTCGTTCTCCCACCACCGATTCCTGGATGGAGAGCACGAAGCAGAGGAGTAGCAGCGGGAGCGAGGAGTTTCATCGACACGAACCACCACCACTATTTCATTCAATCCCTCTCAAATCGAATGGATGCCTATGTAGATGTGGAAGACCAGCACTGGGGAGGCGCCGCGCCCGACCAGTTCTCCTGCACCCAGAGACCCTGGAACAAGGACGACCCTGCCTGGATCAACAGCAAGGACATCAACGTGGAGGGCTTCAGCATCAACGCGAAGGGAAAGCCCCTGTTCGAGAATGCCGATCTGAAGGTGTTCGCTGCTGGAGAGTGTGACGATTAGATCGTCTATGGCCGCCGTTACGGTCTGCTGGGTCCCAACGGCCAGGGAAAGTCCACGCTGCTGAAGATGATCGCCTGCCGCGAGTTGGCCATTCCGCCCAACCTGGACATTCTGTACGTGGAACAGGAGGCCGAGGCCGATGACTCCACGGCCGTGGAGGCAGTGCTGAAGGCAGACACGAAGCGCACCGAGCTGCTGAAGAGGGAGAAGGAGCTGCAGGCGATCCTGGACAGCGAGGAGAACGATCACAACGAGAACCAGGAGGCGATCGTGGGGCTGGCTGTTTTCGGTGATGCGTAGGTGGCGGAGTACAACGAAGTGCTCAGCGAGATGCGCATCCTCGGCGTGCACAAGGCCGAGCCCCGCGTGCGCCGCATCCTGGCCGGTCTGGGATTCACGCCGGCGATGCAGGAGCAGCCCACAACCTCCTTCTCCGGCGGCTGGAGAATGCGCATCAGCCTGGCCCGTGCGCTGTTCATGCAGCCGGACCTGCTTCTGCTGGATGAGCCGACGAATCATCTCGATCTGAACGCCGTAATCTGGCTGGACAACTACCTTCAGAGCTGGAAGAAGACGCTGCTTGTGGTGTCGCACGACCAGGAGTTTTTGAGCAGCGTGTGTCAGTTTATCATCCATCTGGAGAACAAGAAGCTGGCGTACTACAAGGGCGACTACAACACATTCAAGAAGATGGAGCAGCAGAAGCGCGTTGAGCAGCTGCGCGCCTACGAGAAGCAGCAGAAGCAACTCAAGCAGCTGAAGATCGCGGGCAAGTCGCGCAACGCCGCGGAGGACGAGGCGAAGCAGAAGCGCGCGCGCGACGTGAAGAAGCAGGGTCGCAATATGAACAACGAGGAGGTGAACGAGGAGGCGAGCGCCCTCATCGAGCGCCCCAAGGAGTACGTGGTGAAGTTCACCTTCCCGAAGGTGCGGCCGTCCTGCGGGAATGAGGCGTAGTGTCTGGACCTGGCGCCGCCCATCATCTCGGTGGAGAACGTCACCTTCGGCTATTCCCCTGATCACATCTTGTTACGCAACGTCGACTTCGGCATTCACATGTCCTCGCGTATCAGCATCGTCGGCCCCAACGGCATTGGCAAGTCCACGCTGGTGAAGCTGATCGAGGGGGAGCTCACGCCGTTGGAGGGCGAGGTGCGCCGCAACCAGCGTCTGCGCATCGGCAAGTACAGCCAGCACTTCGTGGACAAGGTGGGTGTGTGGAGGGTGTGTGATGCAAAGCTGCCCATGGATGTGTCTGCCGTCGAGTACCTGCAGCACCTGTACCCCGCCGTGCAGTACCAGGACCGTGGATTCAAATTGTTGGGGGGTGAGGGGTAGTGCGCAACCTGCTGGGACGCTACGGCCTGGAGGGCCACGCGCACACGATCCCGATCAAGAACCTGTCGGGCGGCCAGAAGGCGCGCGTGACTTTTGCGGAGATCTCGCTGAGCCAGCCGCACGTGCTTATGTTCGACGAGCCCACGAACCACCTGTGCGTGTGAAGAGCGTGTGTGATGCGAAGGGATATCGAGTCGATCGATGCGCTGGGCGAGGCCATCAATGAGTTCGAGGGTGGCGTGCTGGTGGTGAGTCACGATGCGCGTCTGTTGATGATGACGAACTGCGAGATGTGGCTGATGGACAACCAGACGGTGAAGCCGATCGAGGGAGGCTACGAGGCGTACCGCGACTCGCTGCTGGAGCAGATGGACTTCGTGGGCGTGGGGCGGAGGTGTGATGGATAGAGTGATAGTGATGATGACGAGGTGCCGGTGGAGAAGAAGGAGAAGAAGGAGAAGGAGGAGGTGGTGAAGGAGGTGCCGAAGACGGACGAGGACATCGCGGCGCTGGCGTTCTCGGCGATCCTGACGAAGGAGAAGGAGAAGAAGAAGAAGCACCACTCGAAGAAGGAGGGCGAGGAGGGCGAGGAAAAGAAGCACCGTCATCACTCCAAGAAGGAGGGTGAGGAGGGTGAGAAGGAGGGAGAGAAGGGCGAGAAGGGCGAGAAGAAGAAGCATCGTCATCACTCCAAGAAGGAGGAGAAGGAAGCCAAGGAAGAGTTGCGTGTTTGTTCAACAAACAACCCACTGGAAGAAGCTGGAAAAGGTTACAATCTCGGGGTGCGCCGCGAGAGTCGCTTTGTCGATGGACTCCGTGTCCAAGTATTCCTGGATACGGTCCCAGTTGCCGATGTACGTGATGCTCTTGTCCTCCTTCATCACAAACACCGACGGGTACTCGCGGGTTCCTCCCTGCTTCACTATGCATAATCATCGATAAAAGGGAATCGCACCCGCAAGATCAAACAACACGTTGCGGATGTTCTTGTTCTCGGGAAGCGCTCCGTCGATGTCCTCAAATATGATATTCTTCTGCTTCAAAAACGCCTAGGCTTGAAACACCGGAAGGACGCACACTTTCAAGACAAGCACATTGCTGGAGTGCATCACGTCCAGAGAGGAGTACAGGAGAATGCAATAGGCCGAACCCATTCGATTTGTTTGAGGATGCTATCGAGGATCGATACTTGGTTTGCAGTGTGGTTTTTCCTTTTCCTTTGTTTTCGTGTTGTATTAAGTGCTTCTATGGGGTCGTTCTCTCATTCTGTTATAACTCTTTTGTGTATGAAGCGGGTATGAAATTGTTCATGTACAGGAGGTAGGAAGAAGAGCTGGGTATTCGTTCTGGGAGTTGGAGTGATGAGCCAATCGGCTTCTGTTGAATGAAGAATTGCTATTACAGAAGAGAGTCAATACTCTCAAATACCTTGTGAGCGCAGAGAATGACCCCACTTTGACATACACTTCGTCTTCTCTCCTTTCCCACAAATCGCCTTACCGTCTTTGAAACTATGAATTGCATACTGTTTTTCGCCTATGGACTCCTCTATGGATTCGTGGGTGCTCTAGCCCTACTCTCTCTTCTATCGTTTGGATGTGATCAGATTGTGACAAACAGTGAGTATCGCGTGTTTCCTCTTCGCATTTCTCTGAAGCCAACATCCTTCCTCCTTCATGTTGTTCTCTCTCCTTTTGAATGTCTCGTAGTACCCCCCGTCGATTCGTTCCCTATCCCTGCGTGAGGCCATCCTGCGCACTCAATCCACTCCCTCTCCCGATCTTTCCCTCGCTGTGTTCCTATCGCACAATGAATCCATGCAGACTATCCAAGCGATTGACAGTGAGCTGCAGTCCTTTCATACTCCACTCATCTCCAGACTTCGCCTCTCTCACACGTACTTCTGGCTCTCCATCCACCCTCACATCCTGCTTCAAAGCGAAGACCACACGGACAGAGATGCCAACAACTTCGACTCTCTCATGTCGTCCCTCTCTCTGCACTACGCTGGAGAAGAGGTGAGAGTGAAGAACGAAACACTGCTGTGATCCCTAGTCGTGGTTGGAAGGCGCCCTTCCTTCCGTGTACAAGAACGAGTCCCTCTACCACTCCTTATATCCACTGCTCCGATGGGACGACGCCTTGACTTCACCTATGAGCTGCGTGTGATCGGACTGCTGAACTACCTCTCTTCGTCCACTGACTGCAGCAGCAGCGATGCCTTCTTGCGGGAGGCTGCTCCGCTCCTTCGACAGAACCCATCCACAGCCACGCTGAAGCGACTGCATCGCCTCCTTTCTCACGCTGTGTTCGAGACGGAGGACCACTGCCACCTCTACCAGCCCTCCTTCTCCACAACAGAACTATTCTCTTCGTAGTGTCCGAGGATGGCATTCACAGACAGAGTCGCTCCGTCGCTTTTGCTTCTCCTCTCTCCTTTTCTCATTGTGTGCAAGAAACACAAGAGCTCGCCTTCATCAACTTCTTAACCTTCTTTCGCTCCTCCTTTTCCTTCTTCGACAGCTCCTCGTACTCCTTCCTCTCCTCATCAGCCAGTGATTCCCACCGTTTCACGATTTCCTTTCCGATTTCGCAATCGGATGCCCCCTTCATCGTTTCCTTCAGCTATGCATCAACACATCGCCCACCATCCACATCCTGAATCGTTTTCCCAGCAAATATCATAAACGGTGTTAGCGCAGGACGCACACTCATATCGCACGTTTTCAGAAGAGAAAGAATGGGAATTGCGCGTTCCCTCCCTCCCTTCCCTCCATTTGGTTCCCTTCTGTTTGATCGACACAACCGAGTTTCGCGGAACAACGACTGCACCCGGGATGCAACTCCCTGCTTTTCCCACTAGTCTTTCCTTCCACCACCAACGGCAATGATCAGCAATAGTGCTAGATGTGCTGCGAAGATGGTCAGCAGATTCGTGTCTTCAAACGCGCGGAGTCTTGGCATAAGGGGATCCGCAGTGTTGTAGGATGCTCGATGCTGTCCGTGATGTGTAGCGCGCCTTCGGCGTTCCCGAAAACCAATTTCTTTTACCGTCCCTTTAGTGCTGACGCTAATACCACATACGTAGGTCGCTGCCGCCGATCGCTCATTGGTTAGGACTACAGACGCGAGGAAGAAGTTCCCAAGGATGTAGAGGAGGAAACGGAGGAGGACAGAGAGATGAAGGAGTACGAGGAGAGTATGCTCGCTGATTTGGAGGCGCAGGAGGCCAACGTTGCTTTTCGATCATTCTGTCATGCCTAGAGCAGGGACGGCCCCAAGGGTGGCGAGAAAGGGAGAATGGGGAAGGAGGAGGGCAACGGCAATCCGCTGGAGATGTACCTCCGCGAAGAGATGTACCCTGACCTGCCAGAAGAGGTGATTCACACGCTCCACCGTCCCCAGGATGGCATTGCCAACAGCGCGTACCTGGAGGATCTTCCCATGTTCCCGAACCCCTTCGACCACAGCGACGACATTGACACAGAGCACGATCCGGCGAAGATCCGCACCAAGCCCTACGATTTCGGCAAGGCGAAGGTGACGCTGATGACGCGCGATGCCGTGGTGCCGATGACGTGGGAGGACGAGAAGCTGGGCGGTCCTCGCGAGAATCGCCGTGTGCGCCTGCAGGTGCGTGTGAAGGAGCTGGAATTGCCGATCGTGGCTGCTCAGAAGCTGGTGTTGCTGTGCGGACCGCGGTACAACTTCAACAACGATGTGCTGACATTGACGAGCGATCGCTACGCCACGCGCAAGCAGAACGGCCGCTACCTGATGGACCTGCTGGAGAGTCTGGTGGAGGAGGCGAAGAAGGCGAGCGATGTGAAGGAGACGCCGTTCAGACTGCCGACCAAGCGCGGCAAGTTCCTGCCTTCGCACGGAACCGGCAAGGCGAAGAAGCAGTACGAGGGAATGATTACGGAGGATGATTAATCTGTTGTGTTTGTGAGCAAAACGATGCTAGTGAATCAGGAGAGTGGAATGAACAAACACGAGGCTATGAACGGCTGAAGGACTTATAGTACAGGGATTGCAGAGAAGGGGAGGTAGAGCCAGCCGAAAAGGAATAGGAGAGAACGGATTCCACGGGAGGAGGCATCGAGGATACAGAAGCTCGCGTAAGCGTTGTATGCGACAGCAGGAGGGGGTGCTTTTGCTTTAGCGACTCTCCCATGTCGTGCAGCTCCGTTTCCGTATGCTGGCGTTTTGACACTTGCTGTCTATACGTCATATGGAGTAGGAGTAGTTGCGATGACTGGGCAATAATCGCAGCCACATCCTGATCCTACACATCAAGCAGCAAGAATATAAAGACTCTGGAATCCAAGTACTCTGGACATTGCAGCACGTGGACATCAATGAAGCGTCTCTAATCCTCCACACACGGAAATGACCCTACAGTGACCGGCTTGTTGCAATAGCGGCAAAGCACGATATCCAAACCGGAGTACAGCGGAAACGGAGGGGAAACAGTGCTGGATTCCTAGTCCGTCACAAGATGCACCATGACGCTACTCCATCGTCCGTCTTCTCTTCCCTACGCTTCAATCCACAAGATAACGCCTGACGGAGCCTTTTCAAAGCCGCTCATCACGCGATCAAGGATGCGAGACCAGGACCCCTCACTCTTGAAAATGCAAGCTACGGAATAACACTATTTCATCGCAACAAACAGTCGATAAAAGCACTCATGGGGAGAGAATAGTGAACTTAATGGCCAGTGATGTGGTCAATCAGCGTCTTGACAGACACAACGGTGCAGACAACCATCAGAATGGTCGAGAAGATGAGGGCGAACCAATCCAGCGATTTCATGCCGCACGAGTTCTGCTTCTTGAAGATGACGAGGTGCATCCAGGCGGGGAAGATGAAGGTCGTGATGTTGTCGGAGAAGTTACCCACCACGCTGAGAATGTCGCTGAATTGCGGCACGAACCACGCGACGAGCGAGATCAGGATGATCTCCACGATGCGGAAGACAATATAAGTGGGGTTGGAGATGAAGTACTTGCCCTTGGTGCACGGGCCCCAGTGACCCTCCACCATCTCGTTGACCGGCTCCATCCACAGCGGGAAGCCGCCGATGACCGTGATCACCATCATGATGTTCACCGGAACAGCCACCCACGGGCAGTCCGGCAGCGACTTCAGGATGTCGCCCTGCACGCCGTGCGCTAGGAGTTACGCCGCGACGAAACGCCCACGGCCGTTCTTGTAGAGGAGCGCAAGGAGGATGCCAACGATGGAATAGACGACAGCCATGAGGCTGATGGAGATGCCGGTCGAGCGGACCACGGTGCGTTTGCAGTCGCGACGAAGGTACTTCTAAAAATGAGGGGGGTGGGGGGTGGGGGACATATTGGGTGAGGAGGAAGAGGATGAAGCCCATGCAGTAGACGATGACGCCGAAGTTCTGGAGGAAGGCGGAGAAGGACTTGGGCCAGAGGTCGGCGATCACGAAGCTGATGTGGAACTTCACGAAACCGAAGCTAGGGGTGATGCGAGGGGATTAGAGAAACATGATCAGCACGAGGAAGGCGGCGGCGATGGAGAACAGGCCGAGCGAGGAGATCCAGACGAGCATCCTGATTGTCAGGTGGAGAGGAGAGGAACTACTTGGGGTCCTTCAGCTCGCAGAGGATGATGCAGAGGACCGTGAGAATGATCTGAGAGACCAGACGGCGCATTCTCATGTTCGAGCCAATGGGCATGGCCTCCAGGAAATCGGCCATGACGACCATGGAACCGATGTTGGAGCCGTAGAGAGTGATCAGCGAGCAGATGTAGTACAGCCAGTAGCCGCCGGAGCCCAGCGCCTTGTACACCAGCTCGGCGTAGGTGTTGTTGGTCTGGATGGACTTGTACGCTTCCTAGGCGTAAAGCAGGGGCTAAAGGCAGACGGGGTGCACCTCGTTGATCTCCTTGTTCAGCTCGACGAGCTGGTAGGTGGCGAGGATCATCATTCCGCAAACCAGGGCGAACAGGAGGACGCCGGGAATGATACCGACCTACACTTCAGCAATCATCGGGACTGGGAACCTGGTTGAAGGCGAAAGGAATGGCGAGAGAGCCCGTACCGGCAATACCCTTCATGAGATTCACGCAGAACTAACCGTAACTCACGCCATTCACGCCCACCTCCAGAGTGTTCATCTTTCCCTTCTCGTCGTCGATGTACTCCGCGGGGACGGCGATTTCGCTTGTCTGCTCGGCAGGAGCGGGCTGCTGATTGAGAAGTGCCTCGTTGGGGTTGCTAGACTCCATTGTCAACACAATTGATTCTCTGGGAGTGTATTTGTTGAGAAACACCATCAACAACTTCCAAAAACCATGGAAGAATTACCGCGGGAATTCTTGTTTCTTACACGCAACTTGTTTCTCCTGTTGTGCATCAACGAAAAAGATGTCACGCTCTCCATTCGACGCGAATCGGTGAGTGGGAACAAACAGGCTTGACTAGTCAAGATAACCACTAGCAAGCAGAGTGCTGAGGCAAGCCACCTCCGCCACGCTGCCAAAGCTCTCATTGAGCTTTACACACGCACTGTTCACATTCTACACATAAAACAAGACAAAGAGGAATCACTTGCACATCAACAACTCGCCGTTTGTACAATCCCGCCAGGAAGAAGGAGAAGCATTGCACCAGATGGGTCTACTCCTCATTTTCACGCTTGGCTGCAACCCGCTGTGACGCATCCTTCATCGACTCCAGGGACTTCAAAGCCGCTGCAATGAAGTTCTGGAAATAGGACTTTGGTATCGACGCATTCCCCAGCAGCTGGCTAACAATGTGGAGGAGAGACACCGAAATGGGCGTCTGGAACACAATGTCGAGAATCTGTTGTTTGCGCTGCGTGGAGAGGTACGCTCGGATAATGTCCAGTGCGATCATCGGGTTGAACTGCATAATGCCCCGCAGTCGAGAGGACGTAATGACGGAATTGCCATCCACGATGCTCTGCACAGCACGCTTGTACTCGTCGATGGAACCGGACAACTACGCTTCATTGCTATAGGCCACACGCACCAGCTGCACCTCCGGCTCGGAGAGGGGCTGCGATGCGCTCAGCGTGATGATCTTGCGAAGACGCTCCGAATCGTTCTTGTGAATCGGATGGTAGAGAAAGGAGGCAGAAGAGTGCAGGGGAGACAAAAACTCGAACTACGCGTGACGCAATTGAAGAACGGCAACATCTTCTGTTGATGGGGTGATTTGCAGCGAAGGGCGATCAAAAGCAGGTTCCGGCAGCAGTGCATCCATTGCTTGACTTGCAATGGCGTGGATGGTGAATTCAAGATCCTGATTCGCTACATGTGAATGAATCGAATATTCAGAACAAGAGGGATACGTGTCGGAAAGGAGAAGAGAAGGAGTGTCGTCTACACCTGCGAATGCCGCAAGCGGTGAATAGAGTTGTTTCGAGTCCACTGTATGTATCGATGGGGCGTCTTCTTCGGTACCCTTCTCTATGTCCGCTACAGTGAGATACTATCCGTCAGCGACTTGAATCACAGCCACCTTGTGGTTCTGAATGGATCCCGCCAATATCCAAGAGCATACGGTGCGTTCTATCGTATTCGTGGACTATGGATCAGCACCCAGTCCGATTCCCACTCCATCGTAGATATTTCCGACGAGATCATACAGATAGGGGCTGATATCGTGATTTTGCTCTGCAATTGTTGACAAGGCGAGCAATGCTCGAAGGCGCTAACGAGTAATCGCAGCAACAAAGACAAACAGAGGAGAGACACAGCACATTGTCTCGTAGAAGAATGTAAAAGCAGAAGATCACACTTAGCAGATCAGAAGGAGCAATGCCAACTTCAATCACCACCGACAATTGCTCAATGGACAGATCATCTCTCTATACGTCATCCGAACAGCTCGATACAACCTGCAGCACTTCCAGAACAATCCTCTCCCAACTCTCGTGTTCTTCCTTATTCATGATCGCAGCTTGTTGAACACAGTATGACGCTATCCCCACTACCAAAACTTGACGGGATTGTTACCGAAATGAGGAGAACAGCAGGATGAATGCTCCCTTTGTGCGTCCGAGAATAGAGCGAAATAACCGCTCTTACCGCCTTGAGTCCAACTGTTTCTGAAACAAAGACAGTGCGATAGGCTATGTCCTCTTTTCCGGACATGTGTTGATATGCTCCACAACCTGATCCATATGAATCAAAGAGCGGATCATCTCAGGCTTAGAAAGGATCTTCAAGCGAGATGGATTTAGTACAATGGGTGCAAGACCGGGGTTAAACTTCTCGATTTCCTTGTAAATCGGCGTCTTCTTCATGTACTACCCATCAATCCCTTGCTCAAGACAAACAGCAACGACGATGTCAGGTCGGTTTGAGGCGATTTGGCAGAGGAGTCGGATGTGGTCTACTTCTAAGCCACTCCATGAATGACTACCGTTCCGATCTTGTCTTTGCGGTGATGCCGTCCCACTCCCGCCATCCTCCTGCCACAGGTTCGGGACAGCGCTCGCCGAATCACCATGGGCCTCTGGTACATGCCGAAGACCATTGCGAATTCGAGTGATGCGGAGATGCGATGGGTGCCAAAGGGTCTGCACCTTCCCCTTGCGAGAGAAATCAGACAGATGCTTCAACGATGCGAAATGGAAGGGCCTCGTCCTTGATTCATGCAAGGCGGACTCCTGTTCAACACTCTCGTTGATGGCGCTCATGCGACGATTCTATGTGACACTTCCGAAGCGACTCTTACGTATTCTACAGAAAACTGAACCGGAAAGCCAAGATAGGACTCCACCTTCTCCACAATGAGTTGCTTCGTCTTAGGGTAGTCGATGTAGCTGTTAGGGTCCGAAAGGAGGTTGATCATGTCGAGGAGGTAGTGGTCGTCATGAAGCAGCTTGTTGAATCCAGGATTCAGTTCATTGAATCGGATAATCATCGGATTTGTTGTAAGCAGCGTCCGAACCAAGTCCAGATCTTTCAAGACGTCCTGAACGAGTGGCGACTGGAAGATGATGTTCAGCAGGTTGGGATGCGATGATAGCGCATAGTGAACTTCTTCAAAGGAATCGATCTTGAACGTGGAGCCCGTTTGCAACAGCTCTTGGCCAAGGATGTGCTTTACAATCGAGTCGATTACCGTCATGCCGTACTCACACTCCTTCACTTCAGTTGGGGAAGTAGGTGACGGCAGCTCGATCTCCTCCTTCTTGGGATTCTCCTCCATAATTCGTTCATATTTGGTATCATTGATAAGACTCCTCACAACGTGCAGAATTGAATCCTCTTTCACACCTAGAAATGAAACAATGACAACGATCCCTACCGTAGTATGACAGAGGATAACCGTTCTGCAATAGCCGCCCCATGAAAATTAGTCTGACGCAATCGGCGGGGCAGTTCATCGCCTTCGCGATTCGACTCCTTGTCTCCTCCACAGTATTACTGGGCATCACATCCACCTCCACCACCGAGAGGGAACCTTCACAGATCTTCATGTCAAATAACAAAAATGACTCTGTACAGAAAGAGGGCTATTTGTACAACTGACAAAACCGAATGCCATCCGGGTGGTGTTTCATTTTCCGGATGATGCAATCCAATCCCTTCGTCCTTTCCCCCATACAACCTCAACGCGCATCTCCAACAAACACATCATCCAACTAGTTGCGTCTGTGCATGA
>OIWT01003470.1_pt1 | contig 14404 bp, 9 predicted proteins | sample 1587701 | NCBI WGS metagenome assembly OIWT01 (sample SAMEA3888904, study PRJEB22519) | human gut metagenome | biome: human gut; feature: human-associated habitat; material: faeces | place: Denmark | collected 2009
ACCCCACAGTTTTTCTGCGAATACATGGCTTCGGCCAGGGACAGAGGCGTGGGTATCGTGATTGCCGGAGCCGGCGGGGCCGCACATCTTCCTGGTATGGCTGCTGCCATGACATCTCTCCCCGTAATCGGCGTTCCTATCAGAAGCAAAGCGCTAAACGGACTTGACTCCCTTCTCTCCATCGTTCAGATGCCGTCCGGCATTCCTGTAGCTACCATGGCGATAGACGGAGCGAAGAATGCTGCGCTGTACGCTATCTCGATTCTCGCTCTTCAAGACAGTGCACTTGCTGCCCGACTTGAAGAATTCCGTAAGAAACAGGCCGAAAAGGTTCTTGACACAGAACTTTAGACGCCCTTGTGGGCCCTTCTTCGGTAGAAGGGATTTGAAAGAAGGTAACGTAAACGAGAATTGTGCGGGAGGAAGAAGTTCCGCGAGACGCACAAGGCTTGAAAGAACAATATAATATACTTGCGGAACTTGTGTCAATAATATGAAAGCACACCGTATTTTCGTGGAGAAGAATTCGGAATTCCGGGTTGAGGCGGAAAGTCTCAGAAGGGAGTTCAATGAAAATCTTTCTCTGTCGCTCCGTACCCTCAGGCTGCTCAATGTCTATGACCTTTTCGGGTTCTCGGATGCGCTTCTTGAAAAATGCAGATACTCCGTCTTCGGGGAGATTGTCACTGACACGGTGACGGACGAATGTCCTTTGGACGGAAAGAAATATCTGGCCGTGGAATATATACCGGGCCAGTTTGATCAGAGGGCTTCATCGGCAGTGGATTGCGTCCATTTGATAGACCCTTCTGCGGATGTAAGAATCAAAAGCTCACGGCTTCTTGTCTTCGACGACGATATGTCAGAGAAAGATATGGAAGCCGTGCGTCATTATTATATCAACGCTGTCGAGTCCAGGCCAAAGGACCTCTCAAGGCTTTCCGACGCTGAGGCTGTGGATGTGAAGCCGCTTGCGGACATGAGCGGATTTACGGACATGAAGCCGGAAGACTACGCCTCTTTCTGCAAGAAATGGGGATTGGCCATGAATGCCGACGACCTTGGGGAGGTGGTGAAGTATTTCCGGGGCGAGCAGCGTAATCCGACTGAGACTGAGCTCAGGATTCTTGATACATATTGGAGTGACCATTGCCGTCATACGACATTTACCACCGAGCTTCAGTCCATCAAGGTGGACGACTCTTTCATGAAGGAAGAGATCGAATCGGAGCTTGGAGAGTTCTACGGCATCCGTAAGGAACTGGGGCGCGAGCACAAGAGCCTGTGCCTTATGGAACTCGCCACCATCGGCGCACGCTACCTGAAGAAGAAGGGCCTGCTCGACGATATGGAGCAGAGCGAGGAGAATAATGCATGCAGCATTTTCGTGGATGTGGATGTGGACGGACAGAAGGAGAAATGGCTTCTCCAGTTCAAGAACGAGACCCACAACCATCCTACCGAGATAGAACCTTTCGGAGGGGCTTCCACCTGTCTTGGAGGCGCCATCCGCGACCCTCTTTCCGGCCGTTCGTATGTGTATCAGGCCATGCGTGTGACCGGAGCGGGCGATATTACAAAGCCTGTAAGTGAAACTCTTGCCGGCAAGCTTCCTCAGTGCGTCATCAGCCGCAAGGCCGCCGCAGGATATTCCAGCTATGGCAACCAGATAGGTCTTGCCACCACCCATGTGCGTGAGATTTACCACGAAGGCTATGTGGCCAAGAGACTTGAGGTGGGCGCTGTGGTGGGTGCCGTGAAAGCATCCGACGTGCGTCGTGAAAGCCCGGCGGCGGGAGACGTGATTCTTCTTCTTGGCGGACGTACCGGACGCGACGGTATCGGCGGTGCGACAGGCTCGTCCAAGGAGCATACCGAATCATCTATCGAGACTTGCGGAAGTGAGGTCCAGAAGGGTAACGCCCCTGAAGAGAGAAAGCTCCAGAGGCTGTTCCGTCGCCCGGAAGTCACAAAACTCATCAAGAAGTCCAACGATTTCGGAGCAGGCGGCGTAAGTGTAGCCATCGGAGAGCTTGCTCCTGGTCTTGACATATATCTGGACAGGGTTCCTGCCAAATACAGCGGTCTTAATTCTACCGAACTTGCAATCAGCGAGTCGCAGGAGAGAATGGCCGTGGTGGTAGAGGCTTCCGACAGGGAGCAGTTTGAGAAATATTGCCTCTCGGAGAATGTGGAAGTGACTCATGTGGCGGATGTTACCGACAGGGGACGCATGAGGATGTTCAACAATTCTGAAATGGTGGCGGACATCAGCCGTGAATTCATAGACAGTGCTGGTGCCAGGCATTATGCGGAGGCGGAAGTTTCAGCGGTGGAGGATCCGTTCGCTTTTGAGGTGAAGGGAGATTCTCTCAAGGAGAAAATGACCTCTGTGATGGAACTTCCGAACGTGGCTTCCCAGAAAGGTCTGGTGGAGATGTTTGACTCCACTATCGGCCGCTCGACGGTGCTTATGCCTTACGGCGGTGCGCTTCAGGCCACGGAAACCCAGGTATCGGTCCAGAAACTCCCGGTAAGCGGATATACGGACACTGCCAGTGTAATGGCATACGGATACAACCCGTTCATTTCCACCTGGAGCCCGTACCACGGTGCAGCTTATTCCGTGGTGGAGGCGTGCAGCAAGGTGGTGGCTTGCGGTGCGGACTATTCCGGGATGAGGTTCTCTTATCAGGAGTATTTCGAGAGGATGACTTCGGACGCCCACAGCTGGGGCAAGCCTTTGAGTGCGCTTCTTGGTGCGCTTAAGATGCAGGTCGCTCTCGGTCTTCCGTCCATCGGCGGAAAGGACTCCATGAGCGGAACGTTCGAGCACATAAACGTACCTCCTACTCTTATTGCATTCGGTATCACTACCGTAGATGCATCCAAGGTGATTTCTCCTGAGTTGAAATGGGAGGGCAACAAGCTCTATCTCATAAGACATACGCCGCTCGGCAACAGGATGCCGGACACCGAGGCCCTCAAGGCCAACTGGAACTACATCCACTCACAGATTGAAGACGGCAATATCGTTTCCGCCTGGTCGGTAGGCTTCGGCGGTGTGGCTGAAGCCCTTGCCAAGATGTCATTCGGCAATCTTTTCGGAGTGGACGTCAAAGTATCCGAGAAAGATTTGTTCTCCTATGGCTACGGCTCTATCGTGGTAGAGTCTGAGAAGGCCCTTGATTTCCCTGCAGCGGAGTATCTCGGCACTGTGACGGACGGAGAGGACGGATATCTCCGCATCAACGGGGTGAATATCAGCGTGGACTCTCTTATGAAGGCCAACACAGAGAGATATTCCAAGGTATATCCTGCCACAATGGCTGCATCTCACAAGAAGATGATGAACGTACAGTCCGGTGCTCCCGCAAGAAAGGCCAGATATCATGGTGAGCCTGTTGAGCATCCTGTGGTGTTCATACCTGTGTTCCCCGGAACCAACTGCGATTACGATACGGCCAAGGCTTTCCGCAAGGCCGGTGCCGAAGTGAGATTCGGCGTATTCTGCAATCTTACGGCCGAGGACGTGCGCCGCTCCATCCGCGAGATGAGCCGCAATATATCAGAATGTCACATACTTGCCCTTGCCGGAGGATTCTCCGCCGGAGATGAGCCGGACGGAAGCGGTAAGTTTATAGCCAATGTGCTCAACAACAGCGAGGTGTCTGCCGAGATAGAGAAGCTGATTGCCCGTGGCGGACTCATTCTTGGAATCTGCAACGGATTCCAGGCCCTTGTCAAGAGCGGACTTCTCCCTTACGGAAAGACCGGAATGCTCACAAAGGATTCTCCTACGCTCTTCCGCAACGATATCAACCGTCACATCTCTCAGATGGTGACCACGAGAGTGTCAACCACCCGTTCCCCTTGGCTCGCCGGGATGAACGAGGGAGACCTCTATACCATAGCTGTCAGCCATGGAGAAGGCAAATTCGTCGTGAACGAGGCGCTTGCCAGGGAGCTGTTTGAGAACGGTCAGGTGGCTTTCCAGTATGTCAATCCGTTCACTGAGGACGTCACGATGGAGTCTCCGTACAATCCGAACGGCTCGTTCTATGCTATTGAGGGTATCATAAGTCCTGACGGACAGATACTTGGAAAGATGGGCCACAGCGAGCGTTATGAGAAGAACGTCTTCAAGAACATAGACGAGGATATGGAGCAGCCTCTGTTTGAGAATGCAGTCAATTATTTCCGCAAATAGATTGAAATGGTCAAGAAAGAACTCTTATTTGACGGCAACGAGAAACGGGTCTATGCTACCGATGATGCGGGCATAGTGGTGTTCCACTTCAAGGATGTGGCCACTGCGTTCAACAACGTCAAGACGGCAGTGTTCCCGCAGAAGGGTATAGTGAACAACAAAATCTCCGCTCTTATCTTCGAGTATCTCGAAAAGAACGGCATATATACCCACTACATTTCCACTCTCAATGACAGGGAACAGCTCTGTCGCAAGAGCGAGAATATTCCGCTCGAGGTGGTCGTACGCAATTACATCGCCGGTTCTCTTTCCGACAGGCTTGGAATAGAGGAAGGTACCAAACCATCCACGGTCATATATGATCTGAATTACAACAACTCCGAGTTGGGGGACCCTCTTATCAATGATACTCAGGCGGTAGCGCTCGGAATTGTAGGATTCGAAGATCTCAAGTACATATATGACGTGGCGGCAAAAGTCAACGGACTGCTCTTGAAGCTGTTCACTCCGCTGAATATCAAGCTCGTCGATTTCAAGCTCGAGTTCGGACGGGATGCCGATGGAAAGATAATGCTGGTGGACGAAATCAGTCCTGACACCAGCCGTTTCTGGGACGCGGCTACGAACAAACGGCTCGACAAGGACCGTTTCCGTCACGACATGGGTTATATAGTAGCATCTTATGAGGAAGTTCTCAACCGACTTCTGTCCACCAACAAGTCACAACAATAACATCAATATGGCAAAGTCTTACGAAAATGCAGGTGTCAACCTGGAAGCAGGATACGAAGTTGTCCGCCGCATCAAGCAGCACGTCGCATCCACATCAAGAATAGGCACGATGGGCAATATAGGAGCCTTCGGCGGTATGTTTGACCTTTCAGCGCTCGGTGTCAAGGAGCCGGTGCTTGTCAGCGGAACTGACGGAGTGGGCACCAAACTCAAGATCGCGTTTGCGATGGACAAGCATGATACCGTGGGTATAGATGTCGTGGCCATGTGCGTCAATGATGTGCTGGCACAAGGCGCCGAACCGTTGGTGTTTCTTGATTATGTGGCTGTGGGACACAATGTTCCGGAGAAGATAGAGGCCATAGTGGCAGGAGTTGCGGAAGGATGCCGTCAGGCCGGATGCGCTCTTGTCGGCGGAGAGACCGCGGAGATGCCGGGTATGTATGAAGGCGGAGAATATGATATAGCCGGATATACTACCGGAGTGGTGGAGAAATCCAGGCTCATAGATGGCTGCAAGGTGAAAGTCGGGGATGTGCTTGTGGGAATCGCTTCCACGGGTGTCCATTCCAACGGATTCAGCCTTGTCCGCAAGATTGTTGCTGACAGCGGTCATGACTATATGGATGAGATTCCTGAGTTTGGCGGAAGGCGTCTTGGAGACGTGCTGCTCACACCGACGAGAATTTATGTGAAGCAGGTTCTGGACGTCATAAGGAACTGCGACGTTCACGGTGTGGCCCATATTACAGGTGGCGGATTCGATGAGAATATTCCAAGAGTCCTTCATGACGGTCAGGGACTGGAGATACACGAGGGGACATGGGAGATACTTCCGGTATTCAGAATGTTGGAAAAATGGGGCGGGGTGCCTCACAGGGAGATGTTCAACATCTTCAACATGGGAATCGGAATGGTGGTCGTAATGGATGAGTCTGAAGCCGGAAAGGCTATCGGAATCCTTGAGTCTCACGGCGAGAAGGCTTCGATTATCGGTAAGGTGACGGATGTTCCGGGAGTTAACATTGTTCTGAAATGAGGCGTCTTGCAGTATTCGCCAGCGGTCAGGGGACAAATTTCGATGCCATAGCCGATGCATGCTCTGACGGCAGACTCGATGCCTGCGTGTCATTGATGGTCTGCGACAAACCTGGGGCTCCCGTTGTCGCCAAGGCCCGTGAGCGTGGTATAGAAACGTTCGTGTTCTCTCCCAAAGATTATGACAGCAAGGCTGACTATGAGCGGGAGATAGTATCCATGATGGAGGCACGCGGTGTGGAACTTGTCTGTCTGGCCGGTTATATGAGGATAGTTGGCAGCGTCCTTCTGAATGCTTATCGTGGACGGATAATCAACATTCACCCGTCTCTTCTTCCGGCGTTTCGTGGTGCACGGGCGGTGGAGCAGGCTGTGGAATATGGGGTAAAGGTGTATGGAATCACTATCCACTATGTCGATGAGCAGCTCGACGGCGGAAAAATAATAGCGCAGAGAGCCTTTGAATATGACGGTGACGACCCGGCGGAGGTACATCGTATCGGACAGGTCATAGAGCATGAACTCTATGTGGACACAATATCAAAATTATTAGTATGAAGCGAGCATTAGTAAGCGTCAGCGACAAGAGCGGTCTTGTCGAATTTGTAAGCGGTTTGAAAGAACTCGGGTGGGAGATAATAGCCACCGGAGGAACTCGTAAACTATTAGATGACAATGGAATACATACCATTGGAATAAGCGATGTCACAGGATTTCCGGAGATTCTGGACGGCAGGGTGAAGACTCTTCATCCCAAGGTTCATGGCGGAATACTCGCCAGACGTGAGCTTCTGGAGCACATGCGGACCCTTGAAGAGCAGGGAATAGGCACGATTGATCTTGTATGCGTCAATCTGTATCCTTTCCGTCAGACAATCGCGAAGGAAGGAGTTACAATGGCGGACGCCATCGAGAATATCGATATCGGGGGGCCGTCCATGGTACGCAGTGCGGCCAAGAACTGGAAGGATGTGACAATTGTCTGTGACCCTGCCGATTATGGCACAGTGCTCGCAGAGCTGAAGGTCTCCGGACGTACATCTGACGATACCCGTCTGAAGCTTTCCGCCAAGGCATATACCCATACTGCGGAATATGATATGTGCATCGCCACCTACATGCGGGAGAAAGCAGGGCTTAACGAGAAACTCTTCCTGGAGTATGACCTTAAGCAGCCTCTCCGCTACGGCGAGAACCCTCACCAGAGTGCGAAGTTCTTTGCGGCCCTCAGGCCTGAACCATACTCTTTGGCATTTGCAAAGCAAATTCAGGGGAAAGAACTCTCTTACAACAATATCCAGGACGCCAATGCGGCTCTTAACGTGGTAAGGGACTTCGAGCAGCCTTTCTGCGTGGCTCTGAAGCACATGAACCCGTGCGGGGCTGCCGTGGCCGATACTATCGAGAAGGCATGGCAGGAGGCGTACGAGTCTGATAAGGTGAGCATCTATGGCGGTATCGTAGCGGTCAACAGGGAATTGACAGCGGAAGTGGCTGCCGGCATGAAGCCTATTTTCCTTGAGATTGTGATTGCGCCTTCATTTACCCCTGAGGCCCTTGAGATTCTGTCGTCCAAGAAGAATCTGCGTGTGCTGCAGGTCGATATGACTCCGTCTTCCGGAGATGATATGCAGTATATTTCCGTCAATGGAGGCATGCTTGCCCAGACACTTGATACCAGTGTGGAGGTTCTGACTCCGGAAATGTGCGTTACCAAGCAGAAGCCTACGGAGGAGCAGATGAAGGATCTTGACTTTGGATGGAAGATAGTCAAGCATGTGAAATCCAATGCGATAGCTGTCGTGAAAGGCTGCCGTACCGTAGGAGTCGGCGCAGGTCAGACCAATCGTGTGGGCTCTGCGGAGATTGCTCTCAATGAAGCTCGCAATGCCGGGGTGACCGAAGGTCTCGTGCTCGCATCCGATGGGTTCCTGCCTTTCGATGACACTGTGGCTCTTGCAGCCAGATATGGAGTGACTGCCATTGTGCAGCCGGGCGGAAGCATCCGTGATGCTGATGCCATTGCCAAGGCTGACGAACTGGGCATCACCATGATATTTACAGGAGTGAGACATTTCAAACATTAGTATATGGAAGGAAAGAAAGTTCTTGTGGTAGGCGGTGGCGGAAGATGCCATGCCATTGTGGATGCGCTGGTGCGTTCTCCTCAGGTGGCTCAGGTGTTCTGCGCGCCCGGTAACGCCGGAATTGGATTGACTGCCACAAATGTCCCTATAAAGGACACGGATGTTGCGGCTCTTAAGGAATTTGCGTTGAGCCATGGAATTGATCTCACCGTAGTGGGCCCCGAGGCTTCGTTGGCAAAGGGTATCGTGGATGAGTTCCGCGGGGCCGGTCTGAAAGTTTTCGGACACACCCTTTCTGCTACCCGCATAGAAAGCAGCAAGGAGTTCGCAAAAGAATTGATGCGCAGGTACGACATACCTACTGCATCATACAGGTCTTTCAGCTCGTATGCAGAGGCTCTCGAATATGTCAGGGGCGGATCTTTCCCGACAGTTCTCAAATATGACGGACTTGCCGCCGGGAAGGGAGTTGTAGTGGCTCAGACTCTTCAGGAGGCTGATGCTGCACTACGGATGATGCTTCTTGAAGAAGAGTTCGGAGAAGGCAAGGTGGTTGTGGAGGATTTCCTCACTGGTCCGGAATTTTCTTTCATGTGTTTTGTGGATGGAGAGAATGTGTACCCGATGCCTTTGTCTCAAGACCACAAAAGGGCTTTTGACGGGGACATGGGGCCTAACACCGGCGGCATGGGTGCCTATACGGGACTTCCGTTCATTACGAAGCAGGACTGGGACTATGCGTTCGAGAAGATAATGGTGCCTGCGGTGAAAGCCATGTGTGCCGAAGGGTGTCCGCTTTCCGGTGTGCTCTATGGAGGTCTTATGAAGACTGCGGACGGAATCAAGGTTATAGAGTTCAATGCCCGTTTCGGCGATCCGGAAACGGAAGTTGTGCTGCCGCTGCTTGAAAGTGATCCGTACGATATTTTCGAGTCCATAGCCGTATCCCGTGCACCTCAGCCTCTTCAGTGGAAAAAGGCTGTGACGATGGGAGTTGTCCTGGCATCCAAGGGTTATCCTGGAAAATATGAGAAGGGTGCCGTGATTGAAGGCGTCGAGTTGGTGGACGGTAAGGTGTTCCACATGGGCACCGCTCTCAAGGATGGCAATCTGGTGACAGCCGGTGGCCGGGTCATGATGGTGGTATGCGAAGGACGCAGTATCGCTGAGGCTGCCGGGAAGGTGTATGCTCAGATAGCGGAGATACGGTGCGACAATCTTTTCTATCGCAAGGATATCGCGCATTGGGCTCTGGAAAACGGTGGCGGACGGATTATTGACGGCAAACTCATATCCGAGAGAGTCAAGACTTCTGTCAAGGCCCGTGTGGAGGTGTTTGAAAAGCGTTTCGGCCGCAAGCCGTCGCTTACCGTGATTATCGTCGGATGCAATCCTGCAAGTCAGGTGTATGTGCGCAACAAGGTCAAGACTGCTGCGTACGTGGGGATGGAATCGCGTCAGATTGAACTTCCGGAGACTGTTTCAGAAGCTGAGCTTCTCAAGGTGATTGATAACCTCAACCACGATGATACCGTGGACGGAATACTTGTGCAGCTTCCTCTTCCAAGGCACATTAATGAGTCCAAAGTGATTTTCGCCATAGACAAGACCAAGGATGTGGACGGATTCCATATTCTCAATGTGGGTTCTTTGTGGGTGGGAGCGCCGTGCATCAAGCCATGTACTCCAAAAGGTATCATAGAACTGATAAAGAGCACCGGTATAGACATCAACGGCAAGAACGCCGTGGTGGTCGGACGAAGCAATATAGTCGGAAAGCCTGTTGCCAAATTGCTTCTGGACGAGAATGCGACGGTGACTATCGCCCATTCCCGTACGCCGGACCTTAGGATAGTCACCCTTGAGGCTGACATTCTGGTGGTGGCCGTCGGAAAGGAAGGAGTTGTCACAGGAGATATGGTCAAGCCAGGTGCCGTGGTGATAGACGTGGGCATGAACAGAAATGCCGAAGGAAAGCTTGTAGGCGACGTGGATTTCCCGTCAGCTGCAATGGCTGCCTCATGGATTACACCCGTTCCGGGTGGAGTCGGTCCGATGACTATTGCCATGCTTATGGAGAACACGTTGGAGTGCTACCTTCGTAAGATGGAGCAGTAGGGGATGGCGGCCTATCAATATACTTTTAAGAAGTTTCTAAGGGATTGGGCTCTGATTGTCAGTATGATAGTCGGAGCTTCATCCTATCTTGCATATCACGCACTGCCGGTGCTCCATTTCGCAGGGCCAGTTTTGGCGGAAGTGGTCACAAGGCTGCAGCCGGTGCTGCTTTTCGTGATGCTGTTTTTGAGTTTCTGCAGGATCGAGCCGCACCAGATGCGTCCGCACAGATGGATGTTGTGGCTTCTGGTACTTCAGGGCGGTCTGTTTGTGCTGTTGGCATTGCTGCTGGCGTTTGTCCCGAATCTGCCTATGCGTCATGGGGTGGAGGCTTTCATGCTCTGCATCATCTGCCCTACGGCCACGGCGTGTGCGGTGATTACCGGAAAGCTCGGCGGCAACATGGCAGGAGTGGTGACCTATACGGTACTTATCAATCTGCTGGTGTCGGTGCTGGTCCCTCTTATGGTCCCGATAGTGCACCCGGTGGAAGGGCTGTCGTTCTATTCGGCGTTTCTGAAAATACTCGTGAAGGTGTTCCCGCTTCTTATCGCTCCATGTATGCTGGCCTGGGTCGTGAGGTATCTCCTGCCTTCGTTCCATGCCATGCTGGTGAAGTGTACTGAGCTGCCGTTTTATATTTGGGCGTTCTCTCTGAGCCTTGCTATCCTTATGAGTACCAGGGCGATAGTGCAGAATACCGCAGGGGTGGTAGTGCTTGTGGAGATTCTTGTGGGGTCCCTTCTTGCATGTGTGTTCCAGTTCTGGGCCGGCAAGACAATCGGTGCGCGCAGCAAATGCCGCATTTCGGCCGGACAGGCTCTCGGTCAGAAGAACACCGTGTTCGGAATATGGATGGGATACACCTTTTTCACCCCTGTGGTGTCGGTGGCAGGAGGGTTTTACAGCATCTGGCACAACTGCTACAACTCATGGCAGCTATATCGCAAACGCAAATCCAAATCATCTGTTCAGGAGCAATGAAAATTTGTTACTGCTCCATTTTTTATGTAACTTTGTCTGAATATAAAAATATTCCCTATGTCGTTCGTAGAAGATAAAATCGCTTTGGAAGGTCTCACCTTCGACGATGTGCTCTTGATTCCAGCTTACTCGGATGTTCTTCCGAGAGAAGTCGATCTGAGCAGCCGCTTTTCGCGGAACATTACCCTCAATATCCCGATTGTGTCCGCTGCTATGGATACAGTAACCGAAGCGCCGATGGCCATTGCTCTTGCGAGAGAAGGTGGAATCGGCGTTATTCATAAGAATATGAGCATAGCTGCACAGGCTGCCGAAGTCCGTAAGGTGAAGCGCTCTGAGAATGGAATGATCAACGACCCTGTCACCATCAATCAGGACCAGACGGTGGGCGATGCATTGCAGCTTATGCATGACAACCATATCGGAGGTATTCCTGTGACAGACAGTGAAAGACATCTTGTGGGTATTGTGACCAACAGGGATGTCCGTTTCCAGGAAGATATGACCGTGCTTATCAAAGATGCCATGACATCGGAGAATCTGGTCACGATTCTTGACACCGAGACGGACCGCGAGCATGTGAAGACAGTCCTTCAGAAGTACAAGGTGGAGAAGCTTCCTGTAGTGGACAAGTCAGGCAAGATTGTCGGACTCATCACATATAAGGACCTTATCAAGGAGAGGCTTCATCCTATGGCCTGCAAGGATGGCAAGGGAAGGCTTCGTGTGGCGGCGGGCGTCGGCATTACGGACGATGCGATAGACAGGGTGTCTGCTCTGGCTGCTGAAAGCGTGGACGCCGTTGTTCTGGACTGCGCTCATGGACACAGCAGGAGGGTTATCAACCTTCTCAAGAAAGTGAAGGTCCAGTTCCCTGATATTGATGTCGTTGTGGGCAATGTGGCTACCGAGGAAGCTGCCAGAATGCTTGTCGGTGCCGGTGCGGATGGCGTCAAGGTAGGTATCGGACCTGGTTCTATCTGTACCACCAGAATCGTTGCCGGTGTGGGTGTTCCTCAGCTGACGGCGATTTTCAATGCATACCAGGCTATCAAGGGGACAGGCGCCACTCTCATCGCGGATGGTGGCCTGAGGTATTCCGGTGATATTGTCAAGGCTCTGGCTGCCGGTGGAGACTGCGTGATGTGCGGATCCATGTTTGCCGGCACGGAGGAGTCGCCTGGCGAGACTATTATCTATAACGGGCGTAAGTTCAAGTCCTACAGAGGTATGGGCTCCATAGACGCTATGGCCGCCGGCTCCAAGGATCGTTATTTCCAGGAGGATGTCAGCAAGCTCGTTCCGGAAGGAATTGTGGGACGCGTGCCTTACAAGGGAACGTTGTCCGAGACCGTGTACCAGCTTGTCGGAGGACTCCGCTCAGGTATGGGTTATTGCGGCGCGGCCAATCTTGAAACCCTCAAGGGTGCCAAGTTCGTACGCGTCACTGCGAGCGGTATGGCTGAGAGCCACCCTCACGATGTGACTATTACCAAAGAAACCCCAAATTACACTAGAGGTGACTAGCAAAATATTAATACTTGATTTCGGCTCTCAGTACACGCAGCTTATTGCAAGACGTGTCCGAGAGATCGGTGTATATTGTGAAATCCATCCTTTCGACAAGATTCCTGTGCTGGATGACTCTGTCAAGGGTGTGATTCTTTCCGGCAGTCCGGCGTCAGTGCGCAATGCCGATGCGCCGCAGCCGGATTTGAGCTCATTCCGTGGCAGACTCCCTATATTGGGTATATGCTATGGTGCGCAGTGGCTTGCATGGAAGGACGGAGGAGAGGTTGTACCTGCCACGTCCCGAGAATACGGCCGCGCTTCACTCGAAGTGGTGGATGCTGCCGATGCGCTGATGTCAGGACTTCCAAAGAAGTCCACTGTATGGATGTCTCATGGAGACACCATTGTAAGGCTTCCCGAGAAACTGGTAGTCATAGGCTCTACCGGCAGTGTTCACAATGCTGCTTTCCGTTTCCCTGATGAGCCTACCTGGGGAATACAGTTCCATCCTGAGGTCTATCACAGCGAATGCGGCAAGGAACTTCTGGCCAACTTCGTGCTTGGAATATGCGGATGTCCGGGGGACTGGACTCCGGAGAATTTCGTGGAGACCACGGTACGCGAGCTCCGGGAGAAGCTCGGTGACGATGAGGTAATCCTGGCGCTTTCCGGCGGTGTGGATTCCAGCGTGGCCGGTCTGCTGCTTCACAAGGCCATAGGCAACAAGCTTCGCTGCATATTTGTGGATTCCGGTCTTCTGCGAAAGAACGAATTTGAGTCCGTTCTCCGCTCTTATGAGGGTATGGGGCTCAATGTAGTGGGCGTTCACGCTGCGGATAAGTTCCTTGGGGACCTTGCCGGCGTCGTTGATCCCGAGCAGAAGAGAAAGATTATCGGAAAGGACTTCATCGATGTCTTCAATGTGGAGGCGAAGAAGTTTGCCGATGCCAAATGGCTTGCTCAGGGAACTATCTATCCGGATGTAATCGAGTCTTCTTCGGTGAAAGGCCATTCGGTCACCATCAAGAGCCATCACAATGTGGGCGGTCTTCCTAAGGATATGAATCTCAAGGTAGTGGAGCCTTTGCGCCTGCTCTTCAAGGACGAAGTGCGCAGGGTTGGAAAGGCACTTGATCTCGATCCGAAGATTCTTGGACGCCATCCTTTCCCGGGTCCTGGACTTGCTATCCGGGTGCTTGGGGAAGTGACTCCGGAGAAGGTCGCCGTTCTTCAGGAGGCTGACGCCATCTATATTGACAAACTCTACGAATACGGGCTGTATGATTCCGTATGGCAGGCTGGAGCCGTTCTTCTGCCGGTGCGCAGCGTGGGTGTCATGGGAGATGAACGCACCTACGAGAATACGGTCGCTCTTCGCGCCGTGACTTCGGTGGACGGAATGACCGCCGACTGGGTGCATCTGCCGTATGATTTCCTCGCGGACGTCTCCAATGAGATTATCCGTAAGGTGCGCGGCATCAACAGGGTAGTGTATGACATCTCGTCCAAACCGCCTGCAACCATCGAGTGGGAGTAGCCAATGACAGTTATTAGACTGAGTTGTTGATGCGTGTGGCAAACTCAGTCTCTGACAAAGATTTTCAATAGTTTAGACCATATTTCAGATGCGGTGGCGCACTGGGATATGGTCTAATTGGATAAATTAAGGGGGGAGACTGTCCGAAAAGTAGCTGATTGATACATATTAGGAAAGTATAAATAG